>WBZX01002570.1_pt1 | contig 12240 bp, 9 predicted proteins | sample 5204211 | NCBI WGS metagenome assembly WBZX01 (sample SAMN12344362, study PRJNA552823) | activated sludge metagenome | biome: Activated sludge suspended growth; feature: Nitrification reactor; material: Wastewater; isolation source: activated sludge from nitrification reactor of wastewater treatment...
GGCACGATCGGCCAGGGTGCGCCGGAGTGGGGTCGCGGTGGCTTCAGCGGGTTCCCAGTTCCTGGCGGCCATGGTGCCGGCGGTGATGACCCCCACCAGCATGATCGCTCCTCGGACTCTCCGCTTGCAACACGGAGGCGTACTGCTTCCGAGGCTGCGAAGACGGGACGGGCGGTCAGACGGCTCAGGGCGGCGGCGGCGCGACCGGCGGCACCGGCGAGGGGGGAGGCTTCAACCCGTTCGACGGCGGGGCGGGCGGAAACATGGATTGCGGGGACACGACGATGAGCCTCGAGAACTGCGGCTCGTGCGGGCACCCGTGCGTCCTCAATGGGGCGACCCCCGTCTGCGTGGACGGCGAGTGTCTCATTCAGGCCTGCCTCGATGGTCAATACGACATCGACGGGCTGGACGAGAACGGCTGCGAGTACGCGTGCCCGGTCGCCAATCCGGGGGTCGAGCTTTGCGACGGGATCGACAACGACTGCGACGCTCTGATCGACGGCGACGATCCGGATCTCCAGGCCCCCGCGGCGCTCTGCAATACGACGGCGGGGACGCCCTGCGAGGACACCCAGATCGTCTGCAATGGGTCGAGCGGGTGGACGTGCGTCTATCCGCCCGAGGTCGAGACGGTGCAGGGGTTCATCCGCCTGACCGAGACCCTCTGCGACGGGATCGACGGCAACTGCGACGGAGAGGTGGACGAGTGGTTCACGACGTTGGGAGACGTGTGCGACGACGGCGCGCTCGGGGTATGTCGCGACTTCGGCCTCGTCGTCTGTGATCCGCAGAACGAGCACACGACGATGTGCGATCTCTCCGCGCCCCCCGCGCCGGGAACCCCCCAAGCGGAGGCGTGCGACGGCATCGACAACGACTGCGACGGCTTCGTCGACAACGCGATGGCGCCGAGCGCGTTCGACATGATCGACATCCCGGGCGGAGGGGGGGTGAAGATCGATCGATTCGAAGCTTCGCGTCCGGACGCGAGCGGGAACGTCGCTGGCTTCGACGAGAACGTCTCCTGCTCGAAGCCGTTCGTGCTGCCTTGGACGGGGGGCGGGTACGCGGAGGCGGAGGCGGCCTGCGCGTCGCGCGGGGCGTGCCGAGGCGGGCTCGACACCGACTATCCTTATGGCGACCCGTACGACGCCGACGCGTGCAATGGCGTGGACCGCGCCATCGGCGCGGCGGTCGCGACCGGGACGATCGCCTCGTGCGCGGAGAGCCCGACCGGGGCCTTCGACCTCTCCGGCAACGTCGCGGAGTGGTCTTCGACCCAGACCAACGCCCCGTCGGCGGCGCCGAACCGCATCTTCGCCCTCTCCGGCGGATCCTATCTGTCGCCGGAGCTCGGGCTCGAGTGCACCATCGATCTCGTGCCGCGCGCGCTGGAGACGACGCTCCTCCCGAACATCGGGTTCCGCTGCTGCAAAGACCCGTGACCCCGCCGCTCCGCGATTGACGGGTCCCGCCGGGTCACCCCTCGGACACGCCGCTCCAGCTCGTCGGATCGCGGGGGCCGGCGGCGGGGCGCACGTCGACCACGATGCCGGTGAGGTGGGCCATCCCGGAGAGCTTCTCGATGCGATCGGGGCCGTCGGCGGCGAGGAGGTTGACGTTCACCCCCTGCGTCTTCGACGCGACGCTGAGGCCGGCGGCGTGCTGGTGGCCCCAGCCATGAGGGAGGGCCACGGTGCCCGGCATCAGGTCCTTGGAGAACCGCACGGGGACGCGCACGGTGGCGGTGTCGCTCGTGACGTCGGCCGCTTGCCCCTCGGCGAGGCCGGCCTCGCGCGCGTCGTCGGGGTGCACGTAGAGGTAGTTCGTGGCCCGGTCTTTATCGACGAACTCCGGCAAATTGTGGGTCCACGAGTTGTGCGTCGTAATGGCGCGCTTCGTGATCAGCTTCAGGCGGCGGCGGTTCTCCCGCTCCTGGGTGAAGTCGGCCTCGAGCTTTCCGCTCGCCGCTTCGAGGAGCGCGGGCGGGGCGAGGTGGACCTTGCCGTCGTCGGTGAGCACGCGTGATCCGAGGAAGGACCGCTCTTCGTGGTCGTCGCGGAGCTTGCCGTGGCGGTGCTCGAGGAGCGCTTCGAACGAGCCCTGCCGCGTGGCCCGAAGGAGCAGCGACAAGAGCATCTCCTGAGGTACGCCGCGCGCGCCCGTCGACCCGAGCTTGGGCCCCGCGACGCGGCGAAGCCCCTCCACCATCGTCTGGGCGATCCGCGAGCCGAAGAGAGAGACGCCGGAGGCGCGACAGAGGTCGGCGTAGATGGTCGCCTCGTCGCGCTGCTCTCCTTCCGGGGGGACGAGGGGGCGGGTCGCCTGCAGGTACGGCTTCGACTGGAGTCCGAGCATCAATGGGAAGATGAAGGGCAGATCCGGGCGCTGAAATGGGGATGTGGCGGGGAGCACCCAATGGGCGATGGAGCCGGTCTCGTTCTTGTAGATGTCGATCGTGACGAGCAGCTCGAGGTGCTCGAAGGCGCGCCGCAAGCGAGCGGCGTTGGGCATCGTGAGGAGGGGATTGCCGCCCGTCACGAAGAGGGCGCGGACCTTCTTGGGCCCCTCGGTGAGGATCTCGTCCGCGAGGACCCCGCCCGGGAACGCGTCGTTCACGGCGCGGAAGGCGCCCACGCGCGAGCGGCGATTGGAGAGCAGCGTCCCTGTCTTCTTTCCGAACGAAGGAAAGTCGATCGCGCCCCGACCGACGAGGGTGCCTCCGCGCCGATCGAGGTTGCCGGAGATGGCGTTGATCGTCTCCTGGAGCCAGTAGCAGAGTGAGCCGTTGCGCCCCATGTTGAGGCCGGTCGACGAGTACATCGCCGCCCCGTCCGCGAAGGCGTAGTCGCGGACGATGCTCCGGAGCGTCTCGGCGGGGATCCGCGTCACCTCCGCGGTGCGCTCGGGGGCCCACGCGCTCGCGACGGCGGCGAGCTCGCCGAAGCCGGTCGTGAAGCGGTCGATGCGCTCGCGGTCGAGCCTGCGCTCGCCGCGCCGATCGAGCGCGAGCAGCTCGTGGAGGAAGGAGAGGAGGAAGAACACGTCGGTGTCGGGGCGAATGAAGACGTGCTCCCCGGTGGCCTTCGCCGTCTCGGTGCGGCGCGGATCGACGACCCAGACCTTTCCGCCGCGCTCGGTGATCTCGCGCAGGTGCTTCGTCGGGTTCGGCACTTGGAGGAAGCTCCACTTCGAGACCACCGGGTTGGCCCCGAGCACGACGAGGCACTTCGTCCGGCGGACGTCGGGGAACGGCAGGGTGAACGGGAAGCCGTACATCTCGCGCGAGATGGCGAACTTGTTCGCGCAGTCCTGGCTCGCGCTCGAGTACATGCTCGCGGAGCCGATCCCCGTCATGAACCCCTGCGCGAACACGGGGTGGAGGACGGAGAAGCCGGCGGCCGTGCCCACGTACATCGCGATCGCGTCGGGGCCGTGATCCCGCCGGATGCGGGCGACCTCGGCCCCGATCGAGGCGTTCGCTTCGTCCCAGCTCGCCCGACGCCACGACGTCCCCGACCGCGTCTCCGGGTGGAGGAGGCGATCCGGCGAGCCGTACATCTTGTGCTGCTTCAGGCCCTTGAGGCAGCCGAAGCCGCGGGTGGCGACGTGATCCTCGTCCGGTCGGATGTCGACGATCCGCCCTTGGTCGACGTCGACCTCGAGCCCGCAGAGAGCCTCGCAGATGCGGCAGAACGTGTGCTCGGTGGCCATGGGATCTCGCTCGACTACGCGTGAGAAGGGCCGCGGTTCATGCCTACTTGCCGGCGGCGTGGGCCTCGCACTTCTTGAACTCGCTCTCCACGATTTTGTGGGCCATGCCGCTGGTGGTCCCGATGGCCTCGCCCCGTTGGACCATGAGCTTCAGCTCCCGGCACTCGTTGCCGTTCACCCCCGCCCAGATGAGGCTCTCGCCGTCGGTGGCCGTGGGCTCGCCGAGGATCGCGACGATCTTCTGCTTCGCCTCCGCCGCTGGCATCGGGGGCTTGATCGCCTCCTTGGCCTTGTTGACGTTCTCTTCCGTCACGACCGAGGTCGGGCCTTTTTCTTTTTCCTTGTCTTTGGAGCCACAGGCGCAGACGGCGAGCAGGAGCAGCGGGGGAAGGGCGTGCTTCACCGGCCTGGGGTAGATCGGGCGGGGACGTGGAGCAACCTGACCTCCTTCTCTTTGCTCCGCTTTGCGCCACCAGGTACGCTTGGGATCAGCAAGGACCGCGCCGAGCGCCCCTCTAAGGTACGCTGCTGTGAAGAGAGCTTTCTTGGTGTCGCTAGGGATCGCGGGGGTGGGGCCGAGCCTGATGCTCGCCTCGTGCAGCCTCGCCCTCTCTCCCGGCGAAGACCAATGCGAGACCGACGCCGACTGCGAGGCGCGCGGCTTCACCGGCGCGACGTGCGTGGACCGCGTCTGCGAGGACGTCGCCGTCGACGATCCGATCTGGGGCTGCCTCGGGAACGTCCAAGAGCCCCTCCCCGACACGAGCAAGACGGTCGAGCTCTCGGTTCGGCTCCTCTATGCGACCGGGGAGCAGCCGGTCAAAGACGCGGTGGTCGACGTCTGCGACAACCTCGACGTCGACTGCACCTCCGAAGATCCGAAGTTCCCCAAGGGCCTCACTCCCGACGCGGAAGGGTACGTCAACGTCGCGGTCGTGCAGGGCTTCGACGGCTTCGTGCGGATCACCGATCCCACCATCGTGGACTCGCGCGTGTACGTCGGCCGCCCCATCGTCGAGCCGCCGAAGGTGAAGGCGGTCCGGCTGCTGAAGCCGTCGGAGGTGGAGGCCCTCGCCGCCGTCGCGCAGAGCCCCGTGGATCACACGCGCGGCACCGCGATCATCCTCGCCGTCGACTGTCAGGGGGACGCGGCGTCGGGCGTTTCCTTCCAGAGCCCGAACGCGGACGGCGCCTCGAAGGAGTTCTACCTGATCGGGCAAGCGCCGACGACGCCACCGAACGCGACGTCCACCGACGTGGATGGCTTCGGCGGCTTCTTCAACGTCGCGCCCGGAGCCGCCGTCGCGCGGAGCTTCCGGGCCTCCGACGAGACGTACATCGGGGAATCCAGCTTCCTCATCCTCGCCGACACCATCTCCTACGTGCAGATCGCGCCGACCCCTCAATAGGCATGCTCACCGATCGACTCGGCAAATACCGCATCATCGCCAAGCTCGGACAGGGCGGCATGGCGGCGGTGTACCTGTCGGTCGTGCCCGGACCCGCCGGCTTCAACAAGCTCCTCGTGGTGAAGGTGCTCAAGGAGGATCTCGCCCAAGACTCGGACTTCTTGGCGATGTTCCTCAACGAGGCTCGCCTCGCCGCGCGCCTCAACCACGCCAACGTCGTCCACACCTACGAGATCGGGGTCGAGGACGGGCTGCACTTCTTGGCGATGGACTACCTCGAGGGGCAACCCCTCCACGTCGTGCTCCGCCGGGCGACGCGGGCGCGCATGCCCGTCGACATCCACGTCCGAATCCTCTCCGACGTCCTCGCGGGGTTGCACTACGCCCACACCCTCCGCGATTTCGACGGGACGCCGCTCCACGTCGTGCACCGCGACGTGAGCCCGCAGAACGTCTTCGTCACCTACGACGGACAGGTGAAGCTCGTCGACTTCGGCGTGGCGAAGGCGGCCGGCGCAGCGACGACGACGCGCTCCGGTGTCTTCAAGGGCAAGCTCGCCTATGTCGCGCCGGAGCAGGCCGACGGCCAGCCCGCCGACGCGCGCGCGGATATCTTCAGCGTCGGGGTGATGCTCTGGGAGGCGATGAGCGGTCGTCGCTTCGCGGAGGGAGATTCGCAGGCGGCCATCCTCGCCGCTCGTCTCTCGGGGGCGGAGCCGCGGATCCGCGACGTGCTCCCCAACGCGGATCCGGAGCTCGCGAACATCTGTGATCGCGCCATGGCGTACGCACCGGCGGACCGGTATCAGACCGCCCAAGAGCTCCGCGACGCGCTCGAGAGCTTCTTGGATCGATTCAATCGGCGGGTGTCGAGCCAGGAGGTGGCGGAGTTCATGGACGGCCTGTTCGTCCAAGAGCGCGACAAGCTCCGGAGGATCATCGACGAGCAGCTGAAGAGAATCTTGCGAGAGACCTCGCAGGCGCTCCCGGTGCCGACCCTCGACGTGCACCCCGGCGCCGCCGATCCGACGCCGCTCAACACCGCCGTCGCGAGCCCGCAAGGAGCCCGCAAGGCGGCCCAGATCGGGGAGTCTTCACCTCCGAGCAACCCCGGGTACTCCTCGCCTTCGAATGGGACGCTCGTCGCGACCCACTTCACCCAAGGGCCCGCCCCGAACCGATCCGCGACGTGGGCGATCCTGATCGGGCTCGCCATCGTCGCGGTCGCTTCGGTCGCGGGCATCCTCGTCATTCTTCTCCGCGGACAGCCGCCGCCGGCGGCCGCGAACGCGGCCTCGCCGCGTGACCCCGCTGCGAGCGCGGCGGTCTCGGCCGCGCCGGAGCGCATCAAGATCACCATCGCCTATGGCCCTGCGGGCGCGACCGCGAAGCTCGACGGGGAGCCTCTCTCGGCGAGCCCGTTCGTGGCTCAGGTGCCGCGCGACGGCTCCGTGCACCGCATCGAGGTGGAGGCCCCCGGCCTCGAGCCGAAGACGACGATCGTGAGCTACGACCGAGATATCCTCGTGACGATCGAGCTCGCGGCCACGACCAGCGAGCCGAGCGCGTCGGCGTCGGCGTCCGTGTCCGCGTCCGCGGAGCCCAAGCGCATCCCGACGTCCACGCTCCCTCGACCCGCCAAGTCCTCCGTCGAGATCGACGAGACGGATCCCTACAAGAAGAAATGAGATCGCTCCGCGCCTTCCTCGTCGCGTCCAGCTGCTCGGCCGCGGTTCTCGCGGCCCAGATGCCGACGGCGCTCGCCCGGGATCCGGTGCGCGTGGATCCGACGAAGGAGGGGGCAGGCAGCGACGAGGCGAGCCAGCATTTCCGGGCCGGGGTCGCCTTCTTCAAAGCGAAGGACTTTCCTGCCGCCCTCGCCGAGTTCAAGCGCGCGTACAAGCTGGCCCCCAACTACCGAGTCCTCTTCAACCTCGGGCAGACTTCGCGCGAGCTCAACGACTACGCGACCGCCCTCAACGCCTTCGAGGAGTACCTCGCGGAGGGCGGCGGCGAGGTGCCGGCGGCGCGAATGAAGGACGTCAAAGGCTGGATCGCGGAGCTCAAGAAGAAGGTGGGGCGGGTGACGATCGACGTCGGCGAAGAGGGAGCCGAGATCGCCGTCGACGACGTGGTCGTGGGGACGTCTCCCCTCGATCATCCCATCGTCGTGAACGCGGGGGCGAGGACGTTCTCCGCGACGTTGAAGAAGCACAGCCCGGCGCGGCGGGTCGTCGAGATCACAGGCGGCGAGGAGTCGACGGTCACCCTCGAGCTCCAGCGGATCGAGGCGCCGCCTCCGAAGATCGAGGCGCCCCCGCCGAGGACGCCCGCCCCCGCCGCGCCGCCTTCGTCGCCGGTGGCAGCGTGGGTGATGCTCTCCGCCACCGGCGCGACGACGATCGTGACCGCGATCATGGGCGGGCTCGCCCTCTCCTCTCGCGCCGACCTCGACGGCGAGCTCTCCACCTTCCCGGGGGACGCGACCCGCATCGACGACGCCCAGTCCCGCACGCGGTCGTTCGCCCTCGCCGCCGACGTCCTCGCGGGGGTCAGCATCGGCGGCGCCATCACGACGGTGGTGCTCTTCGTCGTGCACGCCAATGCTTCGAAAAAGAAAGCGGACGAAGCCCCCCCGCCCGTGTCGCTCTCCGAGCGCGGTCTCGGCGTGCGCGTCTCGTTCTGAAGCGCGCGCCCCTTCAGCGGCGGCGGAACCACGGGACGAGCATCGACACCCGCCGCTTGTGATCTTCGAAGCCGGGGCGGCTCGCCGCCGAGCGCGCCTCGGCGAGGGGGATGGAGACGAACAGGAAGAGCAGGAACATCACGACGGGGCCGACCGCCCCGAGGAGCGCCGCGCTCGGATCGGCGCCGACGCTCGCCACGAAGAGCCCCACCCAGAACATGCACTCCCCGAAATAGTTCGGGTGCCGCGAGTACGCCCAGAGCCCGACCTCGCAAATACCGCCCCGCTCGCCGCGCTCGGCCCGCTCCGTTCGATAGGCGTGCATCTGCCGGTCCGCGACCGCCTCGAATGCCGTCGCCGCGAGGGCGATGGCGAACCCGACCATGTCGACGACCCCGAGCGGTCGCTCGCTCCTCATGATCGCGAGGAGGGGGAGGCTGCCGAGGAGGGTGCATGTCGTCGGGACGAAATGGATGCCGACGAACGAAATGAAGAAGTAGAGGCGCTTCCATTTCGCGCGCAGGTCGAGGTAGCGCCAGTCCTCGTGGGAGAGCCCGCGCCACCCTCTCGCCCAGTTGAAGGTGAGCCGCACCCCCCATGCGACGACGACCGCCATCGCGAGCCATTTTCGGACCGCGATGCCCTCTCGCTCGAAGGGCCCGAACGCGAGGTAGACCGCCCCCGCTGCGGGCGCGACCGACCAATACGGATCGTAGAAGCTCGAGTTGTCGAACCGCATGCTGAACGCGTAGACGACGAGCGTCCCGACGACGTTCGCGATCGCGAGCTTCGCGAACGGCCCGGCCTCGGGGACCGAGCGCAGGGCGGCCCACGCCGCCGCCGCCGCCGCGAGGTAGGAGAGGGTCACGATCGCGAAGCCGCGCAGAGGGATGGCGTGGGCGCCGTAACGCGAAGGCTCGGTCACGCGCTCTCGACGGCGAGGAGGACTTTCCCGAACGTCGCGTTGCTCGCGACGAGACGATGGGCGCGGCCGGCCTGCTCGAGGGGAAAGACGGCCTCGATGACGGGCTTGATCATCCCGCGCGAGAGCCACGGGGAGAGCGTGCGGCGGAGCAGATCGGCGGCTTGGATCTTCTCCTCGAGCGGCCGCGATCGCAGCACGGTGCCGATGATCGAGAGGCGCTTCGTCAACAAGAGCCCCAGGTCGAGCTCCGTGCTCCGGCCCCCGGTGAGCCCGACGACGACGACGCGCCCTCGCCTCGACATTCCGGGTAGGGTCGCCCCGACGTAGGCGCCGCCGACGAGATCGAGGACGACGTCGAACGTGGAGTCGCTGCTCGCGATCGCCATCGCGAGGGCCGCCGGGTCGGGGGCGAGGATCGCCTCGTCGAGGCCGAGGTCCTTCGCGCGCGTCAGCTTGTCTTCGGTGCGGCTCGTCCCCGCGACCCAGCACCCGAGCGCCTTCGCCACCTGCAGCCCGGCCGTGCCGACGCCGCTGCCCACCGCGTGGACGAGCACGCGCTCACCGGGGCGGAGGCCGCCGCGGAGCACGAGGGCGTCATAGGCGGTGATGAACGCCTCCGGGACGGCGGCGGCCACGTCGGTCGGCATACCGGCCGGGATCTTCGCGGCCTCGCGCTCGTGCACCACCACGCGCTCCGCGTAGGAGCCGCCCCCGACCACCCCGAAGACGCGGTCGCCCTCGCGGAGGGACGTCACCCCCGCCCCCGTCTCGACGACGACGCCGGCGTACTCGAGGCCGGGGATATCGGCGGGGACGCCGGGCGGAGGGGGATAGAAGCCCATCCGCTGGAGCAAGTCGGCGCGGTTGACGCCCGCGAACTCGACCTTCACGAGGACGTGCTCGCGGGGGACCTCCGGCGCGGGGCGATCGACCAACTGGAGGACGCTCTCGTCGCCGGGCTCGGTGATGGCAATCGCGCGCATGCGGCTCACTGCGGTGGAGGGACGGGCGGGATGTCGAACAGGTCCCACGCGGGGGTGTGGTTGTTCTCGTCCGCCGGTTGGTTCCAGAGATAGAGCGAAGGGTAGCTCGTGATCTGGTCGCCTTGCTTGACGATCGCGGTGACGTAGAGCTGCGGATTGCTCGCCTCCGAGCGGCGCGACGAGAAGATCACGAAATAGAAGGTGCGGTCGCCGACCTTCGAGGCGACGGGCGACCATTTCGGCCAGCTGTTGGTGATCCCGGGGCTCGTCTTGCCGCCGCACGCGGGGGGATCGTTGGCGGCGAGGCGGGTGGGCGTGCCTCCCGTGGAAGGCATGACGAACAGCTCCGCGTTCGCGGCGTTGTACATGTTCTGCCCCTGGGGGACCCGATTGAAGACGAGGAGATCGTCGTCGGGGGAGAAGGCGGGGTAGTACTCGGAGAGCGCCGGATCCGACGCGCCCTCGAGGGACGTCGCGGCGCCCCCCGCGCGATCGTTGTAGTCGACGGTGTAGAGATCTCCGATCCCCGCGTCGAGGCGGCCCGTGAGCTCGGCGTCGGTGGAGACGTACACGATGCGCTGGCCGTCGTGGCTCCACGTCGGCGAGCCCACGCCGTGGCCGTCGCCATTGCGGGCGATCACGCCCCACGCGCTCCCTTGAGCGGGACTCGACGCCTCGAGGTCGACCCAGATCAGCTCGGAGCTGTCCCCGACGCCGCTCGGGGTGACCATCGTGTGATCGCCGTCCTCGTAATGGGCGGCCGAGTAGGTGTGGATGCCGAGCTCCGACGACGACTGGAGGAACTGCGCCGCCCCTGCGCCCAGGTACGCCGGGGCGGCCCCGACCGTCGCCGCCTCGACGGAGCCGAGGGCGTTGCTCCACGGACCCTGGGCGACGAAGCTCGCGAACTTCCCGTCGGGGGTGGACGTGTGGCAGCCGACGCACGTGACTTGGCCGCCGTTCGTCTGCATCGCGACCTGGGCGGGGGTGAGGGCGGACACCACCGACTCGTCGCCGACTTGGAAGCCCTTCAGCGCCGAGCCGCCGCTCGTCGTCCAATAGACGATGGCTCCCCCCGCGCCGACGGGGGCGATCGTGATGGGGCCCTCCGAGCCGACGCTCGGCTCGCCGGTCAGGGCGCTGCCGTCGAACACGGCGCCGCGAATGGTGACGGTGATCGGCTCGTCCTCGACGTTCGCGGCGATCGCATCCCAGAGGTCCGCCGGCATCGTCCACATCGGCTGGGTGGTGTAGACGACGAGATCGTCCGGCTCGCTGTCGGCGTGGAGACGGATCTCGAACAGGTTCTGTCCGCCGCCGGCGATGTATCGAAACCGCGGCCGGAGCCAGTTGTTCGGGAAGAGGGCGCCGAGCTCGGGCTCGACGAGGCACGGCCCGCCCGTGGGCGAGCCGCTGCCGGCGGCGCCGAACAGATCGGGAGCGTTCGCGGGGACGCCCTCTTCCAGGATCGGCTCCGAAGGAAACACGGGGCCGACGTCGTTGCCGCCGGTGTTGAACGAGCCGGTGCTCCCTCCACCACCTTGGTGGAGGCCGCCTTCGCCGGCGCCGCCCGCGTTGCCGTTGCCGTTCCCCCCCGAGCCCCCGCGGGCGCTGTCGTCCCCGCACCCCGCGAGGGCGAAGGCGACCGCGGCGATGAGCGTTCGCGTCGGGTGATCGGTTCTCATGCGTCAATCGTGCCGGTCGCGAGGGCGAGCCGTCAACCGCGTACGACCCGTGCGCACGATTGAATTGCGCGCAATCGATCGATCTACCCCGCCGTCATTCGAAGTACTCGAGGCGACGCGCGAGCCGCTCGACCTGCGCGTCGGAGAGCGGGCTCCGCGGCCAGCGCAAGGTCTTCAGGCGCGGCATCGCGAGCAGCGCGTCGACGAACCGGTCGAGCTCCGCGGGAGCGCCTTCATGCTCCCCGATCGAGAGCTCAGCGAGAGATCCGAGCTGCTCGCACGCACGCGCGAGATCCGAGCACGTGATCCCCCAGCGGGTGACGTTCGAGAGCTCGAGGGCCTCGAGGGACGAGAACGCCCCGAGCGCTCCGAGCGACCCTCGCGTCATCGACGTGTTGGACAGACGAAGCGACCGCAGCGAGGTCCGTCGCCCGAGGGTCTCGAAGACGGAAGTGAGGAGCGCCTCTTCCAGGTGGAACGACGAGAGCCCGAGGTGCGCGAGCGGCTTCCGAGCGAGCGCGTCGATCGCCTCGACGACGGCGGCCGAGGCGTGCTCCCTCTGTCCCATGCGCGGGTAATCCAGATCGACGGCGCGCAAGGCGTTCAAGCCGGGGGCGCTCGCGAGCCGGGCGAGCACCGCGGGCGCAAAGTGGACGGAGCGCAGGGTGAGCCGCTCGAGGCTCGGCGCGGAGAGCGTCGCGAAGAAGGTGGTCCACTCCTCGTCGGTGTCGTCGGCGTGCTCGATTCGAAGATCCCGAGGGCCGCCCCAGATGGGGCTGTTCGCGAGACGGAAGAGCTCGAGCCGCGCTCGCGCGAAGTGGATCTTCGGCGTGCG
>WBZX01002574.1_pt1 | contig 12234 bp, 9 predicted proteins | sample 5204211 | NCBI WGS metagenome assembly WBZX01 (sample SAMN12344362, study PRJNA552823) | activated sludge metagenome | biome: Activated sludge suspended growth; feature: Nitrification reactor; material: Wastewater; isolation source: activated sludge from nitrification reactor of wastewater treatment...
TTGTATCTACAAGGGTTTAGCTCAGACAGATTTGGTGGAGCATACAGCGTTAGCTGTTGAGGAACGACAGTGACGAATGCGTTCGGGACGCAGGGGTCGCAAGTTCGAATCCTGTCACTCCGACCAATTGGAACCCCTGTAACTCAACGAGTTACAGGGGTTTTTCAATTGGTTTGCGGATAGTTGAAGCATGCCATGCTGATGACAAATATAAGCTCTCTGGCAGTTTACTGAATAAAAAACTGCTGCTCAGGAATTTCGGCTAGCTACCTTTTTTGGCGTGCACGGCGATTAGATGGTGCTGGGTTCAACAACTGCAACTTCCCGTGACATGAATGCGTGTTGATCGGATGCCTCGCTGGCACGCCGCAGTCGCTCGCGGCTGTTGGTGAGATGCAAGCGCATGCCGGCACGCGCACTTTCGGCATCCTTCCGGGCTATCGCATCGAGAATGTATTCATGCTCGCGGTTGGCCTGCTGCAGATAGTTTTGGGTAGGTTCCGGCGAGAATTTCGATGTGTCGAGGCGGGCGCGGGGAATCGTGGTGGTGCCGAGATGGCGGTAGAAGTCCTCGAAATATTTATTGCCGGTGGCGAGGGCGATCTGCAGATGGAAATGGAAGTCGGCCTCTATCGAACTGTCGCCAACACTTATCCCATTGTCGATCGAATCGAGCGCGGTCCGCATCAGGAACAGTTGCTCGTCGGTCCGGCGTTGCGCTGCCAGCTCAGCCGTTTTCCAGTCATCTCCATCGAGCGCTCCGGAAATTTGCACCGGGGCTTCGGCCTGGGCAGTCATGAACTTGCGCATCAGCGAGAGGTACAGGGCCTTCTTGCCCAGCGTGCGCTTCAATCCAAGCATCGTGTTGAGTCCGGCGATTGTCGGTATCTCACCCACATCATCTGCACTGGCGGCTGCCCCGGTCGCTGTACCCACTTTGGCCGCCGACACCGATGTTTTCGGTTTGACCCATTTCAGTAAGGCTCGCCATAGCTCATCCGGCTCGATCGGCTTGGCGACGTGACTGCATGCCAGCGGCAAGGCACTTCTCCTTGTCGGTCTGCATGGCGCTGGCGGTCATGGCGAGCCGGATGCTGACAACGACTGGTTCCGTCTGCGCAACGAAGAAGCGATGACCCCGGAATCCCAACGTCGATGACGTGGTGGGTCTGGCCCACGCGTACGGTTGCGGCGTGGCCATCGAGGCACCCGATGCGATTGTGCCGATCCGCACGTTGCGCAACCTCAGCCTCAATCCCAATTTCGGCGGCGAGGTGATGGTGATCAGCCTGGGTTGCGAGAAACTGCAACCGGAACGTCTGCTGCCGCCGGGATCGATCCCGATCGTCGACCAACGCGACGAAGATACGCCGCTCGACGTAATCTGTCTGCAGGACGAAAAGCATGTCGGCTTCATGTCGATGATCGATTCGATCATGACCCAGGCCGAGGAGCATCTCAAGCGCCTGAATGCGCGCAAGCGCGAAACCGTTCCCGCCAGCGAGCTGATTGTGGGTGTGCAATGCGGTGGCAGCGATGCCTTCTCCGGCTACACCGCCAATCCGGCGGTCGGTTTCTGCACCGATTTGCTGGTACGCGCCGGCGCCACGGTCATGTTCTCGGAAGTCACCGAGGTGCGCGATGGGATCGACCAGCTGACGTCGCGTGCAGCGACCCCGGAGGTCGCCGCCGCATTGATCCGCGAAATGGCGTGGTACGACAACTATCTGGACAAGGGGCAGGTTGACCGGAGCGCCAACACGACCCCGGGCAACAAGAAGGGCGGGCTGTCGAACATCGTCGAGAAGGCGATGGGCTCGATCGTCAAATCCGGTAGTTCGGCGATCTCGGGCGTTCTGTCGCCGGGCGAGAAGGTCAGCCAGAAGGGATTGATCTATGCCGCCACGCCGGCCAGCGATTTCATCTGCGGCACGCTCCAGCTCGCGTCGGGGATGAATCTGCATGTGTTTACCACCGGGCGTGGCACGCCGTATGGCCTGGCGCAGGTTCCGGTGATCAAGGTGGCGACGCGCAGCGATCTGGCGCGGCGCTGGCACGACCTGATGGATGTGAATGCCGGCACCATCGCCACCGGGGAGAAAACAATCGATGAGGTCGGCTGGGAATTGTTCCACCTCATGCTCGACGTGGCCAGCGGCCGGAAGAAAACCTGGGCGGAACAGTGGCAGCTTCACAATGCGCTGACCTTGTTCAATCCGGCTCCGGTGACCTGATAAATATCGTCGCCCCGGATTGTGTCGGGCGCGTCAGAAGCTTCTCATTCTGGCCGTCCGGCACCCCTGGCCTCCAAGGCTGATCGCAAGGCAGCATGTAGGGTGTAACGCCAATTATTTTCTCTTGATATCCTCGCATCAGATTTGCCCGCCTCGGTGCGGGCTTTTTTATCGGGAAATCCTTCGGCGTGACAACGCGCCGATAATATCGGCACTGTTTGCTCCTTGGCTGCTGTAGTTGTTACCGGTTCAACGAATGGCAATATGTTCAGAGAATATCGGGCAAAATAGCAATCCGGAGTTCGCATGCACCGCCATTGCCTTATGCAGACCACGGTGTCCGCAGGCATGCAGCGATGACGCATCGCAGGCTCAACGCCTTTCTCTCGAGAAGGGCAATAGATGGGAGGCTGAATGCTTGAAATCTTGCTCAACTTGACCCGGGCCGGAGGGCAGAAGATGGACCACCCGTTGACCGACCCGCGGGTGTTGCGTCGCGCCATCGATGAAATCCCGGGTGACAACGCGTTCAAGGCGCTCGACCAGATCGTCGGATGGCTGGAGTCACTGCAGGGCGTTCCGGATTTTCCCGCAGACCGCCTGTATGACGCAGTTAGCCGGCTGCATGATGCGGCCCAGCCCCATCTCAAGCGACTGTCCAGGGATTATCTGCATTCGCCGCGTCTATCCCGTTCCGAAGAAAAATGTCTGTGGACCATCAGCCATGGATTCTGGATCATGCTGGCGGTCAGCTACGAACGCTGTCTTCCGACGGTTGACCCAAAAAAGTCGGGCGCTCAGCTCAGGCAGATGCTGCCGGCCTTGTGTGCCCGACTGATTGCCGCGCTTGGCAATGTGCTCAAGTGGGAGCAATTCCACTACGTGACATCCACCGGCAATCTCTGGCAGCGCCTCGGGGCGGCACTGCAGTTGGCCGAGCGCGTCGGGGCCAGTGGCCGGGCAGTCCAGTCAGACGAAACGGCCTCGGGCGTGGGCAGTCCGCAACTGGAATTTGCCAAGGTTGTCGCCTTCCATGCCGCCACTGTGGAAAACCTGCTGCCACTGCAAATCGAACTGGCCGAACGGCTGATCGCCCATTTCTCCCCCGGATTTGTCTTGTCCGCCGCGGTCGAGCGCGATAGCGTCTATTGGGTTGATCTGGCGCACGGCGGGCCGCCAACGCGCTTGGCCCGCAAGCCGCCGCATGCCGAGGCGACGCAGCGCTTCTTCAAGCCGGCCAAGGCCCACGCCGCTATCGTCAAGCTCATTCACGACCTTGAGAATGGCCTTGATGTGCCGGGAAATATCATTCCCGGCGGTCTGTATGATGCACAGACGCTTCTTCCCGTGCTGCGCCATCTTTCCGCCTATCTGGCGCCTGTGCCGCCGCAACGGCGCAACAGGCGCTACAGCGTCAAGCAGCGGGTTCTCGTTGTACACGGGCTAAATGATGTCCGCCTGGTGTTCTCCGGATATTTTCCGGGGCCGGGCATCCAACTGCCGATCGAAAGCTGGGTTGTCGAGGATGTCAGCCGTGGCGGTTTCGGCGCGGTGCTCAACAGCATTCCCGGCGAATGGCTCAAGGTGGGCGCGCTGATTGCCATGCAGCCGGAAGGTGGCGCTACCTGGCAGCTCGGGATCGTTCGTCGCTGTCATCGCCTCGGCGAATCGGATGCGCAGATCGGTATCGAAATGCTGGCCTTGCACGGAACACCGGTCGACCTCAGGATACGCGTTGCGTCGACCTATGCGGCGGTGGATAGCATTCCGGCGCTGATGATTCGCGAGGGCAATGCAGCAGGTGAGGTGCGTATCGTGATGCCGCTCGCGTCGTTCAACCCGCATGAAACGCTGGAGTACGAAGAGGATGGCCAGTGCAAGTTGTTGACGCCGGTCGCCTTCGTCGAACAGGCGGTCGACTGCGAAATTGCACGCTACCGTCGGGTCAGCGACGCCTGAGCAGTTGCCGCCACCCACAAGCATTTGGCGTTTCTGAAGATCTCTTAATAGGTGAATATCTGATTTACATGGGGCTTTCCTTTTCCAAAGTCCATTGCCCATCTGCGGGGCAGGGAGTTGTGGTATTCTGAAACCTTATTTGGCATGAATTGACAATTTAAGCCGTTGATTCATATAAGTTGTTTCGCATGGTGTTCGTGGGAAGATTCCCCGCGGCCGGTTCTGTACTCAGGGCACGGTTTTGAGTCATAGTGCTCCGGCCATGCTGATGTGAAGTCCTAGTCGCTAAATCAGGGTTATCCAAGATGAAATACCTGCTGCTCATTGCTTTGGTCGCTGTGATCTGGTGGGTAGTGAAAAATCGTTCCGGACGACCCATGCAGCACCCTTCGAAGAAACAGTCCGCACCAGAAATGATGGTGACCTGCGCGCATTGCGGTGTGCATTTGCCGCAGAGCGACAGCGTCGTCGAAGATGGTGTGCATTTCTGCTCCGAAGCGCATCGACAGGCCGGTAAAGCCTCCGGCAAGCCGTGACGGACTGGCTGTCGGCAACCTGGGAGGCCAGCTGGCGTCCCTTCCAGTACTTCAATCTGTATCGCCTGCTCCTGGGGGGGCTGGCGTTGCTGGGAGCGCTGTTGCCCGAGGGCTGGATTGCCTCGCTGCATCTCTCCTATTCGCTGCTTTTCCTGCTGTCGGCCGTGCTCTACCTGTTTGTTGTCGGTGCCGGCCTCCTCGCCGCCATCCATTGGCAGCATCGCTTCAATTTTCAGCTCTCTTTGCAGGTGATGACCGATGTCGCGGCAATCGGGGTGCTGATGTACGCAGGCGGTGGCGTCGGCAGCGGTATCGGTGCCCTGATGCTGGTTTCCTTGGCAACCGCCAGCCTGGTCGGGCGGGGGCGCCTGGTGCTCTTTTACGCCGCGCTGGCGACGCTGTCGACGCTGGGTGGGCAGGTTTTCGGCGTCCTGTTCGGCGATTTCGAACCGGCGACCATCGTGCAGGCGGGATTCCTGTCCGCCGGATTTTTTGCCACGGCCATCCTGGCGCGCCTGCTCGGTCAGCGTTTGATGGTCAACGAGGAACTGGCCCGTCAACGCGGCATCAGCCTGGAAAACCAAAGCCGAATCAGCCAGCGGATCATCGAGCGGATGCAGGATGGCATTCTGGTTGTGGACAGCGCCGGGAAGGTACAGCGCTACAACCCGATGGTCGAAACGATGCTCGGTTCGTCCCCGGCGCCGGGTGTGCCGCTTGGCGATTACAGCCGGCCGCTGGCCGCTGCGCTGGCAGACTGGAAGGTTTCCGGCAACGAGACGACTATCGATTTTCAGCTGCCTGCCGGCGGTGGTGAACTGCGGGCCCGCTTCGAGCAGACGACCAGTAGTGCCGGCGAGATTCTGGTATTTCTCGAAGACCTCGGTCGCATCCAGGAGCGTGCGCAGCAACTGAAATTGGCCGCCCTGGGACGGTTGACCGCAAGCATCGCCCACGAAATCCGCAATCCGCTCTCGGCCATTGGTCATGCCGGCGAATTGCTGAGGGAGGAGCGGCGGGGAGCCATGCAGGAGCGGTTGTTGAAGATTCTTGCCGACAACGTGGCGCGTCTTGACCGGATTGTCGCGGATATTCTCGAGCTGGGGCGGCGCGACCGGATGCAGGCCGAGTCTCTGGATCTGGGCAGATTCTGCAGGCAGTTCATCGACAGCTTCGAGAATGTCCAGGGCGTGGCGGCGGGAGTGGTTGTTCTCGAGGCGGTGGATGACCTGGAGATATGCTTCGATCGCAGCCACCTTGACCAGATTCTGTGGAACCTGCTGTCCAATGCGGTACGCCATGCCCGGGGAGCGCCTGGCAGCGTACGCTTGCGGCTTTGTGCCGGCGCCGGCAAGGGGCAGGTCGAACTGCATGTCATCGACGATGGCGGCGGCGTGCCTGAGGCGGTCAAGGCCCAGATTTTCGAACCATTCTTTACGACCCATCATCTCGGTACCGGACTGGGCCTCTTCATCGCCCGCGAACTGTGCGAGGCCAACGGTGCCACCCTGGAGCTGTTGCCGGATGCCGATTGTGGCCATTTCATTCTTGTAGGGAGAAGCGACACATGCCTGTTGCCCGTAGCGAGCGGCGCCCACGCGGCGAACTGAGCCGCGTGCTGGTCGTTGATGACGAACCGGATATCCGCGAACTGATCGATCTCACCCTGTCGCGCATGGGGCTGGCGGCGGCGTGTGTCGGAACTGTCGGCGAAGCGAGGCAGGCGCTGGCCGAGGGCGATTTTCAACTGTGCCTGACCGACATGCGCCTGCCGGACGGCGACGGCCTCGAAGTTGTCCGCTGCATCGCCGAGCATCATGCGCAGACGCCGGTCGCCGTGATTACTGCCTACGGCAGCACCGAAAACGCGGTGGCGGCACTCAAGGCCGGCGCCTTCGACTATCTGGCGAAGCCGGTCGGCCTCGAACAGTTGCGCGCGCTCGTCAAGTCGGCGCTGCGCGTTCCCGGTGGCCAGCATCATCAGGATGATCCGCTGCAGTCGCTGACCGGTGAATCGGCGGCGATGCAGCAGGTCAGGGCGATGATCGAGAAACTGGCGCGCAGCCAGGCGCCGATCTATATCTCGGGCGAATCCGGGAGCGGCAAGGAACTCGCCGCCCGCCTGATCCACGTGCGTAGCGCCCAGTCCGTCGGGCCGTTCGTGCCGGTCAATTGCGGTGCGATCCCGGAAAACCTCATGGAAAGCGAGTTCTTCGGCTATCGCAAGGGGGCCTTTACCGGGGCCGAGAGCGATCGTGACGGGTTTTTCCAGTCGGCCACCGGCGGTACGCTTTTCCTCGACGAGGTCGCCGATTTGCCTTTGGCCATGCAGGTCAAGCTGCTGCGGGCGATCCAGGAAAAACGGGTGCGCAAGGTCGGTGCCGTGGCCGAGGAGCCGGTCGATGTGCGCATCATTTGTGCCACCCACCGGAATCTGCGCGATTGCGTCGACAAGGGAAGCTTCCGCCAGGATTTGTATTATCGGCTGAATGTCATCGAATTGCGCATGCCATCGCTGCGCGAACGGATGGAGGACATCCCGTCGCTGGTCGCATCGATCCTGAAAAAGCTGTGCGGCGAGGCGCCGCCGACCATCTCGGAACCTGCCCTGCAGGCGCTGGCTGCTTACCCCTTCCCCGGCAATGTGCGCGAACTGGAAAACATTCTCGAACGCGCGACGGCCCTCTGTTCCGGCGCGGCCATCGAGGCCGACGACCTGCAACTGGCGCCGGATGAAATGGGCGGCGAGAATCCCGGGCGGGGCAGCGAAACCCTCGATGACTATCTCAACCGCCTTGAACGCCAGGCCATACTTGAAGCCTTGCAGAAGACCGAAGGCAACCGCACCGCGGCTGCCCGCCTGCTCGGCGTCACTTTCCGCTCGCTGCGTTATCGCCTGGAACGGCTGGGCATCGAGTGAAGTCCTGGCGTGGCGACGGCTGGCTGAAGGGCGCGCGCTGGGTATTGTCGCCGAACCAGGGGGCAAGGCCCGCCGGCTGCGCGGTCTCGCTGATCGTGCTGCACAACATCAGCCTGCCGCCGGAGGACTTCTCGGGGAACTGGATCGAGCGCTTTTTCACGAACCGGCTCGATCCGCAGGCACATTCCTATTTTTCGACGATCGCCGGGCTCCAGGTTTCCGCCCATTTTCTGGTGCGCCGCGACGGCTGCGTGCTCCAGTTTGTCGGCTGCGACCGCCGTGCCTGGCATGCCGGGCAATCGACCTGGCAAGGGCAGGACAACTGCAACGACTATTCGGTGGGGATCGAACTGGAGGGCAGCGACAGCCAGCCGTTTGCGGCGGAACAATACGCGGCGCTGTGGCCGCTGCTCGGGAAGCTGCAGGCGCGCTATCCGATCAGTGCCCTTGCAGGACATTGCCATGTGGCGCCCGGGCGCAAGACCGATCCGGGGCTGTATTTCGACTGGGCAGCTGCGCGTGCGCACTGTCCCAGGCTGGTGCTACCGGCCGAAGTAGGCGGCTAAGCGGCGGACTGCTTCGGCCAGGCGTTCGATGCGGGTCGTGTAGGCAAAGCGGATGTGTCGTTCCGGCGCGTTGCTGCCGAAATCCAGCCCCGGCGTCGCGGCGACGCCGGCTTTTTCCAGCAGGTCGCGGGCGAGCGTGAAGCTGTCGTCGCACAGGCCAGAACAATCGCAGTACAGGTAGAAGGCCCCCTCGGGGCGGGCGGTGACGCGGAAGCCGATGTCTTCCAGCGCCGGTGCGAGAAAATCCCGGCGCGCCCTGAATTCGGCGCGGCGGGCTTCGAGCAGGGCGATTGTTGCCGGCGCAAATGCCGCCAGTGCCCCGTATTGGGCTGGTGCCGACGGGCAGAGGACGAGGTTCTGGGCCAGCTTCTCGACGTCGCGCACATAGGCTTCCGGGATGACCATCCAGCCCAGACGCCAGCCGGTCATCTGGAAATATTTCGAGAAGCTGTTGATGACCCAGATGTCGTCGCCGGCGGCGCAGGCCGTCGGGGCATCGGTTTCGTAGGTCAGGCCGTGATAGATCTCGTCGACCAGGAAATGGCCGTCGTTGGCGCGGCAGACTTCGGCCAGCGCCTCGATCTCGGGAAGCGAGAGCAGTGTGCCGGTCGGGTTGGCCGGTGAAGCGACGAGCAGTCCGGCGGTGCTGGTGTTCCAGTGCTGGCGCAGCAGTTTGGGCGTGGGCTGGAAGTTGCTCTCCGGCCCGACTGGGATGTTCCGCGGTCGACCTTCGTAAACCCGCAAAATGTGGCGGTTGCACGGGTAGCCCGGATCGGCCAGCAGCCATTCGCCGCCCGGCTCGGCCAGGCAGGCGAAGGCCAGGTTCAGCGCGCCGGAAGCGCCGTTGGTGACGGCGATGCGGCTGGCCGGCACGGCAACGCCATAGCGCTGGCCGTAGAAGTCGCTGATCGCCTGGCGCAGTTCCGGCAGGCCGAGCGCCTGGGTATACAGCGTTTTTGCCCTTTTTATGGCGTCGACCGCAGCATTGGCGATTGGCTCGGGGGTCGGGAAATCCGGCTCGCCGACTTCCATGTGAATGATGTCGCGGCCTTCGGCTTCCAGCTGGCGGGCGCGCGTCAGCAGTTCGACAACGTGAAAGGGTTCGATCTCGGCAAGGCGGCTGGCGGGGCGATAGCTCATGGCATTCTTCAGGGAAAACAGGGGCGGAAAGTAAAACGGCCACCCGCAGGTGGCCGTTCGATTATCGCTCAGGCGCGGCTTACGCAGCGTCCTTGAAGATGCCCATTTCGAACAGTTCGCGCTTGAGCACGAGTTCGCGCGGCATCTTCTCGCCCATCTTGTCGAACCACTCCTTGTGGCCCGCCAGTTCGGACTTCCAGGCGTCGGCGTCGATGGTGGTCAGCGCCTCGAACTCGGCCTTGTTGACATCCAGGCCGTTCCAGTCGAGGTCCTCGAACTTCGGCATCCAGCCGAGCACGGTTTCCTTGGCGCCGACGGTGCCCTTGCAGCGCTGGACGATCCACTTGAGGACGCGCATGTTGTCGCCGAAGCCCGGCCACATGAATTCGCCCTTCTCGTTCATGCGGAACCAGTTCACGCAGAAGATCTTCGGCGTCGCATCGACGGCCTTGCCCATGCGTAGCCAGTGATTGAAGTAGTCGCCCATGTGGTAGCCGCAGAAGGGCAGCATGGCGAACGGGTCGCGACGGACGACGCCCTGCTGGCCGAAGGCGGCAGCGGTGGTTTCGGAGCCGAGCGTGGCGGCCATGTAGACGCCGTAGTTCCAGTTGAAGGCCTGGTAGACCAGCGGCACCGTGGTAGCGCGGCGGCCGCCGAAGATGAAGGCGGAAATCGGCACGCCGGCGGGGTCTTCCCAGGCCGGATCGACCGACGGGCACTGGCTGGCCGGTGCGGTGAAGCGGGAGTTGGCGTGGGCGGCCTTCTTGCCGGCCTTGCCATCTTCCGGCGTCCAGTCGTTGCCCTGCCAGTCGACCAGGTGGGCCGGGGCTTCCTTGGTCAGGCCTTCCCACCAGACGTCGCCGTCGTCGGTCAGCGCGACGTTGGTGAAGATGATGTTTTCCTTCAGCGTGGCCAGCGCGTTGAAGTTGGTCTTCTCGGAAGTGCCCGGGGCGACGCCGAAGAAGCCGGCTTCCGGGTTGATGGCGTAGAAGCGGGTGACGCCGTCCTTGTCGACGCGCGGCTTGATCCAGGCGATGTCGTCGCCGATGGTGGTGATCTTCCAGCCATCCAGCGTCTTCGGCGGAATCAGCATGGCGAAATTGGTCTTGCCGCAGGCCGACGGGAAGGCGGCAGCGACGTAGGACTTCTCGCCTTCCGGGGATTCGACGCCGAGGATGAGCATGTGTTCGGCCAGCCAGCCCTGGTCGCGCGCCATGTTGGAGGCGATGCGCAGGGCGAAGCACTTCTTGCCGAGCAGGGCGTTGCCGCCGTAGCCGGAACCGTAGGACCAGATTTCGCGGGTTTCCGGGTAATGGACGATGTACTTGACGGTCGGGTTGCACGGCCACTTGGCATCCTGCTGGCCCGGTTCGAGCGGGGCGCCGACGGTATGCACGCAGGGCACGAATTCGCCATTGGTGCCGAGCACGTCGAATACCTTGGCGCCCATGCGGGTCATCGTGCGCATATTGACGACGACGTAGGCGGAGTCGGAAATTTCAACGCCGATGTGGGCGATCGGCGAGCCGAGCGGGCCCATGCTGAAGGGGATCACATACATCGTGCGACCCTTCATGCAGCCCTTGAACAGGCCATTCAGCGTCTCGCGCATGACGGCGGGCTCTTCCCAGTTGTTGGTCGGGCCGGCGTCTTCCTTGTTGGCGGAGCAGATGTAGGTGCGGTCTTCGACACGGGCAACGTCGGACGGGTCGGAGAAGGCGAGATAGGAGTTCGGACGCTTCTTTTCGTTGAGCTTGATCAGCGTGCCGGCTTCTACCATTTCGGCGCAGAGGCGGTCATACTCTTCCTGCGACCCGTCGGCCCAGTGAATACGATCCGGTTGGGTCAGTGTGGCGATCTCGGCGACCCATTTCTTCAGGCCTTCGTGTTGGACGTAGTCAGGTGCATTCAGCGGTGCGGTCATGGCGATGTCTCTCTCCAAGTTACTGAAATAGATAAACTTTACGCCAGTCGCCGGGAGCTGCCACCAAGACTGCGAGCGGCGAGGGGCCGTCGGCTGGGAAGCCCATAATTATGCCAGAACCGAGGGTAAACATCTACTTGACTTTAAATCCCTAAGTGTTATCCGCAAGGTGACGTTGAAAAACTGCATGCTACAATATTGCACGATTCAAAACAAAATTTCATCATACGAAATGGAGGCAGACATGGATCCCAGACAACTACGCGAAGCCGCACTCTACTACCACCGCTCGCCGAAGCCGGGCAAGATCGCGGTGACGCCGATCAAGCAGCTGACCAACCAGTACGACCTGTCGCTGGCGTATTCGCCGGGGGTGGCGTTTGCCTGCGAAGAAATCGTCGCCGACCCGGGGGAAGCCAGCACGCTCACCTCGCGCGGCAACCTGGTTGGTGTCATCACCAACGGCACCGCTGTCCTCGGCCTCGGCCCGATCGGCCCCTTGGCCGCCAAGCCGGTCATGGAAGGCAAGGGCGTCCTCTTCAAGAAATTCGCCAACATCGACGTCTTCGACCTCGAAATCGAAGAACGCGACCCCGACAAGCTGATCGACACCATCGCCTCGCTCGAACCCACCTTCGGCGGCATCAACCTCGAAGACATCAAGGCCCCCGAATGCTTCTACATCGAGAAGAAGCTGCGCGAGCGGATGAAGATCCCCGTCTTCCACGACGACCAGCACGGCACCGCCATCGTCGTCGGTGCCGCCGTCCTCAACGGCCTGCACCTGATCGGCAAGGACCTGGCCACCGTCAAGATCGTCACCTCCGGTGCCGGCGCCGCCGCGCTCGCCTGTCTCGACCTCTTGGTCATGCTCGGCGCCCCGGTCGCCAACATCTGGGTCAGCGACATCAAGGGCGTCGTCTACGAAGGCCGCGTCGAGGAAATGGACGAAATC
>WBZX01002575.1_pt1 | contig 12229 bp, 13 predicted proteins | sample 5204211 | NCBI WGS metagenome assembly WBZX01 (sample SAMN12344362, study PRJNA552823) | activated sludge metagenome | biome: Activated sludge suspended growth; feature: Nitrification reactor; material: Wastewater; isolation source: activated sludge from nitrification reactor of wastewater...
GCGCCTCGTGCCGGGCAATGTCGCCGACATCCTCGTGGATTCGGCGGGCATTGCCGACCCGAAGGAGAAGGCCAAGATCATCGCCGAGCTCGGCCTCGACCGGCCGATCTTCGATCAATATCTGCAGTGGATCGGTGGCCTGTCTCGCGGTGACCTGGGCTTTGCCTACGTCTCCGAGCGGCCGGCGATCGAGGAGATCGCGCCGCGTATCCCGATCAGCGCCAAGCTGGCGGGACTGGCGCTGTTCTTCTCGGTGATCCTGGGCGTGCCGCTCGGCGTCATCAGCGCGGTACGCCAGAATACGGGCCTCGACTATATGCTGCGCGTCGTCAGCCTGAGCGGCCTGTCGCTGCCGTCGTTCTGGCTGGGGCTGCTGATCCTGATGGCCTCGGTGCAGTGGTTCGGCATGATCCCGATCTACACCAACGAGCCACGAAGTTTCATCGACGAGGTGCTGCTGCTCAGCATCCCCGCTGCGGCGGTGGGCTTCCGCAGTTCCGCCCTGATCATGCGGTTGACCCGCTCCTCGATGCTTGAAGTCCTGCGCCAGGACTATATCCGTACCGCGCGGTCCAAGGGCGCGTCGCAAACCTCGGTCAACTACGAGCATGCGCTGCGCAACGCCCTTCTGCCGGTCGTCACCATCATCGGTATCGAGGCGGCCTTCCTGGTCGGCGGCCTGATCGTCACGGAAACGGTATTCAACATTCCCGGGGTCGCGCGCTTCCTCGTCGAGGCTATCCTGTGGCGTGACTATCCCATCGTGCAAAACTTGGTAATGCTGATCGCCTTCATCGTGGTGACGGTGAACTTCCTGGTCGATATGGCCTACATGGCCCTCGACCCGCGCATCAAGTTCGCGGACTGAGGGGGCCTCGATGGCTATTATCAACCACGACGCCGAACTGGCTCGCGCCGGTGCCAACGTCTCGTCGACGGGCGGACAGATCCTGTTCCTGGCGCGCCGCTATCCGCTGGGCGCCGTCGGAGCGCTGATCGTCCTGCTGTTTATCTTCACGGCGGCGTTCGCCAACTTCATCGCGCCGATGGATCCCACGGCGACCAATGCCAAGTTCTCGCTGGCCAAGCCGGGCGCCGAGTATTGGCTGGGCGCGGACTTCATGGGCCGCGACATGTTCAGCCGCATCGTCTACGGCGCACGCATCTCGCTGGCGGTCGGTGCCGGAGCGACCCTGCTGGGCGGCGTACTGGGCGTCACGATCGGGTTGATGTCCGGCTATCTCGGCGGCTGGTTCGATCTCGCCACTCAGCGCGTGATGGATATCATGCAGTCCCTGCCGCTGCTGGTCATGGCGCTGGTCATGGCGGCGTCGCTGGGGCCGTCGCTCGAGAACACGATCTTTGCGATCGCCATCCCGCTGGTGCCGAGCGTGGCCCGTGTGGTGCGGTCGAGTACCTTGTCGCTCCGCGAGCAGCCCTTCGTCGAGGCGGCCCGCGCCGTCGGCATGGGCGAAGTACGCATCGCGGTGCGTCATGTGCTGCCGAATACCCTGGCGCCGTTGATCGTTCTGGCCACCGCGCAGCTCGGCTCGGCCATCCTGACCGAAGCCTCGCTGTCCTTCTTGGGCCTCGGTATTCCCGAGCCCTATCCGTCATGGGGCCGCATGCTTTCGGAGTCTGCGGCGGAGTATGTCCGCACGGCCCCGTGGCTGGTGATCTTCCCGGGCGTCGCCATCAGCCTCACCGTGTTCGGCACGAACCTGCTGGGGGATGCCTTGCGCGACATTCTCGACCCCCGCCAGCGTACCTGAGGGCAGCGTAGATGAGTTCTCTTCTGGAGGTCGACGGCCTCGGCACCTGGTTCTATACGCGACAGGGCATCGTCAAGGCGGTCGACGGCGTCGACTTCCAGGTCGACGCCGGTGAGACCCTGGCAATCGTCGGCGAATCGGGGTGCGGCAAGAGCATGACGGCGCTGTCGTTGATGCGCCTGATCCCGAGCCCGCCGGGCCGCATCGTTTCGGGCTCGATCAAGCTAGGCGGCCGCGACCTCCTCAAGATCAGCGAAGAAGAGATGCGCGCCGTGCGCGGCAACGAAATCTCGATGATCTTCCAGGAGCCGATGACGTCGCTCAATCCGGTGATGACCATCGGCAAGCAGATCTCCGAGGCGTTGATCCTGCACCGCGACATGGACCGCAAGGCGGCGCTGAAGCGTGCCGTCGAGATGCTCGATCTGGTGCGCATCCCCGAGCCGGCGCAGCGGGCCAAGGAATATCCGCATCAGCTTTCGGGCGGCATGCGCCAGCGCGCCATGATCGCCATGGCGCTCGCCTGCAATCCCAAGGTGCTGATCGCCGACGAGCCGACGACGGCGCTCGACGTCACCATCCAGGCGCAGATCCTGGAGCTGATCGTCGATCTGCAACGCGAGTTCAGCGCCGCCGTGATCCTGATCACCCACGATCTCGGGGTCGTCGCCGAGACCGCACGACGGGTCATCGTCATGTATGCCGGCCGCAAGGTGGAAGAGGCCACGGTGGGCGAACTGTTCAGCAATCCGCTGCATCCCTACACGGTGGGCCTGCTGGCCTCGATCCCGCGTCTCGATCTGATGCGCGGCCAGGTCGATCGCAGCCAGGAGCGGCTGCAGGAGATCCCCGGAATCGTGCCACCGTTGTTCGACCTGCCGACGGGCTGCGCCTTTGCACCGCGCTGTCAGCGCGCCGACGATCTTTGCCGCCGCGAGCGGCCCGCTTATGAGGAGAAGCAGTCCGGTCATTGGGCCGCCTGCTGGCATACCAATGGTTAGTGCAAACGCCCCCGTCATCGAGGTCAAGGACCTCAAGAAGCACTTCCCGATAAAGAAGGGACTGCTTCGTCGTACCGTCGGCCACGTCTATGCGGTCGATGGTGTCAGCTTCACCGTCAGGTCCGGCGAGACACTGGGGCTGGTCGGCGAGTCGGGCTGTGGCAAGACCACGGCCGGCCGCGCCGTGCTGCGGCTTACGGAGCCCACCTCGGGCTCCATCCAGGTCGATGGCACGGAGATCACCGGCCTCTCGAAGGCGGAGCTCAGGCCTTACCGCCGGCAGATGCAGATCATCTTCCAGGATCCGTTCTCCTCGCTCAATCCTCGCCAGACGGCAGGCGACATCGTGGGCGAACCGCTGTTGGTCCACGGCGTGGCGAACGCCAAGGAGCGACAGGAGCAGGTCTCGGCGCTGTTCGCCCGCGTGGGGCTGCGGCCGGCGCAGATGAGCAACTATCCGCACCAGTTCTCGGGTGGTCAGCGCCAGCGCATTGGCATCGCCCGTGCCCTGGCGCTGGGACCGAAGCTGATCGTGGGCGACGAGCCGGTCTCGGCGCTCGACGTGTCGATCCAGGCGCAGGTCATCAACCTGCTGATGGATCTGCAGCGCGAGCGCCAGCTCTCCTATCTCTTCATCTCGCACAACCTCGCGGTGGTGGAGCATATCAGCCACCAGATCGCGGTCATGTATCTCGGCCGCATCGTCGAATATGCCGATACGCGCTCGATCTTCACGCGTGCCCAGCACCCCTATACCGAGGCCTTGCTGTCGGCGGTGCCGGTGCCGGATCCGGCCGTCAAGCGCCAGAAGCGGGTGCTGCAGGGCGACGTGCCGAGCCCCGTGAAGCCGCCGTCGGGCTGTCACTTCCACACGCGTTGCCCCTATGCCGAGGCACGCTGCAAGGTGGAATCGCCCCCGCTACGCGAAATCGCTCCGGGGCATCACGTTTCCTGTCATCTGCGCTAGACTGCGCTCGCCAAACAAATAAGGGCGGGAGCGGACGTATCATGGCTGATTGGGATTACATCGTCGTAGGCGGTGGCTCGGCAGGGTGTGTGCTGGCGGCGCGGCTGAGCGAAGACCCCAACGTCAGGGTGCTGCTGCTCGAAGCCGGCCCGCGCGACAAGTCGATCTGGATCGACGTGCCGGTCGGCTTCTCCCAGCTCATGCGCGGTACGAAGTTCAACTGGGCCTTCGAGATGGAGCCCGAGGACAATGTCGCCGGCCGCGCCATTCCCTGTCCGCGCGGTCGCACCCTGGGCGGTTCGAGCTCGATCAACGGCATGCTCTACGTGCGCGGCCAACCGCTCGACTACGATACCTGGGCGCAGCAGGGCAATCGCGGCTGGTCCTACGATCATGTGCTGCCCTACTTCAAGAAATCGGAGCACTACGAAGGCAAGAGCGACGAGAGCCGAGGCAAGAACGGCCCGTTGAACGTCGCCGACATGATCGAGCGCCATGAACTCTGCGACGCCTTCATCGATGCGGCCGAGGGTATGGGCTATCCGCGCAACCCCGACTACAACAACGGCAAGCAGGAAGGGTTCGGCTACTATCAGACGACGATGAAGGGCGGAAAGCGCTGGTCGACGGCGCGGGCTTTCATCGATCCGATTCGCCATCGTCCCAATCTCGATATCGAGACCGATGCGCTCGCGAGCCGCCTTCTGCTCGAGGGCAAGCGCTGTGTCGGCGTTGCCTATACGGTGCACGGCCGCGAGAAGCAGGCCAAGGCCAACCGCGAGGTCATCGTTTCCTGCGGCGCGGTCCAGTCGCCGCAGCTTCTCGAACTTTCGGGCATCGGCCAGCCGGATCTGCTCAAGACCCATGGCATCGAGGTCCGCCACGAGCTGAAGGGCGTGGGCGAAAACTATGGCGACCACTTCGCGCCGCGCATGAACTGGCGGGTGAAGAACAAGTTCACCCTGAACGAGCAGTCGCGTGGTCTCAATCTGGTGAAGGAGGTCGTGAAGTACTACACGACCCGTCGCGGCATTCTCACCTGGACGGCCGGCATCGTGTACGGTTTTGTCCGCACGCGGCCGGGCCTCGCAGGCCCGGATATGCAGTTCCACATGGCCCACGCCTCCTACGGCACGGCGGCGACCCGGCTGCTTGAGGCCGAGCCTGGCATGACCGTGGTCATCGGCCAGTGCCGGCCGGAGTCGCGCGGCTCGATCCATATCAAGTCGGCCACGCCCGGTGCATCGCCCGCCATCCGGCCGAACTTCCTGTCGAGCCAGACCGATCGCGACTGCACGGTTGCCGGCATGCAGATCGCCCGCAAGATCCTGCAACACCCGGCGGTCGCCAAGTACATCGCCTATGAGAACAACCCCGGCGACAAGGTCCAGAGCTACGACGAGTGGCTCGATTTCGCCCGCCGTACCGGCCAGACGACCTATCACGTGGTCGGCACCTGCAAGATGGGTTCCGACCCGATGGCTGTGGTGGACGATCGGCTCCGCGTGCATGGCCTGGCCGGCCTGCGCGTGATCGACGCCTCGATCATGCCGACCGTGACCTCCGGCAACACCAACGCGCCCACGATCATGATTGCGGAGAAGGGGGCGGACATGATCAAAGAGGACGCCAAGGCGGGGCTCAAGGTCGCCGCCTGACAGGGGCACAGAGGGGGACGAGATGAAGCCGATCAGGACAATCCTTGCCATCCTGGCGGTTGGCGCCGCCGCGGCAGCCTGCTCGTCCAAGCCGGAATCCAAGCAGGACATGCTGGCGGATTCGGGCTTCAAGATCGTTTCCCTCAAGACGCCCGGCCAGGCGGCTTCGTTCAAGAAGCTGCCGCCGCACAAGCTCACCCGCAAAACCTACCAGGGCAAGACGGTCTGGCTGTATGCCGATCCGACCATGTGCGGCTGTCTCTACATGGGCACGCAGGACGCCTACAACGCCTACATCAAGGAGGCGTCCCGCCAGATGATCGCCCAGGCCATGAAGGCCAACTATCAGGACGATCCCTACAGCCCGACGGCGATGGATGCCCAGGTCGACAGTGACTGGGATTGGGGCGAGTGGGGCAACCCGGGTTACTACGGCCTGCCGTACTGAGGGCAGCGTCGGGGTGGGTCGATAGAGGCGTCTATCCCGCCCCGTTGAGCCTGTAGAAGCCGTAGTTGAGGGCGGTCGCAAAGCCGACCCACAAGACGTAGGGTGCAAACAGCGCTGCCGATATCCGATCGTTGCTGCGAAGCGCGGCAACGATGAAAGCGACTATTGTGGCCAGCAGGAGCACGATGACCGCCAGCGCCAGGTCGATGCGATGGGCTGCAAAGAAGGTCGGGCTCCACAGGAAATTGAGGGCAAGTTGCACGCCCCACAGCATCAATAGTCCGTTCCGGGAAGCCTCGCGCGATCGCTTCCAGGCTCGCCAGCCGGCGATGGCGATCATGATGTAGAGGGCGGTCCAGACCGGCGCGAATACCCAAGCAGGCGGATTGAACGACGGCTTCAGGAGCTGATCGAACCAGGCGCCCGGCGTGGTGACGGCGCCGATCAGCAGCCCGCCGCCGACGACCAGAATCAGAAAGGCAACGAGACTCATATTCGGGTCCTACCGGCGAGAAGCCATATCCGGACTTCTACGAAGCCTTTCGGCAGCCGGATCACCACTGGAGCCGCTTTCCTCAGAACGTCCGCAGCAATGGAACGTTGCCCGGGATGCGATTCCGCACCGCCAGTATCGGCTTGTTCTCTCGGGGGTAGTTGGAGTTTCATAGCTAGTGAATATGGAGGGCAAAGGCTCACAAGAGAGGATCAGGCAATGCCGTTGCGCTGGGAAATCCTTCATCCGGAAAAGCTCGTGCATGTCGTTGCGGAGGGGCCGGTTACGCTGAAGCAGATGGAGGAGCATTTCGACGCCCTCGTCACGGCGAATGCGCTGTCCTACTCCAAGCTGTTCGATGCCACTCGTCTCGAACCGATCTATAGCGACCACGACGTTATGATGCTGGGCGCGCGGCTGAGCGCTTATACTTCCAATTTCGACAGCGGTCCGCTGGCCGTCGTCGGCGAGAGCGAAGACGCGCAGATGGCTTTCAAGCGGTTCGTCAACATCTCGCCGTCCAAACGGCCGGCCAAGATGTTCAAGACCGAGGCGGCCGCCCGTGCCTGGCTTGCGAAGAAGTCTGAGCCGAAATCTCCCTGACTGGCCCGAAGCTGCACGCGGAAGCCGTCCGATCTAGTTGCAAGAACCGCAGCGAGCGGGCCAGAGTCACGTCAACGGGGTAGGGGGTATCGCAACAATGGTTCGCCACAAGCGATTGATGACGCGGCGTGCGGCACTGGCCGGCATGTCTGTTCTTGGCGCCGGCCTTTCGTCGGCTCCTCTGCAGGCCCAGGGGCGCTTTCCCGACCGGCCGATCAAGCTGATCATTCCCTGGGCCGCCGGCGGGCCGGCCGATGGCGGTTTCCGTATCCTGGCTGAGTCGGCGGCCAAGAAGCTCGGCCAACCTGTTGTCGTCGAGAACAAGGGCGGCGCCTCGGGCGTGCTGGGAGCGCTGGCGCTGCAGGAGGCGAAGCCCGACGGCTACACGATCTCCCAGATGCATATGAGCGTGCTGCGCCAGCCCCTGCTCAATACGCAGCTTCGTTACGATCCGATCAAGGATCTCACCTACATCCTGCAGATCACCGGCTTCGTCATGGGCGTCGTGGTGCGGGCCGACGCGCCCTGGCAGACGCTGCCGGAACTGCTGGCCTATGCCAAAGCCAATCCCGGCAAGCTGAACTGGGGCACGCTGGGCATCGGCTCGACCCAGCATCTCGCCATGGAGCGGCTTGGCATGATGCAGGGCCTGTCCTGGACGCATGCGCCCTATCGCGGCACCGCCGACACGATGCGCGCCCTGCTGGGAGGCGAAATCGACTTTGCCTCGGAATCCTCCGGCTGGGCGCCCATGGTCATGGCGGGCAAGCTCCGGCTCCTGGCGGTCTTCACTGCGAAGCGGGCGAAGCGTTTTCCCGATGCGCCGACAGTACGCGAGCTCGGCTTCGACGTGGTCGTCGATAGCCCCGGCGGCCTGGTCGGTCCGCGCGGCATGGATCCCGGCGTTGTGAAGGTACTGGCTGACGCTTTCCGCGCCGCGGCGGAGGAACCCCAACATCTACAGTTCCTCGACAATATGGATCAACCCCTGATCCTGCTCGACGGTCCCGCCTATCGCGACGAGATGGCGCGTACCCTCGAAGAGGAGCGCGAGTTGCTGCGGCGGCTGAAATTGTTGCCGGCGTAGCCTCGCCCCTTACCCCTGTGTCGCCGCGACGCCCAGCGACAGCATCAGCCGGTTGGCCCAGTTGAAGAACGAGGCGGCGCCGATCAGATCGGCAATGGCGGCATCGTCGAGGCCGACCTTGCGCAGGCGCTCAACATGCTCCTTGCCGAAGGTCATCGGGATGGTTGTGAGCGCCACTGAGGCAGCCACGATCGCTTCCCAGCGCTCGTCGAGCCTGGCGTCGACACCCTCGTCGAGCAGGCGCTGCACATCGTCGACGCGCTTGGAATAAGTCGCCGCAAAACGGGCATGGACCGAGGCACAGTAGATGCAGCCGTTCAGGCGCGACGTGGCGGCGGCCGCCAGTTCGCGCTCGGCGCGCGGCAGGCCGGCCTCGGGATTGTAGAAGATGTCCTTGTCGGTGCGGGTGCGGGCTTCCAGAACATCGGGATCGCGCGCCAGCAGCCTGAAGTAAGGGGACTTCACGCGTGCCGCATCGATGAGGCTGGCCAAGTGCCGCTCGGTCATGTCGGCTTCCGCCATCGGCTCCAGCCAGGGCAGCCAGTCGAGCATGTCGCGGGTGAAGACCACCGGCTCGGTGTGCGGCGGCGGCGTCAGCGTCTTCTCTGTCGTCTTGGTGCTCATAGCGTGCTCGCAAGCGTGCTCAGGCCGGCAACGACCCGAATTTGATAGGAGAGGAAAGAGACGAGCTGGGAGACCGTCACGATGTCGGTCGTCGACCAGCCGGCATCCAGTAGCGACTGCAGCGACGCCGCCGACGCGTCGCGCGGATGGAAGACCAGCATGTGGGTGTGCTCGAAGGCGGCGGTCAGACGCGGCCCCAGTGTCTTGCGGCCGGCGTCGCTGACCTTCCAGGTCGGGCCCGGCGCGTCCTCTGCCGAGAGCGGTCCCTTGGGGAAGTGGCCGTAGGGGCCTTTGCTCTTTGCGGCAGCGACCTCGGCGGCAATGGCGGCGCCGAGGCTCGCTGGCAGCTTCGCGGCATAGTAGGCGCCTGTCTTCGGCTCGCCATGGAGGCCTGCCACGAACGCCGCGATGGCGTGGCGTTCATCGACGGTGACGCCGCCCAGGTCCTTCGGCTCGAACAGGGACGTGTAGCTTGCCTGTGCGTGCTTGCGCGCCTCGGCGCGTTGGCTGCGGATCGCGTCCAGCTTCGAGCCGGGGGCGATGCCTACCAGCGTATCGATCACATCGGTCATGCGACTTGTCGTGCTCCCGCTTCCTTGTGGGGTGTCCAGCCCAGAGCCGGCGCAACCTTGCCGGCGAAAAGTTCGATCGAGCGCAGGATATAGGGATGCGGCGGATCGATCGAGTGAACCTGCATGGTGAGATCGGTGGCGCGCTGCAGGGTGGAGTCGCCTTGCAGCGAGGCAATCACCTCGTCGGGCGTGCCGATATGCACATCCATGGTGGCAATCAGGTCGCCCACCAGATTGCCCGACGTGAGGTTGCCTGTGGCCGCCAGCCGGTGGCGCATGCGCGACAGGCCGACTTCGGCAAGCCGCATCGCCTCGTCGTGGTCGTCGGCCACGAACACGGTGCGCGAGGCCAGGATGCGCGGTTCGCGGCCCTTGGGCAGTGCCCCGAGATAGGCGTCGAGCATGGGATTCTGGATGTCGGCCAGGGACGCATGCGGCGCTTCCGTCGGGCGCGGCTGGGTGCGCGACAGCATCAGCCCGTCGCCGGCGGCGCCGGCGCGGCGTGCGCCCGATACGGTGAATGTCGCCTGCCAGATACGGTCGACCAGGCCCGTGCTCGACGGGTAGAGCCTGTCGCCGCCCTCAAGCTCGTGACCGGCCCAGGCGGTCTTGAGCGTTTCGAGGTGGCTGTCGAAGAGCTTGTGGCGATCGTTGCTGTCGAGGCCGAAGGCGGTGAAGGCGGTTAGGTTGCCGCCGGGGCCGACGCCCACTTCGAGCCGGCCATTGCTCATCACGTCGGTGACGACGGCGTCCTCGGCAACGCGGATCGGCAATTCCAGCGGCAGTGTGACGATGCCCGTACCGAGCCGGATGCGCGATGTACGGGCAGCAGCATGCGCCAGGAAGACGAACGGCGACGGCAAGCCGCCCTCGCCTTCGTGGAAATGATGCTGGGCGATCCAGGCCGAATCGAAGCCGTTCTTCTCGGCATGCACGATCTGCTCAGTGGCGAGCCGGTAGCGCTCCGCGGCGGTCGTCTGGTCGAGCAGGCGGGTAAAGAAGCCGAGACGCTTGATCGGGAACGTCGTCATGGCCCCGACCTTGCGTGAAGATCGGGCGGGAAAGCAAGCACGGCCATGAGCCGGGGCCAGGATGCGCTACGCCGCGCGCGCGAACTTTGCGAGCCGTTCGTCGATGATGGCATTGGCTTCCGCCATGATCCGGTCGATGAGCTGCTTCACCGTCGGAACGTCGCGAATGAGGCCGGCGACCATTCCGCAGGACCAGGCGCCGGCATCCATCTCGCCCGTCTGCATGATCCGCGGATAGACGCCCGCGACCTCGGGGAGGATGTCCTCGAACTTGATCTTCGAGCCCAGTTCCTTTTCCTTTTCGATGAGGCGGTCGACGGCGGCGTTCTTCAACACGCGCTCGGTATTGCGCAGTGGCCGCATGACCAGCCGCGTGTCGAGTTCGCTGGCGGCCACCAGCGCCTGCTTCACATGCTCGTGGATCGGCGCTTCCTTCGTCGCCATGAAGCGGGTGCCCATGTTCATGCCGTCGGCACCCAGCGACAGGGCGGCGACCAGCGAGCGACCGTCGGCCATGCCACCCGAGGCGACGAAGGGAATCTTGAGCTCTTCGGCGGCGCGCGGCAGGAGGATGAAGTTCGGCACGTCGTCTTCGCCGGGATGGCCGCCGCACTCGAAGCCGTCGACGCTGACGGCGTCGCAGCCGATCTGCTCGGCCTTCAGCGAATGGCGCACCGACGTGCACTTGTGGATCACCTTGATGCCGGCTTCCTTCAGGGCCGGCATCCATTTCTGCGGATTGTTGCCGGCCGTCTCGACGATCTTCACGCCGCCTTCGACGATGGCGCGGATGTAGCCCGGATAGTCGGGCGGCGTGACCGACGGCAGGAAGGTCAGGTTGACGCCGAACGGCTTGCGGGTCATCTCGCGGCAGCGCCTGATCTCGTTGGCCAGCGCCTCGGGCGTGCGTTGCGTCAGGCCGGTGATGATGCCGAGACCGCCGGCTTCGGAGACGGCACCCGCCAGCTCGGCGAAACCGACATAGTGCATGCCGCCCTGGATGATCGGGTGTTCGATGCCCAGCAGCTCGGTGATCTTGGTCTTCATCGGCTTCTCTCCCTTGAACGCGTGGCTGGCTTCTTGGCACCGGGCGCCGGTGGCAAATGTTGCGGATTGCGTGCCCCCGGCCCGCGATGGGCGTGCACCCGCCTGGGATCGAGCGGCTCGCCGCATTGCGAGCAGATCATGACAGGGTCGAAGTCCTTGCCACAACTGAGATGCTGATGCAGCAGCGGCCGGCCCTTCCGGCCGGACATGTGGACGTCGCCCCAGTGAACGATCGACATGACGATGGGGTAGAGGTCGAGGCCCTTCTGCGTCAGCCGATATTCGTAGCGCAGAGGCCGCTCCTGATAAGGCACCTTGGCCAGGATGAAATCGTCGACCAGCTTGCGCAGGCGGCTGGCGAGGATGGGACGCGTCACGCCGAGCCGGGCCTGGAAATCCTCGAAGCGCCTGATGCGCAGGAAGCAGTCGCGCAGGATCAACAGGGTCCAGCGGTCGCCGATGACCGACACGGTTCGCGCCAGCGAACAGGCCTCGTCTTCGAGGTTATTCCATTGCATGGCGGTGTCGGCGTTCGCGCATTCCCACTCTATCGTTTGGCGATGATCGCCTCTTCGACGTCACGCAGCCTGTCCTTGCCGAAATAGATGTCGTCGTCGACGAAGAAAGTCGGCGAACCGAAGGTGCCACGGTCGACGGCGCGCTGCGTTTCGGCCATCAGAGCTTCCTTTACCGGCGCCGTCTGGACAAGCTCGAACAGGCGATCCGCCGGCAGGTCCGATTCGACAAGGGCCGCGCGCAAGACGGCCGGGTCGTCGAGCTTCTTGGGCTCGGCCCACATGTGCCGATAGACCTCGTCGACGTAGCGCTCGAAGATGCCGATCTGCTGTGCCGCCACGGCACCCCGCATGATCATCAGCGTGTTCACGGGGAAGAACGGATTGTGCTTGTAGCGCACGATCCCGTGC
>WBZX01002577.1_pt1 | contig 12226 bp, 10 predicted proteins | sample 5204211 | NCBI WGS metagenome assembly WBZX01 (sample SAMN12344362, study PRJNA552823) | activated sludge metagenome | biome: Activated sludge suspended growth; feature: Nitrification reactor; material: Wastewater; isolation source: activated sludge from nitrification reactor of wastewater...
TACGCATAAATGATCGACCCCGACGACCATCCGTCGTAGGTCGAGCCCATTTTGCTAGGCGCCTCAAGGGCTTGCGGGCGGATGAAGAAGACGCGCTCCCTGCGGTCGATGGTTTTTGCTCTAGAGGCGCATTCTGGCTGCGCGCGCAGGCGCGGGCAAGCTCGGCGGGCTGCCGTCCTTAGCCGCCGGCTGTTGGCGACCTCACGCACGCCGCGATGGTGTTCGGGTCAAGGCCGCGGCTTCGGCCGCGCCGCGAAGGCGGCTTGGCCTTGACGCGCTCGGACCTGAGTACGCTGCCCTGTGCGGTGCGAGCCGAGTCTTCGGCTTGCACCGCATAGAGGCCGCGTTTGGGGTTTTGCCAGGGAGTTCTTCAGCGCACCGGCGCTGCCTCGTCGTCGGCCTCGCCCTCGGCCGCTATGGCCTGCAGGAGCGCCTGGCGTGCCTCGTCCAGGCTCGGACCCCTGACCGGCGCCGTTTGATCGCCCCTGCGCCGCTGCAGGCGGCTCGGATGGGTGCTTGCGTGCACCGCGATCAGCTTGTCGATGCTGACGTGCGTGTAGATCTCGGTCGTCTCGATGTTGGCGTGGCCGAGCATCTCCTGGATGAAGCGGATGTCGGCGCCGCCTTCGAGCATGTGCGTGGCGCAGGCGTGGCGCAGCAGGTGCGCGCTGCCGACCTTCTCGACGCCGGCGAACTCCATGTAGCGCTTGACCTTGCCGCTGATGAAGTCGGCGTGCGCCGGCTCGCCGTAGTCGTTGACGAACAGCGCCGTGGTGTCGCCGGCCAGCAACTCGGGCCGCGCCTCGGTCAGGTACTTGTCCAGCCAGGCCATCGCCCGCTCGCCCAGCGGCACCACGCGTTCGCGGTTGCCCTTGCCGTGGCGCACCCACAGCACGCCGCGTGTGAGGTCCACGTCATAGAAGGCGGTGCCGGCCAGCTCCATGCGGCGCAGGCCGGTGGCGTAGAGGGTTTCGAGCAAGGCGCGGTCGCGCAGGCCTTGCGGGTGGTCCGGCTCGGCCTCGGCCAGGATCGCCTCGACCTCCTGCACGCTGGGCACGCTGCGCGGCAGCCGCTTGGGCTGGCGCGGCAGGTCCAGGTCGGCCGCCGGGTTGGCCAGGATGTGGTGCTCGCGGCTCATCCAGCGGAACCAGGTTTTGAGCGGCGCCAGGTACTGGTACTGCATCGCGATCGACAGCGGCGCGCCAGCGTCTTTGCCCTCGGGCTTGCGGTAGTAGAACAGCCAGCGCTGGTAGCGCTCCAGCATCGGCTTGGTGATCTCGCGCGGGTCGGCCAGGCCGCGCTCGTCGGCCCAGGCGATGAACTTGCGCAGCGCCACGCGCCGCGCGCGGATCGTGTCGGCGCTGTAGCCGGTGACCAGCATCCACTCGAAGTGCTCGTCCATGTAGCGCATCAGCCGGTTGTGCGCGAGCGCGTCGTCGAGCCGCTGGCGCGGGCGGCCGGTGGGCTTTGTCGCCGTGGGCTTGCGCGTCTTAATGCGTTGGCCGGCGCGCGGCATGTCAGGCCTCGGCGGCGGCAGCAGCGGCTAAGGGGATGGGCTGCTGCACGTACGACGATCGCGACGCTCGTGCACGTGGCGGCGCGGAGCAGTGCGTTTCGGCACCATCGCCGCCGTCTTCGGCCGCAACCCGCGTGGGTGCTGGCTTGGCGGCCGATGCGCTGTCCCGACCGCCCACCGACCGGGGGCCGATCACGCCCCGACCGAGGGCCGACCGAGGGTCGTTTTGCCCCGACCGCGCGGCGTCGTAGGCGCACTTCAGAGCCTCGACGTCGGCCAGGCCTGGGAAGCGCAAGGCGCCACCATCGCCGTCGGCGCCGGCCAGCTCGTACACCAGCTCGTACTCGTAGCCGCCGGTCTTGGTTCGGTGCGCGACCAGGTACTCCAGCTCGACCAGGCGCGCCAGGTGCAGCTTGAGCTGGGTGTCGCCCCAGTCGATGGCCTCGCGCAGGGCACGCCGGCTGAAGTGCAGCTCGCCGCGCCTCACCTGCTGCCGGCCGCACTCGGCGCCGACGTACTGGTCCACCAGCTTGAGCAGGCGCCGCGTCTGCGGCGGCAGCTCGTCCAGGCTGCGCCCGAGCACGTCGTGTGCGATGCGGTTGGCCAGCGCGATGTCGGCGAGCTGCACCTCGATGTACTCGATGCGTCGGCCGCCCCGTTCGGCGCTCTTCACGCCGCGTTGATGCTGGTGGACGAAGGCGACGGTGTCGATGAGGGTGAGGTACTTCTCGTGATCGCGCCGCAGCCGCGTGGTCTGGTCGGGGAAGGTCAGGAACTGCGCGTAGGGGTTGAGCACGTCCAGGGGACGCAGCAGTCGCTGGGCGTTCTGGTGCAGCGCGGTCAGCGCCTGGCGTTCGCGGTTGGCGAACAGGCCTTCGAGCGTGCGCCTGGCACGCTGGCGCTCGTGGATCGCGCGCGTCTGCTCGCGCCCCTCATCGACGGCCAGCACCAGGCAGCGGTTCATCAGCTCTTCGTCGAGGTCGCGCGCCGTCGTCGTGAACAGCAGCGCCACCGGTCCTTCGACGCGGTACTGCTGGGTGATGAGGTTGCCGCTCTGCGGATCCTTGCCCGTCGATGCGATGGTGAGTTCGCCCTCGGACTGCAGCAGTTTCAGCGCGTAGCTGGCACGGCTGGCGCCTTCTTCCTCGACGATGGCCAGCGCCTTGTGCTTGAGGTTGGTTTCCCCCATGTAGAACAGGCTTTGCCCGGTCATCGCGCTGTACTTGACCTTCTCTTCCTCGGGCACGAAGGCGAGCACCGCATCCATAAGGCTGGACTTGCCCGCCGCGCTGCTGCTCTGGATGACCACGCCCAGCGGCTTGTCGAGCTTGCGGCTGACGGCCGCCAGGTAGCCCACGAGCTTGTTCGTCTCTTCGCCGACCAGGCCGCAGGCGGCGTAGTCGGCCAGGATGCGCTCGATCAGGTCCGGCGCCTTGAGCAGCGCGAGCGCGGCATGCTGGTCGGCCTCGTCCATCTGCGGCTGCGGCTCAGGCTTGAGCACCTGGGCGATGTTCTCGTCCTGCAACTGCTCCAGCGCGAGCAGCACGCGCCCGAGGTCGGCCTTGAGGACGCGCTCGTCAATGCCGGTCTCGGCGGCGGCAGCGTTGACGTAGTGGCCGCGCTGCTTGGCGCTGTACAGGTCCAGCGTGTCGACGTGGAAGGCATCGCCCTCCTGGGTCGTGGTCATCACGCGCAGGTTCACCTTGAGCACGTCCACGGCCAGGTTCTTGGCCAGGCCGCGCACGCGGTAGCGGCGCGCGTCCTTGCCCTCGCCGAGGGTGAGCGTGACCTCGCGGCCGTGCTCGCTGTCCTTAACCTCGACGGGCAGCTCGCGCGCGGTCGTTGGCATCGGGCTCGCCGGTAGCGGCTCGGCGGCCGGTGAAGCGGCTAAGGAAGGAAGCGGCGGCGGCTCTTCGGTCGGCTCGGCGGTCTTCTCCTTAGCTGCTTGGGGCGCTTCGATCACCGGCGTAGTGCTGGGCTGCATCGGCGCCGAGCCTTTGCCGAGCCACATGGCCTTTCGGATCAGCAGGCCCAGCGACTTCGCCGCCGGCTGCACCTTCAGCGCGTACTCGTTGGCGTCCATGCCTTTTGGGAACTGCACGCGGAAGCACTCGATGCCCTCGGCCATCAGCGCTGCAGCCACCTTCGCGGCGCCGCGCTCGCCGGCCTCGTCGCGGTCGTAGGCGATGAGCACGCGCTCGGTGCCGTGGCGCTTGAAGGCGGCGACGTGCTCTTCGGTGAAGCCCTCGATGCCGTAGCTGCTCGTCACGTTGCGGTAGCCCGCGCACCAGAACGTCAGCGCGTCGATCAAGGCTTCGCAGAGGATGACCTCCTTCGAGGTCATCAGCGCCTGCACGTTGAACACGCCGCGGCCTCGGCCTTCGCGCGTCGGCAGGTACAGGTGCTTCGGCGTGCCGGCGCGCAGGTTGTCCAGCAGCTTGCGGCCGTAGACCTCGACCACGGCGCCGGCCTCGTCGAACACCGGCACCACCAGCGAGCCGTTGAAGTGCTCGTGGCCGCTGTCGCGGTACAGGCCGATCTTCTGCAACTGCGCGCGGATGTCGGCGCCGGCCTTGCGCGTCTTGTCCGGCAGCCGCAGGCCCAGCGTGCGGTCGGCCAGGCCGAGCTTGAAGTGCGCGACCAGCTCGGGGTGCGTGAGGCCGCGCGCAGCCAAGTACGCCTGCGCCTCGCTCGTGCCGAGCAAGCGCTCGTGGTAGTAGTCGATCGTCTGCTTGAGCAGCGCCTGGTCGTCGGCGTCGAGCTGCACCGGCGCCGGCAGCGCCTTGACGGTGGAGCGCTTCGCGCCGGTCTCGATGTCCAGGCCGACGCCCTCGCGCAGCAACTCCACCGCATGCCGGAAGCTCACGCCGCGGCGCTTCATCACCCAGTCGATCGGGCCGCCGCCGATGCCGCAGCCGAAGCAGTGCCATAGGTTCTTCGCCGGTGTCACCACCAGGCTGGCGGTGTCGTCCTCGTGGAACGGGCAGCGGCCGAGCCAGTCCTTGCCGCCGCGCTTGAGCTCGATGCCCGACTCCTGCACCAGGTGCTCGACCGCGACCTCGTTCTTCAGCCGCTCGATCTCGGTGTCGGGGATGCGTGCCATCGGGGCCTCCGGGTGTGATGTCCGAGCGGGTTGTGTGGGTAAATTCCACTTGGAACCTACATAGGTACTATTTTAGAATCCATATGGGTTCCGCAGTCAAGCCGCGAGCCCGACCCCCTCGAACCCCGGACTTAGCCTATGCACATCACCATCACCCGCTTGTGCCCCATGAGCTTGTCCGCCCGCTTGATCCAGCTGCGACGCGAGCGCGACTGGACCCAGCAGGACGTGGCCGAACAGGTCGGCCTGCACGTCAACCAGATCAAGCGCTACGAAGCCGGCAGCGCGCAGCCCTCGCTGGAGGGCTTGAAGAAGCTCGCCCGCGCGTTCTCGGTGTCCACCGACTGGCTGCTTTTCGAGGATGCCGAACGCGGACCCGATGAGGACCTTCGGCTGCAGTTCGAAGCCATGAGCCAGCTCACGCCCGAAGAGAAGGAGGTCGCACGCCAGGTGCTCGAAGGCCTGCTCATCAAGCATGTGGCCACCAAGTGGAACCGGCCGAGCACGGCAGCCGCGCGCACGCCGGCCATCGCCAAGGCCCTTCCCACGCCCGCCGCCGCACCTGTGGTGGCCAGCAGCAAGCGCAAGCCGGCCAAGGAAGCGGCGCGGTGAGCGGCGGCCCCGTGCTGCCGCTGGAGGCCATCGCCCAGCGCATCGTCGTGCTGCGCGGCCTGCGCGTGATGCTCGACGCCGACCTGGCAGAGTTGTACGGCGTGCCGACCAAGGTGCTGGTGCAGGCGGTCAAGCGCAACGCCAGCCGCTTTCCGGCGGACTTCATGTTCCAACTCGACGCCGCCGAGTGGTCGGCTTTGAGGTCACAGTTTGTGACCTCAAGCGGCCGTGGCGGCCGGCGCACCGCGCCCTACGCCTTCACCGAGCAGGGCGTGGCGATGCTGTCCTCGGTGCTCAACAGCGCCCGCGCGATCGCGGTGAACATCGAGGTCATGCGCGCCTTCGTGCGCCTGCGCGAGCTGCTGGCCACGAACAAGGAACTGGCCGCGCGGCTGGACGAACTGGAGCAGCGCGTGAGCCGCAAGCTGTCCACGCACGACCAGGCCATCGCCGGCATCCTCGATGCGATCCGCCAGCTCATGGCGCCACCGCCGGCCAGCTCGCGGCCGATCGGGTTCATCACGCCGGACGACAAGAAGAAGACCAAGTAGCCACGACGCACCGGCGAGCCCCCAACACCCTTTAGCAGCTAAGGGGGTGGCTGGGGCTTTTCTTCTTTGAAGAGAATCAGCCGAGCGCGATCAACCCAGGGCCATCGCCTGGCGGTCCTCACCCTTGGCCTTGCCGCCGTCCACCTCCAGCGCCGCGGTCTTGCCGTCCTCGCGGCTCAAGGCCTCGGGCAACCGCTGCGCGTCGTCGGTGTAGAGCTTGGCCTCGTGCGTGGCGCGGCTGATGGCCACGTAATACGCGCTCTCGTTGTTGGTGGCACTCGATGCCGGGGCGTCGATCAGGATGCGCTCGCAGGTCTGGCCTTGCGCGCTGTGCACCGTCTGCGCATAGCCGTGGTCCAGGTACAGCGGACCATCGAGCCGCTGCGCCAGGCGCGTGCCGTCGGGCTTGTCGAGCACGATGCGGCCTTGCTCCACGTCGATGCTGGCCACCGTCGCACGCTCGCCGTTCACGACGCCGTTTCGGTGGTCGTTGTGCGTGAAGCGCACCACGTCACCGGCGGCCAGCTCGCGCTGCTGCTCGGTGAAGGCCACCAGGTGCGGCTGGTTCACCGGGCGCCACTCCACGCGCTGGCCGTCGGCTCGTTCCAGCGTGACGACACCGGCGCGGCCGTCGACCACGCGGGCGAACTCGCCGCGCCCCAGACCGAGCTGCTTGTAGTCGCGGTCGGCGCGCACCACGTCGCCGGTCTGGTAGCTCACGGTGCGAAGTTTCTGCGCCTCGGTGAGGTCTTTGCTGCCGAGCGTGGTCAGCGCGTGGCCTTGACCTTTGAGGCCGATGGACTCGCGCACCTGGTCGTTGATGGCCTCGCGCGCCAGGTGGGTGCCGGCGACGATCAGCGTGCGCTCGCGCTGCTCGGGTTTGAGCGCAGCGTACTCGGCGGCGATCTGCTGGTGCCGGTCCTGGTGCCGCTCGATCTCGACGACGTGGTGCTCGATGCGCGCCAGCGACGCCTGCACCTGGCCGCCTGCCGCCAGCTCGACGGCGGCCTTGAGCGCGGGCTCCTGCTGCCGCTGGATCTCGCGCAGCTCGGCGGTCGTCATGCCGGCGGCCTGCAACTGCGCGAAGGGCTTGCCGGCGGCCACGGCCTTGAGCTGCTGGGTATCGCCCACCAGCAGCACGCGCGCACCGGCCTTGTCGGCGGCGGTGAGCAGCGCGTGCATGTCGCGGGCACCGACCATGCCGGCCTCGTCCACCACGAGCAGCGTGCGCTGGTCCAGGCCGGCATAGCCGCGCGTGTGCAGCGCGGCGAGGGTCTGGCTGGCGATGCCGGTGGCGGCCAGCTCGCGCGCCGCGCCGGCCGAGGGCGCCACGCCGACGAGCTTGGCGCCCTGGGCGCTGGCCAGGTCGTGCACCGCGCGCAGCGTGGTGGTCTTGCCGGTGCCGGCACGCCCCTGCACGCCGGCCACGCGGTCGGCGCCGGTCAGCACCTGCTGCACCACGCCGCGCTGGTCATCGTTGAGCGTCTTGCCGGCGAGTGCCGTGTGCACCGCCTCGCGCGTCATCAGCGGCGCCACCTGTCCACGGCCGGCGGCCTCCAGTGCGAGGATGTCGCGCTCGCGCTGCTGCGCGGCCGGCGTGGTGAAGCGCTCGACCTGACCCGCTGAGGTGCCGGCCGCGGTCGGCACGGCCTGGCGGATCAGCTCGCCGCGCTGCACCGCCTGCTCGATCGCACCGCGGATCGCCTCGAGGTCGGTGCGGCCGACGCCGCGCTCGAGCGCCGCGCGTTCGAGGTCCATGCGCGGCACCACGGCCTCGCGCTCCATCAGGTGCGCGGCGGCGAAGTGCACGGCACGCTCAGCATGCGAGGCTTGCCGCTGAGGATCGGCGGCCACACCCGTGGTCGGCCGCGCATCGAGGTTCAGGCCGGCTTCGCGCGCACGCTCACGCCACTGCTCATGCAGCGCGCCGCGGTCGAGCGTCTCCTTGCCCTGGCGGGTCTGCAGCGCCACGGTCTGCAACTGCTTCGCGCTCGCGTCCTCGCGCGTGAGGCCTTGGCGCTGCAGGGCTTCCTCGATGGCGTTGGAGCGCTGGCTGAAGGCCTTCAACTGCTCGTTGCTGACGTGGGCCAGCTCGAACCGGCCGTCGCCATGCGTGATGCGCACCTCATAGCCCAAGGCCTGCACCTCCTTGCCCAGCTCGGATCGGTACAGGGCGCCCAGCAGCATCTTGTTCCGGTACAGCGGTTCATTGTCGAGCGCGCGCCACTGACCATCGGCACGCTGCGTGACGTTGAGCACCACGCTGTGCGTGTGCAGTTGCGGGTCGGCCGCGCGGCTCAGGTCGTGGCGGAACTGCGCGACGGCCAGCACGCCGGTCGTCTGGCGCGTGGTCACGCCGTCGGCGGTGACGCGGCACGCGGCCAGCGTCTCGGCGTGGTCGAGCGCGCGGGCCACGGCGGTTTCGTGCGCGGTGAGCAGCCGCACGTCGCCGCCGGCCAAGGCCTGGATCGAGACCGACTTCGGCGCGCTGAACGTGAGGTCCGTGCCGCCGCGCCGGCCGGCCGCCGCGTTGTGCAACTGCTCGCCGTTGGGCAGCGTGCCGTCGAGCATCGCGCGGAAGTCCTCGGGCTTGACGGCGCCTTCGAGGCCCAACTCGGCGGCGGCTTTGCCGCTCCACTGGCTCGGGCTGCGGTCGGCGGTGTAGTAGTCGTCGGCCTGTTCGTAGTACGCAGCAGCCTGCGCGCTGCTGGAGACGTTGGCGATCGAGAGCATCTGGGTTCTCCTTGGTGGTTGGTCACTCGGTGATCGGCTCGGCGACCACGGCACGGGTGCGAGGTTTGAGGGTCACGAGGCGCGCGGGCTCGGCGCCGGCCAGGCACAGGAACGCCGTCAGGTCCGGCAGCTCGGCCAGCTCGCTGGGCATCACCACGCGCTCGCGCACGCGCTGCACCGTCACGCTCTGGCTCGCGCCGCTGGCGCCCCGGGTCTTGCTCTGCACGGCGCGATCGACCTCGCGCTCGCCGAGTGCGCGGCTGAAGGTCTCGCAGGTGTCGGGGTCGGCCTTGGCCAGGCCGAAGGCGGCGAAGTTGCGGAAGCACGAACGCAGCACGACGGCGCTCTCGCGGCCGTAGAGCCGTTCGAGCTGGGCGGTGCTCTGCACGCCGGCCACGGCGCACAGGCCGTGCTTGCGGCCTTTGGTGAGGCACGCCTCCAGGCTGCCGACCTTGCCGATCGAGGGCAGCTCGTCGAGCAGCAGCCACAGCCGCCGCCCAGGGTCCGGCGGCAAGCTGAGCGTGGCGGTGCATGCGATGTCCACCCACGCGGCGATCAACGGCGCGAGCGTCGATGTCATGTCCTCGCGCCACGTGACGAACAAGTGCCGGCTCTTGTCGTCGTCGGCCTCGACCCACGAGCGCACGCTGAAGTCGCCAGGCCGCAGCGCGTCGTACGGCTTGAGGTGGCTGGCCACCACGAAGCGCGTCGATGCCAGGGCGCGCGCGGCATCCTTATCGAACAAGCCCGCGGCGGCCGTGCCTGCCACGAGCTTGGCCAGTCGCTCGGCCGGCCACGCGGTCAAGGCCTCGACCAGCGCGGCCGTCGTCGCCTGACCCTCTCGGATCAGCGCGCGCATCACCTCGGCGATGAGCACCTGCGAGTAGAAGTGCCAGGCCGCATCCTGGTCGCGGCCGTCGGGCACGATGCTGCGCGCGATCTTGTCGAAGTCGTAGGGCTTCCTCACCTCGCTGAACGGCGTCCACCCCGGCGCACGCTTGTCGTAGGGGTTCAAGATCACGTCGCCGGCCTCGAAGAACTGCGACGCATACGCGCCGTTCGGATCGACCACGATGGCGCGATCGCCGCGTGCGGTGATGCAGTCCAGCAGCTCGGCCACGGCGGTGGTCTTGCCGGTGCCGGTACTGCCTGCCAACAACAAGTGCAGCGGTTCTTGTGACCACAGCAGTGGCACGCCGCCGATGGTCAGCGGCTCGGCTTCCTCGGGCACGAAGCCCGAGGTGCCGGCCAGGTGGTGAAGGAGTTTCTTCAGCATGGCCGGCCTCCGTCACTCGTCGTCGTGGTCAGCGTCGGCGTGCACCACGCGCGCACCGCGCCGGTGGCGGTCGCCTCGGCGCAGCCGGGTGCGACGCATCAGCGCAGCGAACAGCGTCGAGGTCACCAGCGTGCCGCACGCCGCGGTCAGCCAGAACATCAGCCGCCAGTGCAGTTCGCCGTCGCCTTGCGGCAGTGCCCAGGCGCTGCCGACGATGACTTTCCAGCCATAGCCGTAGAAGCTCGCCAGCAGCCACGCCCACAGCAGCGCGCTCGACGACACGGCCAGGAACACGAACAGCAGCAGGCGGTTGATGGCGATGCGGAACACGTGGCCCCAGGGGTCGTAGTAGTTCATGCGGCGCTCCCTTGGCGGCTGGGTTGCGAGGCCTGCACCGCGAGCTGGGCGGCCACGCGGCTGAGGATCTGGGCATTGCTCTGCATCGCCAGCTCGCGCACGAGCAAGCGCACCTCGGCCAGCTCGCGGCGGGTTTCGTGGTCCAGCGCGGCCGGCTGTGCCGGTGCGGCGCCGGTCGTCGCGGCAGCGAGCGCGGCCTCGATGCGCGTGAGCGCCTCGGTCGTCGTCACGGCCTGCGCGTCTCGTTCGAGCACCTCACGGATGTGGGTGCCCAGGCGCTTGCCTTCGGCGCCGGCACGGGCCAGCAAGGCCTCGTAGAGGGCCGCGGGCACGCGGGCTTTGAGGAACTTCTCGGTCATGGTGGTTTCTCCTGTTCGGTCAATGGGTTGCATGCGTTGTGGTCACGGCGTGGTCGGCCTCGTGCGAGGTCGTGGTCGCCGGGAAGCCGCGCCAGTGCTGGCTTTGCGGCCGGCAGGCCGCGCAATCAGCGATTGCGTCGGGTGTGTCGTTCCACTGCGTTGCTGGCTGGCCTGCTCGGTCGCTGCCGAGCGGGCACGGCTGCGCCTGCGGCTGGGCTGCCGCAGCGCCGGGGGTCTTGTCGATGTCGGTCATGTCGGTCCTTTGCGTGTTGGGGTCGATGGCCTGCCCGCGCGACGCGCGTGCTGAGGCCTTGGCGCGCTTGATCGGCGGCGCTGGTCGGCCGATGTGTCGGCCTGCCGTGGTCTGGTTGATGTCGAGCGCGCACGGCTCGCGGCGCACGCGAGCCACAGGGCTCGCGCGACCACGAAGGGGGGCGTCGATGTGTTGGCGCCGTGCGCGCGACGCGCAGGGCGATGCCTTCGGCCTGGATCGCCGAAGCGATGCAGGCTCAGGGGCACGCGCCGGGGCGTGCCGGTGTTCAAGCGCACGCGGACGTGCGCCGACCTGGTAGGCCGGCAGAGCGCCGGCCTAAGGGGGGGTTCAGCTCGGCCGCTTGGCCGAGTGGGCTGCCATGCGGCAGCGCTTCATGGTGCGATCAGCGTCGATGGTCCTTGCGGACGCATCTTCCCTGTTTCGCCGCTTTGCGCGGTCCCGAAGGCCTCGCATCGCCGCCCCACGGTGGGGGACTTCTCGGTCAGGCTCGGAGGCCTGACTAGGTAGCAGCGCACGAGGGCGCCGCGTTGATGAACCGGTCCAACGCGCCACAAGGGCCACGGTGGGCGGTAGGCAGTCGGACGAGCCGGCTGCAATGTCTTTGCGGGAGCGATCTTGCCAGAGCCGCGAGCGGCCACGCAAGTGGCCAGGCAGCGTTGCGCGGCGGCTTTACGTCGGCAGGGTGACCACGGGCGTGGTCAAGCGCCGACTCCCGGTGCACCTCAATCGAGGCGTGCGCCGCAGTTCTTGCACGTGGAGTGCCGCAGGCTTCGGAAGATCTCAAGCGCCGACGCGCCAATCGGAGGGGCCACCGCACTGCCGCACTGGGAACAGCGAACGCTTTTCGCCCTCCAGCTCCAGAACAAGATGTTGGCCACAAGCAAGGCCAAGAAGCCCTCATGCACGTACAGACTCAGGTAGATGATGGGGAAGCTCGACGCCACGAAGAGCGCCAGCGCCGTCTGATATCGCTTGAGCGGAGGCATTCCCCACCTCCCTCACGGACGACCAAAGATGCGTTCGAACAACCTGCCAAACGCCTCGCTTGCACTCCAAGCGCCTGTGTCCGAGTAGGTGATCGATCCACCCAGCTTAGAACCAAGGCCGACAGTTGCCCCGAGCAGGTTGCGTTGACCGTCAGTCATGGCAGTACCGCAGGCGAGCGGAGCCGCAACGTTCAAGTTGTGAGTCACACCGCGAATGGTGTTGACATCGCCCTTGATCAGTCCTACCTGTGCGGATAGCCCCGGGCTCTGATACCCCGCCGACAACCCGCCCTGGCCGTAGACACCAAAGTCAAGCCTACCGTTGTAGATGCCGATAAAGGCGCCCACATTCCCTTCGCCTCCGAGGCCTGGCACGTAGGAACCACCGACCTGAAACACGAGGCTCGCCAGCCCCATCGGATCGATCCGTGAGATCGGGTTCCCACCCACGTACGCATA
>WBZX01001249.1_pt2 | contig 12219 bp, 10 predicted proteins | sample 5204211 | NCBI WGS metagenome assembly WBZX01 (sample SAMN12344362, study PRJNA552823) | activated sludge metagenome | biome: Activated sludge suspended growth; feature: Nitrification reactor; material: Wastewater; isolation source: activated sludge from nitrification reactor of wastewater...
ACTGCGACAACGGCAACCAAGTCGTGCTGGTCACCCTCGATCGCGGGCCCAACTGCGGGGTCGAGATGGACTGCGAGACCCCGGTGCTCGACATGGGCCACGACGCGATGGTCTACCTCTTCGACGGCAACGAGTACGGCGGCTGCGAGCACCAGGCCGTGGTCGTCGAAGCGGTGCCCGACGACACACCGCTCGGCCCGGTGTGACGCGACGCCAGCTGCTGCCGTCGTCGGTGCGATGGGCACGAGCCTGGGTGATTCGTGGGTGCCGTCGCCGACCGCGCAGCGGCCATGCCATGCTTGCGACCCGATGGCGCAGGCGGATCTCGAACCGGTGGCCACGTGGATGTCGCGCGCGGCGCTGGGCGTGGTCGCGGCGAGCACGGCGGTCGCCGGTGTCGCGACCACGACCATCGTGCGGACGTTGTGGTCGTCCGATCCGCAGGCGGTCGATGCCTACGGCACGGCGCTCTCGTTGCACGGGACGCTGCTTTCGTTCGCGTGCTCGCCGGCCGCGGCGCTGGCGGTGGTGGTGCCGCTGCTGTTGCCGGGCCGCCCGCGCGCGGCCCACTCGCACGCGCTCGCGGCGTTGGGGATGCTGGCGTGGATCGTCGCCGGCGCGATCGCGGTGGCGGGCGCGAACGCGCCCTTCGATCTCGCCGCGATGACGTCCCCGTGGCCGCTGCGCGCCGCGTGGTGCTTCGTGGTCGCTCACGCCGCGTTCGCGCTCGCGCTCGCCACCGCGCTGGTCGGTCAGGTCCGCGCGCTGCCGGTCGCGACCGCCATCGGCCTCGGCGGCCTCGCGGTCGCGAGCGGACTGGTCGCGGGCGCAGGCGGCACCACGCTCGCATCGGAGGCGGCCGTCTTCGATGCGAGGATGGTGCCGGGCGTGTTGTACGACGCGACGCGCTTCTGGGGCGTGATCGTGGCGGTCGTGCTCGCGGTGGCCCTGCTCACGCGCATCGACCCGGCGAGGGTCGGATCACCCGCGCTGGTGTTCGTCGCACTCGCGGTGATGCCGGCCATGGTCGGTGAGCGCCTGCTGGTCAGGCTGCTGGCGGTCGCGGACCTCGACGTGCACCTGCACGACACCTACGTCGAGGTCGCGCACGCGCACCTGTCGATGTTCGCGGCCGGCGCAGCGATGCTCGCAGCGCTGCACGTGTTCGAGCTGCGCGTGCTCGGCCGACAGGCCCGCGCCGCGCTGGCGTGGCCCGGCGCGGTGCTCACGTGCGGCGGCCTGCTGGCCCATCACGTGCTGCTGTTCGTGCTCGGCACCCGCGGCATGCCCCGCCGGTACCCCGTGTACCCCGAGATCTTCGCGGAGCTGCAACGCCTGGCGCAGATCGCCGGCGGCGTGGCGGCGTTGGGGGCCGTGCTGGTCGCAGCGGCGTGGTTGTTCGGCCGCCGCGGACGCGCCGAGTCCCCGGCCAACGGGTAGACTCGCGCGCACGTCGATGCAGATCTTCGTCACCGGAGCGTCGGGGTTCGTGGGTGGTGCGGCGGTGCGCCGCTTCGTGCGAGACGGTCACGCCGTGCGCGCGATGGCCCGCAGCGAGGGCAGCGCGAAGGCCGTCGCGGCGCTCGGCGCCGAGCCGGTGCGCTGCAGCCTCGAGGCGATCGGCGCCGCCGACATCGGCGACGCCGAGGTCGTGCTGCATGCCGCGGCGTTCGTCGACGATTGGGGCCCCGCCGAGGCGTGGTACCAGGGCAACGTCGTCGGCACCGAACACGTGCTCGCGGCCACCCGCGCCGCGGGGGCCCGACGCTTCATCCACATCGGCACCGAGGCCGCGATCGTGCACGGCCAGGACATCGACGGCGCCGACGAAGGCTACCCGCTCGCTCCGGAGTCGACCTATCCATACTGCGCGACCAAGGCGATCGCCGAGGCGACGGTGCGGGCCGCCAACGACGACCGGCTCGAGACGATCGTGCTGCGCCCTCGCCTGGTCTGGGGCCCTGGCGACACCACGCTGGCGCCCGCAATCGAGGCGATGGCTGGCCGCTGGCGCTGGATCGACCACGGCCGCGCGCGCACCTCGACCACGCACATCGACAACCTCGTCGAGGCCATCGCGCTCGCGCTCACCGAGGGCGTGCCCGGCGAGGCGTACTTCGTGCTCGACGACGGCGTCTCGACCATGCACGAGATGATCACCGGCATGGCCGCGGCCCGCGGCATCACGCTGCCCGACGCCAGCATCCCGGGCTGGCTCGCGGCGGCGATCGGCCGCACCTGCGAGGCGTTGTGGCGCGGGCTGCCGCTGCGCGGCACGCCGCCGCTGACGCGTCATGCGGCGATGGTCATGGCCCGCACGTGCGTGCTCGACGACGCCAAGGCGCGTCGCGAGCTCGGCTACCGCCCGGTGATCTCGCGTGAGGCGGGCCTGCGCGCGCTGGCGACGTGATGCCGGCCCCAAGGCCGCTTCATCGCGAGGGCTCTGCGCCACGCAGCAGCGCGAGGACGGCCGGATCGTCGGCGTAGTCGGCGGCCGTGCGCCCTTCGTCGCAGCGGCGGGTGACGTCTGCGCCGCCCGCGAGCAAGCGTCGCACCGCCGCGTCGTGACCGTTGTCCGCCGCCCACATGAGCGCGGTCTTGCCCCAGGCGTTGGGCAGATCGACCGAGGCGCCGGCCACCAGCAGCGCGTCGACGACGTCGGTGTGGCCATCGATCGCGGCGCAGAGCAACGCGGTCTCGCCCCCGAGCCCGGTCCGTGCGTCGATCTTGGCGCCCGCGCGCAGCAGCGCTCGCACGACCTCGACGTGCCCATCGCGTGCGGCGAGCACGATCGCCGGCGCGGCGAACGAGATCCCTTCGACGACCGTGTCGGACACCGCATCCGGCCTCGCGCCACGGGCCATCGCGGCCTCGACCGCCGCTGCATCGCCGCGGCTCGCCGCCGCCAGCAGCTCGCGATCGGCGTCGGTGAGCGACGATGTCTCGGTCGAGCCCAACCACGCGCGAGGATCGGGCCGATCGCACGCCAGCGCGAGGCAGAAGAGACACGAGCACACCGTTCGCATCGTCGACACCACGCGCGACCCGCAGTTCCGCTCACGGCAGCGACGACAGGAAGCCCCAGAACGCCGGCGCGGCGAGCCCGTCCTGGCGCGAGTGGTCCTGCCCTGCGGTCGGGCACCACACCACGGGATAGCCCTCGCCGCAGCCGGCGTAGGCCTCGCAGGGTGACGGATCAATCGGGCTCGTCGGCGCCGCGGCATCGCAGCCGTTGCGCGCGAGCAGGCTGTCGCGCGCCGATTCGCTGGCGGAGATGTTCACGGTCTGATCGTCGGCGTCGTGGATGAGCAGGGCAGCGACCTGGCCCGAGCAGTCATTGCCGGGTTGACCGCCGGCGATGCTCGCGATGCCGCGGAGCACGTCGGCGCGGGCGCAGCCGAGCGCGTGGGTCATGAACGATCCGCTGCTGTAGCCGGTCGCGAAGCGGTGCTCGGGGTCGGCGCACCAGCTGGCCTCGACGTCGGCGACCAGGGCATCGAAGAAGATCACGTCGGGGCCCTGCGGGTTGCTGTCCCAGCAGCTCGCGACCGCCTTGCCGCGCACGTGGATGGCATCGGCGCCGCTGTGGTCCTGCACCGGCGGGTTGTTGTTCCAGCGATCGTCACCGTCGCTGCAGCCGTGGAACTGATAGACCACCGGATACGCGCGCGCGGGATCGTAGGGCTCGGGCAACCACACCCAGTACTCGCGCGTGACGCCGTCGACGTCGACGGTGTGGCCCGACCAGGTCATCGTGGGATCGCTGGCCGCGATGCCGCAGCCGGCGGTGCCTGGACTCGCGCCCGTGCTGCCGTCGCTGCTGCCGCTGCCGTCGCTGCTGTCGGCGGCCGAGGTCGCGCTGGCCTGGGTGCCGCCGCCGCTGCTGCCGTCGCCATCGGTGCTCGTCGTCATCGACGTGGCGGTGCCGCTGGCGGTGCCGCCCGACGACGACCCGCCGTCACTCCCGGTGACACCACCATCGCCACCGCCATCGCCTGCACAGCCGAGCGCGATCACGAAGGACAGCCAGAGACGCACCATGGCAGCACGATACCAGCGTCCCCGGTGTGTCGGCAGGACCGAAACAAGGGGCCCGCGCACCGCGGTGCTCCCCGAGGCCCCGGCTGGCCCGCCACGGCCGTGGTGATCCGTCACGTCGGCCGCGACTCTACCGCAGCGAGCCATGCACACCGCCGCACCCGACCTCCCGCAGCCGATCGAGGGCCGCTTTCGCCCACCGCTCGTCACCCGCATGGTCCGCCCGATCCCGATGGCCGGCCGTGGACGCTGCCGCATCGATCCGGTGTGGTTGCACGTCGAGGGGCGGCGCGGCTCGAGCGTGCTACCGGCCCTCGCCTTCGTGGTGCTGCTCGTCGCGGCGGTGCTCGCCGTACTCGCGCTCGCGCACCACGTCCACCGCAGCGTCGAGCCCCGCGCCTTGGGCGGGTTGATCGCCGTGCTCGCGCTGTCGCTGGGCCGCATCGTCCGCCCCCGCGCCACCCGTACGCCGCTGGTGCTGGCGATCCCGTGGTCGTCGATCGCCGGGGTCGCAGCCGAGGGCCGCCGCGGCGTGGTGATCCACGTGCGCGCGTTCGCGCCCGAGGGCACGCTGCACTTCGAGCCCGCCGCGAACGTGGATCGGGCCGCCCTGCTCGCGGCGCTCGCGGACCATGTCGATCGCGCCCGTGCACCGGAGGCGATCACCACGGTGCGCACCGCAGTCACCTACGGGCGCTGATGCGTCGTCGCCAAAGGTGATGCCGCTGCCCGCGCCCCACGCCCGCCGTCGCTGCCGAGACCGCGGACCGCGAGCAGGTCGCGACACGCGTCAGGGTGAGCGAGTGAAGACCTCGCGCTGCAGCCAGTCGCGCGAGCCGGGATCGAACGCGGTCGCGATGCGACCGCCGGCCGACCACGGATCCTCGGCCCGCACCGCGGCCCAATAGTCGAACTCCATCTGCGCCACCGCGCGACTCGACGCCGAGTGCACCGGTCGCGGGTAGTGCGTGCGCGCGATGGGCGAGTTGAACACCACGCCGATGCGCTCCTCGCCATAGGTGCCCAGGCCGGTGTAGAGCAGGCCGATCGCGCGGTTCACCGCGTAGCCGACGGTGCCTCGGAGATAGCCGACGGTGGCCGCGAAGGCACCGAGCCGCGTATGCGGGATCGGTCGCAGGTTGCCGGCCGCGACGCGCCGCAGCTCGTGCAACCGCACCGCCGCCCCGGCCCCCGCGGCCGCGACCACCCGCGCCAACACGGCCTGGTCGCTCAAGTACCCGAGGAAGCCACTCTTGTCGTCGCCGGCCCTGCCCACGCGCTCGCAGGTACGCGGCGCACCGCCATCCGGATCGACGAGGGCTCGCCGCTCCCGGCGTTCAGCTCGGCGCCAGCACCAGGTCGATCGCCGAGATCGCCGGCGGGTAGTTCTGCGGCACGCCGCTGGTCGCGAACTGCAGCGTGTTGTCGCCGGCCTGCAGCTCGTCGACCGGCAGCTCGAGCATCTGGCCCAGCTCGCCCTGGATGAGACCGGTGGCGAGCAACGCCAGCTCGTCGGCGTCGAAGCTGCGCTCGTGCCAGCCGTGCTCGTTGACGCGGTAGTGCAGCACATACTGCTCGTGGGGCAGGTCCTGGCCCAGCAGGTACCACATCGAGACCGCCAGACGTGCGCGGCCCATGCCCGCAGTGTCGACCCCGGGCATCGTCAGCGTCAGCGGCGTGGCGTCGGCGAAGTCCGGCACGCGGTAGCCCACGTCCATCACCGGGCCGGGGATGTTCCACGCGTCGGTGCCCGCCACGAGCGCGTCGCCGACCTCGAACTCGCGGCCCTCGTCGACGACCGGTCCATCGAAGCCGACGTTGTCCCAGCGCGTGACCCAGGCGTCGATCACCTCGGTCGCGCCGTAGGCGTCGTCTTGGCTGTACTTGATGGTCGCGTGGTTGTGGGTCGTCAGATGCACCCAGCCGCGCGAGAACGGCAGCGCGACGTCGACGGCGTGCAGCAACACCGCGGGCTCGAAGCTCACGCCGTCGTCGGCGTACGGCGTGCCGTAGACCTCGACGTGTTGCTGCGACACCCGGACCTCGAAATGGTTGAGCTTGCCCTTCGCCCCCGCGACGCAGGTGAACTCGGGGCCCGGGAACACCTCGTCGTGGTAGTTGCTGCTGACGTCGATGAAGCGCACGCCGACGCTGCCGAGCTGGCCGGGACAGCTGGCCTGGAACTGCACCTGCATGCCGCTGCGCGGCACCGGCCCGCCCTCGTCGTTGTTCAGGATCGCGAACGACGGCAGCGGCGTGGGGTCTTCGGTGATCTCGAGTGAGATCCAGCCCAGCAGGCCGTTCAGCACGTAGCCCTCGGCGTCGAACACGATGGTGCCGGTGCGGCCCTCGAAGTCGAAGGGCTGCCGGATGCGGTACGAGTTCTGCCCGTAGTTCTGCGCGCCCACGGCCACCAACAGGTGTGGGCTCGCGATGTCGTCGTTGGCGTCGCAGACCAGCGTGTCCTGGTCGGGGAACACCTGCGACGGCAGGTCGTCGCGGCAGTCGGTGATGGTGGCCGGGCCCGCCGCGATCGCGCGACCGTTGCCGGTCGCCAGCTGCGGGTTCCCTCGCGCGGCGCTCCAGCGCCGCGCGTCGAGCTCGACCGCGCGGCCGCGATGCTCGCTCGGCGCGTCGAAGGTCTCGCAGAAGGCCGCCGAGTCGAAGCCGCAGCCGGGCCCGCCGGGCACCGTGCCGGTCTCGCCGCCGTCGGAGCTCCCGCCGGACTCGGAACCCACGCTCGCGCTGGCCGCGGTCGAGCTCACCACCCCGGTCGAATCGCCCGCGCCGGTCATCCCACTCGCGTCACCGCCATCGTCGCTCGACGCGGCACCGCTACCGCTCGGCGTGCTGCCGCAGGCCGAGCACAACGCTGCCACCCACACACGCGCCCTGCACGAGGCCTCGCGCGTCACGGCTTCACCACCACGCGCCAAAACCCCTCCTGCAGGTTCGACGAGTACAGCACGCCGTGGCCGGGGTCGTAGCCGAAGCTGCCGCCCATCGACAGGCTCGGAGCGTCGAACTCGGTCCAGGTGACGCCGTCGTCGATCGATCGGAGGTACCGCGCGGTCTCGCAGAAGCCACCGAAGTAGCAGGTGCTGGTGTACAGCGTCGCGCCGTCGCTCACCACGCCGCCGACGATCGGGCCGGTGCCCTCGATGAGCGACCACGTCGGCACCGTGCCATCGGTGCTGCGCCAGATGCCGTCTGCGCCGGCCACCACGAACGCACCGCCGGGCGTGCGGACCAGCTGCGAGCCCTGCAGGTGGCTCGTGGTCATGCCGACGATCGCCTCCCAGCTGTCGCCACCGTCGTCGCTGCGCCAGAAGCCGTTGCTCTGCGAGCCCCACAGCCAGGTCTGCGCGTCGAGGAAGAAGATCACCTGGCCCTCGTTGCCGTCCCAGCTCGGCTCACCGTCGATGAGGCTCCACGACGCGCCGGCGTCGTGGCTCTCGGCGATGCAGGTCGCCGGGTGCGGTGGCAGGCACGACTCATGGAAGGTCAGCAGGATGTGTTCGTGATCGGTGGGGTCGATCGCGATGACGTTGGCGAAGTTGTACGTGAACGCGGCGCCCAGCTCCGGCTGCGCCGGCGGTGGCCACACCGGCGCCCAGTCGACGCCGCCGTCGATCGACTTGAACAGCCCGTTCGCGCCGTAGCCCGAGTTGGTGTAGACGACCTCGGGCTCGATCGGATCGATTGCGAAGGTCCAGTTCATGCCCGAGTCGACGGCATCGCCGTTCTCGCCGGTGCTGATGTGCACCCACGTCGCGCCGCAGTCGGTGCTCTTCCACACCTTCTGGAACAGGGTCCCGAGGTAGATCGTGCCTTGGTTCACCGGATCGACGGCGAACGCGAACGTGCCGGCATCCTGCCCCTGACCGAAGCCCGCGGCGACCTCGGGCGGCGTGATGTCCTCGAACACGCCCTCGCCCGCGAGGCTGTCGCACGCACCGAGCACCGGCGGCGGACCGGTCTCATCGCCGCCGTCACTGCTGCCGTCGTCGCTCGACGTGGTGGACATCGTCGTGCCCGCGGTCGTCGGCGGGGGCCCGCCGGTGCTGTCGTCGCCACCTTCGGTGGTGCCCGCGGAGGCCGAGCCCGCGGTGCCCGCATCCGCAGCCGAGCTGCTGCCGTCGCCGTCGTCGGCGACCGACGGCGCGCCGCCGCACGCCGCCGCGACCAGCCAGGTTCCAATTGCGCGCGCGCGGGTCGGGATCGCCATGCGAGTACACCCATGCACGCGCGGCGCTCCACCTGTGGACCGAAATGCGCGCGTGGAGGGCGAGGCCCGTAGGCCCCCCACGACCCTCCACGAAATCGGTGCTATCTATCGCGCGTGCCCGCGCGCATGGCCCTGGCGCTGGTCACCCGACTCGCACCCGCGCCCGCGGCCGCACCCGAGCCGACGCCGGCCCCGACCGTGACCGCCGCGGGGGCGCCCAGCCCCGTCGCGCCCAGCCCGACCGCGTTCGAGTGGATCGCACCGGACGGCTGCCCCGACGCGACCTCGGCCCGCGCGAGCGTCGAGCACTACGCCGGCCGCAGCCTCGCCGACACCGCCGCGGTGCTGCACGCCGCGCGCGCGGAGATCGTCGCCGAAGCGCAGGGTGACTTCCGCCTGCGGCTGGAGCTCGAGGTCGCCGCAGGCACGCCGGTGCAGCGCACGCTGCGGGACGAAAGCTGTCGTGTGCTGGCCGAGACCGCGGCCTTGATGATCGCCGTGACGATCGACCCCCTCGCAGCGACGCGCGTGGGCACGCTGCCGGAGCCTGCGCCCACGCCCGCGCCGACACCCGAGCCGCCGCCGGTCGAACCACCGAAGGCGCCGCCCCCGAAATCGTCGAGCCCGCCCGGTCCACCCACGCGCAGCTGCGACGCGGGCCCGAGCCTCCGTCGCACCGGCGTGACCGATCGTCGCCCGTGCGTCGCTCTCGAGGCGCGTGCCGGTCTGCAGCTGGGGTTGCTCCCGACCGCGATCGGGCCGGGCGTCGCGATCACCGTGGCGCTCGCGTGGCCGCGGCTGCGGCTCGAGTTCGGCGGCAGCCACTGGTTCCGTCGACCCGCGCGCACGGCCGACGATCGCAGCCGCGGCGGTGACCTGCAGCTGAGTGCCGGCTCGCTGGGCGCGTGCGCGCGTCTGCGGCGTCGCGCCCACGAGTTTCCGTTGTGCGGTGGCGCCGAGGTGGGCGCGCTGGTCGGCCGCGGTGTCGGCATCGCGGCGCCGCGACGCGAGCAGCTGCTGTGGCTGGCGGCGTGGGCGGGTCCGCGTTGGATGTGGTCGGTGCATCGTCGGGTCGCGCTGCTCGCCGACGTCGACGTGGTCGTGCCGATGGCGCGATATCGCTTCGAGGTCGGGGGACTCGGGGTCGTGCACCGGGTCGATCCCGTCGGCGGTCGCGTCCACCTCGGGCTCGGGATTCGCCTGTAGGCGCGCAGGTTTGGGGGCGCGCACACGATCCCGTCACAGATCGGGGCGCGAGCCTGCATGCTGACAGGTGGAGCGGGCACTGCAGCCCCCAAGAGGCACGAGGTGGGCGAGGGGCCGAGTCTCCAGGCGATCTACGAGCAGTACCACGCGTTCGTCTGGCGCGTGGCACAACGGCTCGGCGTGGGCCGAGCCGCACTCGACGACGTCGTGCAAGAGGTGTTCGTCATCATGCATCGCCGACGACACGAGCTCGACATGAGCGGATCGATCCCTGGCCTGTTGTACGGCGTGACGCGTCGCGTCGCCGCGCGCACGCGCCAGGTCGACGATCGCCGCGCCGCGCGGCTCACCGTGGTCGAGCCCGCCGGCACCCGTGACGGCGCGCCCGATCCCGAGTCCCACGTGTTGCTCGAGGAGCGCGCCGCCGTGGTCCGCGAGGCGCTCGACGCGATGGACGAGGACAAGCGTGTGATGTTCGTGCTGACCTGCGTCGAAGGCATGAGCATCGCCGCGGCGGCAGCGGCGGTCGACATCAACGTCAACACCGCCTACGCGCGCGCTCGGGTCGCGCGCGAGCTCGTGAGCAAGGCCATCGCACGCCACCGTGCGAAGGAGGAAAGGGTCCGCGTCCATGTCGCGCGATGAACTCGAGTTCGACGACGACGACGACGACCTCCAGCTCTACGTCGCGGCGTTCCGCGAGGTCGAGCAGCCCACGCCTGCGGCCCACGCCGCCAGCTGGAAGGTGATCGCCGAGCGCACCGGCGTCGAGAGTTCGCGCCGCTGGTGGCTGTGGGTCGGCGCCGCCGCGACGCTCGCCGCCGCCGCGTGGGTGATTGCCAACTTCGGCGGCGTGGCGCTGCAACGCAACGCCGCGGCCGAGCCCGATCTGCGGGACCAGGCCGGCTACGTCCACGGCGACGACAGCGGCGGCGACGCGGTTGCGCGGGCACGCCGGGCGGCGGCGCCCGCGACGAAGCCGGCCGAGGCCGAGGTCGAGGCGCCCGCCGACCTGGTCGTCGCACCGACCATCGAGCCCGAGCCCCAGCCCGAGCCCGCCACGGCGGCCAAGCCCGCCCGCGGCAAGCCGCGCGCCGCGACCTCGCTGGCCGACGAGACCGCGCTGTTCGGCGACATCCAGCGCGCGCTGGTCGAGAACCAGCCGGCGCGGGCACTCGCCGCGATCGCGCAGCACGAGCGCGAGTTCCCCCGCGGCGCCTTCCGCAGCGAACGCATCGTCGCGAAGGCGCGCGCGCTGTGTGCCGCGGGCAAGCGCGATGCGGCCAAGCGGGTGCGCGATCAGTTCCTCGCGCAGCATCCGTCGTCGCACCTGGCTCCGAGCATGCGCTCGGTGTGCGCCGATTGATCGCGCGACGATTTTTCGCCACAGGTTCGCCGGCACGGCTGCATTGCAGAGGCAGCCATGCGCAAGACCTCCGCTTCGCTGCTCTTGCTCGCCCTGACGACCGCCTGTGGTGACCGTGGCAACGCGGGCTCCGCTGGCGACGACGCGTCGGGCCCCGCCACCGCGACCGAGGCCAGCGCCAGCGGCGACGACGGGCCCTCGAGCGGCACTGACGGCACGGCCGACAGCACCGGCGGCGACACCACCGGCGACGCACCGCCCGACACCGACCTCCCGCCGCTGCCCGAGCTCACCGGCGTGCAGCTGCGCATCGTCGGCGATGCCGCCAACATCGTCTTCGATCCATGGGAGGGCGCGGTCGACTACCGGGTGTACCCGCTACCGGCCGACGACGACATCACGATCGGCGACGACGGCAGCGTGATCGTCGAGGATGCGATCTACCGCTGTGCCGGCCACCGCGAGGGGCTCTACATGCTGGAGGACGTGGTCAGCCCCGACGAGGGCTGGAACGACAACGCCGCCGGCGGCGCGACGATCCTCGCGCGCGACGTGCTGGGCTACACGCGCGCCGAGGCCGACGCGGTGCTCGGCTACGTCTACACCACCGCCGGCGAGGGCCGCATCCCGGTCTACGTGCTCGGCGATCCCGATCCGGGCGGCGAGGGCGGGCCGAGCTGCGGCCGGCCGGTCTTCCAGGCCAGCCGTCCCAAGCTCTACACCACCGACGCCGCGCTCCGGGATCAACGCATCGCGCAGCACTGGCGCGACGACGGCATTGCGTTCTGGGTGCCCGCGAGCGCCGGCGCCGGCACCAAGCCGGTGTTCGAGGGCAACTTCGGCGACGGCGTCACGCTGCGCTGGGTCGACGGGCCCGAGGCGCAGACGCGCGGTGCCGGCGAGACGGTGTTCGAGATCCTGAGCGAGCCCGAGGACGGCGCGATCGAGCTCTACCGGGTGCACGTGGCCCCCTACTGCAGCCGCAGCCATGACGAGCTGGTGGCGGGCTCGACCCGCTTCGCGCGGGCGCGCAGCGAGGGCGATCAACCGCTGACGGCCGTGCGCTGGTCGGGCCTGACCGCGTCGACGACCCTCGTGGTCGAGGCGCTCGATCACGGCTGCCCCTACCTCGGCAACCTCTCACCGCAGCACCAAGACCCGTTCATCGAGGAGTTCGGCGAGGAGGTGCTCGAGTACGAGGGCTACCAGACCCCCGACGACATGCGCGCGGTCTCGCCGACCGGCGAGCTCTTCGTCAACGGGCAGAGCGACGACGGCGTGGTGCCGCGTGCGGTCGCGCGCAGCTTCGTGACCGCGGCACCCGAGCTGCCGACGATGGACTTCTACGCGACCTTCCCGGAGTCCGAGGACTTCTACGCCA
>WBZX01002581.1_pt1 | contig 12217 bp, 12 predicted proteins | sample 5204211 | NCBI WGS metagenome assembly WBZX01 (sample SAMN12344362, study PRJNA552823) | activated sludge metagenome | biome: Activated sludge suspended growth; feature: Nitrification reactor; material: Wastewater; isolation source: activated sludge from nitrification reactor of wastewater...
TCGCTCACCTTGGGAGGTGGTCGATCACGATGGGGTTCCTCTTCGGGGCTTCGGTGTGCTCGGCGAACCGATGGGCGGCCACGTGGCGAGCTGAGCCCGATTGGCCCGAGCCTTCGCCGCCAGGGCCCGGAGCGTGCGGAGCTCGTCGAGGGTGCCGGTGCGGTGCGAGGCGAGCGAGCCTCGCCGTCGCTCCACGTGCAGCGCACCGTCGACGACCTGACCGTGCCGGCCGAGTTGGCGCAGGTCGCGCATCGCGGTGTCCTCGGCGTGCACCAGGAGCACGGCCGGGCCGGAGGGCACCCCGCCGACGCGGAGGACGTCGGCATCCAGGTCGTCGGGTCGTTCGATGATGGTCGTGACGAGATGCCCGCGCTCGTCCACGACCGTCACCGTGGTGTCGTCGGTCGCCGGCTGCACGGCGACCTCGTTCGGCTCGATCCAGATCGCCACGCGCCCGACGTACCAGGGGAACAGCCGGCGGTGGCAGGGGATCGACAACAGTGAGCGCGCCGGCGGGTACTTCATGAGCTCCTGTCGGCGGACGGAACGGTCGAAGAACGCCGGGCTCGTGTCGACCTCGACGCACGCCGTGCCACTGACCGCGACACCGCCGGCGGTGAGCGTGACCCGCGGGTCGAGGCGCAGCGCCGCCGCCTTGTCGATGAGCGCGAGGGTGGAGGTGACGAGCAGGCGGCCGTCGACCACGTACGGCGTGACGGCCAGTGCGTTGGGCCGGCCGAGCCGTGTGACGTGGCCGAGCACCCCGATGGCTGCGCCATCGATCGCCCGGAGGTGTACGTCCGTGATCACGATGTGCAACGTAGACGCCGAACGATTGATACGCAACAGATGATACGCAACGAGCGTCACGTTTCCCTCGGTACGCTCCAGGTGTGCCACGCCAGGTCGATCACGAGCAGCGTCGTCGCGAGATCGCCGAGGCCACCTGGCGCGCCATCGACGAGCTCGGTGTCGACGGCACGACGATGCGGGCGATCGCCGATCGTGCGGCGTGCACCACGGGGCGGTTGAACCATTACTTCGAGCGCCGCGAAGACATGCTCGTCGCGGCGCTCCGACTCGCTCACGAACGCGCCGGCGAGCGGATGGCGAACGCCGTGCGCGGCAAGGCTGGTCGAGATGCCGTGCGAGCGGTGCTGCTCGAGGCATTGCCGCTCGACGACGAGCGGCGCGCCGAGTGGAAGGTCTGGTTGACCTTCTGGGCGCAGGCGATCAGCGTCGACGCGCTCCGGCTCGAGCACGAGCGCCGCTACCAGGAGTGGCGTTCCCTGGTGCTCGAACTCGTACGGCATGCGGCTCCGGCGCGCAGCCGTGACGAGATCGGTCGGATCGCCGACTCGCTGGTGGCGCTCGTCGACGGCCTCGGTGTGGAGGCCACCGTCGTGGCGGGCGCGTCGACCCTGCGGCGAGCCCGTCGCGTCGTCGACACGCAGCTCGAGCTCCTGCTGCCGAGCTGAACCCGCTGCGATCGCGGCACCGGAACAGCCCGGTCGTCGATCGCGGCGGGATGCGGAGGACCCAGAGAGTCGACAACCCTTACATCGGGAGATAAGGTCACCTAACAACAGGAGATCACCTGCTTGAAGGGAACCGCCGATGACCACATCGAGTCACGTCGCCGCCATCGATCACGCAGCATCCGGGGGACCGACGGAGCTCGACGATGCCACGGCGGCGGCGGCGGTGGAGGCGACGCTCGATCACCTGAACGAGCACCACGCCGACACGGTGTTGTTCGTCGCCCGACATCTGTCGCCCGGCGCTGTCGACGCGGCGTTGGTCCGGGTCGATCGCACCGCGGCGGTGTTCGGCGTGCGCGACGGGGTCGAGCTGCGTGAGGTGCGCCTGGTGTTCCCGGCGCCGATCGAGGCGGCCCACGAGCTGCAGGCGCACTTCTTCGCCACGCTCGCCTCGGCACGGGCTGCTGTCTCGGCCGATGAGCCGTTCACCTCGCTCGAGCGTGAGATGCAGGCGACCGCCTCGCTGCGCACGGTGCACGGGCGGGTCTCCGGGGTGGAGCGCGTCGTCCCCGGTCTGTTGCAGGTGACGCTCGCCGGCTTCGACGACTACCCGCTGCAGGGCGGCGACGAGTTCGTGTACACGATGATCTCCCACGCGGACGGTGGTATCCCGCCCACGTACGACATGAGCGACTACCGCGACCAGGGCGACGACGATCCGGTGCGGGGCGCCTACTACACCGTTCGCCGGGCGCGGCCCGCTGTGGGCGAGGTCGACCTGTGGGTCGTGGAGCACGACCATCCGGGCACGGTCGCGGCCTGGATGACGTCGGCCTCGCCCGGCGATCCGGTCGCGCTCTGGGGCCCACGCCACGGGTTCCGACTGCCCGACGATGCTCGGCACGTCCTGTTCGTCGCCGACGAGACCGGCCTCGCTGCCGTTGCCGCACTGCTGGAGGAGCTGCCCTCCGACCGGCGGGCGACGGCGATCCTCGAGTGCGTCGACGCCGACCATCGTCCGCCGATGCCCCAGCACCCGGGTCTGGAGATCGTCTGGGTCGATCGCGGCGATGAGGTCCCCGGCGTGACCAATCGGTTGCTGGGCGCCGTCGCAGCGTCGATCACCGCCGATGACGATGCGCCCGACACCGCGTTCGGAGCAGCCGAATCGCGGCACGTCAGTGCCGTTCGCCGACACCTGCGGCAGGCGCTCGGGATGCCCGCTGCCCGCGTGCTGATGACCGGCTACTGGCGCCGACAGGTGGCGTGATGCTCGCACCCGATCCCACGGCCGACCTGCCGGTCGACACGACCTCACGATCGAACGCTTCGGCGACGACCGCGTCCGGTGTGTCGTCGCGTGCGAGTCGGCGGGCGACGATGGTGGCCGTCCTCGGCGGTCTGTTGTTCCTCGCGTTGCTCGCATCCCTGGCCGTGGGGGCGAAGTCGATCCCGCTCGGCACCGTGATCGAGGCGTTCACCGACTACGACCGCACGAACAGCGATCACCTCGTGGTGCGCGAGCTCCGCCTGCCGCGCACGATCGTCGGACTGCTGGTCGGTGCCGCGCTCGGTGTGAGCGGGGGAGTGATGCAGGCCGTCACCCGCAACCCGTTGGCCGATCCGGGCATCCTCGGCGTCAATGCCGGTGCGTCGTTCACCGTGGTGATCGGCATCTGGGGCTTCGGCGTCGGATCGACGCTCGGCCTGGTGTGGTTCGCGTTCATCGGCGCCGCGCTCGCGTCGGTGGTGGTGTACCTGCTCGGGTCGATCGGCCGCGGGGGAGCCACGCCCGTGCGTCTCGCGCTGTCGGGCGCTGCGCTCAGTGCGCTGCTGTTCGCCTTCACCCGCGCGATCACGCTCCTCGACGAGGCGACCCTCGACCAGTTCCGCTTCTGGGCGGTCGGGTCGCTGTCGGGCCGCGACACCGACGTCGTGAACAGCATCGTGTGGTTCGTGCTCACCGGGCTGGTGCTCGCGATCGGCCTCACCCGCCCCCTCAACGCACTCGGTCTCGGCGACGACGCCGCGGCCGGGCTCGGCATCCGGATCGGCGTCACACGGATCCTGTCCGGATTGGCCATCGTGCTCCTCTGCGGCGCCGCGGTCGCGGCCTGCGGCCCGATCGGGTTCATCGGGCTGGTGGTCCCACATGCGGTGCGCGCGCTCGTCGGGCCCGATCAGCGCTGGCTGATGGCCGGCTGCGCAGCGGCAGGGCCACTCGTCCTGATCGGCTGCGACACGATCGGCCGCGTGATCGCCCGGCCGGGCGAGGTGCAGGTGGGCATCATGACCGCAGCGATCGGCGGACCGGCGTTCGTGTTCCTGGTCCGCCGGGCGCGGATGGTGCAGCTGTGACCGCGATCGACGCCCCGACCGTCTCGGCGTCGAGGTCGTGGCTTCGTGGCTCGTCCCTCGTGATCCGACGACGATCGTGGTCGGTGCGCCTGCGCCCCCGCTCGATCGTCGTCGGCGTGCTGCTCGTCGCCGCCACGCTCGCGATCTCGGTGTGGTCGATCATGGTCGGCGACTTCCCGCTGTCGGTCGGGCAGGTGCTGCGCTCGCTGTTCGGTGACGGCGGCGACGACGCCGAGTTCATCGTGCAGACCCTCCGCCTGCCCCGCGCGGTCACCGCGATGCTCGTGGGTGCCGCGCTCGGCATGTCGGGCGCCGTCTTCCAGTCGATCGCCCGCAACCCGCTCGGTTCGCCGGACATCATCGGCTTCGAGTCCGGTGCCGCGGCCGGTGCCGTGATCGTGATCGTCGTGTTCCACGGCTCGAGCACCCAGGTGGCCCTGGGGGCGGTGGCCGGCGGTCTGCTCACGGCCCTGCTCGTCTACACGCTCGCCTACAAGCGCGGCCTCGCGGCCTCGCGGCTGGTGCTCGTCGGCATCGGCATCGGCTTCGCCGCCTCGGCGCTCGTGGAGTACCTGATCACGCGCGCACAGATCTACGACGTGCAACGGGCGGCTGTGTGGCTCACAGGATCGCTCAACGGTCGCACCTGGGACCATGTGCGCACCGTCACCGTCGCCCTCGTCGTCCTCGCCCCGGCCATCCTGATCGCGCAGCGATCGCTCGACCGGCTCGAGCTGGGCGACGACATGGCCGCGGCGCTCGGCGTGCGGGTCGGTCGAACGAAGCTGCTCCTGATCCTGCTCGCCGTCGGCCTGGCCGCACTCGCGGTCGCTTCGGCCGGGCCGATCGTGTTCGTCGCCTTCGTGTCCGCCCCGATCGCCCGTCGGCTCACGTCGACTTCCGGCGCATGCGTGGTGCCGGCAGCGCTGGTGGGCGCCTTCGTGACCAGCGCGGCCGACCTGGCGGCACGCCGCGTGTTCGCGCCCACGGAGTTCCCGGTCGGCATCGCCACCGCCGTGATCGGCGCGCCCTATCTGCTCTGGCTGCTCGGCCGCCGTGCTCGGACCGGGGCACTGTGAGGTTCGTGCCCGCCGTCCGGTCGCTGCGAGGATCCCTCGCGGTGATGCTGCTCGCGGCCGGCGCGACGGCGTGCGGCGCCACATCGTCGGATCCCGGCACACCACCGTCGGATGAGGGCACGACGCTGGTCGCCGCCGGCGATGTGGGGGCGGCCGCGGCCGAGTCGACGAAGCCCTCGGCGCCGGTCTCGACCGACACCGCAGCGTCGGTCGCCGAGCCGCTGCGCACGCACATCGATGCGCGAGGCGTGGTGGTCGAGATCGCATCGATCGATCGGATCATCCCGCTCGACGGCGACGTCGCCGAGATCGTCTTCGCGCTCGGCATGGGCGACCACGTGGTGGCCACCGATCTGTCGGCCACCTACCCGCCGGAGGCCGACGCGCTGCCGCAGATCGGCTACCAACGGGCGCTCGACGCCGAGCCGATCCTCGAGTTCGAGCCGACCCTGCTGATCGGCACCGACGTGGCCGGTCCTGCCGGGGTGCTCGACGAGCTCGAGCGCGTCGGCGTTCCGCTCGCGATCGTGCCGACCCCCGACGACGCGTCCGGTCCCGGCACCAAGATCCGTGCGATCGCCGACCTGCTCGGGATCGCCGACGAAGGCGAACGGCTCGCTGCCGCGGTCGAGGCCGAGATCGCCGCGGTCGCGCCGATCGACCCCGGGACGTCGTCGCTCAGTCCGTTGCGCGTCGCGATGTTGTACGTGCGCGGCCAGAGCACGCAGCTGATCTTCGGTAACGGCACCAGCATCGACTGGATCATCGAGGCGACCGGCTCGGACAACGTCGCCGACGAGATGGGCATCTCCGACACGGCCGAGCTCACCGCCGAAGCGCTCACCGCGGCCGCACCGGACGTCGTACTGGTCACCGAGGACGGCCTCGCCTCGGTCGGCGGGATCGACGGGCTCCTCGCGATGCCCGCACTCGCCGGCACACCCGCCGCGGCGCACCGCGCCGTCCTCGCCTACGACGCGCAGCTGATGCTCGGCAACGGACCCCGCACGGGCGCGTTCCTCGAGCAGCTCGTCACCGACCTCACCGCTGTCCGAGACCGACTCGCCCCCGACCGATCCGACCCCACCCAGGAGGCCCCATGACCGCCGATACGACCGTCGATACGCCCGACTCGATCGCCGACACCGATCCGCATCTCGGCGCGCTGACGATCCACGGGGATGCCGGCACCTTCCCCGGTCACGCCGAGCTGGTGCGCACGATGCTGTCGATCGGGCGCTTCGCGACGCTCACCACGATCACCGCCACCGGCCACGCCGAACCGGGACACCCCTACGGCAGCCTCGTCGCGTACTCCGTGCTCGGCGACGGCTCGCCGTTGGTGTGCATCAGCGAGTTCGCCGAGCACACCCGCAACGCCCACGCGTGCAGCCGAGCGGGCATGCTGCTCACCGGGCTGCCGGTCGACGACGCCGCCGATCCGCTCGACCGTCCTCGCGCCAGCCTCGTCGGACACCTCCGGCCCCACCTGCCGACCTCGGACGAACAGGCTGCGCACGTCGAGCGGCACCCCGGCGTCGTGGACTACGTCGACTTCCCCGACTTCGGATGGTGGCGGCTCGAGATCACCGCGGCCCGCTACGTCGGCGGGTTCGGGCACATGAGCTGGGTGACGGGCGGTGAGATCGCCGAGGCGACGGCCGATCCGGTGCTCGCCGGCTCGCAGGCGGCCGTCGAGCACATGAACGCCGACCACGCGGCGGCGTGCCTCGACATGGTGCGGTGGCTCGCCGGTGTCCACGATGCGACGGCTGCGCGTGTGCACTCGATCGACCGGCACGGGCTGACCCTCTACGCCGACCGGACCGACGGCGCACCGCTCGCGACGGCGCGGATCGCGTTCCCCGACGCGCCGCTCGCTTCCGCCGATGCGGTCCGTGGCGCGGTCGTCGTGCTGGCCCGCCGTGCGCGTGCACTCGCCGAGGACGCGTCATGAGCCGGTTGCGGGCCGAGGACGTCACCCTCGCCTACGACGGGCGGGTGGTGACCGAGGGCCTGTCGTTCGACGTTCCCGACGGGCAGGTGACGGTGATCGTCGGCCCCAACGCGTGCGGCAAGTCGACCCTGCTCCGCGCCCTCTCGCGGCTGCTGCGTCCCCGGCACGGCACCGTGATCCTCGACGGCGAGTCGATCCATCGCCTGGCGACCAAGGACGTCGCGAAGCTGCTCGGCCTGCTGCCACAGAGCCCGATCGCACCGGACGGCATCCTCGTCGGCGACCTCGTCGCGCGCGGGCGGACCCCCCATCAGTCGCTCTTCCAGCAGTGGTCGGCGGCCGACGAGGCCGCGGTGCGCACTGCACTCGAGGCGACCGGCACGGCCGACCTCGCCGATCGCCCCGTCGACGAGTTGTCGGGCGGGCAGCGCCAGCGGGTCTGGATCGCGATGGCGCTCGCGCAGGAGACCGGGCTGCTGCTGCTCGACGAACCCACCACGTTCCTCGACATCACCCACCAGATCGAGGTGCTCGACCTGGTCGCCGAGCTCAACCGGCGAGACGGCCGCACGATCGTCGTCGTGCTGCACGACCTCAACATGGCCTGCCGGTACGCGCACCACATCGTCGCGATGCGCGACGGCCGGATCGTCGCGAGTGGCACCCCCGACGACGTCATCACCGCGCGCACGATGCGCGAGGTCTTCGGTCTCGACTGCGTGGTGATCCCCGACCCGATCAGCGGCACCCCGCTCGTCGTGCCCCACAGCTCGAACGTTCGGCCGTCGAGAGCGGCGGTCACCACCCTCGCCACGACCCGGCCGACCGAGACCGAGATCATCAGCAGAGACATGCCCTCCAAGGAGGACAAGTGGGCCTTTCCTCTTGTATTAAGGCTACCTAACAACTAGGGTCGTCGACATGCAGTCGACCTGGCGTACACCGAACGTCCGCAGCCGGCTCGCCCTCGGGGCGTGCTTCCTCCACGCCGTCCCCGGAGCCATCGGATCGCTCGAGACCAGCGACGGCGAACGGTTCGTCGTCGCGCATCGCAGCGATGCGCTGCTCACTCCCTGCCAGCTGCGCGCCGGGCTCCTCGAGCCGCCCCGACCGGGCGTGCCGCACCTGTCGGAGATCATCCGGTCGGTCGACGTGACCGGCGGCGTGGTCGACATCGGTGCCGGCCTGTACCAACGCAGCCACCCGGCAGCACCCGATGAACGGTGGTTCACGACCACGCTCCATCCGGACCGGATCATGCACATCGCACGTGACTGCCCGACCGACCTCGACCACGCGGCTGTCGCCGTCGACATCAAGGCGGACGCCGAGCTGGGTGCGAGCGCCGTGCTGCTGCGCGCAGACCGCATCGGCGTCCGCCTCGACGCGGTCGCGTGCTGGCTGCACGGCCGGTGCCTCGTCGACGAGCTCATCGACCAAGCGGGCGCCGCAGCCTGACGCCCGCCGCCACCCGGCGGTCCGACGTTGCCGCACGTCCACGTCTTCCCATCACCAGCCCCTTCACACCGAGGACCCATCCCATGAAGCGAAGCCTGTCACTGCTCGCCACCGTGCTGCTCGTCGCCACCGCCGCATGCGGTGACGACGCAGACTCGAACGCCGACACCACCGCCGCAGGTGCCGCGACGACCGAACCAGCCTCGAGCGGGACAGCTGCCGCGTCGGAGGCGACGTCCTCGGCCGAGCCGGCCGACGCCGCGTTCCCGGTGACGATCGAGCACAAGTACGGCGAGACCACGATCGACGCCGAGCCGACCCGCATCGTGTCGATCGGCTTCGGCGAGCACGACGGCCTGCTGGCGCTCGGCGTCGTGCCGATCGCCGTGCGCGACTGGTACGGCGACAAGCCGTACGGCACCTGGCCGTGGGCGCAGGACGAGCTCGGCGACGCCACGCCCGAGCTGCTGCCGAGCACGGAGCTGAACTTCGAGCAGATCGCCGCCCTGCAGCCCGACCTGATCATCGGGATCAGCTCGGGCATGACCGACGCCGACTATGCGACGCTGTCCGCGATCGCGCCGACGGTCGCCCAGCCTGCCGATTACGTCGACTACGGCACCCCGTGGGACGTGTCGCTCGAGATGGCTGGTCGCGCCACCGGGCACGTGGCCGAGGCCGAGCAGGTGATCGCCGACACGAACCAGCTGTTCGCCGACGCGCGTGCTGCGCATCCCGAGTTCGCCGGCGCCACGGCAGCGGTGACCTTCTTCTTCGAGGAGCAGCCGGGTGCCTACAACTCCGAGGACATCCGCAGCCGAGCGTTGACCGAGCTCGGCTTCGAGATCCCGGCGGAGATCGACGAGCTCGCCGGCGACGCGTTCTTCGTGTCGATCAGCGCCGAGGACCTGTCGGTGATCGACACCGACGTCGTCGTGTGGATCGGCTCGGGCGCCGAGGCGTTCGAATCGATCCGCGACCTGCCGACCCGCCCGACGACCCGCGCCTTCGCCGAGGGCCGCGAGCTCGTGGCCGACGACCTGCTCAGCGCGGCGTTCTCGCACTCGAGCCCGCTCAGCCTGGAGTACGTGATCGAGGAACTCGTCCCCGAACTCGCGCTCGCCGTCGACGGTGACCCGACCACCGAGGTCCCGTCGGCGTCGATGATCGCACCGCTGTCCGACGCCGCCACCTCGAGCGGCGATGCGAGCGAGGCCGCGTCGGACGCGTGGTCGCTCGTGTTCGACTCGTCGGTCGGGTTCGACGACAAGGCGATGCATCTCGAGGATGCCGACTCCCTCCGCGGCACCGTCGAGGCCTACACCGTGGCCGGCGACGCCATGGGCGGGATCAGCCTCGTGCCGACCGCGGTGGTCGTCGACGGCGACACGGCCACGGTCACCTACGACGTGATGTTCGGCGACACGGCGGCCTACACCGCGCTCGGCGGCGTGATCACCCAGGTGGACGGCACCTGGGTCGTCAGCCGCACCGAGTTCTGCTCGTTCATGGCATCCGCCCGCAACGCCTGCCCCGCCTGAGGGGACCGCTGACCAAGCCGTCGCTCGACGATGGGTGCTCGAGTCGGCTCGGCTGGGTGAAGATGGACGGATGCCGACGATCGACGACGCTTCCATCGCCCTCGTGCTCGATCAGTACCTTCCCGAACGGGCACGGCTGATCGAACTGCTCGCGACGTTGGACGGCGAGCAGTGGGCGCTCGCCACGGAGTGTCCGGCGTACTCGGTGAAGGGGATCGCGAGCCACATCCTCGGCGACGACCTGAGCCTGCTCAGCCGACAGCGCGACGGCGCGGTGCAAGGCCTGGTGCTGATGGCGGAGCGCCTGCCCGGTGCCGACTTCCGGGCGCTGCTCGACGGCTTCAACGACCAGTGGGTCGAGGCGACGCGCTTCCTGAGCCCGCCGTTGTTGCTGCACCTGCTCGACCTCGCCGGGCAGTGGACACACCGCTACTACCGCGAGGTCGACCCGACCACTCCGGGAGAGCCGGTGCCGATGTTCGGCGTCCCGTTCGGGCAGTCGTCGCCGTTCTGGCACGCGATCGCTCGCGAGTACCTCGAGCGATGGGCGCACCACTCGCAGATCCGACGGGCGCTGGGCCTCGGGTCGTTGAGCGACGCACCGTTCCTCGAGACCGGGCATGCGATCATCGCCACCGCAGCCGGCGCTCCGACCAGCGACCCCGCCGCTCCGACCGATCACTCCGACGACGGGTGGGCGATCGGGCCGATCCGACTCGGCGGACGTTCGCAGGCAGCAGACATCCTCACGCTCGGCCACACCGCCGACGAGGTCGTCGCACTCGTCGATGGACCAACTGCCCTCGTACGGGAGTTCGCCGCACGCGTCGGCCGACGGTGACCCGGAACGCAGGACGGGTCAGTCGTGCATGCGGCCCGTCTGCCACGCGAAGGCGGCGAGCTCCACCCGGTTCCGGGCGCCGATCTTGGTCTGCAGGCTCGACAGGTGGGTCTTGACGGTGCCGAGCGAGATGTAGAGCTCGTCCGCGATCTCCGCGTTGCCGAGGCCGCGGGCGGTGGCGCGCAGCACCTGCTCTTCGCGGTCGCTCAACGGCACCACGGGCTGAACGAGCGTTGCCCGCGGCGGTTCGGTCGCGGCGGCGAAGTGCTCGAGCAGCCGAACGGTGATCGACGGCGACACGAGCGCGTCGCCGCGGGTCGCAGCGCGAACGGCTTCGAGCAGCAGCGCCGGACCGGCGTCCTTGAGCAGGAAGCCGGTGGCGCCGTGGCGCAGCGCCGTGTGCACGTACTCGTCGAGGTCGAACGTCGTCACCACGACCACCCGCAACGGGTCGATCACGTCGGGGCCGGCCAGCCGCCGCGTGGCCTCGAGGCCGTCGAGCAGCGGCATCCGGATGTCCATCAGGCACACGTCGGGTCGCAGTTCGCGCGCGAGCGACACGGCCGCTTCGCCGTCGGCCGCCTCGCCCACCACCTCGATGTCGTCGGCGTCGTCGAGGATCAGGCGGAAGCCGGTGCGCACCATCGCCTGGTCGTCGGCGACCAGCACCCGGATCGTCAACGCACCGGCTCCGGCCGCACGGGCCGTACGGCTGGCACCGGCAGTTCGGCCCGTACCGACCAGCCGCCGGTGGCGATCGGCCCGGCGGTCAGCGAGCCACCGAGCGACTCGGCGCGCTCGCGCATGCCGACGATCCCGAACGCGTCGTGTGCGCCGGCGCCGACCGGCTCGCCGTCATCGGTCACCGCCACCACCACGCGGTCGCCGTCGTGTCGCACGACCACGTCGACCCGCCCGACCCGTCGAGCGTGGCGGCGCACGTTGGTGAGCGACTCGGTCACGATCCGCAGCACCGCCGGCGCCAGCGACGGGGCCTCGTCGCGCAGCACGGGGTCGATGTCGGCACGCAGCGGCAGGCCCTGTTGCATCGCCTCGGCGAGGCGTCGGTCGACTTCGTCCCACGAGCCGGCGGGTGCGGTGGCATGGTCGGCGCGCAGGCCCCCGACCATCCGGCGCATCGCCTCCATCGCCTCGGAGCCTGCTCGCTCGATGTCGACCAACGTGTGCACCAGGGCATCGGGCCGACGCTCGGCCACGTGGCGCGCCGCTTGTGCCTGCACCACGATGCCCGTCACGTGGTGACCCACCAGGTCGTGCAGCTCGCGAGCGATCTCGAGTCGTTCGGCGTTGCGTGCCCACTCGGCGGTGGCGGCCCGCCGCCAGTCGATCCATCGCAGGTAGACCCCGAGCGCGACCTCCACCGCGAACGCGACGGCGAACACGGCCAGCAGATAGCCGACCGTCGGCACCATCGGCCGCACGGCTTCGGCCGCCATCGTCACGCCCGACAGCGCGGTCAATGCCACGGCACGGCCACCGGG
>WBZX01002582.1_pt1 | contig 12208 bp, 14 predicted proteins | sample 5204211 | NCBI WGS metagenome assembly WBZX01 (sample SAMN12344362, study PRJNA552823) | activated sludge metagenome | biome: Activated sludge suspended growth; feature: Nitrification reactor; material: Wastewater; isolation source: activated sludge from nitrification reactor of wastewater...
AACCCAGTTCTCTAATGTCTGACTAGGCATCCCCAACACTTTGGCTATCGCCGCGCATGATTCACCACCTTGAACCAATCGCACCGCTTCCAATTTGGATTCCAGTGTATATGATGCTCTCTTGACCTTTTCTGCTTTCATTTCTTCGTCCCCTTAACTTGTATAGTGTAACCTTAGTTAAGAAATACGTTTTTACAGCGCAAGGTCAATTCAGGTTGTGTGTGGATTCTGAAGTATCGTCATTAAGTATTTATGGAACCATATAGAAGCGATTGCGCTAATGCCTATCCTGTTTTTTGCATTGCAGGTAGGTTATCGAAGTAGAACTCAGAGTTGCCCAATCTTGGCGTGAAGTAACTTGAGATCAGGCGCGGCCGCCTTTGTTTTTGAATTACTCCCGAATACATCAATTGCAGATTCCTGTAACTGCTGCTTTCAGTCCAAAATCTGGTTCGGATGCACATCAAATTGTTCAGCTAACTCAGCCGATGTCTTATCACCCTTGACTGTGCAGCTATTGCAACCTTGGCTTTGAATCCCGCTGCGGGATTCTGCCTTACCTGACCATCGTTCGTTACCTTTTTCAGAGTTTACTTATGATCACTTTAAGCAGCCGCTCTTGAAGCACGCTTACGTTCATGTTCCAGCAGAAAACGTTTACGGATACGGATCGTTTTCGGGGTAATTTCCACCAGCTCGTCGTCGGCGATGAATTCAATCGCGGATTCCAGGGTTAGCTGGATTGGTGGAACCAAGGTAACGGCTTCGTCGGTTCCGGATGCGCGGATGTTGGTTAGTTGCTTGCCTTTGATCGGATTAACCACCAGATCATTATCACGGGTATGGATGCCGATCACCATGCCTTCGTACAGTCGGTCGCCGGGGCTGACGAACATGCGACCGCGTTCCTGTAATTTCCATAATGCATAAGCAACGGCTTCGCCTTTTTCGGCGGAAATCAACACGCCGTTTCTACGTGGCGGAATTTCCTGACGCATCGGTGCAAATTCATCAAATACGTGGCTCATTAAACCGGTGCCGCGTGTCATGGTCATGAATTCGGATTGGAAACCAATCAAGCCACGCGCAGGGATACGGTAATCCAACCGCACACGTCCTTTGGCGTCCGATACCATATCCAGCAAATCACCGCGACGTGCGCCCAAGGCTTCCATCACTGCACCCTGATTGGCTTCATCGACATCGACGGTCAGCATTTCGAACGGTTCGCATTTGACGCCATCGATTTCACGAATTACCACATGCGGGCGGGAAACCGCGAGTTCATAGCCTTCCCGGCGCATGTTTTCCAGCAAAATGGTGAGATGCAGTTCACCGCGTCCGGAAATTAGAAATGAATCGGTTTCGTTGGTTTCTTCCAGCCGCATTGCGACATTGGTTAACAACTCTTTTTCCAGGCGCTCGCGCAACTGGCGGCTGGTGACAAATTTGCCTTCCTGGCCGGCAAAAGGCGAAGTATTGACCTGAAAAGTCATGGTCAGTGTCGGTTCATCCACCGCATGGATGGGCAATGCTTCCGGCTTGTCGATGTCGGCGAGGGTGGCGCCGATGCTCAGCTCTTCCACGCCATTGATCAGCACAATATCGCCCGCTAGGGCTTCTTTCATTTGAATACGTTCCAGACCCTGAAAGCCCAATACTTGATTGACTTTTGCTTTTTTGGCCGGTTTGTCGCCCATGAGCACCATGATTTCCTGGCCAGGTTTCAGTTTGCCGCGATGAATGCGTCCAATACCAATGCGTCCGACGAAACTTGAGTAATCCAACGCGCTGATTTGTAACTGCAAGGGTTCATCAGGATTGCCTTCAGGAGCGTGGACATGTTTGACGATGGTATCAAATAACGGGCGCATATCTGCACTCGGTTTCTCCAAATCCATGTGGCAAAACCATTCAGTGCCGAAGCATAGACGACAGGAAAATCAAGCTGTTCATCATTGGCATCCAGTTTGTCGAACAGATCAAACGTTTGATCAACCACCCATTCGGCACGGGCACCGGGACGATCAATCTTGTTAATGACGACAATGGGACGTAAACCCAGCGCTAATGCTTTTTTGGTAACAAAACGGGTTTGCGGCATCGGGCCTTCGACTGCATCCACTAACAGCAATACGCCATCCACCATGGATAAAACACGTTCGACCTCACCGCCAAAATCCGCGTGGCCGGGGGTATCGACGATATTGATGTGTATGCCTTCGTAATCAATGGCACAATTTTTGGCTAAAATAGTAATGCCGCGTTCGCGCTCAATATCGTTGGAATCCATCACGCGCTCGGAAATCTGTTGATGTGCGGCAAAGGTGCCGGCTTGATGCAAAAGTTTGTCGACCATTGTCGTTTTGCCATGGTCAACGTGAGCGATGATGGCGATATTGCGGATCGGACGAGACATAAATAATTCCTCAAAAATAAGCTGTTAGTTGCGACGGTGGGGGCGACATTATAGCAGTCGATTGTTAATATAGCTAATTTAAGTCTTGGTTAAATGATTATGAGCGATAGCAAACAAATACAGATTCAGATGCCACCAGTGGTTCGTTACTTATCACAAAGTTCATTGCGAAATTTGCAACTGACAACCCAGGACATTGTTGCCAGCATTGAGCACCTGATTCTTGGTCGAAGTCAACAGCAAGTCTGGAATGCGCCTAAGGCAGTGATTACGCCACCGGACGGTCGATATATGATGGCTACCTTGGCAGCTGCCGATGATCCCCCGTTTCTTGCGGTCAAAACCTTAGTATTGAATCCGGATAACCCGAAGCATGGATTACAGAGTATTAATGCGCTGGTGACTTTGCTCGATAGCCGTAGTGGATTGCCGCTCGCGATACTTGATGGTAACTGGGTGACTGCGGTACGGACGGCAGGATTGAGTGCGGTGGCCGCCAAGCGGCTTGCACGAGCGGATGCATCCGTCGCCGCTTTTATCGGTTGCGGCGTGCAAGCACATAGTCACTTGCAGGCGTTGGCTGCATTATTTCCATTAACACAGATTCGTGCGTTTGGGCGCGGAGCGGCGAATCGCGATGCCTTCTGCCGTAGCGCCAAAAAAATGGGTCTGGCGGCAATTGCCAGTCCAACCGCACAGGAGGCTATCTGCGATGCGGATTTGATCGTTACTTCCGTTACATTATCACCGCAACTGGTTCCATTTCTCGATGCGCGTTGGTTGAAACCGGGTGCCTTTGTCACGATGACAGATCTGGCCGCGCCGTGGTTGGCTGAGAGTATGCCCGCATTGGATCGGATTATCGTCGATGACTTGGAGCAGGAAGCCAGTATGCCCAAACCCTTGGTTGATCCGGCTCTGGTTCGTGGCGACCTGACCGGTTTGGTGATCGGTCAGGTTGCTGGTCGTTGCGCGGATGGCGAACGCACTGCCTTTGTATTCCGCGGCTTGGCATTGGGTGATCTGGCTGTTGCGGGATTGGCTTATCAGCGCGCTTGTGAACAATCGCAAGGTACCCTTCTGGAGGCTTAGCGTATATTTATTTATTATCTTCCTTATCCACGCCGGACATTAGGAATTTAACGAGTAGGGCAAAAATGAACGGGATCGTGCTCAATGCAGTCACCATATAGTGCTCAGAAGTGAATTGATCGCCTTCATCCATAATGATGTAACCTAAAAATATTGTGACCGGGGTAATTATCGATAGCACAATTACCAAATTAAATAGTCCTTTCATTTATTCACATCCTTTCTGTAGATTGTTTTTTCTGAAGTATATGCTTATTGGCAGAGTATGCCCAGTGCGCTTAAGTTGGAGATGACATTTGCTAATGGAACCGATAAGCAAGGTAAAATTAACTTCTTACCATTAAATAATAACAAAATGGAATCGGTACTTGTCATCACCAGTTTTGCTGATAAAAAAGATGCTATCGCTTTGGCTGAAGCATTGATCGATCAACATCTGGCAGCTTGTGTTAATGTGCTTAGCCCGTGTACTTCAGTTTATCGCTGGCAAGGTAACATTGAATCGGCTGAGGAAATTCCTGTGTTAATCAAAACCCAGCGGCAACACTATGAACGGGTTGAACAGTTGATCAAGATGATGCATCCTTATGAACTTCCGGAAGTGATTATGGTTCCTATCATGAGCGGGTTACCTGCCTATTTGCAGTGGATCGCCGATGAAACACCGCTATCTGACTAACAATATTAAATACTAATGCGACTATTCCAATTTTTATTACTAATTTTATGTTTGGCCAGTGCCAATGCCTTTGCACAGGAAAATGGATCTTTTAACTTGTTCCAAAAATTGCAAGGATTGGGTATTAATCTGGGTCAAAGTAACCCGCAAGAGCTTTTGCCGCCCGATGAAGCATTCAAGATTTCTGTGGAGGTGCGTGACAGCAATACGCTGATTGCTCATTTAACACCGGCAAAGGATTATTATCTTTATCGCGATAAAATTGCTTTTGAGCCACAGCAAGCCGGTACGGTGATTGAAAAAATAACATTGCCGCCAGGCAAGATGAAAGAGGACCAAACGTTTGGTCAGACGGAAGTTTATTACAATCCGATTCAGGCCATTATCTCGTTAAAACGCGAAGATCTTGCGGGTGCACAACCCTTGACGCTAACCGCGACCTATCAAGGCTGTAATGAGCCGGTCGGTGTCTGTTATGCGCCGATTAACAAAGTCATCGATCTGACATTACCGGCAGTGAAAGCGGCAATTGGAGCTGTTGCTGAGGCGGTCAGCGGGCAAGCGACGGCGGCTGGAATCGATGCAACAGCCGAGCTATTTCAGATGCCGTCCAGAGCACCTGCCATCGAAACGGAGGCATATAAAATTGACCAGATGTTTCAAACCGGTGATTTCTGGCTGATTTTAACCGGGTTTTTCGGTATTGGCTTGTTGCTTGCATTTACGCCCTGTGTGTTTCCGATGTTTCCGATTTTGTCGGGAATTATCGCCAATCGTGGTAACCGCGTGACCAAAGGTCATGGATTTATCCTGGCACTGGCTTATGTATTCGGTATGGCGATTACATATGCGATAGCCGGTGTAGCGGCGGGATTGTCGGGTGCCATGTTGTCGGCAGCGCTGCAAAATGCCTGGGTGTTGGGGTCATTTGCCGTGGTATTTATATTGTTATCCTTTTCCATGTTCGGTTTTTACGAATTGCAGTTGCCCGGCGCACTGCAAACCAAATTGTCTGAAGAAGCCGGACAATTGAAAGGTGGGCATTTAACCGGTGTGTTTGGCATGGGTGCATTGTCTGCACTGATTGTCGGGCCGTGTGTTGCGGCGCCACTGGCGGGTGCTTTGTTGTACATCAGTCAGACTCGTGACGTGATCTTGGGTGGTTCGGCGTTGTTTGTCATGGCGCTGGGTATGGGGGTTCCGTTGCTACTGTTAGGCGCATCGGCAGGTGCATTATTGCCCAGGGCGGGCGTATGGATGGAGTCGATTAAGCGATTTTTCGGCGTGTTGCTACTGGGAGTTGCCATCTGGTTGATTTCCCCGGTCATTAATGAAGTGGTTCACATGCTGTTATGGGCAGCATTGTTGATTATTTCCGCCATTTATCTGCATGCTATCGATCCATTACCGGAAAGAGCGCCAGGGCTGCAGAAGTTTTTTAAAGGTATTGGTGTTATTGCATTACTTGTCGGTATTGCTTTATTGATTGGTGTTTTGTCCGGTAGCCGCGATGTGTTGCAACCGCTGTCAAAAATCAGTTTGGCAAATACAAATAGCGGTAATATTGGAGATGAAGTTGTTTCCACTTATGCGTCTTTACCTTTCCAACGAGTAAAAACCATTGCAGAATTGGATGAAACGATTCGTCAATCCAAAGATAAGTACATCATGGTCAAGTTTTATGCGGACTGGTGTGTTTCATGCAAAGAAATGGAGCGTTTTACGCTCTCCGATGCCAAGATACAATCCCGCTTAAAGGATGTTGTACTACTACAGATTGATGTCACTGACGGTACTCCCGATGACACCGCATTACTCAAGCGTTTCAAACTATTCGGGCCACCGGGTATTTTGTTTATTGATCGTCAGGGTGATGACATTTCCGATATTAAAATCATTGGCTTTCTCAACAAGAATGATTTTCTGACCGTGTTGAACGCTGTGCTGATTTAATGAGAAAACCAGGTAGAAAAGTGAGTCAGCTCACTGCTCGTCGCTTCATTTAAAGGAATCATGATGGCAAAATTGAGACAATTATTAATATATGTAGCTTTGGCCGGCCTCGCAATAACTACGGGGTTTATGTTGCGTTCACAACTTATGGGGAGTGGTTCGCAATCTGTTCTTCCCGGTGACGCTATTCAACAGGGTGCGAAAGCAATTCTTGCGGCTAATTTACCGGATATTCAAGGAGAAAATCAGGCCGTTTCGCAGTGGCTGGGAAATGTGCTGGTAGTGAATTTTTGGGCTACTTGGTGTACGCCGTGCCGTGAAGAGATTCCTGAGTTTATTGAGGCGCAGACAAAATTTCGTGATCAAGGGCTGGTATTTGTCGGAATCGCAATTGATCAAGCCGACAAGGTGAAAATGTTCAGTCAGGAGTTTGACATCAATTATCCGGTATTGGTCGGTGGTTTGAATACCTGGTCATTGCTGGAGGCGGCGGGAAATCGCCAATCCGCGCTACCCTACACGGTGGTTATCAATCGCTCGGGGGAAATTGTCGAAACCTACTTGGGCCGTGTCAATCTGAAAAAACTGGAAAAACTGGTGGTTCCATTGTTAAAGCAAAATTCGCCAACTGAGCAGTCAACGCAAGCCAGCTAAGGGATTACAGCAGCAAGAAAAGCTGATAAATATCCCTTACAGTTTTTCAAGGGCTACGGAGCAGTAGACTAATGAATCCAGGCGCATTCATGCAACGTGCCCCCAACAAAAATTGTCTCTGTTTGCGGTAATCATGTAATATAACCAATAGGAGTGGAATGCTTTGTACACCGGCATACACACGAGCTACTCTACCCTTACAATACCCCACATTCTGATTTTTGCGAATACTTACCGGAGAATTCAATAAAGCCGTAAATTTCAGATTGAGTAACGTATTGAAGGTAGTACAGCAAGCGCCTTTAATCTAAATGTGATGAGGGTATTTTTTCCGTTAATTATTTGGGAGAGCCTAATCATGACACAACTTAATAGCCGTTTCATCGCATTTTTCTTAATGACTCAAATGGTTTTTTTTTCGGGTTGCGCGTCAACGCCCGCCTATGAGGGAGCTGGTGAACAATATGATGATATTGTCATTACCACCAAGGTCTATGAAGCAATTATTGATGAACCTTCTCTGAGACCCTACGATATTAATGTACGTACCACTAAAGGCGTTGTAGAACTAAGTGGTCTTGTTAATACGCGGGATGAGATGGATAGAGCAGTCGCTATTGCACGCGGTATCAAGGACATAAGATTCATCAGGAACGACATACGGCTGCAGCAAAGAGTCGGCGATAACTATTAATTACTTAATTGCAAATTGGGCAAGGCCTTTTGTGTTCTGCTCAATTTGTCGAGATAGTGAGTGCTTCTTAACTGACATGGCAAGTTTCTGGACAAATAATTATTAATATGCCGTTGGCGGACATCGTATTAATGATTCATTTTTTTTATGTGCTGTTTGTGGTTGGAGGCTTGCCGATCATTTGGCTGGGCGCATGGTTTAAACTGACATTTGTTAGGAACCGCTGGTTTCGTTATTTGCACCTTGCCACTATTTTATTGGTTGTGGTTGAATCATTATTCGGTGTCGTTTGTCCGTTGACCGTATGGGAAAATACCTTGCGCCAAGTCGAGACGGATAGTAGTTTTATTCAGCGATGGCTGCATCAAATTATGTTTTACAACGTATCTGAAGGCGTGTTGACAGTGGTTTATGTTGTGTTTGCCAGTCTGGTTGCGATGACTTTCAAGTGGGTACCGCCGAATTCTCGTAGAAATTTTCACTCACTATCCTGAAACCAGCGGACTATCACCGGTTTCTTCCGCAGCGGGAATGAGCATTTCTTCAATGGTAGGTTCAAATGTTTCTTCGTCGAATGCCGTGTCACCATCAGCGAATGGTTGATCCTGTGCTTTTAAATTGAAGAAATCATACCGGGAGGTATCAGCGAGATGCGATAGCTGAATATTTTGTATAGAGCGGAACATGGTTTCCAACCGGCCAGGAAATTTTTTATCCCATTGCTGCATCATTTCCTTGATTGTTTGGCGTTGCAAATTTTTTTGCGATCCGCACAGATTGCAGGGAATGATGGGAAAATCTGCAATTTCAGCATAAGCTGCCAGATCTTTTTCCTTGCAATAAGCCAATGGACGGATAACGATGTGTTGTCCATCGTCGCTGACCAGTTTGGGCGGCATGGCTTTCAGTTTGCCACCATAAAACATATTCAGAAACAAAGTTTCAAGAATGTCATCGCGATGATGACCTAATGCTATTTTGGTGGCTCCCAGCTCACTGGCAACCCGGTACAACACTCCACGACGTAGCCGTGAGCAAAGGCTACAGGTGGTTTTTCCCTCTGCAATGACACGTTTCACGACACTGTAGGTATCTTGTTCGACGATACGAAAAGGCATGTCGATTCTCGTCAGATATTCAGGTAGAACTTGTTCAGGAAACCCCGGTTGTTTTTGATCCAGATTAACTGCTATCAGTTCAAATTCCAATGGGGCGTGGGCTTGTAAATTGCGCAGAATATCCAGCAAGGCATAACTGTCCTTGCCACCGGATAAGCACACCATGATTCGGTCCCCGGCCTCGATCATGTTGAAATCGGCAATGGCTGTTCCTACCTGCCGTCTTAAGCGCTTATGTAATTTATTGGTATTGTATTGTTCTTTTTTCAGCATGATGGTTACGGAACGGATAGGGAAAAAATATTCATTTTATGCACACCTGAGCTTTATGGATCTTGTGGCAGAATATTAGACAAATAAGGTGGAACAATTTAGCATGACCGGATTCTAATGAAAGGCAGATAAATGGGTTCGGAAATAATTCTTCGGGAGAATCCTATGAGCAGATTCTGTGCAATTATATCATTGGTGACTTGGATCTTGTTTTCAACTATTAGTTATGCAAGTTCAGACTATACCAATAGTGCGGTTGATGTTGGCAAACCGGGCGATTCAGCTAAGGTATCGCGTACTATCAAATTGACACAGATGGACAATATGTTTTTACCTGCTGAAATTACGGTGAATGAGGGTGAAACTATTCGGTTTGTGATAAAAAATGGCGGGAATAATAAGCATGAAATGCTGATGGGTGCTATGGCAGACCTGAAAAAAAGTGCTAATGTGCGGCGAAAGTTTCCAGAAAAAGAACACGCTGAAGCACATTTGATACAACTTGAACCAGGTGAGCAAAAAGAATTAATCTGGCAATTTAACAGCGCAGGCACAATAGATTTTGCTTGTCCGCTGCCGGGTCATTTTAAGAAGATGCGTGGAATAATAACTGTGGAGAAGAAATGAAAATACGAGTAAGTACCCTATTAGCCGGATTAATCATGATGGCCAGTTTGTTGAGTGTCGCTTCACAAGCAGCTGCCACCGCTACCGTTGATGTTTATAAAAGCCCAACCTGTGGATGTTGCGATAAATGGGTTGATCATATGCGCGATCACGGTTTTACTGTAAAAACGCACGATATTGGCAATAAAGAAATAAGAAAAAAATCAGGTATTTCAGAAACATTGGGTTCGTGTCATACAGCTCTGATCAATGGCTATGCGATCGAAGGACATGTTCCGGCACCTGATATCCTGCGTTTGCTGAAGGAAAAACCCAAGGCGGTTGGATTGTCTGTGCCTGACATGCCGCATGGCACGCCAGGTATGGAAGGCGCTCGTAGCGATCCCTATAATGTGCTTCTGATCAAAGAGCGTGGTGAAACACGCAAGGATACTACAATTTATAACCGTTATGATCCCTACGCAAAAAAGGTAGAGCAATCACAGCCAACCAACCAGGAATCAGAAAAGAACGGTTCAGTCATGCGTTTAAAGTAACGGTAATTCTTCATGACAAACCATAATTTTATGCTGGTGGGCATTGCTGTGCTGATGGTGGGTTGTGGCGATTCCGCACCACTCAGTGCTTTATCAGGGCAGCATCAAATCAATAGTAAAACCGGTTTGATAACGCGAAATTTTGACGCAGTGCAAATCAAACGCGGTGAAAGTGTCTATGTCGCAAATTGCGTTGGTTGTCATGGGCCTGATGGTACAGCGACACCGGATTGGCGCAAACCGAACGCGGATGGTAAATACCCACCGCCGCCACTGGATGGTACCGCACATGCCTGGCATCATTCGACAGAAGTTTTGAAGAAAACAATACTCAAGGGCACTCCTCCGGAAATCGGATCCATGCCGGCATGGGAAGGGAAGTTGACGGAACAGCAAGTCGATGATGTGATTGTTTGGATAAAATCCTTATGGCCGGATGAAATTTATGATATCTGGGCTAAGAATTTTGAGGATAAGTAATAGCCTTTAAGGATCTTCAAACCAATCTGTCGATTCATTAATTTGTGTATATCTCAAACATTGAAAACTTATCTGGTGGGCGGCTCCGTTCGCGATGAACTGCTGGGATTGCCTGTAAAAGATCATGATTATGTTGTCGTGGGCACCTCACCAGAGGAAATGGCACGCTTGGGTTATCGTCCGGTTGGTAAGGATTTTCCGGTCTTTTTGCATCCTCAAACCCATGAACAATATGCGCTAGCGCGTACTGAACGAAAAGTTTCCCGAGGCTATAAAGGATTTGAAGTATTTGCTTCTCCTCAGGTCACTCTGCAGGAAGATTTGGCACGGCGCGACTTAACCATTAATTCAATTGCCAAAGACGAAGCAGGCAATATCATCGATCCTTTTAACGGTGTTGCAGATCTGGAAGCCGGCATACTCCGTCATGTCAGTCCTGCATTCTCCGAAGATCCTGTGCGTATCCTGCGAGCGGCACGCTTTGCGGCACGTTTCGGTTTTCGTATGGCACCGGAAACGCTGGTACTGATGCGTGAAATGGTGCATAACGGCGAAGTCGATGCATTGGTGCCGGAGCGTGTTTGGCAAGAGCTTGCCAGAGGATTAATGGAGAATAATCCGTCAAGGATGTTCTATATTCTGCGTGAATGTGGCGCGTTAGCGCGTATCATGCCTGAAGTCGATGTGCTGTTTGGTGTTCCGCAACCGGCACATGCACATCCCGAAATTGATACCGGCGTACATATTATGCTGGCGATTGATTACGCTGCGGCAAAGAATTATTCGTTGCCTGCGCGTTTTGCCACACTCACGCATGATTTAGGTAAAGGCACAACGCCACCTGAGGAGTGGCCGCGTCATATCGGTCATGAAGCGCGCAGCATTCATTTGACGCAGGATTTATGCGAACGCATCAGAGTTCCCAAGGATTGTCGTGATCTTGCTTTACTGGTTGCCCGCTATCACGGTGATGTGCATCGGGCTGGAGAACTCAAGCCATCCACCATTGCGGATATGTTGCAAGCCGTCGATACTTATCGTAAACCACAAAGATTTGAAGAATTTCTGCAAGCCTGTGCCTGTGATTTTCATGGACGGCCAGGATATGCAACGAAGCCTTATCCTCAGGCGGAACGATTGCAAAAAGCATTTGCCGCCGCAAAAAGTGTAAATGCGGGCGCAATTGCCACTGAACTAAGCCGGAACTTTCCGGATTCCAAAGAATTACCCGCCACAATCCATTCCAAAATACGCGCAGCGCGTATCGCCAAAATAACAATCGAATTGAATTAAGAAAGTCGGTAAAAGCTTTTGCAGTAGCACGGTTGACTTATTCGGTGCTGCTGAATTCTGTGTTTGCCAATCCATTCGGAGCGACCAATTTAGGTTTCTAGGTTCAATGCTTTTCTGTTTGGGTAATTTTCCTGATATTTGATGAGTCCGGATTTTCCATTAGTTAAATTTTCTAATGGAAACCATTAGAATGAGTTGTTAAAGATAAGTCGATATTGGTTTTGATGAAAACTTCAGGATTGATCATGGAAACAATGAGTTTACCAGTAGTGAGCGGCATATTATAGACCCGGCCAATAAATAGTTTGAACTTTGAGTGATATTGCATGCCCATAGAAGAATGGAGAAAATAGATGCAAGAACCTTAAAGGATGAAGCGCTGCATGAACG
>WBZX01002583.1_pt1 | contig 12204 bp, 8 predicted proteins | sample 5204211 | NCBI WGS metagenome assembly WBZX01 (sample SAMN12344362, study PRJNA552823) | activated sludge metagenome | biome: Activated sludge suspended growth; feature: Nitrification reactor; material: Wastewater; isolation source: activated sludge from nitrification reactor of wastewater treatment...
CGACGATGGCGGCGTGGCGGCGTTGCGGCATGAGGGGAGTCTCTCTCCGGGACTGCGTGGCTGTGTGACTGCGTGGCTGCGCGAGTGCGTGACTGCGTGGCTGTGTGACTGCGTGGCTGTGGGCTACCGGATGGCGCGGGCGCCGGCGAGGCTGCGCGCGGCGACGAAGCCGACGAGCGCGCGCCGGAAATCCTGCGGCCTCTCGATCGGCGGGGAGTGGCCACAATCAGGCAGGACGAGCTCCTCGTACCGGCCGCCGTTCGCGGCGTAGGCGTCCAGGACGGCGCGCAGCTGCGAGATCATCGGCTGGGGCGGGTAGGCGTCGGCCCCCGGCCAGCCCGGGACCACGCCGAGCTGCCCCAGGAACCCGAGATCGAACACCGAGGCGTCCCCGACGATCGCGTCGTCCGCGCCGCGGATCCACAGGACGTCGGGCTTCGGCGCGAGGCGGGCGAACGGCGAGACGTCGCAGTACTTGCCCGAGATGGCGTTGTTGATCCCGCGCGTGCCGGGCGAGACTCCGGGCCACGTCGCCACGGGGACGACGTCACCGGGGTAGTGATCGTCCCCGATCCGCATCTTGAGCATCTCCGCGACGTAGGTGTCCTCGCGCGCGGGGGGGACCGAGAAAGGCTCCTTGAAGTAGAACTTTCGCATCACGGAGCGGGCGGTGAAAGGGCTCGAATCGGTCGCGTCGCCGGCCCGCAGACTGGCCACCAGCGCGGCGTTCGCGGTGCCGCCCCCGGTGCCCGCCCAGTCCGGCGTGGTGGGGTGTCCGGCGACGTCCCGCGTCCCGCCGAAGCCGAACGGCGACATGGGCGCGACGAGCGTCACGGACGCGACGGAGCCCGCGTGATCGATGGCGTACTGCATCGCCACGGCGCCGCCGACCGACCAGCCGACGACGTGCACCTTGCGCCCCGCGAGGCCGAGCGACTCGACGAGGGCGCGCAGATCCTCCGAGAAATCCCGCACGCCGCGCGTCGCGTCGACGGGCTTCGGCTCGGAGTCGCCGTAGCCGCGGAGGTCCGGCGCGAAGCCGAAATAGCCCGCCGGAAGGGCCGCGAGCGTCTCGTCCCAGAAGCGGGCCGACGACACGTTGCCGTGGACGAAGAGCACAGGCTCGGTGGCGGGGTCCCCGGTCAGGTAGACATTCGTGCGGAGGCGGGCAGTCTCGACGAGGCGGGCGGAGACGCCGGAGGGGAGCGGTTCGAGCATCGGGGCGCGACTATTCAGCACCGCCCGTCAGCTCGCAAGCGAATGGATTTCCGGCGAATGCAGGGGGAAGGGGCGGACTCGGCCTCTCCAGAGGGCCAGTCCGCCCGGGGCCGATGGGGCGCCGCGGCGGGCGCGGGTCAGGGCCTGTAGGCGTCGAGCGCGGCGACGAAGCCGTCGAGATCCGCGCGGCTGTGCCGCTCCGTGACGGCGACGAGCAGCTCGCCCTTGCGCGCCGGATCGGCGCGGCCGAGATCGAACCCGGCGAGGATGTTCTTGGGATAGAGGGCCGACACGAGGGCGCCCGCGTCGCCGCCCCGCACCGTGATCGCGAACTCGTTGAAGGTCGGCGCGGAGTACCTCGCGCCGTAGCCGTCGAGCTTCGCGATGGCGCCCTTGAGGTATTCGGCCTTGGACAGGCACTGGCGGGCGGCGTCCACGAAGCCGCGCTTGCCGAGCATGCACATCTTGATGGTGAGCGCCGTCGCGCAGAGGCCGCTGTTCGTGCAGATGTTGCTCGTCGCGCGCTCGCGGCGGATGTGCTGCTCCCGCGTCGCGAGCGTGAGCACGTAGCCGCGCGTCCCGTTCTTGTCGACGGTCTCGCCCACGAGGCGGCCCGGCACCTGCTGGAGGTACTTGCGATCGTTCCGGCACGCGAAGAGCCCCACGCCGGGGCCGCCGTACTGCGGCGGGAGCCCGAGGGGCTGGCCCTCCGCGACGGCGATGTCGGCGCCGAGCGAGCCGGGAGACTCCAGCAGAGCGAGGGCGTACGGATCCTCGGTGGCCGTGATCAGGAGGGCGCCGCGCGCGTGCGCGGCCTCCGCGAGGCGGCGGAGATCCGTCGCGCAGCCGAAGAAGTTCGGGTAGCCGACGACGACGCACGCCGTCTGGTCCGTGATCGCGGCGAGGAGGGCGCCGGCGTCCGGTCCGCCGTCCTCCGCGACGTCGACGTACGAGAGCGATTTTTGCCCCACGCCGAGCCCGTGGACGAACGTCTCGATGGTGCCGGTGTAGTCGGGGTGGAGGCCGCGCGAGAGGACGGTGTGCTCGCGGCCCGTGAGCCGGCGCGCCATGAGCACGGCCTCCGCCGCGGCGCTCGCGCCGTCGTACATGGAGGCGTTGGCGACGGGGAGGCCGAGGATCTCGCTCACGATCGTCTGGAACTCGAAGATGACCTGGAGCGTGCCCTGCGCGACCTCGGGCTGGTACGGCGTGTACGCCGTGTAGAACTCGCTGCGGAGCAGGAGCTGATCGGCCGCGGGGGGGAAGTGGTGGTGGTACGCGCCCGCGCCGAGGAAGGAGATGAGCGACGCGCCCCTGTTGCGCTCGGACAGCGTGGTGAGGTGCCGCATCAGCGTCGGCTCGTCCATGCCGGCGGGCAGATCCAGCGGGCGGCCGTAGCGCGCCTCTTCGGGGATCGAGGCGTACAGGGCGTCCAGGGAGGCGACGCCGCTCGCCTCGAGCATCTCTTGGATTTCTTCGGGCGTGTGGGGCAGGTAGCGCATGCGGCGCGGAGCATGCCCGGAGGCCGCGCCCGCTGGCAAGCCCCGGCGTGGCGCCCGCTCGTTTTGCGCTATGTTCCGCGCCGAACGATGCTCATCGACAGCCACTGTCACCTGGATTCGACCGCCTTCGACGACGCAGACGAGGTGCTCGCGCGGGCGCGCTCCGCGGGCGTGTCGGCGTTCGTCGTCATCGGCGTCGCGAAGACGCTGGACGCTGCGCGGTTCGCGATCCGCCTCGCCGAGCGCCACGCCGACGTCCGCGCCGTCGTCGGCGTCCACCCGCACGACGCCGCGGCGCTCTCGGACGCGATGCTCGCCGAGCTGGAGGATCTCGCGCGGAGCCCGAGCGTCGCCGCCGTCGGCGAGATGGGGCTCGACTACCACTACATGTCGTCGCCGATGGAGGCGCAGAAAGAGGCGTTTCGCAGGCAGATCGCGCTCGCCCGCGCCGCCCGCAAGCCCATCGTCGTCCACACCCGCTCGGCCCCCGCCGACACGATCGCGATCCTCACCGAGGAGGGCGCGCGCGAGGTCGGCGGCGTCATCCATTGTTTCTCGGAGGACAGGCCCTTCGCCGAGAAGGCGCTCGACCTCGGCTTCGACCTTTCTTTCTCGGGGATCGTGACGTTCAAGAGCGCCGCGAGCGTGCACGAGGTCGCCGCCTTCGCCCCCGCGGATCGCATCCTGATCGAGACCGACAGCCCGTACCTCGCGCCCGTGCCGCTCCGCGGAAAGACCTGCGAGCCCGCGTTCCTCATCCACACCGCGAAGCGCGTCGCGGCGCTGCGGGGCGTCCCGCTCGAGGAGATCGCTCGCGTCACCGCAGAGAACACGCGCCGCCTGTTCGGCCTGCGCGCCTGATTTTCTCGGCCTCACCGCAAATTCGTTGGAACCTTGCGAATAGCCGAGGCGTCGCTCTCGTCCGGGTCATATTCTCTTCTTGGAGCAACGGATGCCTCGACTCGGCGAAGTCCCCCGTCACCTCTCCGCATGGGCTGCGAGCTTGTTCGCGCACGGGGTGCTGGTCGGGATGGGGGCGCTGCTCTTCGCCGCCCGCTCGCTCTCCTTCGACGCGCCCGACGCTCCGCCGCGCGCGACGATCCCCGGCACCGTCGTCTTTCCGGACGCGATCGATCTCTTCGTGGCCACGGACGGCACCCGCGATCCGGACCCGATTCGCCTCCCGTACGCGCCCGCGCTCGTCCCGCGCGGAGGCGGCGAAGGGGAGCCTCGGCCCGACTCCGGGCACGCGGGCCGCGGCGGCACCGACACTGCCGATCACGCCGCGGTGAACCTCGCCGATCGCGACGGGAGCACGTACCTCTCCCGCGACATCCAGACCCGCATGGATCGCGATCAGGTCCAGCGCGTCCGCTCCGCGAAGGAGCGCGCCTCGTGGGAGGACTGGCGCGCCGCGCGCGAGCCCATGGAGCTCACCTTCGTGGCCAGCGGGAGCGAAGGCACGCGCCCCGAGCGCCGGCCCGACGCGGGCGTGGATCCCTCGCAGGGCGCCCGCGATCGCGGCTCGCCGATGAAGGTCGGCGGCGCGATCGGCGCCGCGGCCCCGCCCCCCGGAGAGGGCCTCGACCCGCGGCTGTCCGGCGATCCCGTGCAGGGCGGCGATCACGACTCGTACGGCCTCGGCGTGCGCGACGGCCAGCCCGGCCACGATTTCCGGGACGCCGCGAAGATCGCCCGCGCCCGGCCCTTCGTGGACGAGGGCGAGCCCAGCGTGCCCGCGGACACCGTCGGCAAGCCCAAGGACACGCAGGACAGCGAGCAGGAGTCGACGGCGCGCTCCACCACGATCGTCCACGCGAGCACGGCCGGCGGCGCGCCGGGCGGCGGCCCCGGCGGGCAGAGCGGCCCCGGACCAACAGGCTCCGGCGGCACGTCCGGCCCCGGCTCCGCCTCCAAGACGCTCGGCACCGGCGCGGGCCCCGGCTTCGACAACAGCGCTGTCGACCCGCGCCGGCAGATGTACATCCGTCAGGTCCAGTCCAAGGTGCAGGCCGCCTACAACGCCGCACCGCGCCCGTTCCCCACGTGGGCCATCGTCGAGGGCCTCCAGGGCACCACCGTCGTCACCATCACCATCCGCTCCGACGGCGGCGTCGCGAGCGCTTCCATCGCGCGAAAGAGCGGGATCGACGAGTTCGATCAGAACGTGAAGCGCATCGCGCTGGGCGCCGGCCCCATGCCCGCCGTCCCGCCCGAGCTCGGATCGACGTTCACGTTGAGCGTGCCCTTCGTCGCGAAGAACCCGGCCGTCGCGCCCCTCCACAAGAACACGCTCGAGCCCTAGTCCCCCGCCAATCCGCTCACGCCGCGGGCTTCTTTCGCAGCACGAGCCCGATGGCGACGGCGAGCCCGCCCATCACGAACGGGAGCGACCCGGCCCCGAATCCCACCGAGACGCAGTGGCCCGCCTCGATCGTGCCCTGCTCGCGGATCCGCTGCTCCTGCGACGGATCGATCTCCCCGCGCGCGGACGTCAGCGCCTCTTCCATGCGCGACAGCCCCCACTGCCGGCCCACGACTCCCATGCTGAGCGCGCCGCCCCCGAGGAGCAGCGCGATCGCCCCCGGGATCCACGCGACGGAGCGCGCGCGCGTCAGCAGGAACACGAGGCCCACGAAGCCGGCGGTGAGCCCCGCGGCCCCCAGCAGAACGCAGATCCACGCCGGCCACCCGCAGTCCTTGAACACCTCGAAAGCGCTGCTCATGATGGGCCGGCGTTACCGCGATCCCGACCGTGCGGGAAGCGCGGCACTCAGGCCGCGCGCGGCACGTTCTCCCGCACCGTCGTGGGCAGGTTGGCGCGCGCCGCCTTCAGATCGACCTGCACCGGCAGCACGACCATCGGCACGCCCGCGCGCTGCAGCCGCCGCTGGATCAGGAACGCCGTCTCGTTGTGCAGGAACCGGTTCCACATCGTGTCCTCCTCGAAGATGAGCTGGCCCGCGACCACCATCGCCTTCGGGAAGCGCTCCAGCATCTCCGTCGCGATCTTCTCCGCCTCGACGGGCACCTCCGTCCCCACGGAATACCTGGAGATCGAAGGCAATCCGAGCACCGCGGCGAACCGCCTGTACGCGTCCAGGTGCTCCTGCGTGCGGCGCTCCAGCGCCTCCACCTCGCTCGCGCCCTTGAACGAGTCCGAGTCGACGACGGCGATGCTCACGAACGCGACGCCCTTGAAATGCCCCGGAAACATGCGCAGCAGCGCGAGCAGCGCGTGCCGCCCGAGGCCGCCGTAGCCGCCCACGAAGAGCACCGCGACGGGCTTGTGCGGGTCCGGCTCGCCGAGCGGGCCGGCCTCCACCACCTCGCCGTAGAGCGCCGCGCCCTCCGGCTCCTCCGGGCCCGGCAGCTCCTTGTCGAGCCGCTTCACCGCGCGCACCACCACGCCGTAGTGCCGCTTCACGGCGAAGCACATCAGCGTGAGCCCGCTCGTGATCAGCACCGTGAGCCAGCCGCCCTCGCTGAACTTCTCGTACACCGTGACGCCCAGGATCGTGAGGCACAGCGTCGCCGCGATCACGTGCGCGGGCAGGTGGCGCGCCCAGGTCGGCTCCTCCTTGCGGCGCTTCCACCAGAACAGGGTCATCGCGATGTTCGAGAGCGAGAACGTCAGGAACACGTTGATCGAATACAGGACGACGAGCTTCGACACGTCGCCCCGCGTGTAGGCCAGCGCGGCCACGGCGGCCCCGCCCATGAGCAGCACGCCGTTGCGCATCGTGAGCCGCTCCGAGAGCGCGGCGAAGCGGTGCGGCAGCCACGAGTCCGTGGCCATGTTGGCCATGACGCGCGGCCCGTCCAGGAAGCCCGCCTGCGCCGCGACGAAGAGCAGCGCGCCCTCGCTCGCGAGCGCCGCGATCACGAACCCGTCGCCCGCGCGGACGCCGCCCGGCGTCCACGCCGAGAAGACCCGCTCGAAGAGCACCGCGTTCATCGTCTTTCCGGCCACCGGCGACGCGTCCATGAGCAGGTACGCGAGCAGGATGCCGCCCGCCGTCACGGCGAGCGACACGCTCATCAGCACCATCGTCCGCTTGGCCGTCTCGACGCGCGGCTCCCGCATCATCGCGACGCCGTTGGAGACGGCCTCGATGCCCGTGTACGTGCCGCCGCCGAGCGAGTACGCCCGCATGAACAGCGCGAGCGTCGCGGCGGTGCCGAGCGAGCTCGACGTGCGCGCGACGTTCTCCCGCACGTGCGCCGTCACCTCGGGGATCGCCCCGATGTGCCCCGCGATCACCGCGACGAGCATGATCGCGTGCGTCAGCAGGAAGAGCGCGAAGATCGGCGAGATCGCCGTCACGGACTCCTTCACGCCGCGCAGGTTCATCACCGTGAGCAGGCCCACGCCGGCGAACGCGAAGGGCAGCTTGTAGGCGTGCCACGAAGGCGGCAGGAAGCTGAAGATCGCGTCGGCGCCCGAGGCGATCGAGATCGTGATCGTCAGGACGTAGTCGACGAGCAGCGCGGCGCCGGAGACGACGCCCGCGCGCGGCCCGAGGATCTTGCTCGCCACCAGGTAGCCGCCGCCGCCCGAGGGGAACTGCTCGATGATGCGGCTGTAGCCGTAGCTGATGATGAAGACGGTGAGCGCCGTCGCGAGCGCGAGGAACACGGCGAGGCCGGTGTGCTCGCCGAGCGCGCGGAACGCCTCGTCGGGGCCGTAGGCGCTGGAAGACAGGCCGTCCGCGCCGAGCCCCACCCAGGCGAGGAGCGCGATCAGCGAGAGCTTGTGGAACGCGTGAGGGTCCTTGACGTCCTTGGGGGGGCCAAAGACGGCGCGCCGCACGCGCATCATGGTGGTCATCGTGGTTTCGAGACGTTCTACGGCTCCCCTGATCAAGGCCCCGTCAAGTTCGGGCCTCCGCGTATCAAGAAATGATCAAGACGAGCTGAAACGCCGGCAAAAACCCGCGAAATGGGCCCTCACGTCAGGTCGCGCATCCGGTAGCCGACCGAGGGCTCGGTGATGAGGAGCCGCGGCCGGGCGGGCTCGGGCTCGATCTTCTTGCGCAGCTCCGCCATGTGGACGCGCACGTAGTGGGTCTGCCCGGCGTACGCGGGGCCCCACACGTCGTGGAGGATCTGCCTGTGCGTGAGGACCTTGCCGGCGTTCTGCGCGAGGAGGAGCAGCAGCTTGTACTCGATGGGCGTGAGGTGGACGATCGCGCCGCTCACGGACACCTCGCGCCGCTCCACGTCGATGCTCAGCGGGCCATTGGTGATGACTGGCACCTTGGGCGTCGTCGCGCTCGCCTGCGCGTGCCGGAACGCCACGCGGATCCGCGCCAGGAGCTCGCTCACGCCGAAGGGCTTGGTGAGGTAGTCGTCCGCGCCGGCGTCGAGCGCGAGCACCTTGTCCGCCTCCCGCCCGCGCGCGGAGACCACAAGGATGGGCACCTTGGTCCACTCGCGGAGCCGCCGCACGAGGTCGATGCCGTCGCCGTCGGGGAGCCCCAGATCGAGGAGCACCAGATCCGGGCTGTTCGCGGCGACGAGCGACTCCCCCTCACGCCCGCTGCCGGCCTCGATCAGCCGGAATCCGTGCGACGCGAGCGACGCCTTGAGGAACTTCCGCATCTGCGACTCGTCCTCGATGATCAAGATCGCGCGGCCGTCGTCGTTCACCGAGCAGCTCCTTCGTCTTTTTTTGTCGCAGAGCGCGGGCAAGCCGTCCCCCCGTCGTCCTGCCCCGCCCTCTGCGCTCTGCACCCCCCCGGTGCGAAGGGGCCAGCACCCGGAGCCTTGTGTCGGGGATCGATCATCGCCTTTGGATCTGGATGGGACGGTGTGGGAGGAGGTCTATGCTGCCGGGGATCAACGGGGCGTCAAGGTGGAGCCGCCCTCCATCAAGAAACCATCAAGGCGCGTGCCACGCCTCCTGGCTCGGGCGGATCATCCGCGTGTGGGCGTCCGGCACGATCGGGTGGCCCATCTCCTTCACGAAGGCGTGGGTCAGCTCCGCGCCGAGGAACAGGATGATCGACGAGTAATAGACCCAGAGGAGCACCATGAAGAACGAGCCGGCCGCTCCGTAGGCCGAAGTGACGCTCTCCCTCCCGAGGTACCACCCCATCAGCTCCTTGCCGATCGCGAAGAGCACGGCCGTCACGACGCCGCCGAAGAGGCCGTCCCGCCAGGTGATCTTCACGTCCGGCAGGGAGTGGTGGATGAGCGTGAAGATGCCTGTATACACCACGAACGAGATCCCGAAGCTCACCGCCGGCCACGCCCCCGCGGCGCCCGGAAAATGCGCCTTCGCCGGCCCCGAGAGGAAGCTCAGCGTCGCGGTCACCACGAGAGACACGACGAGCAGGAACGCGATGGCGAGGATCATCCCGAGCGAGAGGAGCCTCTTTCGCAGGAAGTCCGCCACGTCCTCCCCCGGCTTGGCCTCCACCTTCCAGATGCGGTTGAGCGAGTACTGGAGCTGCGCGAACACGCTCGTCGCGCCGAAGATCAGCACGACGACCCCGATCAGCGCGGCCAGCCCGTGCGACGGCTCGCGCCCCACGTCGTCGAGGATCGTCTTCACGGCCTCGGCGCCGCCCGGCCCGATGAGGTTCTGCACCTGCCTCACGATCTCGATCCGGATGTCGCTCTCCCGCCACAGAAAGCCGGCGACAGCGAGGACGAGGACCAGGAGCGGCGCGATGGAGAGGGCCGTGTAGAAGGCCAGCGCGCCGCCGAGGCTCATCGCGTCGTCGGCGATGAAGTCGAGCACCGTTTTCTTCAGGATCGCCCAGATCCTGGCCCGAAATTTCTTCATCGAGGGAGACCTCCCGATAGCCGCGGCGTGGACCGCCGGTGTCTCCTGTCCCACGCGCGGGCGCGCCCCGCCATCTCTTCCGTCGGGGCTCCATCCCCCGGTGGCGGTCGGGACGTCGTCCTTGACAACCGGCGCCGTCCCCCGTCTTCTACGCTCGGCGCCGCTCCGCGCAGCACACCCATGGAGGTCGCGTCCTTCTCTTCGTTGCCTGTCGGCGTCCTGCTCTGGAACGGGCCGGAGCCGAGCCTCACGGTGGTCACGAAGATGACGCTGACCTTCGGGCCGGCCGGCTTCGCGATCGCGGAGGAGCAGGCGTCGCTGCGGGGGCCTCTGGCCAGCCGGTTCGGGTGTCCGCTGGAGCTCGACCATCCGGGGGATTTCGCGCCGCGGAAGGCCTCGTGCGACGTCCTCCTCACGGGGAACGCCCACGCGGACGCGCCGTCGCTCGTGATCGGCGCCAACGTGCGGATCGGCTCGATCCGCAAGCGGTTCTACGCGCTCGCCTCGGAGCGGGCGGAGGCGATCCCGCTCTCCGTGGCGTACCTGCGGGAGGGCCCGTCGGCGGACTCCACCGAGGTCACCGTCGGCCCGATGTCCCCGCACCACCCGGCGCGCGAGGCGTTCGCGGGCGTGCGGATCGGGACGGGCTCCGCGCTCCGGCGAGAGGTGCTGTCTCCGGACTTCGACTATGGCTTCTTCAACAGCGCTCCGGACGATCAACGGCTGACGGCCATCGCGCCCGGGATGGATGTCCGGCTGCACGGCCTCGCGCCGGGTGGGGCCGTGATCCACGGGCAGCTCCCGACGCGCTGGCCGCGGATTCACGTCCCGGACGAGCGCCGCGGGCACGGCCTGCGCGAGGTCGGGCTCGTCTGTGACACGCTGTGGATCGACACCGATCGTGCCGTGTGCGAGCTGACGTTCCGGGGGACTCTGGTGCTCCGGCAGGCGGGGGTGCTGCCGGCCCGGCTGATCGCGACGCTCGGGGAGGCCTTCGAGAACGTGGATCTCGCCAGGATCGAGGCGCGCGCGGCGTTCGCCCTGCCGGTCCGCGCGACGGAGCCCGAGGACGTCGAGGCGCCGAGCTCGCGGGGCCAGGGGGCCTTTTCGCCTGCGACGGCGGACACGACGAGCGAGGTCCTGGAGGAGCTGGAGCCCGAGCCGGACGCGGATTTCGGCGCCGCAGTGGGGACGGGGAGGCCGCCCGTGCAGGAGCCGGCGCCGCCGCCCGGCCCCGCGCCGGCATCTCCCTCCACGACCGCTTTCGATTCGCTGCTGGCCGCCGGACTGCCCGCCTCGTCCGCCGCTTTCTTCTCCGGGGGAGGGCCGACCGGCAAGCTGGATCCTCGGCGAAAAGTGGCGCAGACGATCGTGATGCCGTCCGGGGGAGATCCGGAGAGGACGATGCTGCACACCGGATCTCCGGCTCCGAGCCGGGATCCGGAGAGGACGATGCTGCACACCGGCACTGCGGCTCCGAGCCGGGATCCGGAGAGGACGCTCCTCCACGCGCCCGTCCCCGTTTCCAAGGCGGATCCGGAGCGGACGATGCTCCACACGGGGCTCCCCGTGAGGCCGCAGACTCTGCCCTTCGCGGGCCAATCGCGCCCGAAGACAGGCCCGCCGCGCGTCGCGCCCCCCGCCAGCGGCTTGCCCTTCCTGGCGCCTCGCGGGCCGCGGACGTTGGAGGTGGCGGCGGAGGCGAATCCGCTTCTCGCGGGGGGGCCTCGGACGTTGGAGGTGGCGGCGGAGGCGAATCCGCTGCTCGCCGCGTTGCCTTTTGGCGAGCGGTCGCTCCGGCGCATCAAGACGCTCGATTTCGCGGGCGGCGGCGAGCTCCGGGCGCCGCTCCCGTTCGCGGGGGGCGCGCCCCCTCCGCCGGCCCAGGCAAAGGCGGATGTCGGGAGCGCGCTGCCTTTTGCGCCGCCGTCCGCGCCGCCGCCCGCGACACGCGCCGCCACGCCGTTTGCGGCGCCGTCCGGCGCGTCTCCCGTGTTCGGGTGGCCGCCTGTCGCGGCGCCGGACCGCAGCGGCGACGACGAGCCGGAGCCGCGGACGCTGGTCCCGCCGCCGCCCACCGGATACGCCGCCTCGGCGAGCGACTCCCGATCTACCGGCGAGCGTGCCTATCCGGTGGCCGACACGCCGCCTCCGGGCCCAGGTGCCTATTCGGCGGGCGACTCGCGCTCTTCCGGCGAGCGTGCCTTTTCGGTGGGCGATACCCTTCCTCCGGGCGCAGGTGCCGAGTCGGCGGAGGACACGCTGCCTCCGGGCGCGCGCGGCGAGCTCGACGGGGACACGCTCGTCCCTCCGGCGCGCGCCGGGGCCTCGGACACGCTGCCTCCGATGGCCGCGATGCCGTCGATCCCTTTCGCGCCGCCGCTCCCGGGGGGGATGGGGCATGTCGCGCCCATGGGGCCCGCGACCCCCCCCGTGGGGGCCGGCGATCCCACCGTGGCGCCCCCGTGGGCCGCGGGGCTCCGGCCCGCGCGGGGCCTCGCCGACGTCGGTCTCGCCGGGGCCCGGGGTCCCGACGACGGCAAGATCGGCCTGTTTTCCCTGGAAAAGGACGCCGCGATCCAGCTCGCCCTCTGGCGGAGCACGGCGCCTCTGCACGAGACGCTGGCGGCGCACGGCACCGACGAGCTGGCGTGGCGCGAGCACGTTCGCCTTCGCGACGCAGCGCTCCGC
>WBZX01002584.1_pt1 | contig 12203 bp, 10 predicted proteins | sample 5204211 | NCBI WGS metagenome assembly WBZX01 (sample SAMN12344362, study PRJNA552823) | activated sludge metagenome | biome: Activated sludge suspended growth; feature: Nitrification reactor; material: Wastewater; isolation source: activated sludge from nitrification reactor of wastewater...
ACGAGGGTGTGGGTCAGCAGGTCGAAGTGAGGCGTACTTCGGATCATAAGATCACAAGCGATATGACAGTCTTTTCTGCCGTTTTTAACGGGAGGGCACCATCATACCTTGATGCACAGCGACCACTGCCCCTTCTATTTGAATCTCGGATGTACGCTCATCAGGTTGCTAATGAAGCAACAAAGAAGAAAGTTGAATATTTTTCAAATAAGGTATTGGTGGAATTAGGACAAATCTGGCTGATTTGGGTAGAGGTAGTAACGTTTGAGTGCTTGACGAAGGTGGCGATTTTCAACACAAATATTATTGCGGAGAACCAAACTTTGATTAACCATAAAGCTGTCTGCGGAGCACTGAGCCGCCACTTTTGCCAAACCCTTGTTATAGGCAGTTTTATTCGGTTAAATTCAACACCTGCTTGCCAAAGTCAACAAAATTGTCATTTTCATTGTCGAAACTTTGATGGCTTATCATCCTGACTGCAACAATATTATTTTTTGGGTCTACTATGATATAATTGCCTAGATAGCCGTCAGCTCGATATGTCACCTTGCCACTAAACTCCTTTTTGCGCAGACGCAGGTTCGGTCCAAGAGTTTCATTAATGTATTCCCAAGGATTTTCCCCAAAAACAGTTTGAATTTTAGCATAATACTCGTCATTAGAGTTGTAGGTTCCTTTCATTTTTATTGCCTTATCGATGAAATCTTTAGATACACCTGCGTTTTCAAGCTCGTGAATAATTTCATCATCAATAACCGAAATCGTCTTTTCATAGTCTATCCACCACAACATTCCATATCCCTGATACTGTTTGCATGGCGTGGTTACTTCAGTTATGTGTTTTTCTGCAATTACTACTTCACTATTAAATTTCCCTTTATTTAGTAATAAAAGTCCAATTTTAACAAAGTCCATTGGCTTAATCTGACATCCCGACATTACATGTGGGTTGCCAACACTATCTAGCGACCAACTAAAATCAGTAATTCCCAATGGTCTAAAAAGACGTTCACCAATATAAATGTCCATTCGTTTACCTGTAATTTTCTTTATTACCCCTGCCATCAGATTTAAAGACTTGTTGTTATATGCCCAAATTTCACCTGGTATGCTGGAAAGTTCAGCAGTAAGGGCTAATTGCACAAAGTCAGGACTGGGATAAATTTCTATTGATGCATTAGGATTATTTTGAAGCCCAGAAGTCATATTCACTAAGTGTCTTATAGTAATGAATTGTTTTTGTCCTTGTCTCCATTCAGGGAAGTAGTTTGAAACAGGAATATCAAGGTTATCAATTAACTTGTCCGTAAGCATGCATGCAACGGCAAGTCCAACAATACTTTTCGTGCAGGACATACTTTCAATTTTGGTATTAGCCTGACCAATGCCGAAGTACTTTTCAGTAACCAATTTATTGTCTTTATAAATGATAACAGCTTCTGAATGGGTCTGTTCGGCGTTTTGCAGAAGGGTGTCAAGTTTACTTTTATTTATGACTTGTCCGTAGGTAATTGAACCAATCAAGAATCCCAGTAAAGAAATTAGAATTGTTTTTTTCATGTTTATGCCTGCTTTTGAAATTGCCTATAAGACAAATATCCCCGCAACCAAATATAGGGCATTCCTCCTGAAAACCAAAGGGTTAATGGTGCGTTTTTCAATATCCCCATTGCGTGTATCCAAAGGCTTGTGCTGAGCGGAGTCGAAGTATTCGCATTATAAATCCTCGGCTGCCTTTCCGTTTACTTACGTTTATGTCCGTTTACTAATCTCTTTCTATTCCTCATCTGCTCAAGCCAACGATACAGCAGGAGATTTAATATTTAGACTCCATCTAATCCATCACCCCCGTCCACGAATTAGTCATGCTGCATATCTGCGGGTAAGGCAATATTGAAAAGCAATACAGAACCTGTTTCTACAAAATGATGCCCGGCCATAAATATTTGTCCGGGGCCGGCGATGATGAAACGATTGTTGGTCTTTTGGTTCATGCCATTGGGTTTCAACAACAATATAGGAAATTATTGTACCTTTCAAAAGGTTTCTTCCTGCCATTGTATTATCGCACACATTGATAACACAGCTCCACCATCCCGTTGGTATATGCCCGGGCATCCGTGAGGTGCAGCACTTGCTCCTGACCGATTTGGTCAAAAAACAACAACCCGTCACCAAGAAGAATTGGAAGGATGCTGACACGGATTTCGTTGGCCAACTTTTGCCGGATAAATTCCCTGGTGACCATCGATCCACCGACGACCCATACATTATGAAAATGCGGCCTTAATCGTTCGTCTATCAACTGGTGCAGGTCACCTGCAAAAAATTCAATGTTCGGCTTGTCGTTTGGCAGGTCACGGTTAGTCAACACGATGGTAGGCTTGTCCCCATAGGCCCATCCGTATTCATGGGACAGGGCCAGCGCCAGCTCGTAAGTCCGCGATCCCATAACATAGCAATCGATGCTCATAAGTATTGCTTCAGGATCAGGTGCCGGTACTCCCTTTTCAAAATAATGGGATGTTTCAAACCACGAGACATTGTTGTCCCTTCGCGCTATCATGCCATCAAGGCTGGAGACCATGTGGATGGTGATCCTCAATTCGTTTTTGGCCATGCTCCTGTATTCAATGAAAATAAAATGTGGTAAAAACAAGACGCAACATGAAAAGGTGATTCATTGATGCGTTTCTTTAAATAACTATATCTAAACATGCACAGTCATCTTATCTCACCAACGTAACATCTCCGGTAAAGATCTCATCAAACATTCTTCCGGCCACCTCATAAATGCACACGACCCGATAGACATACACACCCGGCATCAAGGTCTCACCACCAAACCGACCATCCCATGCAAATGGAATCTCTGTGGATCCAAAGACTACATTGCCCCATCGGTCATAGATCGTCCCTTCCATCTGCAACATGAGGATCGCCTCCCCCGGATATATGCTGAAGAGATCATTGATGCCATCACCGTTAGGGGAAAACACATTTGGAATATAGATTCCTGACTCAATCCGACAATCAGGATCAGGTATGATCTCCACATCTGCAGCTACAATGGCACAAGGTACCGTCACCTCGACATGATAGGAACCAAGGTTGCGCACAAGGATAGTAGCAGAGGTCGCTCCCGTACTCCACAGATACCCGGCCGGAAATGCCTGGGTCGCATCCAACAGGACCGTATCCCCTATACACCAGATGATGGACGAATCAATATCGATGACCGGTATCCGGCTATCCACACTGACCACGATCGTATCCGAGACTATGCCACATGCATTGCTGATGACAAGTCCATAGACTCCCGCCTGGTCGACGATCCGCACGGGCTGACTATAGCCATCATGCCATTGCCATGTATTCGTGAGGTCAGGCACCTGCAGCATGATATCGTCCAACTGACAGAGCACGGTGTCCGGCCCCAGGGTAAATGGCTGAGGAGATTGCAATGCAGTGATCATAATCGTATCCGCATCCATCCCGCACCTGCTTGTAGCTGTCAGGTGATAAATCCCTGCATCAGATAATACATAGCTGTCCCCCGTAGACCCATCCTGCCACACCACATCCGTCTCCGCATCTGTATCCGCAAATAAGGTCAGTGTCGCGTGGTCACATAGCAAGGTGTCGGGCCCTAAGGCTACGACAGGCGCTGTACCATGTATATCCACCAGCACAGTGTCGATGTCTGTGCCACAATTATTGCTCACCTCCAAAACAAACATGCCCGACTGTGCAGTCACAAATTCAGATTGTGTCGAACCATCCTGCCATAGATAATCCACGCCTGAGATATCAGACGCGAGGGTGACGACCTCACCGTCACAACCAAGTATATCAGGTCCAAGGTCCACATCGGGGCCTTGGGTGCTTTCAACAATCTCTATTGTATCTGCACTGGTGCCGCAAGCATTGGAGATCGTAAGCACGATAGTATCTGCATGGGTGGCCTGGTAGATAGTATCTGTCGATCCATCCTGCCACGCATAACTAACATTATCAATTCCGGGAGATATCGTGATCACTTCGCCCGGACACAGTGATTGATCTGCACCAAGATGTAGCGGTGGCACAGCAGGTAAAGCACTGATGACTATGGAGTCAGAAGATTGGCCACATACATTGGAGATGGTCACATACACCAAACCTGCCGAGGTGGCGATATAATCCTGTGCAGTAGAACCATCATGCCACACGATACTGACATCAGGTATGCCAACCGTAAGCGAATAGTTCTCTTGTGCACACAATGCAATATCACTACCAAGCGCCACTATGGGTACTGGAGGCAGCATGCTCACCTCAAGGGTATCCTGAGCCGATCCACAATTGTTGTTGACCGCGACGACGATCGTATCCGCAGCAGAAACAGTATATGTTGGCTGTGTAGATCCATCCTGCCACAGCCAGGTATTAACATTGGCATGTGATGGATCTATGGTGAGCATATCGCCGGGGCACAATTGAATATCTGCGCCTAAATCAACTGCAGGTGCCAGCCCGCCATCGATGATCTCGACTGTATCCATATCGGCACCACACGCATTGGTGACCGTCAGGCTATACATGCCGGATGTATTGACCACCAATTGTTGAAACTGTGACTGGTCACTCCACAAGTACGTCACACCAGTGATGCCGGCATCGAGTGTGATGGTAGCTCCTGCACACAAAATCAACTGGGCAGGAAGGTCTATTGCAGGCGGATCATTATTGATGACTACATTGATCGTATCAGCGACCGTACTGCATATATTAGATGCCTGTACCCAATAGGTGCCTGCTGAATTGACCAGCAGCGTATCGGCTGTGGATTGATCCTGCCAGGTAATATTTGCACCAGGATTATTTGCCATCAGGACAATGGACTCACCGGGACAGAGCTGGACGTCAGGACCAAATGCCGGTGCAACCAGGTATGGAGAGTAGGTGATGGAGACGGTATCGATCGCTACCCCGCAATCATTGGTGATCGTGAGGATATACACTCCCGTCGTAGTCACTTCGTATGTCGTCCCATTGGAGTGATCCTGCCATTCATACTCAGCATCGATGATATCAGGCTCGAGGAGGATAGATTGTCCTTCGCATGGCATGAGATCCGGGCCAAGGTCCACATACGGAGTTTGAAGCTCAGTGACATTGACTGCATCATATCCGGTACCACATTGATTGGTGACAATGACTTCATACATACCCGCAGACCCGACGATGAAGGTCGGATCAGTGCTTCCATCCTGCCATTCGATGTCGCCAAGATCAGGATGAATTTCGAGCTGCAGAGATTGACCTGTACATAGTACGAGATCAGGCGGGCCGAGGTCAACTTCAGGTGGCACTTGTGAGGCCACTGTAGCCTCATCACTTACTTCCCCACATTCATTACTGATAGTGACGCTATATACACCATCCGTGAGTGCGGTATAGGTGGGGTCAGTACTTCCATCCTGCCATTCAATTTCCCCGGCTGATGGATCTACTTCAAATACCACTTCTTCATCCGGGCAAAGGATGACATCATCACCTATGCTAAATGCATCCGGTGGTGTCATCACGGAGACCGTCACTTCATCAGAGGATTCAGTGCAGCCGTCTGACAGTGTCACCATATAGGTCCCTGCATCTGTGATGCTATAATTTGGCGAAATGGTACCATCCTGCCATTCGTATTCAGACAGTGTAGGGTCCAGTGTGATATTGTAGGATTCACCTTCGCAGATCATCACATCATCTGGGCCCAGGTCCACAGGCGGTTGATTGCCGAGGATGGTGACCTGGACAGAGTCAATGCCCACGCTACATCCGTCAGTAATCGTCAGGATATACATCCCTGTCGTCGTGACCTCTATCGAAGGTTGGGTGGATCCGTTACTCCAGTAATAGTATGGCCCCGGATGGTTGGGATCGATTTCATACGAAAAGCATTCTTCAACGGGGTCTCCGAGTTCAAAGAAAATCTCTTCAGGTGGGGTGCCTTCCTCGACATGGATATCATCGATCAGGTAATAAGCGAGGTTTCCATCGCAACCGGGTTCAACGGGGCTTTCAGTATCATTTCTGAAATTGCCGATCGTGATATAGGCCTCACCACCTTCCGCCTGGAAGCAACCTGATATCAGTACCCAATTCATCGTATCCGTGAGATAACCTACATCGCTTTCTACTTGTGGTTCGTAATCAAAAAGGGTAAAGCCAGGCTGATAAAAGACGGTAGTAGAAAAGTAGGCACCGATGCGATCGATGGCGCAAAAATCATGTGACTTGACTACATAGAAATAGACATTGTACCATTGATCGGCGACAAGGGGTGTTGATAGCGGAGCCTGGGCATATTCCCGGCCATTGGTTCCCCATCGGCAGAACATACCGATATATCCCTCGCCATCATGGGCTTCCTGGTAGCCGGCATTATTGACTGGAACGCCAAAATTATTGCCGCCACAGCCATGATAGAGATCGGTGGTACCATCGTTGGGGCAATCCCAGGGCAATGCATATCCTTCGCATATTAGTGCACTCTGCATTGGGCACGGATCCACGGTTTCAAAGCTGTGGTTAAGGACGAGGTTCTGTGCCCATAAAGGGAAGGAGAAGCCTGCGGTCAACAGGATTATCAGATAACGTGCCGGTCCCTGGGTCCAAGAACTCATACAAGTGGCTAAGAGGTTTGGATTTTTGTCAGGTGAACATACTGAAATTACTTGAAATACACTGTCCATCCGATGTCATAGCCGGCTGATCATAACGTTTCGTTTCTAATAAAATATTCGTTATCCTTGTATGGGCTCAATGGCAGTGCATGCCTTGCCACAATAAGACATCTGTTCATCCATCACACCACACTTATGGACTTATCTCCGGTCACCTTCGACTCCATCATCATCACGATCATCTATACGATCCTCTTGTTTTGGGGGGTGTGGGTTGGCGTGCGCATGATATACCAGGGATTCCGTCGGCCGCAAGAGTTGTTGAACCCGCTCTTTGGCAACAGGGTGGCAATCACCATCTTTACCTTTCACCTGCTGATCGTCTCACTTGATTTGTTTGTCTGCGGGCCGCTCGCGCTCCACTTCAAGAGCGATGTTTGGTACTGGGGCGGCCGCATCGCATTGCTGTCGGCTTCCCTGCCCCTTGCCTTCTACTTCAATCGCAATCCGCAGTCATTTGGCAAGCTCATCGGGTCGTGGGTCAAGCTGCGCAATTATTTTGAGATCTTACTTCATGTCGTCGTGGCTGCTATGGCGATCAATTGGTTTCACTATTATGGCCTGCTCTACTGGCTTGTAGCATATCGGTATCTTGATGTCGGGCCGCGCAGGTTCTTTCAGACCCTCTACAATACTCCTGAAAAACTGGCACAACGTCCCTGGGCGCCATTGCTCAACTGGGTGGTCATCGTTTCCATCTATGTACTGAGCGCGCTGGCTATCTATCACCAGAAAGTGATCTATGCTGCTCCTCCGAGCGATAGCATGCCAGCGCATGTAGCACAGCCATTCGAATGGGCACTGGTGATAACCCTCAATATTGCCATTGCACTCGTCATGTGGGCACTGGTGAGGAAATATACCGGGCCGGGGCCAGGGGCAGATTTGCTTCAACGTGAGGAACAGTGAGAGATGAGTCTCAGAGGCTTGACTTATTGACAGTATCTATCCTACAACTATTGTTTAAGTCCATACCGGATGGCCTCTTCCAGCACATCCTGGTTGATGCCCTTAATCGACTTAAACTTGATACAGTACCCTGTGACACTGGCCTTGCCAAGTCTGCTTCCATACGTTGTGGACAAGTAGGTCTTGTCTGTCAGGCCGAGGACATATACAGAGATGCCGGTGGTGTTTGCACTCAAGCCTATGCGATAAAACTCCCGGGTGGAGCCGTCAGCATATTGTATCGTATATGCACCATACCCGATATTAGGGTTTGAGACCACCTTTCCTTCGCTGTTCCTGCCATCTGTGTACCACAACTTGCACCCAGGTGACACTTTCAGGATGAGTTCATGAAGCGTCTGCATTTCACCGCGTTTTGGTTCAGGTTGGCTGGCGATGTAGGCTTTGATTTGGGCTTCTGTTTTCATGTGCATTTAGGATTGTGTATGCAAATTATTAAGAATATGCATTTGTATTGTGGCTGATCATATCCAGGTGAAGCATGTATTTATACATAGGATGATTTGCTTACATTCAATCCTTCCTTTCTGGTCAAATCGCTTATAGCAATCCTTGAAATCAACAAGCGAGTTTACAATAACACGCTTTTCAATATCCCTAACCTTCTAATCCTTTAAACCTATCAACTTATCCTTCGACTCCGCTCAGTACAAGCAACCCATCCCTCGGCTCCGCTCAGTACTTCCCAAAGAATATCCCTGCCACCTGCACCAACCACATCACATAGCAAAGTACCAACAACCGGTTAGCATATCCTGCGCAGGCAATGACACCCTCGGGCAACTTTTCAGGAGGCGCTGGATCCTTGCCCAGGGCATACTCACTGATCATCCGCCAACCCGGATCAAATTCCCGTCTGACAAAATGCAATATCAGCAGGTATAGCAGGGAGATCACGCCACTGCTAAATACGAGGATTGCGATGATGTTTTCCATGGGTCTAAAAATTGTTTTTGGCCAACAATGCTTCGAGTTGATCGAGGCCCATAGAAATCCCTTGCTCAAATCCCATGTCCACAATCGTCTGAAGGCCTTCGAGGGTTTCAAAAGTCAATGTGTGATCAACCCTTGTTTGATCGTTGGTTTCGGTAAATTCATTCACCCACCGGTTGACTGGCAATTGATGATTCAGATTTCCGCTTTCATCACAGAATCCGTCTTCTCCTTCAATGATTCGCTGAGGCACAATAGACTTATAGTTCATCCGCGCCCAATGCCTCGTCCCATCTGGTCCCACCATAGCATAAAGCCAATGGCCACCTTCTGAAAAGTCCATGTACTTTGTTTCCGCATGCCAGGGCTCCGGACCCCACCATTGGTCGAGGATTTCACTTTCTGTGTATGCACGCCATACGGCTGCCAGCGGTGCATTGAAGACCCTTGATACCAGGATCGCTTTTTCATCCGGGTTCTTGCTGATCCGGGTTTTTGAATTGCTTGCCATTTTTTGTGGTTTTGATTTTACTTAATGCAAATCTTTATGTGCAACTATTTGATTGCAAATATATGTGCAACTTGTTGGTTGCGCAATGGTTTTGGAAATTTTTTTCAGCCCCTTCACCCAAAAGGGCTCACCCCAGTGTGCTTCGCAACTCCAGGGTCTACAAATTCCATTTACCCCGAGGTTTCCGGAATACGTTTCTCGAAGAGAAACTCAATGGAGGAACACAGGGGTGAGATTTTTTTTGAGAAAAAAATGATGGGGCAAACGTTCTAGATCGCCACAAACTGCCCTTCAAACACCCGCTCCTCCATTGCGCCAAACAGAAAATGCTGTGGCAGGAACCACCCCAGGCTCTGGGCAAAAGCATTGTAGCTGGCTTCGTCAGGAAACTGCTCCGGGGTCAGGTTGAAGATCAGTTGCTGCACGGTCCCGTGTGGTGTATTACGTGAGAGCAACACAATCTTTACATCAGTGAGTCCGTGAAATTCAAGATACTGCCGCATAGCATTGCGCACCGGCGTTGGCAAAAACAACTCAGAAGGCTGGCCGACCAGCACCTGCTCATCACTTTCGATCACACCCATGGGCGGAAGATCCGGCACCTGCGGCAGCGAATAAAATTCCTTGTTGAGTTTATAGTTGACCACATCCCCATACCGCAGCAACCAATCCGGCTGGTTGTCATGCAGATTGATCACCACGCCCCATCCGCGCTCAAATAAAAAATCATCCACCATATGGCTGAGTACAAAGCACTCAAACGGCTTCCCAGGCTCCGGGATATACAAGGTGAAATAAGGAAAACCTCCAGGCCCTGTCATGACTTGCGGTTCCCCGCATCGGAAACTGGCTTCAGCCAGGTGCTCAATCACCTGTTGTTGCCATGCCGCATCACGCGCTTCTCTCGCTACCGCAAAGAGATGGCTGAGTTGCTGAGTCTTTTCAAGGTCGCCATAGTATGGCTCTTGTGCAGGAGTATCTGACATAAAAACTATTTACCTGTAAATATGTGAAAATCTTTCGAAGGAGTTGGTTCCACACCAAGTGTAGGAATTATTTTACTTTTTGCATTGCCCAAAAAGTAACAAAAATGCTAGTCGCTCAAAAAACTCGCATTGATTTATGTTCCTTAGCCTGGCTTCCCTGTTTGCTTTCTCGCCTACTTGCGTTCCAAATTTTGTTTCACTCATTGAACCTACATAATGAGACTTGTCATTACATGAAACAAAGCAGTCTTGCAGCTCGAACAATTTTGAGCGACAGATGATTACCTATTCGAGATGATTTTTTTCCTGGTGGATAGAATCCATATGAGGCCGCAGGCCTCATAAATAAAGTAACGTTGGGCGTTCGTTGTCCGTACGGACGCCCGCGTACGTCAAATCAAAACAATCCCGCTCCAGGCAATATCATTGTAGTTATTTGTAACAGAAGGTATCAACATGCTCTATGCTGAATTATTTTAGATACACAGCATGAATATAAAAAAGGAATCCAAATTTGAAATCTCGGAGCTGGCGGAGAGAACTCCATCCAGCGGCATTTATATTTCCTTTGGAAATGTAAAACACCCCTTGCTCCTTTGCTCCTTGCCCTTAATTCAAAAAATTCTTCACAGCACTGAAATACACTTCCGGATTATCCAGCCATCCATAGTGGCCACAATGTTCCATATAGACAACTCTTGAATTGCTGAAGGCACGCTGCGCTGCCTCCACCGTCTCAGGGCGGATGAGGTCTTGCCGTCCCTGGATGATAAGCACAGGGCCGGTATAGGATTTTAGTTTTTCTGCACAATTGAAATTGATCTTACGCATATCCTGCCACATAAGCTGATTCAGTGTGCTATTACCCTGTGTCAGGCGCTCTGCGATGCTGGGTATAAACTTCGGATCCTGCACATAGGCAGGCGCCAGATTCCTGCCCCGTGCCAACCTCGCATAGTGAGTGGTATCACCTGCTGCGATCTGACCCTCCCAATACGCAATCGAATCCAACTGCGTCGGGGTCAGTTTCGAATTGAGCGACTCTCTGAAATAGCTCAACAGCCCAAGGTCAATACCCCCTGACGAAGACAAGATGAGTTTGTCGATACGGTCAGGATGCACCGTTGCATACGCGCTGGCCAGCATACCCCCAAAGGAATGACCAAGGATTGACCAATTCGCATACCCCAGCTGCTGACGTATGTTTTCGATATCACTGATCATCAACGCCATGTTGATCGTGGTACTATCCACTTTCTTCATCACCGACTTGCCGGTGCCACGCTGATCATAGATGATGGTCTGGTAATCCTTGGAAAGGGAAACAGCCAGCCCCTCAAAGCCGTCACTGTTCATCCCTGGCCCGCCATTGATGATCAGCAAGGGCTTGCCACTCCCGTACACTCTGTAGGATATCGGCACATGATCTGATGTGTAGACTATTCCACTTTGCTGACCGGAGAGATGACCTGTCAGGAATAACAGTATTAGTATTGCGGTCAGGCTCTTACTGGTACAGGATCTATAGATTGTTTTCAATTTGATGGATTTGATAGTGATCAATTAAATATAATGCTGTTAAAACGCCGCTTGCCGACAATAGCTGCCAGCTGAGCAAAACCATCAATCGAAAATGTTAGAACATTGGTAAATATTTTGCCCAGGGTACTGTTGTGAGTGCAATGGATTATAAATTTTCCTTTAGGTACTAACCGGGATGGATGGGTTTTAGATTTGCTATGTAGGATTTACACTTGATATCTATGTGGTTGGCGGAGAAAACTCCATCCAACGGCCAAGGGCCGATCAATTTGGGTATCGATGTAAGAACTTCCACTTCAGCCTTTTTATCAATCCCCAGCCCTAACCTACACCTTCCTTTGTCACCGAAGCGTTTGATATGGAATATTATTCCATTCAAAGTGCGAAGGAGACTCACTGTCTTAGGATAAAAAAAAGTCCTGCCCGCCCTTATTAAAAAGCGTGACAGGACTATCTCTATTGAGCCAGGACCAACAATTGCCAACAACTAAGACTCACTACTAGTTACTAACTACTAACTTCTCAGTCCATGAA
>WBZX01002585.1_pt1 | contig 12202 bp, 10 predicted proteins | sample 5204211 | NCBI WGS metagenome assembly WBZX01 (sample SAMN12344362, study PRJNA552823) | activated sludge metagenome | biome: Activated sludge suspended growth; feature: Nitrification reactor; material: Wastewater; isolation source: activated sludge from nitrification reactor of wastewater...
AAGGAGCGCGCCGTGTCCCACGCGATGATCTACGAAGCCGTGCGCACGCCGCGCGGCAAGGGCAAGAAGGACGGCAGCTTGCACGAGGTCAAGCCGGTCGACCTGCTCGCCGGCCTGCTGGTGAAGCTGCAGAAGCGCCTGGGCTTCGACCCCGCCGCGCTCGACGACGTGGTGATGGGCGTGGTCTCGCCGATCGGCGAGCAGGGCTCGGTGATCGCCAAGACGGCAGCGCTGAAAGCGGGCTGGGACTTCCGCGTCGCCGGCATGCAGATCAACCGCTTCTGCGCCTCGGGCCTGGAGGCGGTGAACCTCGCCGCGCAGAAGGTGGCCAGCGGCTGGGAAGACCTGGTGGTCGCCGGCGGCGTGGAGAGCATGTCGCGCGTAGCCATCGGCAGCGACGGCGGCGCCTGGGCGCAGGACCCGGCCACCAATTTCGCCACCGGCTTCGTGCCGCAGGGCATAGGCGCCGACCTGATCGCCACGCTGGGCGGCTGGGGCCGCGACGATGTCGACCGCTATGCGCTGACGTCGCAGCAGCGCGCCGCGGCGGCGCAGGCCGAAGGGCGCTTCGACCGCTCGGTGATCGCGGTGGACGACGAGATCGGCCTGCCGGTGCTCGAGCGCGACGAATTTCTCAAGCCGCGCACCACGCTGGAAGGCCTGGCGCAGCTCAAGCCGGCCTTCGCCGAGATGGGTGCGATGGGCTTCGACGCGGTGGCGCTGGCGCGTTATCCGCAGGTCGAGCGCATCGCGCATGTGCACACCGCGGGCAACGCCTCGGGCATCGTCGACGGTGCGGCGGCGGTGCTGATCGGCAGCGAGGCCAAGGGGCGCGAACTGGGGCTCACGCCACGCGGGCGCATCGTCGCCACGGCGCTGTCGGGTGCCGACCCGACCATCATGCTCACCGGCCCGATGCCGGCCACGCGCAAGGCGCTGGCCAAGGCGGGCTTGAGCATAGCCGACATCGATCTGTTCGAGGTCAACGAGGCCTTCGCCGCGGTGCCGATGCGCTTCATGCGCGAGATGGGCGTGCCGCACGAGAAGGTCAACGTCAACGGCGGCGCGATCGCGCTCGGCCACCCGCTCGGCGCCACCGGCGCGATGCTGCTGGGCACGCTGCTCGACGAGCTGGAGCGGCGCCAGTTGAAGCGCGGGCTCGTCACGCTGTGCGTGGGCGGCGGCATGGGCATCGCCACCATCATCGAACGGATCTGAGGCCATGACGACCATCCGCTACGAACTGGCCGCCGACGGCATCGCAACCATCATCCACGATGCACCCGGCGCGCCGGTCAACACCATGACCGTGCAGTGGCAGGCCGACCTCGCCGCGGTGGTCGAGCGCGTCGAGGCCGACAAGGAGCGCATCAAGGGCGTGCTGGTCACCTCGGCGAAGAAGACCTTCTTCGCCGGCGCGCAGCTCGACAGCGTGCTGACCATGACCGAAGCCGACGCGCCGGCGGCCTTCGCCGCCATCGAAGCGATGAAGCGCAGCTTCCGCCGCCTCGAGACGCTCGGCCGGCCGGTGGTGGCGCTGCTCAATGGCGCCGCGCTCGGCGGTGGCTGGGAGCTGGCGCTGGCCGCGCATGCGCGCTTCGCGCTGGATGAACGAGGCGACCGCACGGTCCGCTTCGGCACGCCCGAGGTGTCGCTGGGCCTCATCCCCGGCGCCACCGGCATCACCAAGACCGTGCGACTGCTCGGCCTGATGGCGGCGCAGCCCTTGCTGATGGAAGGCAAGCTGTTCGGCCCGCGCGAAGCGCTGGAGCTCGGCCTGGTCGACGGCATCGGCTCGACGCTGGACGACCTGCGCGAGATGGCGCTGGCCTGGATCGCGGAGCACCCGCAGGCCCAGCAGCCCTGGGATCGCAAGGACTACAAGATGCCCGGCGGCACGCCGGCCAGCCCGAAGATTGCGATGGGCCTGACGGTGGCGCCGGCGATGCTGGCGGCCAAGTCACGCGGGCTCTATCCGGCGGCGCAGGCGATTCTCGAAGCGATGGTGGAAGGTGCGCTGGTCGACTACGACACCGCCACGCGCATCGAGAGCCGCAAGCTCGCCAAGATCATGACCGGGCAGACCGCCCGCAACATGATCCAGGCCTTCTTCTACGACCTCAACGCGATCAAGGCCGGCAAGGCGCGGCCGCAAGGATTCGCGGCCTGGAAGCCCAAGCGCGTCGGCGTGCTCGGCGCCGGCATGATGGGCGCCGGCATCGCACAGGCGAACGCGTCGCGCGGCATCCCCTGCGTGCTCGAGGATGTCGCTATCGACAAGGCGCGGCAGGCTGCGAAACACGAACTCGTGACGCCCACCGCCGACCTGGCCGACCTGAAGGGCTGCGATCTCGTCATCGAGGCGGTATTCGAGCAGCGCGCGCTGAAGGCGCAGGTGACGCGCGAGGCCGAGCCGCTGCTGGCCGAAGGCGGCATCTTCGCCTCCAACACCTCGACGCTGCCGATCAGCGGGCTGGCGCAGGCCAGCGCCGCGCCGCAGCGTTTCGTCGGCCTGCATTTCTTCTCGCCGGTGCACAAGATGAAGCTGGTCGAGATCATCCGCGGCCAGGCCACCGACGACGGGACCATCGCGCGTGCCTACGACTACGTGCTCGCGCTCGGCAAGACGCCGATCGTCGTCAACGATTCGCGCGGCTTCTTCACCAGCCGCGTGTTCGGCACCTTCGTGATGGAAGGCGCGGCCATGCTGGAAGAGGGCATCGCCGCGCCGCTGGTCGAGCATGCGGCCGAGGCGGCCGGCATGCCGGTCGGCCCGCTGGCGGTGCTCGACGAGACCTCGCTGTCACTCTCGGTGCACGTGATGGAGCAGACGCGTGCCGACTTCGCGGCCGAGGGGCGCACCCGCGAGCCGGCGGCCGGCGAGGCGCTGGTGGAGCGTCTGGTCAAGGAGTTCGGCCGTGCCGGCCGCGCCGCCGGCGGCGGCTTCTACGACTATCCGGCGGGCGAGCCCAAGCGCCTGTGGCCCGGGCTGAAGCGCTTCGAGAAGGCCGGCCTCGCGAGCGACTTCGAGGAACTCAAGCAGCGCTTCCTCTACCGCCAGGCGATCGAGACGGCGCGCTGCCTGGCCGAAGGCGTGCTCGCCAGCGTGGCCGAGGCCAACATCGGCTCGATCTTCGGCATCGGCTTCCCGGCCTGGACGGGCGGGGCGCTGCAGTTCGTGCGCTCGGAAGGCTTGGCGAACTTCGAGCGCCGCGCCGATGCGCTGGCCGAGCGTCACGGCGAACGCTTCGCGCTGGCGCCGCAGGTTCGTGAGGCGCTGCGCCGCGCCTGCACCTGATCCAGAGCAAGAAAGAAGAAGCCCCGCACAGGGCGGGGCTTCGTTCCTCAGGCGCGAGCCGGGATCACTTGAGGGTCAGGATCCAGGCGACCAGCTTCTTGGCCTCGGCATCGTTGACCTGCGCGTTGGCGGGCATCGGGATCTGGCCCCAGACGCCCACGCCGCCCTTGATCACCTTCTGCGCGAGCTTGTCGGCAGCGTCCTTCTGGCCGGCGTACTTGGCGGCGACGTCCTTGTAGGCCGGGCCGACCAGCTTCTTGTCGACGGCGTGGCAGGCCATGCAGTTCTTGGCCTTGGCCAGGGCCTCGTCGGCCAAGGCGGGGGCGGACACGGTGGCGGCGGCAGCAACCAGCGCGAGAGCGGGGAACAGCTTCATCGTTTTCCTTTCGAGATCAAACGTCAAACGGGGAAATCTGCGGATGTTTCGGCACCCGAGCGGCCGAGGCCTCGGCTACAGTGCCATCAACGAATTGTAGGGGCTACGGTTGACGCGCAACTTGCGCCGAAGTGCCGGCCCGGCGGAGCGGAACCATGTTTTTCATCGTCATCGGCGTGGGGATCATCCTGCTGCACTTCCTCGGCTTCGGACCGATGGCCAACTGGACCTGGAATCTCAGCGGCGATCTGTGGAAGTTTGCCGTCCCGTTCGCGCTGGCCGCGGTCTGGTGGGCCTGGGCCGACGGCACCGGCCTGACCAAGCGCCGCGAGATGGAGAAGATGGACGAGCGCAAGCGCGAGCGCCGCGAGAAGAACCTCGTCTCGCTGGGCATGGACAAGATGGCCAAGCGCGCCAGGAAGGCCGGCAAGTAGTTCACTTCGGCTCGAACTTGTCGAGCACGGCGCCGGAACTGGCGCTCGAGGCATTCATCGCGAATTTCGCCAGCACGCCGCGGGTGTAGCGCGGCGCCGGGCGCTTCCACGCCGCACGACGCCGGGCGATCTCGGCCTCGGCCACGTTGAGCTGCAGCGTCAGCGTGGTGGCGTCGATGGTGATGGAGTCGCCTTCCTTCACCAGCGCAATCGTGCCGCCCTCGAAGGCCTCGGGCGCGACGTGGCCCACCACCACGCCCCAGGTGCCGCCGGAGAAGCGGCCGTCGGTGATCAGGCCGACCGATTCGCCCAGCCCCTGGCCGATCAGCGCGCCGGTGGGCGCGAGCATCTCCGGCATGCCGGGCCCGCCCTTGGGGCCGAGGTAGCGCAGCACCATCACGTCGCCGGCCTTGATCCGGCCGGCCATGATGGCCGCCAGCGCCGATTGCTCGTCGTCGAAGACGCGCGCCGGCCCGGTGATCTTCGGGTTCTTCAGCCCGGTGATCTTGGCCACGCAGCCTTCGGGGCTGAGGTTGCCCTTGAGGATCGCGAGGTGGCCCTGCGCGTAGATCGGGTCGGCCACCGGGCGGATCACCTTCTGCTCGCTCGAAAGATCGGGAACGGCCGCGAGGTTCTCGGCCACGGTCTTGCCGGTGATGGTCTTGCACTCGCCGTGCAGCAGGCCGGCTTTCAGCAACTGCTTCATCACCGCGGGGATGCCGCCGGCGCGATGCAGATCGACTGCGAGGTACTGGCCACTCGGCTTCAAGTCGCACAGCACCGGCGTGCGCTGGCGAATGCGCTCGAAGTCGTCGATGGTCCACTCCACGCCGGCCGCATGCGCAATGGCGAGGAAGTGCAGCACCGCGTTGGTCGATCCGCCGGTGGCCATGATCACGGCCACGGCGTTCTCGATCGCCTTCTTCGTGACGATGTCGCGCGGCTTGAGATCGGCCTTCACCGCCTCGACCAGCACCTTGGCCGCGTGCTCGACCATGGCGACGATCTCGCCCTCGACGTTGGCCATGGTCGACGCGTAGGGCAGGCTCAGGCCGAGCGCCTCGAAGGCCGAGCTCATGGTGTTGGCGGTATACATGCCGCCGCAGGAGCCGCTGCCGGGGATCGCGCGGCGCTCGATCTGGCAGAAGTCCTCCTCGCTCATCTTGCCGGCCGTGAACTGGCCGACCGCCTCGAAGACGCTGACGATGTTGAGGTCCTGGCCCTTGTAGCGGCCGGGCAGGATGGTGCCGCCGTAGATGTAGATCGCCGGCACGTTGGCGCGCAGCATGCCCATCATGCCGCCGGGCATGTTCTTGTCGCAGCCGCCGATCACCATCACGCCGTCCATCCACTGGCCGCCGACGCAGGTCTCGACGCAATCGGCGATCACCTCGCGCGACACCAGCGAATACTTCATGCCCTCGGTGCCCATGGCCATGCCGTCGGAGATGGTCGGCGTGCCGAAGATCTGCGGGTTGGCGCCGGCTTCCTTCAGCCCCGTCACGGCCGCGTCGGCCAGGCGCTGCAGGCCCGAGTTGCAGGGCGTGATCGTCGAGTGCCCGTTGGCCACGCCGATCATCGGCTTCTTGAAATCGCCTTCCTGGTAGCCCAGCGCGTAGTACATCGAACGATTCGGCGCGCGCGCCACGCCTTCGGTGATATTGGCGGAACGGCGGTTGATCTTGCTCATCGGGTACTCCTCGGTCGACGCAGGATCGGGACGCGGATTGTCGGCCGCGCCAGCATGTGCGTCCCCAATCGATGCAAAGCCGGCCACGCGGGCTGGGTTATCGTTCGCGCATGCTCGTTCATCCGCAGTTCAATCCGGTCGCGTTGCAGCTCGGGCCGGTGGCGATCCACTGGTACGGCATCACCTACCTGGTCGCGTTCGGCCTCTTCCTCTGGCTGGCCGGGCGCCGCGCCCAGATGCCGCAGTTCGCGCAGGCGGGCTGGACGCGCCGCGATGTCGAGGACCTGCTCTTCTGGGGCGTGCTCGGCGTGGTGGTGGGCGGGCGGCTCGGCTACGTGCTCTTCTACAAGCCCGGCTACTACGCCGAGCATCCGCTCGAGGTGTTCGCGGTGTGGAAGGGCGGCATGGCCTTCCACGGCGGGCTGCTCGGCGTGATCGGCGCGATGGCGCTCTACGCGCGCTCCAAGGGCCGGCCCTTCCTGCAACTGATGGACCTGATCGCGCCGGCCGTGCCCACGGGCCTGGCGAGCGGGCGCGTCGGCAACTTCATCAACGGCGAGCTGTGGGGTCGCGCCGCCGACCCGGGCCTGCCCTGGGCGATGGTGTTCCCGCAGTCGGGCAGCCTGCTGCCGCGCCACCCTTCGCCGGTCTACCAGTTCCTGATGGAAGGGCTGGCGCTGTTCGTGATCCTGTGGATCTACGGCCGCAAGCCGCGCGGCCCGGGCCAGGTGGCGGGCCTGTTCCTGATCGGCTACGGCGTGTTCCGCTTCATCGCCGAGTTCTTCCGCGAGCCCGATGCCTTCCTCGGCCTGCTGGCGCTGAACATGAGCATGGGCCAGTGGCTGTGCGTGCCCATGGTCGCGGTCGGCGCCTGGCTGTGGCTGCGCGGGGCGCGGCTCGCATCCGCCTGAGGCAAGACCATGCGACAGATCTTCCTCGACACCGAAACCACCGGCCTGAACGCCGAATCCGGCGACCGCATCATCGAGATCGGCTGCGTGGAGATGCTCAACCGGCGCCTGTCGGGCCGCAACCTGCACTTCTACCTGAACCCCGAGCGCGCGAGCCACGAGGACGCGGTGAAGGTGCACGGGCTGACCGACGAGTTCCTCGCCGACAAGCCGCTGTTCGCGGCGATCGTCGACGAGCTGATGGACTACCTCGCCGGCGCCGAGATCCTGATCCACAACGCCGCCTTCGACGTCGGCTTCCTCAACGCCGAGCTGAAGCGGCTCGCGCGGCCGGCGTTCGAGGCGCAGGTGGGCCAGATCACCGACACGCTGCTGATGGCGCGCGAGATGTTCCCGGGCAAGTCGAACTCGCTGGATGCGCTGTGCAAGCGCCTCGAGGTCGACAACGCCAGCCGCAGCCTGCACGGCGCGCTGCTCGACGCCGGGCTGCTGGCCGAGGTCTACATCCGCATGACGCGCGGCCAGGATTCGCTGGTCATCGACGAGGTCGAGGCGTCGACGGCCGAGGTGGCGCTGGAGAGCGTCGACCTGTCGGCTTTCACGCTGCCGGTGATCGCGGCCGATGCGGACGAGGTGCAGGCGCATGCGGCGCTGATCGCCGAGCTCGACCAGGCCAGCGGCGGCAAGACGGTGTGGAAGGCGGCCGAGCCGGCTGTGGCATAATCTGCGGCTCTGCGGAAAGGCGAGGGCGGCTAGCTCAGGGGTAGAGCATCGCATTCACACTGCGGGGGTCGGGGGTTCGAAACCCTCGCCGCCCACCACCGATCCAGACAGATCAGCAAGCGCGGCCGGGATTCCCCGGCCGTTTGCTTTTGTGGCGCGAGAATCGCAAGCATGGATCGAGTCGATGCCCTGGTGATCGGTGCCGGCGTGGTGGGGCTGGCGGTGGGCCGCGCGCTGGCGCGCAGCGGCCTGGAGACCATCGTGCTCGAGCGCGCCGACGCCATCGGCACCGGCACCAGTTCGCGCAACAGCGAGGTGATCCACGCCGGGCTGTACTACCCGCCGGGTTCGCTGAAAGCGCGGCTGTGCGTGCGCGGGCGCGCGCAGCTCTACGAGTTCTGCGCCTCGCACGGCGTCGCGCACCGGCGCTGCGGCAAGCTGGTGGTGGCCACCTCGGCCGAGCAGCACCCAGCGCTGGAAGCCACGCGCGCCAAGGCGGCGGCCAATGGCGTGGAGCTGCAGTGGCTCACGCCCGCCGAAGCGGCCGCGCTGGAGCCCGCGCTGCGTTGCAGTGCCGCGCTGCTTTCGCTCGAGACCGGCATCGTCGACAGCCACGGCCTGATGCTCGCCTTGCAGGGCGACATGGAGGCCGCCGGCGGCGCCCTGGCGCTGTGTTCGCCGGTGCTGGGGCTGCGCTGCCATGCCGACGCTGGCGACGCTGGCGACGGCCAAGTGGTCGCGGTCGGCGGCGAAGCACCGATGGAGCTGGGCGCACGCATCGTCGTCAATGCCGCCGGCCTGTGGGCGCCGGCATTGGCCTCGGCCACGCAGGGGCTGGCCGCGCAGCACGTGCCGCAGGGCCATCACGCCAAGGGCAACTACTTCTCGCTGGCCGGCCGCGCGCCGTTTTCGCACCTGATCTACCCGGTGCCGGAGCAGGCCGGCCTGGGCGTGCACCTCACGCTCGATCTTGCCGGCCAGGCGCGCTTCGGCCCGGATGTGGAATGGCTGCCGCCCGGCTCGCCGGATGCGATCGACTACCGCGTCGACCCGGCTCGCGGCGAGAGCTTCTATGCCGAGATCCGCCGCTACTGGCCGGGCTTGCGCGACGGCGCGCTGCAGCCGGCCTACAGCGGCGTGCGCCCCAAGCTCGGCGGGCCGGGCAGCGCCGCGGCGGATTTTCTCGTGCAGGGCCCTGCGGTGCACGGCATTGCCGGGCTGGTCAACCTGTTCGGCATCGAGTCGCCGGGGCTGACCGCCTGCCTGGCGATCGCCGACGAGGTGCTGGCCTCAATCGGCTGAAGGCGGCGCTTGCCAGCGGCCGTCGAGCAGCAGCTCGTGCGGGGCGAACTTCGCCTTGTAGGCCATCTTCTCGCTGCCCGAGATCCAGTAGCCGAGGTAGACGTGCGGCAACTTCAGCGCGCGCGTCTGCTCGATCTGCCACAGCACGTTGTAGGTGCCGTAGCTCGCGCCTTCCTCGGGCTCGAAGAAGGTGTAGACCGCCGAGAGGCCGTCGTTGAGGATGTCGAGGATGGAGACCATCTTCAGCGCGCCCGGCGAGCCGTCTTCGGTGGGCTCGCGGAACTCGACCAGCCGGCTGTTGACGCGGCTTTGCAGCAGGAACTGGGTGTACTGGTCGATCGAGTCGTGGTCCATGCCGCCGCCGCTGTGGCGGCCGGCCTGGTAGCGCAGGTAGAGCTGGTAGTGCTCGGGCACGAAGCACAGGCGCAGCACGCGCGACTTGAGATTTCCGTGCTGCTTCCAGGCGCGGCGCTGGCTGCGCGTGGGCTCGAAGCCGGCCACCGGCACGCGCAGCGGTACGCAGGCGCGGCAGCCGTCGCAATAGGGCCGGTAGGTGAACATGCCGCTGCGCCGGAAGCCGTTGGCGACCAGGCCCGAGTAGGCGTCGGCGTGGATCAGGTGCGAGGGCGTGGCCACCTGCGAGCGCGCCATGCGGCCGGCCACGTAGCTGCACGGATAGGGTGCGGTGGCGTAGAACTGCAGCGAGGCGAGCGGAAGCTCTTTCGGGTGCGTCACGGGCCGGGGTCCTGCTCGGCTTCGGCGCCGGTGAATCCCAGCCGGCGCCACTGCGACGCATCATAGGTCCAATCGCGAATCGGCTCGGCCCCCAGGGCAAGGGTGAGGCGGCGCTCGAACTCGGTGCGCGGCAGCTCGCGCCCGCCCAGCGAGGCGAGGTGGCCGGTGCGTTGCTGGCAGTCGATCATCGCCACGCCGTGCGCGCGGCAGAAGCACACCAGCGCGGCCAGCGCGATCTTCGACGCATCCGTGCGGTGCGAGAACATCGACTCGCCGAAGAACATGCGGCCCAGGCTCACGCCGTACAGGCCGCCGGCGAGCTCGCCGTCCCACCAGGTCTCGACGCTGTGCACCGCACCGAGGCGATGCCAGGCGCTGTAGGCCTCGACCATCTCGGGCACGATCCAGGTGCCGTCCTGGCCCTCGCGCGGCGTGCCGGCGCAGGCCTCGATGACGCGGCGGAAGGCGCTGTCGATGCGCACCTCGCAGCCCGGCGTGCGGATGAACTTTGCGATCGTCTTGCGCAGCGAGCGCTTGAGGCGGAACTCGTCGGTGAACAGCACCATGCGCGGGTCGGGCGACCACCACAGCACCGGCTGGCCCTGGCTGTACCAGGGGAAGATGCCCTTGGCATAGGCCTCGGCCAGCCGCTGCGGCGTCAGTTCGCCGCCGGCGGCGAGCAGCCCCGGTGCCTCGGAATCGGGGCCGAGCGCGCGGCGCGTGTCGGGCAGCGCGTCGTGCGGGCCGCGCAGCCAGGGAATCATCAGTTGCTGAACGCCGCGATGCCCGTGATCGCGCGGCCGAGGATCAGCGCATGCACGTCGTGCGTGCCCTCGTAGGTGTTCACCACCTCGAGGTTGACCAGGTGCCGCGCCACGCCGAACTCGTCGCTGATGCCGTTGCCGCCCATCATGTCGCGCGCCGCTCGGGCGATCTCCAGCGCCTTGCCGCAGCTGTTGCGCTTCATGATGGAGGTGACTTCCACCGAGGCCGTGCCCTCGTCCTTCATGCGCCCCAGCCGCAAGCAGCCCTGCAGCCCGAGCGTGATCTCGGTTTCCATGTCGGCCAGCTTCTTCTGGATCAGCTGGTTGGCCGCCAGCGGCCGGCCGAACTGGTTCCGGTCCAGCACATACTGGCGCGCCCGTGCGAAGCAGTCTTCGGCCGCGCCCAGCGCCCCCCAGGCGATGCCGTAGCGGGCGCTGTTCAGGCAGGTGAAGGGGCCCTTCAGCCCGCGCACCTCGGGGAAGGCGTTCTCCTCGGGGCAGAACACCCGGTCCATGACGATCTCGCCGGTGATGCTGGCGCGCAGGCCCACCTTGCCGTGGATGGCCGGGGCGGACAGGCCCTTGAACCCCTTCTCGAGCACGAAGCCGCGGATCGCGCCTTCGTCGTCCTTGGCCCAGACCACGAACACGTTGGCGATCGGGCTGTTGCTGATCCACATCTTGGAGCCCGACAGCTCGTAGCCGCCGGCCACCTTCTTCGCCCGCGTGATCATGCTGCCGGGGTCGGAGCCGTGATTCGGCTCGGTCAGGCCGAAGCAGCCGATCCACTCGCCGCGCGCCAGCCTGGGCAGGTACTTCTGCTTGGTCGCTTCGGTGCCGAAGGCGTGGATCGGCACCATCACCAGCGAGCTCTGCACGCTCATCATCGAGCGGTAGCCGGAGTCGACGCGCTCGACCTCGCGCGCGATCAGGCCGTAGCAGACGTAGTTCAGGCCGGCGCCGCCGTAGGCCTCGGGGATCGTCGGGCCGAGCAGGCCGAGCTCGCCCATCTCGCGGAAGATGGCCGGGTCGGTCTGCTCGTGGCGGAAGGCTTCGAGGATGCGCGGGGCCAGGCGGCCCTGGCAGTAGTCGCGCGCGGCGTCGCGCACGGCGCGTTCGTCGTCGCTCAACTGCTGCTCGAGCAGCAGGGGGTCGTCCCACTGGAAAGTGGCGTGCTTGCTGGCCATCATCGGACTCCTGTTCGAAGAGGATGGTATAGCAGTGAACATGATTGCCGAGACGCCGTTCGACACCGTTGCGGCGTGCATTCGCCGCCATGCGCAGCAGCGGCCCGAGGCGCTGGCACTGGCCGACGACGAGCGAGCGCTGAACTACGCCGAGCTCGACGCGCTGATGGATCGCATCGCCGCAGCCCTGCAACGCGACGGCATCGCGCCGGGCGAGTGCATCGCGACCTGCGCCACGCCCTCGGTGATGCAGGCCGCGCTCTTTCTCGGCGCGCTGCGCGCCGGCGTGGTGGTGGCGCCGCTCGCGCCGGGCAGCACGCCGGCCGCGCTGGCGCGCATGCACGAGGATGCGCAGGCCAGGCGCCTGTTCGACGACGAGGATCTCGCCCGTCTCGACGCGTGGCTCGCGCCGCCCGGCGCGCGGCCGGCGCCGGTGGAGATCCGACCCGAGTCGCCGTTCAACATCATCTATTCCTCGGGCACCACCGGCGAGCCCAAAGGCATCGTGCAGCCGCACGGCATGCGCTGGGCGCACGTGAAGCGCGGCCTGCCCTACGGCTACGGGCCGCAGGCGGTGACGCTGCTGGCCACGCCGCTGTACTCCAACACCACGCTGGTGGTGTTCTTCCCCTCGCTCGCCTTCGGCGGCGCGGTGGTGCTGATGAAGAAGTTCGATGCGCGGCGCTACCTCGAGATCGCGCAAGCGCGGCGCGCCACGCACACCATGCTGGTGCCGGTGCAGTACCAGCGCCTGATGGCCGTGCCCGACTTCGAGGCCTTCG
>WBZX01002586.1_pt1 | contig 12200 bp, 10 predicted proteins | sample 5204211 | NCBI WGS metagenome assembly WBZX01 (sample SAMN12344362, study PRJNA552823) | activated sludge metagenome | biome: Activated sludge suspended growth; feature: Nitrification reactor; material: Wastewater; isolation source: activated sludge from nitrification reactor of wastewater...
CGCGGGCATCCGCTTCCGGCCGGTGCTCGACATCGATCGCGGTGCGATCGACGACGCGCTCGCACGGCTCGCACGCGTGCTCGGCAAGCTCTAGCGTCGCGGATGAACGCGAAGCGTTCATCCGCGATCAGGGCAAAGAGCCGAGCTCATCCGGGCAGACAGCACACGGTGATGGGATCCTGCGCGGTCGCACCGCCGGTCGGGAGGGACGCCGACGGCGTGCAGGTCGCGTCTTGCAGCGGGAGCTGGAAGTCGTCGATGCGGAACCGCGAGACCGGCCCGCCGGGCAACGCCGCACAGCCCTGCGATGCGCCGAAGTACTGCTCGCCGACCTTGTTGGAGTTGATGCACGTGCCGTCGTAGAAGGAGATCGTGGCGACGCGACAATGCCCTTCCGGATCCCCGCAGGTGCATGGCGTGCAGCCACGATCGTCCGCGACCGACGCGAACAGGCCGTCGACGCGCTCGGTGAACGCGCCGGCGTCACCGCAGTCGCCGTCCCCCTCCTGGTAGACGCACAGATCGCCGTCGATGACGTCGGGGGCACACAGCGTCGCGTCGGCGCAGCTCGGCCACGGCGCCGCGAGGCCACAGATCGACAGCGTCTCCGCCCACTGCCACGGCTCGATGTCGACCTGCGCCATCGCCGGGCAGCTGCCCGGCGGCGAGAAGGGGCTGGTGATCTCGAACGCGAAACGATCGCCCGCCTCCGCTGCGAAGCCGGGGATGTTCTGACAGCTGAGACCGGCCGCCGAGTGGGCGAGAGCGGGGCACGCGAAGCCACTGGCGGTGTCGTAGTCGAGCTCCTGTGCGTTGCCACAGCCGACGCCCACCGAGTCGCCGCACGCACACCCGCAGCTCGCGGCCGCGGCCGTGAGCCCGCGATGGGCCTGCACCACCGCCGAGGGGAAGTCGCCGCCACACGCCCCGGCGCTGATCTGCACGGGACCCGACCAACCATCGGGAAGCGCGAGACACTGGCCGTCGCAGGACCCGCCGGCGCCCCCGCTGTTGGTGTCGTCGCCGGGCGTCTGCGTGTCGTCGCCGGGCGTCTGCGTGTCGTCGTCGTCGCCCGCACCGGAGTTGCCCGAGCCACCGGCGGACTGCCCTGCCCCCGATCCGTCGGTGGGCACGAAGACGGTGTCGGCGCCGTCGGACTCGGGTGCTTCGTCCGACCGGCTGCACCCCGCGGCTGCGAGCAGACAGACGACGCCGATGGTCGAGTTTCTCGTGTTCACCCGCGGCTGACACAGCCCGGTCCGACGATTTTCCGCCATGACCGAAAAAAGCTACCCGCCCGCGAGCAAGCGCTGCGCCGGCGCGACCATGCGCTCGCGCGCCTGCGGCTCGGCGGCGACCGCCGCGAGCACCTCGCTGGCGAGCGTGACGACGCGCTCGCGATCGCGGCCGGCGTGATCGAGGGCGGTCGCGAGCTGCAGCTTGATCTGTGCCGGCAGCAGCGGCCCGAGATCCTGGTCGGCCCACAGCACCAGCGAGCGCTCGAGCAGCTCGATGGCGAGCTCGTACTCGCCGCGGTCGGCGTGGGCCGAGGCCAGGCACGACAGATGCGGCACCAGCTCGAGCGCATCATCACCGCGGGCCTGGCGTTCGATGGCGAGCGCGCGCGTGCAGACCTCGATCGCGCGCTCGGCATCGTGCTCGAGCACGGCGCACTCGCCGATGCCGTTGAGCGCACCGGCGACCAGCGGGTGATCGGGCGGCAGCGCGCGATCGAACACCGCCAGCGACCGTTCGTAGTCCGCGCGCGCCTGCTTCACGTCGCCGGCGTCGAAGTGGATCGATGCGATGAGTCGCAGCGCCCGCCCGATGTCGGCGTGATCGGCCGGCAGGTGCACGCGCCGGATCTCGAGCGCCTCGTGGGCGAAGCCCAGCGCCTCCTGGCGTCGCCCGACCTCGTTGAGGGTGTCGGCGAGGAACGCCAGCGTCATCGCGGTGTGCGGATGGCCGTTGGGGTACACCCACCGCTGCATCGCCAGCGCCTCGCGCAGCGTGGCCTCGGCCTCGTCGTAGGCACCGCGGTTGACCAGCGCGAGTCCGAGGTTGGCGAGCGCCTTGGCGAGATCGCGGTGGCCGTCGGGGAAGCTCGCCCGCAGGATCTCCACCGCGCGCCGCAGCGACGCCTCGGCGTCGGCCGGCGGCTGCAGCAGCGAGAGGTTCACGAGCTCGTTGCCGATCTCCGGGTGCATCGGCGTCAACACCTGGCTCGAGCTCGCGATCGCCCGCTCGAAGTGCTGCACGGCATCCTCGTAGCGGCCGGCGAGCTGCAGGTCGAGCCCCGCCGATCCCTCGAGGCGCGCGCGCAGCAGCGGATCGTCGAGGTCGCCGAGCAACTCGACCGCGGCGAGGCCGTGCTCGACCGCATCGTCGAAGCGACCCGCGCTCACCGCCATGCGGGCCCGGCACTCGCGAAGGCGCGCCCGCAGGACGGGCGGCGAGCCGAGTCGGCCGATCAGGCCCTCGACGAGGGCGGCGACCGTCTCGAACTCCTGCTCGCGCCCGACGTGGGCCGCCAGCAGCGACACCAGCTCGAGCCACGCCGTGACCAACGTGGTGTCGTCGTGGGCGGCGGCCGCCGCCTCGGCCGCGGCCTTGTAGCCCGCGAACGCCCCGTCGTCGTCGCCGCCGTGCCGTCGCAGCTCCGCCCGCAGCAGCTGCGCCTTGGCGCGCAGCGGGGCGCCGGCCGGCAGCGCCTCGGTGTCGGCGACCAGCGCGTCGGCGGCCGGCAGCGCCACGCCGTACTGACCGGTGTGCTCGAGTGCCTGCACCCGGCCGAGCTCGCGCTGCAGCTGTGAGGCGAGCGCGCGCTCGGCCTCGCTGCTCGGCTGCCACGCCATCGCCGACAGCGCTTCGACGTCGCCGCAGCTCGCCACCGGTGGCAGCGCACGCGCAGCGCTCGGCGCGGAGAGCAACACGTCGCGCGCGTCGGTCTGCAGCAACGCGCCGACCAGTGCATCCATCGCCGCCCGTCGCTCGTCGAGGCAAGCCATGCGGCGGTCGAACAGCTCGGACGACTGGCGATGCTCGTCCTCGTGGGCCACGCAGGTCTCGCGGCGCATCTGCGTCCACTGCTCGCCGTAGCGATCGAGTGCCGACGACACCGCCTCGTGCAGCGCATCGGCGCCCGGCAGCTGGTCCAGCTGCGCGCGCAGCTGCCCGCGGCGGTCCTCGTTCCATGCCGATGTGAGCGCCCGATCGACACCGTCGCAGGCGTCGCCGCGACCGGCGGCGTACACCAGCGCGAGCCCCAACGTCGCGGTCGCCCCGAGTCCGAGCGCGAGCACGCGGCCGCGACGGGCCGCCCCTTCCAGGCGCGCGAGCAGCTCGCCCATCGAGGCGTGTCGTGCGGCCGGGTCGGCCGACATGCCCCGCAGCAGCGCACGTCGGATCGATCGCGGCACCGCTCGCCCGGGGGCGACCGAAGCGATGACGCCACCGTCGATCGGATCCCTCGTCGGCCGCACACCGCACAGCACCTCCCACGCGGTCATGCAGAAGCTGAACTGATCGCTGCGCTCGTCGAACGCCGTGGCCTCGCGGGCCTCCGGCGGCAGGTAGGCCGGCGTGCCCGGGGTCTCACCGGGCCGCGTGAGGACCATGCCGCCGTCCGCGGGCGACGGCGGTGCGCCTTTCTCCGCGCTCGTCTCCGAGGACGGCGCACGCACGGGCCGCGCCAGCCCGAAGTCGGCGACGCGGGCTCGCCCATCGTCGCCGACCAGCACGTTGGAGGGCTTGAAGTCGCGGTGGACCAGACCACAGCGGTGGGCGTGATCGAGCCCGCGACCGGCGTCGAGCAGCAGCGACAGCGCCTCGCGCCACGGGAGTCTTCGGGCGGCGGCGTAGCGATCGAGGCTGTGACCGCGCACGAGCTCCATCGCGATGAACAGCTCCTCGCCGGCCTTGCCGACGTCGAACACCGGCACGAGGTTGGGATGCGACAGCCGAGCGAGCGTCTGCGCCTCGCGCAGCAGCCGGCGGCCGTACTCGTGGGTGGCGCCGGGATGCAGCACCTTGATCGCGACGCGTCGGTCCAGCTCGCGATCGTAGGCGGCATGGACGACGCCCATGCCACCTTCGCCGATCCGCTCGAGCACGACGTAGCGGCCCCCGAGCAGGGACGCCGTCGCTGGCATGCCGTCGTCGGTCGCCCGGGTGGTGCGGCCCGGCGTGCCGCGACGAACCTGACCGGTCTGCGTGTCCTGGGGCCCGTGCACGACGATCGCTCACGACGATAGCAGGCCAGCGCTTCGGGCCGAAGCCGCGTGGGGCCGCCGACGCCCGCGAGCGATCGTGATCGATTCGCCGTGATCGATCCGCGGTGATCGATTCGCCGCGCTCGTCGGACGGAGCAGGGCGAGCGCCGACACCCGGCGCGAGGAGCCAACCGCCATGTCGCTGACCACCCTGTCCCCCCTGTCCCTGTTCACCCTCTGCGCGGTGCTGTCGCTCGGCTGCATGCACGACCCGGCCGAGCTCGAGGACGACGCTGCATCGTCGAGCGGCGCCTTGGACGGCGACGACACCGACGCCGAACCCCGCGCGGCGCCCAGCTGCGTCGATGGCGAGCAGCTGAAGATCGTCGACTGCAGCTATCGCGTCACCGGCAGCGCGATGACCTCTGCGTGCACGCCCCTGTTCGCCTCGGTGCTCCCCGATGGGAAGATCTCGGTGACCGCCGAGGGGCGCGGCAAGGACTGCGCGTGCGAGTGGAACAGCCCCGGCAACACCGGCACGGGTGCGGGCACCTGCACCGACCTCGGTCAGGGCTATCATGATCCGCTGACGGGTGCCGAGGATTGCCCGCCGCAGCAGACCACGGCATCCGACGGCTGGCGCACCGCACAGGGCGTCGGCGTGGGCGACGACTATGCGCAGGCCGAGCTCGCGGCACTGGCCGCGTGCGCGGCCAACGGCGCGACGCAGTGCACGAGGTTCTGCGCGAACTGGCCCCGCACGGGCTGGGACATGCCCAAGCGCGAGATTGCGTGCTGCGTGCCCAACACCGACGTCTGCGGCGACGAGCCCTGCGACGTCGAGCTCGACGACGCACAGCCGATGCCAGCACCCGACGCACCTCCGCCGTGAGCGCGGCGGGGGTCGAGCACGCAAGCCAGAGCAGGCCCGGGAGACCGCCGCGGGGCCGCGCGCGGCGCCGTGCTTGCCCGCCGTGGAACTTCTCCGACCCGCAGCGGTCTGCGTCCCGGTGCAACCGCGGGACGCGATGGCTTTCGCGAGGTCGCCGGGGCGTCGCAGCGGGCAGCGCACGGGCTCGCCCGCGCGGCGCATCGGCCTACACGCGCTGGCGGGACTGCTCGCGTTCGACGCCTGGCTGATTGCCTCGGGCTGTGCGCCGCACACCCGCGACCGGGAGGACGACGCGGCAACGCCCCCCGAGGTCAGCGCCCCCGAGCATCCCAGCGCGCCTGCGCCCACGCTCGTGCACGGCGCCCCACCGCCGACGCCCCGGGAGGCCAGACCCAGCGAGCACTACGAGCTCGTGCGCGAGCCGATCGGGACCGGCGGCCTCGGCGAGCGCGTCCGATGGGCGCCGCGGGTCCGCATCGGGCGAGCGTCGCCGGACGGCGCTGCGCAAGCAAGCATCGCGCGACACATCGTGCAGGGACGCCTGCGAGAGATCGTCGCATGCTACGTCGAAGGGCTCCGCCGCGACCCACGGCTGCACGGTGAGCTCGTGCTTCGGCTTCGCATCGGTCGCAAGGGCGGGGTCTGGGCGTTGGTCGAGTGGTCGCCAGCGCTGGCGCGGTCGAGCGTGCTCCGCTGCGCGGCGCGCAGGGTCCGACGCTGGCGCGTTGCATGGCTCCGCGGCGCCCCCGTGACGATTGCCGTTCCCGTCGTTCTCGGCCAATCGGCCGCGCCCACGAGCGCCGCATTCGCGACGCGCGTCATGCCCCCGCCGCAGAACGAGCCCGCTGGGTGACTCCGCTTCGGGTACGATGACCCTGGGCGCCTGCGCTGGGTGCAGGGCCTGGACAGCGGCGTGCCGGAGCTCGACGACGATACCGACGGCGAACGCGTGGGCGTGACGCCTCCGGACCGGCCGGGACTCGACCGGGAAGACCATGGCCTCGACGACTGGCGCACGGGACGGCCGCGCTCGGGTTGCGGGTGCCGGCCATGAGTTGGTGGCGACGCAGACCGAGTGAGCGACACTCGAGGCGTTGGTCGCACCCGAAGGTTGGTGAGCTGTCGTGGAGAGGCGACGCGTGGACTGGGGTCCTCCGGCTGGAGGGGAACACGACCAGCCCATCGACTGACATCGCGATATTCTCGCCCGAGATCTCCGATTCCGTCCTGTCCGTACTCCTCGCATTTCAGCAGCAGGCGGAGCAGACCCTCACGGCGGCACGCCGAGCGCTGGCGCGTGAATACCCCGAGCTCGTGTCCGCCGAGGCGCCTGCGCTCGAAGATGTCTGGTTCGATCCGACCGGGGCGATCGAGCTCCACTTCGCCCTCCCCGCAACCTGGCCCGACGCCATGCTTCGCGTCCGTATGCTGAACGCTGAGGTCCTCGAGGTTCAGAGCGATGACTAGCCATGACCATGCATGGGTCGAGTTGCTACGAACGGATGACGAGCTCATCGAACTCACGTCCGACGCGACTGGGCGACGCGATGCGCTGCTGCTCGAACGTGGCGACCGTGTCGCGCGCGGCCCGGTGCTCGACGCCAACGGCGCGATCACGGCTGGCTTCGTCCGTGCGGCGCGAGCCCACGTGCCCGACGCGATGGAACGGGTTGTGTCACCCATCGCCTCCGCCCACGCCACACGCACACGAGGCCGCTGGTGATGCCGACCGCTGGACCCATCGACGCATCGGCGACGCGACGGCTCACGCGAGACCAGGATGCACTTGGCCTCTGCTATTTGTTCGACTATTGGCAGGTATCGCTCGACGACGCGCTCGCCGGCATCTCGCCTCCCAACGAAAGCTGGATCTCGGAGCAGGTCCGTCCCTGTGTGATCGAAGCCTGGAGGGCGCCCCGCTCCTACATTCTCGGTCGACTTCGCACGGTCCTCGAGATCCGGCGATCTCTCGCGGCCTCATGGCCCGACGACCTGCTCTTGATTCGCGACCTCGCGCCGCTCGCTCGTATCCACCGCATCTACTTCGAGGGTGGCCACGATCGCACCACGGGCCCGCTCGAGGAGGCGTCATTCTTCGATCCACGCGCACGCGCCGTACTCTTGGCGTGGTTCCGGGAGCGACCTCTGCCGCAAGGCCACGCGCTGGTCCACCTCCCGGTCGACGTGAACTATGCGTTCTCGATCGTGCACACCGTCAACCTCCCGGCCCTGCTCGGCTCTTGAGAGCGACGCCGCATCGCCGTCATCCGCCGTTGGGCACCCGACGTATGGCGCTCCACTGACTGCATGCCATGCGGGACATTGGAGGCCATGACATTCACCCTCGACTACTACTCCTCGACGCCCCGCAGACCATTGACGTACGAGGACGGCCGGGGGCGGAGAGCGAACCTCACAGCAGCAGGTTTCGAGGCGCTACAAGCGTTGGCCAGGTCCGGATACCGCGAGGAGATCGCTTTGCTGAACGACGCGTTGGCCGAGATGAGAGCGATCGTTCTCGATCTCGCCGGGAGCCTCGGCGGCATCTGGGCCCTCACCACCAGCTACCTGCCCAAAGACGGTCGACTCGACTGCCTGCTGCTCAGTGAAGCCGCCGGATCGGATGGAGGCGTGACGTACCTGAGTCCGTCCGACCTCGACATGGCGCTTCGTCGACAGCGCGATCTCCAGCGCGATGAGGTGTGGACGTTCATCCACGCCTCGACCAGGCTCGATGTCTCGCAGTGGGCAAGACAACGACGAGTTCAGCTCGACGCCACCGCATTATTCGACCATCTCGACGCGGTCGATGTTTGCTTCGAGTATTGCGGCGACTGGCCGCAGGCACTTCTGTTCGCGCGTCCCAGCGTGCATTGGCGCGAGCGCGTCGAGCTTGCGCTGGAGCGTTTCGCCGTGCACCGGAGGTTCATGTGAGCGCAGCGCGAGCCGATCCACGTCGAAGCCTGACGCCACCGAGCGCCGTGGGCTCCCCCGTGCAGTGCCTGTTCGGTGCCTTGCATCCCAGGTTGCCGGGCTGGCGACTCGACCCTGGGTTCGAGAACGGAGGTCTGTCGAACCGCTCGGAGCGGCTGCGATTCGGCCGGGGTTGGCCAGAGTCTGGAAAGCCAGGCAATCATCTGTTGCGCATACGACCTGACGCAAATCCGAACGTACGACACATCGACGTCTTGGCATACCCACGTGCGTGGTGGGGCAGCACGTGAGCACCGTCGCATCTAAATTTTTCGAACGAGCATTCGCCGATCTGGTCGACGACATCCAATCGATTGCGCCCGACGTGGTTGGGCACTGGGAGACAGCTCGCCGAGGCCTCGTCGTGACGGAATTTCTGCTACCGAGGCAGGAGGCGATACCTTTTGGCGTGCTGCTCCAACTTCAGGACGACGCAGTGTGCCTCGGAGTTGGTGAATCGCTCTGGATCGAGTATTTCCCACTGAGCGCGCCTGCAACGTGGAACAGCATCAGGGCCGCGGCCGCGGGGATATTGCGAGGTGAGTGTCGTGTCGTCGAGCATTTTCGGAACGGGGTCTACATCGGCGCAGATTTGGAGGAACGCGAGGGGAAGACCTGGCGTGGACTGGCGCGCTCGACGAAACTGCACCTTCCTGGAGGGCAAAGGACTACCCGAGTACTACTTCGGAGCCCGACAACGCGAACGGGACGTCGCTGAGACGCACGCACCGCGCAAGATGAAGGACTGGTGGACCAAGTGACGGACGCCTTCCACCATCTGCTCGACTATTGGGAGCCGACGATCGACCAAATCGAAGCTGGCCCCCGGCCGCCCGACTACGACGCGTGCGTGCGGCACCTGCAGCCCTCGATTGTCGAAGCTTGGAGGTCCCCGCGATCACTCTTCTTGCGCCGGCTACGCCCGACGCTCCATGTTCGCAGCCGCCCCTCGCGGTGGATGCCAGACGACTTCTTCCTGGTCGACTCGCTGCCGGCCCTCGCGCAGCTCCACCGCGAGTACTTCGACAGCCCGGGAAACAGCCGCGAGCGCGGGCCAGCGACGGCATCGCCCGTGCTCGATGCGGGGGAAGTGCAGATCGTGCTCGGCTGGCTCGGCGCGCACCCGCTCCGAAGCGGCCAAGCGCTGGTGAGCATCTCCGGCGATGGCGACTTCCTGTTCTCGATCGCACGGTCGGATGAGATCGGCGTGCTGGCCGACGACATCCGCCCTGGTTCATGATCTCGGCGGCCCGATGCGCGCGGTCGGTCTGGGCGATGCGTCGAGCTGCGCGCTGCGACACGACGGCGGCTTGGTGTGCTGGGCGCTCGCGGCGAGCCTCGACCAAGCGCCGCTCGGCTACGGCCTCGGCGAGCTGTGGCGCGAGACCCCGCAGCGGGCCGGCGAGATCGACGATGTCCCGCTGCCCGCTGCGTGGTGACGCGCCGTGGTAGCGTCGTTCGGATGCGCCGCCACCACCTCGTCCTCGCGCTGTGCGTGCCGCTCGCCTGCGGCGGCGACACCAACGAAGCCGCGACGCAGGCGTGGATGAGCGCGAGCGAGGGTGACGGCACCACCGCCAGCGTGGATCCCGACGACAGCACCGGCAGCGACACCGACGCGCCGGGCTCGAGCGGTGCGGCCGACAGCGACGACACCGCCGCGCCCGACGACAGCGGCGGCGACAGCAGCACCGGCGAGCCGCACTTCGACTGCTCGCCGTGGTCGACCACGTGGATCGGCGCGCCGTGCCTCGACGACGGCGAGTGCAGCTACGAGGGCGGGCTGTGCCTGCGCGAGGACGAAGGCTTCCCGTGCGGCACCTGCTCGCTGCCGTGCGAGGGGCTGTGCCCCGACCTCGACGGCGCGCCGGAGACCTTCTGCATCGACGCCGCCGACGTCGGGTTGGCCTCGGCGGGGCGCTGCCTGTCGAAGTGCGACGCCGCGCTGCTGGGCGGCAACGGCTGCCGCGACGGCTACGCCTGCGCGCCGCTCGAGCGCTACGCCGATCCCTCCGCGGGCGCCGGCGTGTGCGTGCCCGAGCCGTTCGCACCGCCGCTGTCGGCCTGCGGCGCGCAGCTCGACGCGCTCGGGGCCGCGTGGCAACCGACGCTGCATCCACCCGAGCACCCCGACGGCTATCCCGATCTGACGTGCAAGATCGACGAGCCGGTGATCCTCGTCGAGCCCTACCCCGGCGTCGCGCTGCGCTACGTCGATTCCGACGGGCCCGCGGGCGTGCTGCTCGGCTGCGCCGCCGCGGTCGCCACCGCGCAGACCGCCGAGGTCGCCGCGTCGCTCGGCGCGGTCGAGTTCGTCCACTACGGCACCTACAACTGCCGCCCGATCGCCGGCACCAGCACGCTCTCGCAGCACGCCTTCGCCAACGCGATCGACATCTACGGCTTCACCCTCGACGACGGCAGCTTCTACACGGTGATCGACGACTGGGAGGACTTCGTCGACGCGCCGGTGACCGCGGGCGGCTCGTGGCTGCGCGACATCACCGACGCGCTGTGGGACATGGCGATCTGGAACATCATCCTCACGCCCGAGTACAACGACGCGCACGACAACCACGTGCACGTCGATCTGACACCGGGCGAGAACTACTACTACTGGGACTAGGCCGACGTGGGTCGCTCGCGGCGGCCCACGTCGCGGCCGCGATCGATCAACCGCTCGGCACGCCGCCGCCGGCGTTCGTGAGCGCGTAGCCCGTCATGTCGCTGTACGTGTACGCGCCCGACAGCCCGTTGTACGAGGTCACCGAGCCGTCGCTGGGATCGAGCCGGTGCGCGCCGTTGCCGTTCTCGACCGTCCACACGTAGCCGTAGAAGTCGATGCTCACGCCGTACGAGCCCGGCACCGGCCAGTTGGCGTCGACCGCCAGGGTCTCGCGGTTGACCCCGACCAGGCTGCTGCCCGAGGCCATCCACAACAGGCCGTCCTCGCCGCGCTCGGCCATGCAGCCGGTCCAGCCGCCCACGGTCGCCTGCGTGAACGTGGCGGTCGCGTAGTCGAAGCGCGCCGCGTCGCTCGAGCACAGCCACACGTTGTTCTGGTCGTCGACCGTCATGCCGTACCAGTGCGGCCCGACCGGCGTGTTCCAGATCTCGTAGTCCATGGTGTCGATGTCGACGCGGATGAGACGGTTGCCGGAGCCCAGCGTCGAGGCCCAGAAGTTGCCGTCGCCATCGACCGCGCCGCCGTACATGCCGTAGAAGTCGTTGGTCAGACCGACCACCGCGACCTGATCGACGACCACGCCGGTGTCGCCGTCGAGCAGCAGCACGTCGAAGTTGTTGCCGATCCGGCCCGCGGTCCACAGGCGCTCGTTGATGTACGAGCACGTGGTGGTGTCGAGCGTGCCCTGGGCCCATGCGACCGGCCGCTGGCTCTCGTAGTTGAAGGGCGTGTGCCAAGCCACGCACTCCTCTTCGCCCCACGGGAGGTAGGTGCTGTCGTCGGAGGTCTGGATGCCGGGGGTGCCGTTGCTCTCCTCGCAGAACGAGATGTCGGCGTAGATCTTGGTGACGCCGCCCACGCGGTTCGCCACCGCGACATGGCCCGACTGACTCACGCTGGTACGCGACGGATCGCCACTGCCGTCGGGCCGCGTGATGAAGCGGCCGACCTCGGTGACGGTCTGGGTGTCGATCTTGGAGATCGTGCCCTGCGAGCTGTTCGACGCCCACAGGAACGAAAATTCGGGACCCTTGCCGCCACCCTCTTCGCACGGCGGCACCCCGACGTCGGGCAGCACGCCGACGTCGAACACCACCGGCGGCGGCGCGGTCTCGCCGGCCTCGCTGCCGGAGTCCGCGGCGGTGGTCGATACCGACGTCGCCGCGGTCGCGCTCGCGCTCGCGCTGTCGCCCGTGGTCGCCCCATCGGTCGCGCTGGCGCTCGCGCTGTCCGTGATCGTCACGGTGCCGGCGGTGCCGTCGGCCGCACCGGTGCCGTTTTGGGTGCCGTCGTTGCAGCCGAAGAGCAGCACGGCCCCCGCGACCACGCACGCATCGGCGACCCTGCCCTGAACGCTGAGAACGCTTCGCATCTTGTTCATGCCCCGCGAAGCCACCATCGCATGGTCGATCGGGCGGCCACAACTCCGCGCCTGTTC
>WBZX01002587.1_pt1 | contig 12199 bp, 13 predicted proteins | sample 5204211 | NCBI WGS metagenome assembly WBZX01 (sample SAMN12344362, study PRJNA552823) | activated sludge metagenome | biome: Activated sludge suspended growth; feature: Nitrification reactor; material: Wastewater; isolation source: activated sludge from nitrification reactor of wastewater...
TTCGTCGTGCTCTACAGCCGCTACAAGAGTGCCGTGCTGGCAGCGCTGATCATGGTGAACATCCCGCTCGCCCTGGTGGGTGCGGTCATCGGCCTCTGGCTGTCAGGCCAGCCGCTGAGCGTGGCGGCGCTGGTCGGCTTCATCACGCTGGCCGGCATCTCGGTGCGCAACGGCATCCTCAAGGTCAGCCACTACATCAACCTGATGCGCTTCGAGGGCGAGAACTTCGACCAGAAGATGATCGTGCGTGGCTCGCTGGAGCGGCTGAGCCCGGTGCTGATGACGGCTCTGGTCACCGCGTTCGCGCTGGCCCCGCTGCTGTTCGAGGCCGAGCGCCCCGGCACCGAGGTGCTGCACCCGGTGGCCGTGGTGATCTTCTCCGGCCTCATCAGCTCGACCCTGCTCGACACCTTCCTCACGCCTGCGATGTTCTGGCTGTTCGGCCGCAAACCCGCCGAAGCGCTGATGGACGACAAGGACGCCGAGGCGCTTTGAACCTTCCCCTGTTCACACCCACCACCCCGAAAGGAATCCCATGAAGACCCCAGCCCTGTTTGCCGCCATCACCCTGTCCCTGGCCGGATCGGCCTTCGCCGCCGGCGCGAAAGACGACCATGGGCATGACCACAAGCCGATGCACGGCGGCATCGTGGGCCCGACCAAGCTGATGGACTACGAGTTGGTGGCCAAGCCGACGATGATCCACCTGTACCTGAGCGACCACGGCAAGGCGGCAGATGTGTCCAAGGCCACTGCCAAGCTCACGCTGCTGAGCGGGACCGAGAAGCAGGAGGTCGAACTCAAGCCGGCCGGCGGCAAGCTCGAAGCCACGGGCAGCTTCAAAGTGGGCCCGGGCACCAAGGTCGTCGCCGTGGTGACGATCGCCGGCAAGCCGGCAGGCACCGTGCGCTTTGCGCTGAAGTAGGCCGGACTTCATCATGATCGAGTCCAAGCTGCCCCAACGCAGAACCCTTTTGGTTGGCCTGGCTGTGATCGGCCTCGCGCCGCTCGCAGGGTGCATGACCAAGCCGCTGCGATCCGTCAACGCCGACGGCACCTACTGCCACCGCATCGGCAAGAGCTACCGTCCAAAGTTGACCTGCACGCCGACCGCAGTCCCGACCGATGCCGTGGAAGCCGAGGCCAAACGCTTCGAGGCCGACCCTGCATTCCTGACCTTGTACGTACTGCGCCGCCGCTGGGGAGATGCCAGCATGGTGGTGCCCGTGACCTTGGACGGCGCTGCCGGCGTGGTCACCATTCCCGAGTCGTTGGCGCGCCTGCGCCTGAAACCCGGGGCACATCGCTTGTCCGCGCAATGGGAGGGTCGGACCGTGGATATCAGTGTCCAGGGCCGGGCCGGGGACTTGCGCGTCGTGGAGCTCGTTGGCTCCGGCTGGACCTGGGGAACGAGCTTCAGCTGGGAGACCGTTCAGGCCGATGAGGGCAAATCGCGGGCGCGACCTTCGGCGATGACGCGAATCGAGTCACGACACCTGATACCAACGTGACCCCCACGATCCGAAGCTCCCTGGTCCATCCCGGAGTCGCCACAGCGCTGGCGGCGGCGGCGCTGTTTGGCGCCGGCACGCCGATGGCCAAGCAGCTGCTGGGCACTGTGGATCCCTGGCTGCTGGCGGGGCTGTTGTACCTGGGCTCCGGCGTCGGCCTGGCGCTGTGGCGGCTGCTCAGCCGCGCCGCGCCCGTGAAGCTGCCTGCCGATCAACGGATCTGGCTCGCCGGTGCCGTGGTCGCGGGCGGGGTCGTAGGCCCGCTACTGCTGATGTTCGGCTTGTCTCGCATGCCCGCGTCGGGCGCATCCCTGCTGCTGAATGCAGAGGGCGTGTTCACGGCTTTGCTGGCGTGGTTTGCCTTCAAGGAGAACTTCGACCGGCGCATTGCACTCGGCATGGTGGCCATCGTCGCCGGCGCGCTGGTGTTGAGCTGGCCCGGCGAGGCGCACATCGGCGAGGCCTGGCCCGCACTGGCCGTGCTGGGCGCCTGCGCGGCCTGGGCGGTCGACAACAACCTGACCCGCAAGGTGGCGCTCGCCGACGCAACGTGGATTGCGTCTATCAAGGGGCTGGTCGCGGGCAGCGTGAACCTGGCACTCGGACTGGCCATCGGCGCGTCCTTGCCGCCAGCTCCCTGGCTGGCCGGGGCACTGCTCCTCGGACTTGGGGCCTACGGCATCAGCCTGACATTGTTCGTGGTGGCGCTGCGGCACCTGGGCACAGCGCGCACGGGAGCTTACTTTTCGGTGGCGCCGTTCTTCGGCGCAGCGCTCGCCGTTGCCTGGCTTGGCGAGCCGGTCACGCCGGGTCTGCTGGTGGCGGGTGCCTTGATGGCCGCTGGGGTGTGGCTGCATCTGACCGAAAGTCATGACCACGCGCACGCACACCATGCCGAGGAGCACGACCATGAGCACGAACACGACGTGCACCACCAGCACGAGCATGCAGAGGGGCCCGTTGCTGGCAGTCACTCGCACCCCCATCGGCACGAACCCCTGATCCACGCGCACGCGCACTTCCCGGACGCGCATCATCGGCACAGCCACTGAATCTGCGGGTGTGCCAAATCGGGATCAGGCCGCGACCCGGTTTCCAGGATCGACGACATGAGCGGCTCCCGGCACTCAGGCTTTCCACTCGCGCTGCAGCCTTGTGTCTCCCTGCTCGAGCTTGTTGCGACGCAGCAGCTCTTCCGGGCCGGTACGCCACCGCGGTACATCCACTTCGTTGAAGAAGGCGCCGTGCGCCTGGTGCGGCATGGCCGCCAGGGCGAGTAGGTGGTGCTCCACGACGCGCGACCCGGCGAGTTCCTGTAGTCCACGTGACCGGTTGCTGAGCGACTGGCCCGCCAGGCCATCGGCAGCATGCCGCAATGGCCGCCCACGCCGACCGGCAGGCCCTTGATCTTCGAGAAGACCATCTCGTTCTCGCCGTTCGCATCGGACGGCCCCCCGCTCTACAAGGACGACTGTCTGCCCGAACCGCCAGCATTCAGCAATCCCTTTGCATGGGATGGCAAGTCTGCCGGCGCGCAGGTTCAGGCCAAGCCGATCGAGAAACCGGACCCTCAGGTGCTGGAGGATTGCCTCAAGCAGTTGCCGCAGGATTCGATCGAAGCGGAAAGCGCACGCGATCGGCGGCTGATGGACCGGTGGGACTTCAACAGACTCGGGCGATGAGCATCTGGTGCTGGTCATACTTCCGACCATAGCCACTGCTGCGAGCGCGAACATGAACACGGAAGTCTTCGACGCCATCATCGTCGGCGCAGGTCAGGCCGGGCCGGCCATCGCCGCACGCTGCAGCCGCGAAGGGCTTAAGACGGCCATCATCGAGCGGCACCACTTCGGCGGCACCTGCGTCAACGTGGGCTGTGTGCCCACCAAGACGCTGGTGGCCAGCGCGCGCGCCATCCGGCTGGCACAGCGCGGAGCCGAATTCGGTTTCGACGTGACGGACCTGCGCGTGGACATGGCCCGTGTGATAGCGCGCAAGGACGCCATCGTCGCGAAGTCGCGCGAGGGGGTCGAGGCGTGGATGCGCGGCTTGAAGGGCACCGAGGTCATCGTCGGCGACGCCCGCTTCGCCGGCCCGGCCACGCTCGAGGTGGGCGGGCGCCGCCTGAGTGCGCCGCGCATCTTCATCAATGTCGGTGGACGCGCGGTGCGCCCCGCGCTGCCGGGCATCGACACCGTGACGACGCTGGACAACGTGTCGGTGATGGAACTGGACGCCGTACCCGACCATCTGGTGATCGTTGGCGGCAGCTACATCGGCCTGGAGTTCGCGCAGCTGATGCGCCGGCTGGGTGCCGCCGTGACGGTGGTGGAGCGTTCCGCGCGCCTGTTGCCGCGCGAGGACCCCGACGTGTCCGACGGCATCCGTGACATCCTGCAGGCCGAAGGCGTGCGCTTCGAGCTGGGCGCCGAGTGCCTGTCGCTCGGGCCCGCAGGCAAAGGCATCGTTGTCGGTGCCGCCTGCGGCGGTGGCGAGGGCATCATCGGCAGCCACGTGCTGCTGGCCGTCGGCCGCCAGCCCAACACCGACGGACTGGGGCTGGACCTCGCCGGCATCCGCACTGACGCGCGCGGCTACATCGAGGTCGACGACCAATGCCGTACCAGCGCCGAAGGCGTCTGGGCCGTGGGGGACTGCAACGGGCGAGGTGCGTTCACGCACACGTCGTGGAACGACCACGAGATCGTGGTCGCGAACCTGTTCGACTCCGACCCGCGCCGCATCGGCGACCGCATCCCGTGCTACGCGCTGTTCATCGACCCAGCGCTGGGCCGCGTCGGCATGACGGAGACTGAAGCCCTGACCAGTGGCAAGCGCGTGCTGCGCGCGAAGATGCCGATGCAGCGCGTCGGCCGCGCCCGCGAAGCCGGCGAGACCCAGGGCTTCATGAAGGTGCTGGTCGACGCCGACACGCAGCGCATCATGGGTGCAGCCATCCTCGGCATGAACGGTGACGAAGTGGTGCACTCGCTGCTCGACATCATGGCGGCCGACCTGCCGTACACCGTCATCTCGCGGGCCATGCACATCCATCCGACCGTGAGCGAACTGCTTCCTACCCTGCTGCAGCAGCTCAAGCCGGCCTGAGCAGGCAGCAGGCTCGCCGGCTTGGTACTTCGCGACGTGGACTCTTGCCTTTGGGCGACGTCAGCCTGCTGTCTGCAGGCTCTGGGACGGCAGCGCCTGGTCTGCCGATCGATCTGCGACCGCACGTCTGCATCGGGATCCCTCCGGAGTCGAAACATGGCCGCGACGTGCATGGTTGCCATGCGCCCCCGACAAATGCGCGCTTGCCGACGTGGCACCCATCGGTGAGGACACCTGCACCAGTTCAATTCAATATGGCGCAGTGCTCAGCCTCGCGAACACCAACGCACTGCTCGCGCAATGCCTTCAGTTGCTTCAGACCCCGCCCGTTCCCGCTTTCAGCAGGTTCAGGTTGCCTCGGAACGGCGCCGGGTGAGCAGTAGCCAAAGGCCCGTGAGCGCCAACACGACGTAGTTGAGGGTTATGAACCAGGGTGTGTTCCACGCGATGCCATCGAATCCGCGCTCCGTGAACGGATAGAGCACCGGCACCGCGTAGTAGTCGGCCGAATGCGTGAAGACATCGATCACGATGTGCGACCACCAGCCCAGCAGTGGAATCCATAGGATGCGACGCGCCGCCAACACCGCCAACGTGACGAGACCTGCGATCGGCGCACTGTGCATCACGCAATGCAGGTGGTGCGACAACAACGCGACCAGCGGCGGCAGAACGGGTTCCTGTCCAGGCAACGCCACGGCATAACCCCGCAGGGCAGCAAAGTTTCCGCCGTCGAAAAGCCACCAGCTTGCGATGGGCAGCAGATGGATCACATCGGGCAACGCTGCCAGCACCAGAGTGACCAGTACAGTGCTTCGCGTCAGCGGTCGCCGACGATGAATCACGGTGGCGCCCGCAGCAGCCCACAGCGTATGCGCAACGATGTCCATCGCACTGCCGGCCGTCAGTCCTGCTTCACTGCAGCAGCCCGAAGACGCAGCGCATTGCCGATCACCGACGCCGAGCTCAGGCTCATCGCCAATGCCGCGATCATCGGCGACAGCAGCCAGCCGGTGAACGGGTACAGCAACCCAGCGGCCAGAGGAATGCCCAGCGCGTTGTAGACGAAGGCGAAGGCCAGGTTCTGCTTCATGTTGGCCACCGTGGCCACCGACAGCGCAGTGGCTGTGGCAATGCCGCGCAGGTCGCCCTTGACGAGCGTGAGTTGCGCGCTGTTCATCGCCACGTCAGTGCCGGTGCCCATGGCGATGCCGACATCGGCGCGCGCCAGGGCCGGGGCGTCGTTGATGCCGTCACCGGCCATGGCGACGACACGGCCCTCAGACTGCAACTTCTCGACCAGCTTAAGCTTGTCGGCAGGCTTGACTTCGCCGTGTACCTCTTCGATGCCCAGGCGCTGCCCCACGGCCTTCGCCGTGGTCAGGCCGTCACCGGTGGCCATCACGACGCGGATGCCGGCCTTGCGCAGCGTCGCCAGCGCTTCGGCGGTGGTCGCCTTCACCGGATCGGACACGGCCAGGATGCCCGCGAGTTTTGCGTCGACGGCCAGGTGCATCACGCTGGCACCCTCGGCGCGCAGTGCCTCCGCCTGTGCCGCCATCGGCGCCACGTCGACGCCGAGTTGTTCCATCAGCGCGGTGTTGCCGAGTGCCAGCGCCTTGCCGGCGACCGTCCCGCGCACGCCGATGCCGGAAGCGGAATCGAACTGCTCAGGCTTGTCGAGCACGAGCTGCTTCTCGCGCGCGGCCGTCACGATGGCCGCGGCCAGCGGATGCTCGCTGCCCTGGTCGAGGCTGGCGGCCAGACGCAGGACCTCGTCGGCTTCGAAACCGGTCGCACCGATGGCCTTCTCGAAGCTGGGTCTCCCTTCGGTCAGCGTCCCGGTCTTGTCTACGATGAGGGTGTCGACCTTGCGCAGGTTCTCGATCGCCGCCGCGTCACGGAACAGCACGCCATGCGTGGCGCCGCGGCCCGTGGCGACCATGATCGACATCGGTGTGGCCAGGCCCAGTGCGCAGGGGCAGGCAATGATCAGCACCGCCACGGCATTGATCAGGCCGTAGACCCAGCTCGGCTCGGGCCCCAAGAGGCCCCACACGAAGAAGGTCAACAGCGCGGCCGCCACGACGCCATAGACGAAGTAGCCGGCAACCGCGTCGGCCATGCGCTGCATCGGCGCACGCGAGCGCTGCGCCATGGCCACCATCTGCACGATCTGCGACAGCACGGTGGCGGAGCCCACATGCTCTGACTGCATCACCAGCGCGCCACTGGTGTTGAGCGTGGCGCCGATCAGCTTGTCGCCCACGCGCTTGGTCACCGGCAGCGGTTCGCCTGTCAGCATCGATTCGTCCAGCGCGCTGCTGCCCTCGACCACCACGCCGTCGACGGGCACCTTCTCGCCGGGCCGCACACGCAGCTTGTCGCCAACGTGCACGTTGGCCAGCGGAATGTCCTCTTCTGAGCCATCCGGCGCGATGCGGCGTGCCGTCTTGGGGGCCAAACCCAGCAGTGACTTGATGGCCGCGGAGGTCTGCGAACGCGCCTTCAGTTCCAGCAGCTGGCCCAGCAGCGTCAGCGAGATGATCACCGCAGCGGCCTCGAAGTAGACGGCGACTCGGCCCATCGAGACAAAGGAGTCAGGGAACACCTGCGGCGTGACGGTGGCCACCACGCTGTAGACGAAGGCCGAGCCCGTGCCGAGACTGATCAGCGTCCACATGTTGGGGCTGCGGTTCACGATGGACTGCACCCCGCGCACGAAAAACGGCCAGCCAGCCCACAGCACGATGGGCACGGTCAGCACCAGTTCCAGCCAGCTCTGCGTGGCCATGGCCATCCAGCCCAGTTGATGGCCGAACATTGCCAGCACCGTCACGACGATCGTCAGCGGCAGCGTCCACCAGAAGCGGCGCGTGAAGTCCGCCAGCTCCGGGTCGGCCTCGTCGTCCAGGCTTGGCAGCACGGGCTCCAGCGTCATGCCGCACTTGGGGCAGTTACCGGGTCGGTCCTGGCGGATCTCCGGGTGCATAGGGCAGGTGTAAACCGTGCTGGCTGCGGCTGCGGCTGCGGCTGCGGCTACGGCTTCAGGCGCTGGTGCCACTTCTGCGGCTGGAGTGGGTGGATCGGCAGCTACGGGCTCGAGGTACCTCCGCGGACTCGCCAGAAACTTCGTGCGGCAGCCGGCGCTGCAGAACCAGTAGGGCCTGCCGGCATGTTCGGCTTTGTGCGTCGATGCTTCGGTGACAGGCATGCCGCAGACCGGGTCTTGAAGCGCAGGGCTAGCTCCGCCTTCGCCGGCTTGGTGCGCATGCTTCTGCACATCGGTCTGCTCGGCAGGATCGTGGCGGTGGGAGTGTGTTTGCATGTCCACGGTGCTACTCCTTTTCGGTCCGGGGTCCATGTCCCCGGTGCCGATGAAACAGATGCATGACCGGACAGGCCAGAAGCAACAAGTAGGGCCAGGAGCCCGCGATGTGCCCCCAATGCTCACGCAGCACGAAGAAGGCTGCGATCAGCACCACCATCAACAGCGCGGCCTTCCAAGGGCGACGCCAGGGGGCTGCGCCCTTGGGTGGAGAACATTCGTTGTGTGCGGTGTGGTCCATGTTCGTGTCCTTCCAGTGCATGTGCCCAGTGACAGCGCTTGATGAGCTTGAACCCTTCCATCATTGGAATGTCAAGCACCGCCATGCGGTCTGCCTTCAGCCCTTCGGTTGCGGTCACGGCATCGCGGGGCACCCGCTCAGGCGGGGCCTGTGATGGTGAGCGCTGATCGCACACGTTCGAGTCGGGCGCGAACTTCTTTCGCCACTGCTGCGACTTCCGGATCGCTGGTCATCTGCAGCACCGCCACCGGGTCCATGAAGGCGACGACGAGTTGGCCGTCCACCTCCTCGCGAACGACCACGTTGCAGGGCAGCAGCAATCCGATGTCTGGCTCCGCCGTGAGCGCGCGGTGCGCCAGTGGCGGATTGCAGGCGCCCAGGATGCGGTAGGGGCGGCCATCGATGCCGAGTTTGGCTTTCATCGTCGCCTGGACGTCGATCTCGGTGAGGATGCCGAAACCCTCGGTCTTGAGGGCCTCGGTCACCTTGGTCACGGCCTGGGTGAAGTCCTGCCGGGGCAAGACACACTGAAACCCGTAGCCCGAAGGCGCGGTAACGCCGGGCGTGACGGGCATGCTGCACAAGGCGCCGGTCCTCACTGGGTGGCAGGCGAAGCCGGCATGCGCTGCGTCATCATGTCCATCATCATCTGCATCATGGCCATGTGCTCCGTCATCATCTGATGGCGCTGGGCCATGTCGGCGGGCATGCCTTTGCTGTGATCCATGCCGGCCTTGCCGCTCATGCCACCCATGCCACCGTGCATCTCCTTCATCATCGCCATGCCGTCCTGCATGGCCTTCATGTGGTCGGCCATCAAGGCCTGACGTTCCGCCGGGCTCTTGGCGGCCATCATCTTCTGGTGCATGTCCTTCATGGCCTTCATGCGGGGTTCCATGGCGGCCATGGGCATGGGTGCTCCGCCATGGGACATGCCGGGCGACATGCCTGCCGCAGGCGTGGCATCTGTGGCACCTGGGCTGGCGCACGCGGTGGCAAGGGCAGCGAGGGACAGCGCAGCAACGGTACGGATTGCGTTCATGGTGAACTCCTGGTGGGGTGATGGTCCGGGACGGACCAATGGGAATCTGCAAGTGGGGGGCAGCGCGCCGGCCATCGGATGACGGCGCAAGGCGTAGTGCGGCTACAGCACTGCACGGCGCCGGCGGCGTATCGCCTCGACGGCCTGGAAGCTCAGGCTAGATCGTCAGGCGCAGCAGGCGAAGGAAGAGCGGCGGACCGACCGAGGCTGGCCGCTCGACGGGCCACCACTGCGCGACCGCTGCAACCTGCACGGCTGGCAACCACGGAGCGCTGGCCATAGGCACCAGACTCGGAAGGTCGGCCTGTGAACTCTTGCTCTTGGCCAGGGCCGAAGACTTGTCAGCACAGAACTTGAGGCAGACCGCCTTATCACCATGCTGTGCTGGTTCACCACGCCCGCTGTCAGCGTGGTGGTGGGCCAGGCCGGCGTCGTGCTCACATGGCGCGACGCCGGAGTGGCATCCGGCCGTCTGTGCGCCTGCAGCGAGGGAGAAGATGGTCACACCAGGTTCGACGGTCTGGAGCAGGCAAGCGTTTGCAACCCCCGACACCAACGCAAACACCCACGCGAACAACGCGACATAAGCGGTGTGTCGAAGCTGCCGGCGAGTGAAGTGCGGGGCCTGCATCAGAACGGTGGGTTGGCGCGCCAGAAATCGCGAGCAGGCTCAGCCGCGCAATGGCGCGGGTTCATTGATTCACCTGAAATATCGATGGCGCCGACCTCTTCAGCACGAAGTGTGAACCCCAGAGCGGTATCTGGAAAGGCCCTGGTCACTTGCGTCCTCGCATGACGACCCAGGCCACGAGGCCGACCACGACGACCAGCAGAACAGGTCCCCAGTAGCCGCCGTAGCTACCCATCCAGCCAGCGCCACCCATGCCACCGTTCATCATGGTTCCGCCCTGCGCAGAAGCCAGGCCGCTCAGCCCCAGGGGCAAGGCCCCGGCCATCTTCGTCAGCACGTTCTTCATGGCAACTCCTCGCAAAAGCGGTCGGCCCCTGCTCTTCAAGGCAGCGGTGGGGCGGTTGAACTTAGGCTTGCAGCGAACTACTGTCTGTCTGCCAGCGAACATGGACCCGAGATAGTGCCGCGTCGTGTTCACTCCAAGTGCGAGAGCATGGGTAACACGGTCTCGCCACCCACACACGCATCGACCACTGCTTCAGCTTCCGCTATTTGCAGTGTCCACAACAGGACCCACGCACTGGCGCGGCAGATTCGCTCAGAGCCGCCTCAACCGACACTGGCGTGTAGCCAGCGTCCTTGATGGCCTCCGCCAGTTCCTCGGCGTCGGCCGACACGGGCTCCACCTGCACCCGGTGCGTGGCCAGATCAATCTGAACCTTGGCGTCCCTGTCGGCGGCCTTCAGGGCCTTGGTGATGGTGCTGATGCAGTGGCCGCAGGTCATGTCCTTGACTTCGAAAGCAATCATTGTTTTGTCCAGTGGGTTGTTGATGTGTCGACTGTGAACTCTCCCACTGTTGTAAGGTCAAGGACTCGTTCCGGAAAGCCACAATTGCGTCAGGCAGATTGATCGCTGAGTCTTTACCTTGCCATCGTTAGAACCTTGACGATGCCCACATCGAACAACTACCGGGGGCATCCATGAACACCGCCGCACTTTCCGAATTCAAGCTGCAAGTCACGGGCATGACGTGTGCCTCCTGCGTCACGCGTGTCGAGAAGTCGCTCAAGGCAGTCCCCGGCGTCAGGCAGGCCAGCGTCAACCTGGCGACAGAACAGGCCTTGGTCAGTGCCGAGCCCGCAGTGACTGCAGACACTCTGGCCGCTGCCGTGCGCAAGTCCGGCTACGGCGTCGATCTGACCGAGACCACGCTGCAGGTCGAAGGCATGACCTGCGCCTCGTGCGTGGCCCGCGTCGAAAAGGCGCTGCTCAAGGTGCCTGGAGTTTCGGGCGCCACTGTCAATCTCGCGACCGAGAAGGCGAGCGTCCAGGCGCTGTCGACGGTGTCGGTCGCGGCGCTGAAGGCCGCCATCGAGAAGGCCGGATACGCCGCGAAGGAAACTACGGATGCGACGCCCCAGCCGGCGCTTCGTCTTCCGGCCTGGTGGCCCGTCGCCGTGGGCGGTGTGCTGACCTTGCCCCTGATCATGCCGATGCTGCTGCAGCTTTTCGGCATCGACTGGATGCTTGACGGCTGGTTGCAGCTGGCCCTAGCGACCCCCGTGCAGTTCTGGCTCGGCTGGCGCTTCTACCGCGCCGGCTGGAAGGCCGTGCTTGCGAAGGCCGGCAATATGGATCTGCTGGTGGCGCTGGGCACAACGGCCGCCTATGGGCTCTCGGTCTACCTGCTCTTCAAGCATGCCGACCATGGCATGCCGCACCTGTACTTCGAAGCCTCCGCGGCCGTCATCACACTGGTGCTGCTGGGCAAGTGGCTGGAGCAACGCGCGAAGCGGCAGACCGCCGATGCGATCCGGGCGCTCAATGCGTTGCGGCCGACCACCGCCCGCGTGCGCCGCGGCGACGTCGAGCTGGACATCCCGGTCGACCAGGTCGTGGTCGGCGACCTGGTCGTCGTGCGCCCCGGTGACCGCGTGGCTGTGGACGGTGACATCGTCGAAGGCCGCAGCCATATCGACGAATCGCTGATCACCGGTGAAAGCCTGCCAGTGGCCAAGGGCGTCGGCGACAAGGTCACCGGTGGCGCCATCAACGCCGAGGGCGCGCTGACCGTCCGCACGGCGGCCATCGGCGCAGAGACGACGCTGGCACGCATCATCCGCATGGTCGAATCGGCCCAGGCCGGGAAGGCGCCGATCCAGCGCATCGTCGACCGCGTGAGTGCGGTGTTCGTGCCCGTGGTGCTGGTCATTGCGCTGGCCACCTTCCTGGGATGGTTCGGTTTCACGGGTGACTGGGAACACGCACTCATCAACGCCGTAGCCGTGCTCGTCATCGCCTGCCCTTGTGCGCTCGGGCTGGCCACGCCGACGGCC
>WBZX01002588.1_pt1 | contig 12196 bp, 8 predicted proteins | sample 5204211 | NCBI WGS metagenome assembly WBZX01 (sample SAMN12344362, study PRJNA552823) | activated sludge metagenome | biome: Activated sludge suspended growth; feature: Nitrification reactor; material: Wastewater; isolation source: activated sludge from nitrification reactor of wastewater treatment...
CCGACAAGGCGATCACCCATGCCCGCGCGGCGCTCGGCGAGAAGTTCTACGCCGATCGCTACTCGGCGCTGTCGAACCTCGGCTGGGCCTACTACGCGGCGGGAGATCTCGTGTCGGCGACCGCCGAGCTGCGGCAGGCCGTGCTGCTCAACCCCGACTACTGCGTCGGTCGCTACCGGCTCGCACAGGTCTACCTCGACGAGGGATTGCCCGAGCAGGCCATCGAGCAGGCCCAGGCCGTCGTCGAGTCGCCGCGCTGCCCGATCCAGGACGCCCACCGGCTGCTGGGCGCTGCCCGTCTGCGCCTGGGCCTCGAGACCGAGGCCGAGACCGCGTTCGACAGCTGCATCGAGATCGCTCCGCGGAGCTGCCTCGCCCAGCAGTGCCAACGATTGCGAGGGGTAGAACCCAAGGATGACGGCGTCTTGGCTGCGAGCACGCGCGCCGACGACGCGCCGTGATCGGACGGTGTCGGGTCCACCCGACAGGGGCCTTGCCGGAGGGGGGGGCCCGGGCCACACTCGCCCGCGATGCAAGCCGAGACCGGCCGTCTTCGAGTCGTCGCAGGTGTCGTCGCGGGGCGTCCGCGCGTCGACCCGTCGACCGCCGACGCGCACGACGATGCAGTGCCCGGTGCCGACGCGCCGATGCCGGGGCGTTTTCTCCGTGAGCAGCGCAAACGTCGGGGCATGAGCATCGAGCAGCTGGCGCTCGCGACCAAGATCCCACGCGCGAGCCTCGAGTTGCTCGAGGACGATCGCTACGACGGCCTGCCCGGACCCGTGTTCGTGAAGGGCTTCCTGCGCTGCGCCGCGCGGGCGGTCGGCGTCGATCCCCAAGTGGTGCTCGACCTGCTGTACGAGCGCGAGCGGGCCGCCCTCGCCGCGCGCCGTGGCAGCCGCCCGGTGTCGGGCCCGGCTGCGACCGCAGCCGCGGCGAGCCCGAAGATGCCGAGCCGCCCCGGTCGCCGCGCTGCGACCGACGAGTCCGCGGCCGCGCTGCCGACCCGGGCGCCGCGCCTGCGGGCACCGGCCAGCCCGGACGCGCCCGGCCTGGTCGCGCGGCTGCGGGGCCGCATGCCGTCACCGGCCGTGTTCTTGTGGTTGGTGGTGGCGGCGTTCGTCGCGATGGTCGTGCTGGCCGCGTTCAACTTGGTCGGCGGCGGGCACCCCGGTCAGAGCTGATCCGCGCGACGGCTCGGCCCCCAGGGCTCGTCCTGCCAGAGGGCGATCTTCGTCGTCGCGGCGCCCAGCTCGCGGGCGACGACGACCGCCTGGGGCGAGTACCATGCGCGCGCGTGGCCCCCTCGGGCGCGCGACCTCTGGGAACGCCCACCGGCGGGCGCTCGTGTCATGGCGTCCTCGCGTGCACCGACCGATCTGATCCACGCACTGCTGCGCGAGGGTGACGAGCGCCGCCTGCGACGCGCGCTGACGCGGCAAGACGACGTCCAGCTGGGCTCGCAGCTCGACAACCTCGCGCTCGCCGAGCAGGAGCGAATCCTGCGGCTGCTGCCGGGCGACCGCCGACCCCGGGTGCTGTCGCAGATGCGCTACGAGGCCGCCGCGACGCTCGTCGCCCACTTCGCGCCCGAAGAGGCTGCGGCGCTGCTCGACGACCTCCACCCCGACGACGTCGTCGACATCCTCGGCCGCGTCGACGACGAGCGGCTGGCGCAGATCCTCGCGCGGCTCGATCGCGACGACGCCGACGAGCTCGAGGAGCTGCTCGCCTACGACGAGCACACCGCCGGCGGCATCATGTCGCCCGACTTCCTCACCGTGCCGCCCGGTGAGACGGTCGCCGAGGCGCTGGCGCGGCTGCAGGCCCTCGCCGAGATGCCGACCCACGCGTACTACGTCTACGTCGTCGACGACGGCGGCAAGCTGGTCGGGGTGTGCTCGTTCCGCCAGTTCGTGGTGCACCGTCCGCACGAGTGCGTCCGCGACTTCATGCAGGCCGAGGTGGTGTCGGTGCGCGCCGAGACCGACCAGGAAGAGGTCGCCGACATCGTCAGCCGCTACGACCTGGTCGCGCTGCCGGTGGTCGACGCCCACAACGTGCTGATCGGCGTGGTCGAGGTCGACGACGTGGTCGACGTGATCCGCGAGGAGGCCACCGAGGACATCCTCAAGATGGCCGGCGCCGGCGAGGAGCTGGCCGAGGCGCGGCTGTTCTGGTCGAGCCTGCGCGCGCGGTGGCGTTGGTTGATGGCCGCGGCCGCGGGCGGCACGGTCGCTGCCGCGAGCCTCTCGGGCTTCGACGCCGCGCTCGCGAAGGTGCCGGCGCTGGCGTTCTTCATGCCGGTGGTCGCGGGCATGGGCGGCAACGTCGGCATGCAGAGCTCGACGATCGTCGTGCGCGGGCTCGCGGTCGGCTTCATCGAGTCGGCCCGCGTGCGTCGACTGGTGACCCGCGAGGTCTCGCTGGGCGCCAGCCTCGGCCTGGTCTACGGCCTGCTCATCGGGCTCGCGGCGGTGATGGTCGGCGGTGACGTGGCCGAGCCGTGGCGGCTGGGATTGACGGTGGCGGGCGGCTGCGCGGGATCGATGACGCTGGCGGCGCTGGTCGGCACCTCGACGCCGTTGGTGCTCGATCGCATCGGCGTCGACCCGGCGATCGCGACCGGTCCGTTCGTCACGACCTCGGTCGACGTCATGGGCCTGCTCTTCTACTTTTGGCTCGCCAAGATGCTGCTGGGGCTGGGCGCGGGATGAACGAGCCGCAGCGGGCGGTGCTGCTGCGCGCGCTCCCGCTGGGCGAAGCCGACCTCGTGGTCGTGCTGCTGACCGAGCGCCACGGCAAGGTCCGCGCCGCCGCCCGCTCGGCCCGACGCAGCCGGCGGCGCTTCGCAGGTGGCCTCAGCACCGGCGCGCTCGGTCGCGTCGAGCTGCACCGTGGGCGCGCCGCGCTGTGGCGACTCGACGGCTTCGTGCCCGAGCTCGACCACGCGGCGCTCGGCCGCGACCTCGATCGCTTCGCGTTCGTCTCGTACCTGTGCGAGCTGACCGACGCGTTGCTGGATGAGCAGCACGCCGAGCCCGAGATCTTCGAGGTGCTGGCCGCGACGCTGACCCGGTTGGTGCCGTCGGTGCTGCAGGGCCCGGCCACCGGCGCGCCCGATCCCATCGAGCTGCGCCGCTACGAGCTCGCGTTGCTGCTGCAGCTCGGGCACGCGCCGAGCTTCGACGCCTGCTGCGTATGCGGTGATCCGGTCGCGGGCGCGGCGATCCCCTTCGACGCGGCGCGCGGCGGGGCGCTGTGCGAGCTGCACGGCCGCGGCGCGCCGATCGAGCCCGGCGAGGTGTTGGCGGCCGCGGTCGCGCTGGGGCAGGGCGCCGAGCTGGCTCCGCTGTCGCCGATCTCGCGGCGACGCCTGCGGGATCTCGTGTCGGCACAGCTGCGCGCGCACCTGCGGCAGCCGCTGCGCTCGGTCGAGCTGTTCACGCAGCTCGCGGCGGTGACGCAGGGCGACGCGCCCGGACGTGCGGGCGCCGGCCGCGTCGAGCCCGACGGCGCGTGAGCGGGCCTTGGTGACGCGGGCGGCGGCCGCAACTGCCGCCCGCGCGTCCCAGCGCGCGAGGGCAAGCCGCCGGGCATGTGATAGCTTCGCCGCCGCAGATGCCCCGACGGCACGATCTCAGCAGCCACCTCCGCCCGCGGTGGCACGCGCTCGCGGGGCTCGTGCTCGCGGGTGTCGGGCCAGGGCTCACCGGCGGCTGTGATTCCGCCAACGAAGGCCTCGCGCCGCCGCGCGATCAGATCTTCTTCCCCTCGGGCCTGCTGCTCGATCCGCGCGCCGATCCGGAGACCCCGGCGCGCTACCTCTTCATCTCCAACGGCAACAACGACCTCTCGTACAACTCGGGCACCGTGCTCGCGGTCGACCTCGACGCCTTCTTCGCCGCGTGGTCGGCCCCGGGCACCTACGCCGCGGATCCGTACTGCCGCGACGAACCCGAGCCGGGCGTGAGCGCGTGGCCACACCCGCGGTGCATCGGAGAGGTCGGCTCGGGCACGCCGGTGACGGCCCCGTGCCGCCGGCTGTCGTTGCTGCCGCAGGTCATCGAGTGCGACGAGACCCCGTTCATCGGCCCGCGTCGGATCATCGACGGCACCGAGGTCGGCGTCGGCGACGACAGCGTCGTGGCCATCGGGGACTTCGCGACCGTGCTGACCTCATCCTGTGAGGACGGCGCCAGCGGGCCCGATCGCAAGGGCTGCGACGCGCCGCGGCTGTGGGTGCCCGTGCGCGGTGATCCGAGCCTCACGTGGGTCGACGTGCAGGGCGAGCCCGACCAGCCGCCGGTGTTCGCGTGCGGGCAGGGCTCGCCGAACCCCGACAGCGGCGACGCCGATCCTCGCTGCGATCGCGGCCATCGGCTGACCCACCTGCGCAACGACCCCGATCTCGCGGAGCTCGAGCGCGAGCCGTTCAACATGATCATCTCGCCCTCGCAGCGCTACGCCTACGTCGCGCACGCCGACGGCGGTGTGCTGTCGCTGGTGTCGCTCGACGGCGTCGACGGAAGCATGGGGCCGGCGATCGTCGATGCGCCCGAGCTGTTCGGCAGCCCGCTCGGCTTCGGCGGCGGCTTCGGGCTCGCCGAGCGGCCCTGCGATCCCGCGCTCGCGCCCTCGATCACGCTCGGCTGCAGTCGCCCGCTGGTCTACGCCAGCCATCGCTACCAGCCGCTGCTGGTCTCGTTCACCGCGCAGGGCGTCGCGCTCGACCCCGACGATCCCGTGCGGAGCTGCGCAGGGCCCGACGAGGTCGGCGACGCCGGCAAGATCCCGTGCGAGCCGCGGGTCCGCTCGCAACAGCTCATCCTGCCCGGCGGGCTCGATCCGTCGGCCAGCAGCACCTCGCCGGTGCTCGGCGATCTCGCGTTCGCCGATCCGGCGGGCGACGAGCTGCTCGTGGTGCAGACCGGGCCAGGCGCGCTGCTGCGGCTCAACACCCGCGTCGGCAACAGCGGCGAGCCGTTCGACACGCCCTCGGGGCCGCCGCTCGAGCTGTGCGAGGACCCCACGCGCATGCGTCTGTACGAGGAGGACGGCAAGCGCTACGCGCTGGTGTCGTGCTTCCGTGCGGCGCTGATCTACATCGTCGACCTGCAGAGCTTCCGGGTGGTCGACGCGGTCGTGGCCGGCACCGGCCCCTACGAACTCGAGATCGATCGCCCACGGCGGCTGCTCTACGTCGCCAACAACCTCGAGAGCTCGATCAGCGTGATCGACCTGGCGCGGGATCGTCCCACGCGCTTCCGCGAGATCGCGCGCATCGGATTGCAGGAGCCGTTCTCGCGATGACGCAGCAGCCGCGCACGCCGGGCGCACGCCCGCAGCACCGCCGCCATGGGATCGGGCTGTCGTTTGCGACCGCGCTGGTGCTGCTGGCATCGTGTCGCAACAACAACACCGTGATCGTGCCCAACCGCGTGCTCGATCGTCCGCTCGACGTGACGCTCGCGTGTGTCCGCCGCGACGGCGACGCGGTCGAGGTGCTGGCGCTCAACCAGTGCGACGGCTCGGGCATCGGCGGCTGCGACGACGACGGCGAGAACCAGCTCATCGGCTTCGTGACGAACTCGGAGAAGAACGAGGTCGGCATGTTCCGCCGCTGCGACGTGAACGGCATGGTCGACCTCGACCCCGAGTCGCCCGGCTACAACCTCGTGCCGGTCGGCACCCTGCCGACGCGCATCGCCCAGACCGAGAGCTGCCGCGTGGTCACGGCCAACGTCGGCAGCTGCGACCTCAGCTCGATCGAGCTGCCCGAGCTGGCCCGCTACGCCGTCGGCCTGCAGCCCGAGACCGCGCCCAGCAGCCTGGTCGCGACGCTGGTGCCGCGCCGCTCGGACGGCACGCCGCTGGGCGCGTCGCCGGGCGACCTCATCGCCGTACCGCGCGGGTTGTCGCTGGCCGGCGACGGCGCGGCCGTCGATCCCGGCGGCGGCGACACCGGCACCAGTGGCGGCGACGTCGGTGGCGGTGCGGGGGCCTGCGATCCCGACGCGCCTGCGAGCGTGTTCGTGACGTTCCCGTCGTGTCAGCTGGTCGCCGAGATCAGCCTCGACACCCAGCGCGTGCTGCAGAGCCGGCAGTTCGTGACCGACGCCGACGGCAACGTGACCGTGGTCGATGCCGGCCCCGATCCCGAGTGTCCGATCGAGTGTCCGCTGCAGTTCGACGACGGCCTGCCCGATCGCCCCGGCGTCGATCCAGCGGGTGTGTTTCCGGTCGCGCTGGCGCTGGTGCAGCCCAACGAGTCGGACACCGCGCTCGCCGAGGACTCGGCGGTCACGTTCCCGACGCTGTTCATCGGCGGCAGCAACAGCGACGAGGTGTTCGAGCTCGAGCTGCTGCAGGACGCCGGCACCCAGGCGCCGCTGGGCTTCGCCCCCGGTGACGCGGTGCGACGGCTCCGGCTCGAGGATCCCGCGGGCATCGGCGCCATCCGGCCCACGCCGCCGATGATCATCGACGGCCAGATCCACCAGTTCCTCTACGTCGTCGCCGGCGACGGATCGACCCACGTCGTCGATCGACAGCTCGACGGCACCTCGCTGGGCACCGAGTGCGACACCCAGGTCGATCCCTCGCAGGCGTCGTCGCGGGCGTGCCATCCCATCGACCCCGGCTCGCAGGCCGGCACCGCCGCGCGCCGTCCGTTCGCGCTTGGGCCCGGCATCCGCGGCCCGGTCGGCGAGACCATCACCGACTGGACCTTCTTCCGCGCGCTCGACCCGGACGACCCCGCCGAGCGTGACCGCAACCCGCTGGGCCGCGCCGGCGTGGTCGGGATCGGCGTGACCAGCCTGGGCCGCGCGGTCATGGGCGTGTTCTCGCAGTACGACGATGCCTCGGCGACCATCCCGACTTCGAGCGACGGCCGCATCATCGACCCCGTCGGGCTGCTCAACGTCGAGATCCGGCCGCACATGCTGTGGCCGGTCACCGATCCCGTGAGCGGCGACCCCTCGGTGTTCCCGCTGGTCACCAACGCCGCACCCGATCGCGCGGCCGCGGCCAGCGACCAGGTCACCAGCGTGCTCGCGCCGAGCTTCCGCCTCATCGATCGCGCCTACTTCGCCAACGAGGCGAACTCCGCCCAGGCCAACGACTTCTCCGACGAGCAGCGGGAGATCTGGACCGCGCTGGGCAAGCCCAACAACGTCGATCAGATGTCGCGGTTCGACGACGGTGACGAGGGGTTCTACGATCAGAACGTCGCGCGCGTGGCGGTTCGCGACTACCGACAGTGGCGCGGCGGGCAGACCTGGGCGCTCAGTTGGGAGCCGGTGATCCCCGGCACCGAGAGCACCACCGGGCGCTTCGAGTGCGAGGACCCCAGCGAGTACGGCGGCGGCACCTGCCACGTCGGGCCCAAGCCCAGCGACGGTCCGAGCAAGGATCCCGAGCACTACCAGCTGCGGCTGGTCGACGAGGGCGCGACGTTCTGCGACGAGGGTGTGCTGCCCGGTGACAAGCTGGTGCTGTTCGGCTGCGCCGCCGACGACGACTGCGGCGCTGGCCAGCGCTGCCTGCGGGACGCCGCCTCGACCGGCGGTGCGCCCGGCATCTGCGTGTCGTCGCAGGCCTACGCCGAACGCCTCGACGATCTGCGCAAGGCCTGTGCGCCGTTCATCACCGACCCCTGCGGTCCGCCGCGGCGCGAGTACCTCGTCACCAGCGCGTCGCAGACCGAGCTGACCCTGGGCACGATGGACATCCCGCCGGTGACCTACACCCGCGACACCCCGTGCCCAGCCCCGACCGGCGAGCTCAACCTCCGGCCGGGCTCCGACGGCAGCGACACCACCTCGTTGGTGTGCGAGGTCGCCGACGACGACGCGCCCTTCTTCGAGTGCGAGGCGCGGCTGTCGTGCGTGCTGCCCGACGGCTTCGAGCAGCCCCCCGGCGGCTGCTCCGACGACAGCGCGTGCGACTACCTCGAAGCGGACGGCAGCGGCGCCGACTACATCTGCTTCGATGGCCTGTGCCGCACGCCGTGCGAGGGCGGCAGCTTCAACTGCCGACTGTCGGTGTTGCCGGGCCCGGGTTGCTTCGCCGAGTTCGTGCGCTACTCGGTCGCGGTCCGCGAGTCGCTCACGGTCGGGCTACCCGACAGCTCCTCGGAGTTCCTCACCGATCGCGTCATCACCGATCCGACCACCGGGCAGTGCCGCGAGGACGCCACGGTCTCGACCCTGCTGACCAGCCGCATCCCGATCGGCGCCAACGAGGCCAACACCTTCGCGCGCATCCCCGATTGCCCCAACGCCGACGAGGCCTCGCCGACCGATCCCAACCCCTGCCGCATCGTGCTCGATCGCGCCCTCGACGAGCGCTCGCACTACCACCGCATGTCGTTCGAGGGCACGCCGGTGGAGGCGATCCGCTACTCGAACCCGTACGGCACCGTGGTGATCGACATGGTGGATCTGCTGGGGCTGGCCTCACCCAACGACCTCCCCGGGGGTGGCTTCAGCGAGTGCTTCGCCGACTTCCGACGGGCCCGGATCCCTCGCAACTATCGCGAGCAGTTCACCACACCACAGATCACCGGCTACGCCGCGTACAACAGCCCCATCGTGGTCGGCAGCACGCCGATGACATATCCGGTGCGGGTCGTGAACGCGCCCGAGCTGGGGGTCGCGTTCGCGGTCGACGCGGGCGGTCGTGGTGGCGGTACGGGTGTCCGTGGCCAGGTCGTGCGCATGGTGATCGGCTCGGACTCGATCCGCGGCGACGACGACTTCCGGGTGCGCTGACGGCGGCCGCCCGCCGCCCGCGCCCCCGGGAAAAACGGCTATCCTGATCCGAGGGCCATGCCCCGGTACCGCTTCAAGATCGGCGGCAAGACGGTGTTGCTACCCGAGGGGCAGCACGACGTCGGTCGCATGCCGGGCTGTTGGTTGGTGCTCGACGACGATCTGGTCTCGCGGACCCACGCCCGCTTCCACGTGTCGCGCGACGAGACCGCGGTCGAGGACCTCGGCAGCCGCAACGGCACCTTCCTGAACGGTGAGCGGCTGCACGGCCGCACCGTGCTCAAGGACGGCGACCGCGTCCGCATCGGTCGCGAGCTCATCGCGGTGCTCGGGCTCGACACCTCGAGCCCGGCCGAAGACGAGGATCTGCGCCGCACGCTGGCGCCCGGCGAAGACACCCGCTTTCCCTCGCTCATCGGCCAGCTGGTCGACAAGGCGCTCAAGGCCGGCAAGATCAAGGACGCCGAGCGCTACGCGGCGGCGTTGTCGAGCCAGCTCGCGACCACGCGGGTGCCGGTCTCGCACCCGGCCGCGCACGCGTGCATCCGCTGTCTGGTACAGCTGGCCGACCGCACCTCGTCGGGCGTGTGGATCGATCGGCTCTTCAAGCTCCACAACGTGCAAGCGTGGATCATCGAGCCCGAGACCCTCGAGCTGGTCCGAGGCGCGCTCGATCGCATCCCGCGGGTGCCCGGTCGCGGGCTGCAGGAGTACGAGCAGACCCTGCGCGTGCTCGCCCGCGACGGCCAGGCGGTGCCACCCGAGCTGATGCGCACCATCGGCGAGCTCGCCGACGCCTACGGCGACGGGTAGGCGCCCGCGGCGTATGCTCGTCGAAGATGCCGGCCGCTCGTCCCCCGTTCGCCGTGTCGACCCTGTCGCTCCCCCGCCCGTGCCGCCGCCGCGCCCCCGTGGCGTGGATCGCCGCGGCGCTGGTCGCCGGCTGTGCGCCGAGCGTCGGCGATGCCGACACCACCGGCGCGGACGGTGGCGGCTCGACCAGCCTCGCCGACGGCAGCACCGGCACCGGCGGTGGATCGATGTCGACGACGGCGTCGATGACCGGCACCCCGTCGGACACCGGCGAGCAGGACAGCAGCGGCGGCGTCGACTCCGGGCAGGTGTTCGTGGTGCCGCCCGATGGCGGCGGCGGTGCCAGCGAGTGCGACCCGCGGGTGCAGGATTGCCCACGCGGGCAGAAGTGCAGCGCGTGGGCCAACGACGGCGGCACCTTCTGGAATGCGACCCGCTGCATCGACGTCGGCGGTCGCGGTGTCGCGGGCGACACCTGCACCACCGAGGGAGGTGGCGTGAGCGGCATCGACGACTGCGCCGCCGGCTTCATCTGCCTCAACACCGATCAGAACGGGCAGGGCACCTGCGTGGAGTTCTGCCAGGGCGACAACCGCGACTGCGGCCCCGGAGACGTGTGCGCGATCTACAACGACGGCGTGCTGCCGATCTGCCTGGTCGGCTGCGACCCGCTGCTGCAGGACTGCCCGATGACGCAGTCGTGCATCGACACGCCCAACGGCCAGTTCATCTGCTTCAGCGACGCCTCGGGCAACGCCGGCCTCGACGGCGACGCGTGCCCGCCCGACGACGGTGAGAACTCCTGCGACCCAGGCCTGTGGTGCGGCCCCGGCAGTAGCGGCTGCGACAGCGTCAACTGCTGCACGCCGTACTGCGACCTCGCCGATCCGCAGTGCATGTCGCCCGACGTCTGCACCTCGTTCTACGGCGACCCCGACAGCGCGCCGCCGGGCTTCGAGGACGTCGGCGTCTGCGTGCTGCCGTAGCCGACCGCCGCGCGCTACTTGTAGCTCTTGACCGAGAAGACCGTGCGGTTGTTCTTCGCGCGGCCCTGCTCGGTCATGTTCACGGCCACCGGCTTGCTCGCCCCGTAGCCCTTCGCGCTCAGGCGACTACCGGCGACGCCCTTGCCGATGAGGTACGCCTTCACGGCGTCGGCACGCTCGTCGGTGCGCTGCTGCGCCGCGCCGCGGTCGTCGGTGTGGACGCCGACCTCGACCGCCTCGAACTCGGGGTGGCCGTTCAAGAACGACGCGAGCTCGTCGAGGATCGCGTAGCTCTCGGCGTGCACGTCGTTGCCGTTGTAGCGGATCTTCTTCTTGAGCTTGATGCCGCTCTTGTTGCCGCTGACGTTGGGCGTGGCGACCGGAGCGTCGCGCTCCAGCTGCTCGCGCACGGTGATCTCACCCTTGCCGCGCACGGTGAAGGTGATGATCTTCTCTTTGAAGCCGAGCGCCGTGATGGTCGCGCGGTACTCACCCTCGAACAGCTCGAGCGCGATGCGTCCGTCCTCGGTCGAGTTGAACGACTCGTCGACGCCCTGGCCGCTGACGCGCATGCTGAACGCGACCGGGGCTCCGCCCTGATCGGTGACGCTGCCCTGCACGATGCCGGTCGCAGGCGCGACGGCGTTGGCGAGCTGCAGCGTGACGCTGGTGTCCTCGCCGTCCTTGACCTCGGCGGTGGCCTCGTGGGCGACCTGACCGTTGACCTCGACCTGCACCGCGACCTGGCCGGCCGGGAAGCGGAAGCTGGTGAACGCGCCGCTGCTGTCGGTCAGGATCGCGTTGGCGGCGACGCCGGGGAACAGCACCTTGGCGTCGGGGATCGGCGTGCCGTTGGGATCGAGCACCTGGCCGACGATGCGGCCCTCGAGCACCGCCGGTGGGTTCTCCACCGCTGGTGGCGGCGCGGCGACCTCGACCTCGCGCACCACCGGCACCGGGTCGAAGGTCCAGCCCAGGCCGAGGATGATCTGCCACGGCGGCGTCGGCGGGCCGTACTCGAAGTTCGGCGACACCAGCCCGATGTCCGCGGCGGCGTCGATGTGCAGGCCGCTGACGACGTTGGCGCGCATGCCCACCGTGAGCCACTGCGAGCTGCGCTTGAGCGGCGAGGGCGTGACGTTGGGCTGCACGAAGGCGGGCTCGCGCCGGGTCGAGACGTCCCACGACCACTCGAGGATGGGGTCGATGCCGAACTGTCGCTTCTTGCCCAGCCGCACCGGGAAGTCGACCGCGTAGCGCATCTGCACGCGGCTGTGGTTGCCGCCCAGGGCGAAGCGCGAGACCTCGCGGCTGACCGGGTCGGTGATCGCGGCGTAGTTGGCGACGCCCAGCGAGTTGTCGAGCATCCAGCCGAGGTTGGTCGAGATCCGCACCGGCGCCTGCTTCTTGGTCAGGTAGCGCAGGTCGACCGCGAACATGCCGTCGAACCAGAAGTTCACGTTGCTGGTGCGCAGGCGATTGGAGCCCGAGAGCAGCCCGAGCCCGACCACACCGTCTCCCACTTCCACCCCGTCGGTCTCCAACACCACCCCTGCGAACGCCACACCCACGAAACTGCCGGTTGCCTACGACCTGTTCACCAAGGGCCGGGCCAGCCAG
>WBZX01002589.1_pt1 | contig 12194 bp, 10 predicted proteins | sample 5204211 | NCBI WGS metagenome assembly WBZX01 (sample SAMN12344362, study PRJNA552823) | activated sludge metagenome | biome: Activated sludge suspended growth; feature: Nitrification reactor; material: Wastewater; isolation source: activated sludge from nitrification reactor of wastewater...
TCGTCCCCGAGGAGCGCCGGATCGCCCTCGACATCCCCAAGAACATGATCGTCCACCTGTTCGTGCAGCGCGCGCTCGTGGCGATCGCGCTCGGCGCGCGGCGGCCCGCGATCCTGCCCGCGGCGGGCCCCGCGAGCACGCGTCCGGGCCCCGTGGGCGACGCGGCGGGCGCGGGCGCGGCGAGCGTCCTCGAGCGCGCGCGGTTCCTCGCGAGGCTCCTGCGGTTCGAGCTGAACCTGCGGGCAGACGCCGCGTACGACGCGCGGTTCACGGCGGCCGTGGACGAGATGATCGCGGCCTCCGAGATCGCGCGCGCGGAGGACGGGTCGCTCGTCCCCGGCGCGGGGCACGACGGCCTCGACGGGCGCGGCTGGCTGCTCTTCTACGCGGCGGTCCTGCGCAACTTCCTCGAAGGCTACCGCGTGGCGGCGCGCGCTCTCCGGGCGCTCGCGGCGGCGCCCGCGGGTACGCCGCCGCCCGGCCACCCCGACTTCGTGCTCCGCGCGCTGCGGATCGGAGAGCAGATGTTCCTCGGCGGCGAGATCGAGCGCGCCGAGGCGGTGAGCCGGTCGCTCCTGGAGAACGCGCTGCTCGCGCTCCGCGATCTGGGCTACCTTTCGCGCGACGCGGAGACTGTCACTCTGGCGCCGGCGCAAGCGAACCTCGCCGCCGCCGCGGCCATCGAGGCGCAGATCGCGGCCTACCTGCTGCCGCCCGCCTACGATCTCCGGTTCTGACAGGCGGGCAGAGACCCGGCGGGGATGTCGCGATTTTGATCGATTGACCGGGATATCGGTGTCTCGCTCGACCGAGATGCCGGTGTCCGCGGACCGATCTGAATCCGCTGGATCCAAAGTGCGAATCGACGCTCTGTTATCGAGTCGGCGCTCATGCTTTCGAACGGTGGGTCGTTTCGCCGAGCACAAGATTTTGGACAGAGGGTGCCATCCTCCTGCGGTTCGCTGAAACCAGCGGATCGACGTGTCGGTCGTGGGGCGCGACGAAAAGCCGGCCCAGGAAAGGATCAAGATGGAAACGAGGAATCAGCCCGATTCGAAGGGGATCTCCTTCGAGGCGAGCATCTTGCGCGCATTGCCCATCGCCATGGCCGCCGTCGATCAGGATGGAAAGCTGGTCCTGTGGAACGCTTCCATGGAGGAGCTGACTGGCAAGTCTGCCCCCGAGGTGCTCGGGAAGAAGGCCTGGGCCGGCTGGTTCCCGAAGCGACGCTCGACGGCCCTGGACGAGGCGCTGGAGGACGGCGAGCCCGTCGAGGAGGAGCTGACCCTCGGCGGCGCGACGTACAAGCTGAATGCCGCCCCGATCCGGACGGAGGGGGACGAGCCGAGCGGCGCCGTGGCGACCCTCGTCGCCGACGCCGGCAGCGGCCTCCGCGAAGGGGTGAAGCTCCTCGCCGAGGAGGCGGCGACGCTCGCGAAGGCGGCTGTCGAGGGCAGGCTGGCCACCCGGGCCGACGCCTCCAAGCACGACGGCGAGCTCGGCAAGATCGTCCAGAGCGTGAACGACGTGCTCGACGCGGTCATCCGGCCGCTCAACGTCGCCGCCGGCTACGTGGATCGCATCGCGAAGGGCGACATCCCGCCCAAGATCACCGACAGTTACAACGGTGACTTCAACACGATCAAGAACAACCTCAACACCTGCATCGACTCGCTCTCCGGGCTGATCGCGCAGATGAACAGCATGTCCTCGCAGCACGACGCGGGCGACATCGACGTCAAGATCGACACTGGCAAGTTCGAGGGCGCCTATCGGACGATGGCCCAGGGCGTCAACGACATGGTGTTTGGCCACATCGCGGTGAAGAAGAAGGCGATGGCGTGCCTGGCCGAGTTCGGGCGCGGCAACTTCGAGGCTCCCCTCGAGAAGTTCCCCGGCAAGAAGGCGTTCATCAACGAGACGTTCGAGGTCGTCCGCGGCAACCTCCAGGCGCTCATCGCCGACGCGAACGTGCTCAGCAAGGCCGCGATCGACGGCAAGCTCGCCACGCGCGCGAACGCCGACAGGCACCAGGGCGACTTCCGCAAGATCGTCTCGGGCGTCAACGACACGCTCGACGCCGTCATCGGGCCGCTCAACGTGGCCGCCAGCTACGTGGATCGCATCGCGAAGGGCGACATCCCGCCCAAGATCACCGACAGCTACAACGGCGACTTCAACACGATCAAGAACAACCTCAACACCTGTATCGACTCGCTCTCCGGGCTGATCGCGCAGATGAACAGCATGTCCTCGCAGCACGACGCGGGCGACATCGACGTCAAGATCGACACTGGCAAGTTCGAGGGCGCCTATCGGACGATGGCCCAGGGCGTCAACGACATGGTGTTTGGCCACATCGCGGTGAAGAAGAAGGCGATGGCGTGCCTGGCCGAGTTCGGCCGCGGCAACTTCGAGGCTCCCCTCGAGAAGTTCCCCGGCAAGAAGGCGTTCATCAACGAGACGTTCGAGGTCGTCCGCGGCAACCTCAAGGCGCTCATCGCCGACGCGAACATGCTCAGCAAGGCCGCGATCGAGGGCAAGCTCGGGACGCGCGCGGACGCCGACAGGCACCAGGGCGACTTCCGCAAGATCGTCTCGGGCGTCAACGACACGCTCGACGCCGTGATCGGGCCGCTCAACGTCGCCGCCAGCTACGTGGACAGCATCTCCAAGGGCGACATCCCCCCCAAGATCACGGACAATTACAACGGCGATTTCAACGCCATCAAGATCAACCTCAACACCCTCATCGAGGCGACGGAGAAGATCACCCTCGCGGCCAAGGAGGTCGCGGGCGGCAACCTGATGGTCGAGCTCGTGAAGCGCTCCGACAAGGACGAGCTGATGAAGGCCCTCGCCGCGATGGTGAAGAGCCTGAGCGAGGTGGTGGGCGACGTCCGATCGGCCACGGACAAGGTCGCCGGCGGCTCCAAGGAGATGAGCGTCTCCTCCGAGACTGTCAGTCAGGGCGCGTCGGAACAGTCGGCCTCCATCGAGGAGGTGAGCGCCTCCATCGAGGAGATGAGCGCCAACATCAAGCAGAACGCCGACAACGCCACCGAGACCGAGAAGATCGCCCTCAAGGCCGCGGCGGACGCGAAGGAGGGCGGCGAGGCCGTCAGTCGGACGGTGGAGGCGATGAAGCAGATCGCCGGCAAGATCTCGATCATCGGCGAGATCGCCCGGCAGACGAACCTCCTCGCCCTCAACGCCGCGATCGAGGCGGCGCGCGCCGGAGAGCACGGCAAGGGGTTCGCCGTCGTGGCCTCCGAGGTCCGCAAGCTGGCCGAGCGGAGCCAGAAGGCCGCCGGCGAGATCACCGATCTCTCCAGCACGAGCGTGGCCGTCGCCGAGAAGGCGGGCGTGCTCCTCGCGCGCATCCTGCCCGACGTCCAGAAGACCTCCGAGCTGGTGCAGGAGATCACCGCGGCGAGCCGCGAGCAGGACACGGGCACGACCCAGATCAGCAAGGCCATCCAGCAGCTGAACGAGGTCATCCAGCAGAACGCGGCGGCGGCCGAGGAGATGGCGGCCACGTCCGAGGAGCTGTCCAGTCAGGCCGAGCAGCTCCAGGCGGCGATTGGCTTCTTCCAGGTCGAAGATCGGGAGAGGCGCCGGGTCGCCGCGCCGCCCGCCCCGAAGGCCGCCCCCAGGGCCCTCAAGGCCGGACCCCCGGCGCGCACGAACGGGCACGCCAACGGGAACGGGCACGCCAACGGGAAGAGCAACGGCAAGGGCAAGGGCGTCGCGCTCCAGCTCACCGACGACGCGGGCGGCGATCAAGGGTTCACCAACTACTGAGAGGGGGAAGTCATGGCCACCGCCGACATCGCCCAGCCGTCCCAGTACCTGACGTTCACGCTCGACAACGACGAGTTCGCCGTCGACATCTTCAAGGTGCGCGAGGTGCTCGAGTTCACCTCCGTCACCCGCGTCCCCCGCACCCCGGAGTTCATGCGCGGCGTGATCAACCTGCGGGGGAAGGTCGTCCCCGTGATCGATCTGCGCCTGAAATTCGGGCTCACGCGCACCGAGACGACCATCGACACCTGCGTCATCATCACCGAGGTCGAGGTGCGCGGGGAGAAGACCGTCCTCGGCGCCCTCGCCGACTCCGTGCAGGAGGTCATCGAGCTCGAGGCCAAGAACATCGAGCCTCCGCCCCACATGGGCACGCGCGTCAACATCGATTTCATCAGCGGGATGGGCAAGCGCGACGAGAAGTTCCTCATCCTGCTCGACATCGATCGTGTCCTGTCCGAGGACGAGACGCGCGCCGTCGCGACGGCCCCCGCGGCGGGGCCCCTGGAGCTGTCATGATCGTCGCCCTGCCCGCCGAGCTCACCATCGCCCGCGCCGCGGCGTGCAAGGCGGCGCTCCTCGCCGCGCTCCGCGAGGGCGGGCAGATCCAGCTCGACGCGCGCGCCGTCGTCGACGCCGACGCCGCGGGCCTGCAGGTCCTCGTCGCGGCGCAGAAGAGCGCCGCCGCCGCGGGCGTCCCGTTCGGCTTCCTCCCCGGGGGGAGGAGCCCGGCCCTCGATCGCGCCGCCGTGTCCGCCGGGCTCGCCGGCGGCGCCGGCGCCCCGGAAGAGAGACTCTGGAAGGAGCCTTGAAATGGCCAAAAGCATCCTCACCGCCGACGACTCGATCAGCATCCGACAGCTCCTCCGGTACGTGCTCGAAGGGGCCGGCTACGGCGTCGTCGACGCCGTCGACGGCAAGGATGCCCTCGCGAAGCTCGCCGTGAGCCCGGTCCACCTGATCATCACCGATCTCCACATGCCCAACCTCGACGGGCTGGAGCTCATCAAGGCCGTGCGCGCGAGCCCCGCGCACCGCTTCACGCCCTGTCTCATGGTCACGACCGAGACGCACGACGACAAGAGGCAGGCCGGCCGCGCGGCCGGCGCGACAGGCTGGATCGTGAAGCCCTTCGTGCCCGACCAGCTCCTCGCGATCGTCAAGAAGCTCATCGGCTGAGGGAAATCGAATGCACCCCACGGATCACTTCGCCGCGATGTACCGCGAAGAGGCGGGCGAGCGCCTCGCCGAGCTCGAAGAGACGCTGCTCGAGCTGGAGGGGAGCCCGGACGATCTCGAGCTCGTGGGCAAGGCGTTCCGCGCCATGCACACGATCAAGGGCTCGGCCGCGATGTTCGCCTTCGACGAGATCGCGGCCTTCACCCACGAGATGGAGACGGTGTTCGAGCGCGTCCGGAGCGGGGCGCTCCACGCGACTCCGGCCCTCATCCGCCACGCGCTCGGCGGCAAGGACGCCATCCGGGCCATGCTCGACGGGCGCGGCGCGGAGACGGAGGCCGATCGCCGCGCCCTCGTCGAGGCGCTCCGCGCCTACTCCCCGCGATCCCTGGCGCCCCGGCCCGTCCCCTCCAAGGTGACGCCGGCCGCCTCCCCGGGACTGCCGAGCAGGACGTACCGGATCGGCTTCCGCCCGGCCGCGGATCTCCTTCAAAACGGGACGAACCCGCTGACCCTGATCGACGAGCTGCGCGCCCTCGGGAGCTGCCAGGTCATCGGTCACGCGAGCAAGGTCCCCCTGCTGGAGGAGCTGGACCCCGAGTCCTGCCACCTGTCCTGGGACATGGTGCTCACGACGCAGAGGGACGAAAATGCCATTCGCGACGTCTTCATCTTCGTCGAAGGGCGCTGCGAGCTGACGATCGTCCTCGTCGATGACAGCCTGCATTCCGGCGGAGGAGACTACAAGAAGCTCGGCGAGATCCTCGTCGAGCGCGGCCAGGTGACGGAGGACCAGCTCCGGGCGACCCTCCAGGCGCAGAAGCCGATCGGCGAGATGCTGGTGGACAAGGGGGTGGTGACGCCGGAGGCCGTGCACGCGGCCGCCGTGGAGCAGAAGGTCGTGCGCGACGCGCGCGCGAAGCGGGACGGGACGGCCCAGTCCGCCGAGGCGTCCAGCATTCGAGTGACCACCGAGAAGCTCGACGCCCTCGTCAACCTCGTCGGCGAGCTCGTCATCGCGCAGGCGCGGCTCGGGCAGATCGCCCTCGATCGCGACGACGCGGAGCTGCTCAACGTGGCCGAGGTGATGGAGCGGGTGTCCGCGAGCCTGCGCGACACGACGCTCAACATCCGCATGGTGCCCATCGGCACGACGTTCAGCCGCTTCAAGCGGCTCGTCCACGATCTCTCCGCCGAGCTGGGCAAGGACATCGAGCTCGTCACGGACGGCGCCGAGACGGAGCTGGACAAGACCGTGATCGACAGGCTCGGAGACCCGCTGATCCACCTCATTCGCAACAGCTGCGATCACGGCATCGAGGCGCCGGAGGTGCGGGCTTCGGCCGGCAAGCCGGCCCGGGCGAGCGTGCAGATCTCGGCGTACTACTCCGGCGCGAACGTCTTCGTCGAGATCAAGGACGACGGCAGAGGGCTGGACGCCGAGGCGATCCGCGCGAAGGCCGTCGCGCAGCACCTCCTCGACCCCGACGCCAAGCCGTCCGAGAAGGACCTCTACAACCTCATCTTCCTGCCCGGGTTCTCGACGGCCCAGAGGGTCTCGAACCTCTCGGGTCGCGGCGTGGGGATGGACGTCGTCAAGCGAGCCATCGAGTCGCTCCGCGGCACCATCGAGGTGGAGAGCGCCGCGGGCCGCGGGATGACGATCCGGCTCAAGCTGCCTCTCACGCTGGCGATCATCGAGGGGCTCCTCGTGGCGGTCGGCGACGCGCACTACGTGCTCCCGATGTCGCTCGTGGAGGAGTGCGTGGAGATCACGCAGGAGGACATGAAGCGCGCGCACGGGAACCAGTTCGCCTCCGTGCGCGGGGAGATCGTCCCCTACGTGTGCCTGCGGAGCTGGTTCGGCGTGGACGGCGCGCGGCCGCCCATCGAGCAGATCGCCATCGCCAACACCGACGGTGTGCGGGTCGGCTTCGTCGTGGATCACGTCGTCGGACAGCACCAGACGGTGATCAAGACGCTGGGCAACGTCTACGAGGACGTGGAGGGATTGTCGGGCGCGACGATCCTCGGCAACGGCACCGTCGCGTTGATCCTCGATCTCCCTTCGATCGCGCGGAGCGCCGCGGCGGCCTCCGCCCGGCTCCACTGAGCGGGAGGACGCAGTGGACCTGAAAGAGAGCGGCAGTCACGCGGGCGCGCGCAGCGGGGCCGCGCCGTCCGGGAGGCGCCGTCCTTCCCCGGCGGGGGCGGCGGAGCGGAGCCCCCCGAGGCACATCGAGGACGCCGGCAAGGTCCCTCTCTTCCTGGAGGCCGAGCTCACTCCGGGCCAGTTCCTGCGTCTCTCCGACTTCATCGAGAAGCGCTTCGGCATCCGCCTGACGCAGAACAAGAAGGTGATGCTCGAGCACCGGCTGCGCAAGCGCCTGCGCGCGCTGGGGATGGACGGGTTCGGGCCCTACGTCGAGCGCGTCCTCGGCGGCGATCAGGAGGAGCTCGTCCACATGGTGGACGAGGTCACCACCAACACGACCGAGTTCTTCCGGGAGCCGCAGCACTTCGAGTACCTGGCCAACGTGGCCGTCCCCACGATCGTGGCGGAGCGCCGCCCCCGGAACCCGGGCGATCTGCGCGTGTGGAGCGCGGCGTGCTCGACCGGCGAGGAGCCCTACACGCTGGCCATGGTGCTGTCCGAGGTCGCGGAGCGGACTCCGGGTCTCCGGTGGCGAGTCCAGGCCACGGACATCTGCACCGAGGTGCTGGCCCACGCCGTCCGCGCCACGTACTCCGCCGCTCGGGTGGAGTCGGTGCCGATGCGCCTGCGGCAGAAGTACCTCCTCCGCAAGGCCGACGGCTCGCCCGTCGTGCGCATCGGCCCGGCGCTCCGGGAGCACGTGCGGTTCGAGCAGTTCAACCTCCTGGAGCACAACTTCGACGCGATGGCGCCCGTCGAGATCATCTTCTGTCGCAACGTGTTCATCTACTTCGACAGGGCCGTGCAGGAGGCGATCCTGCAGCGCTTTCACCGGGCGCTCGTGCCGGGAGGCTATCTCTTCCTCGGCCACTCCGAGACCATCAATGGCAGGGACGTCCGCCTCACGCCGGTGACCCCCACCGTGTACCGCAAAGGGCTGGACACTCCATGAGCCAGATAGCCAGGAAGAAGATCCGCGTCCTCGTCGTGGACGACTCGGCGCTCGTGCGCCAGACGCTGGCGGACGTGCTCTCCTCCGACCCCGGGATCGAGGTGATGGCCACTGCCTGTGATCCGTTCCAGGCCGCGGAGCGCATCGCGCACGAGGTGCCGGACGTCATCACCCTCGACATCGAGATGCCGCGCATGGACGGGCTCACCTTCCTGCAAAAGCTCATGTCGCAGCACCCCCTCCCCGTGATCATCTGCTCGACGCTGGCCGAGGACGGCGGCGAGACGACGCTGCGCGCGCTGGAGTACGGCGCGATTGACATCCTCCAGAAGCCCAAGGTCGGGACACGCCTGTTCCTGGAGGAGTCCAGGGTCCGTGTCTGCGACGCCGTGCGGGCCGCCGCGTGCGCCCGCCCGCGCCAGAGGGCCCCGGAGATCAAGGTGCAGCCCAAGCTGAGCGCCGACGTGATGCTCGCCAAGGCGAGGTCGCAGGCGATGCTCCAGACCACCGAGCGTGTCGTCGCGGTGGGCGCGTCCACGGGCGGGACGGAGGCGCTGCGCGTCTTCCTGGAGGCGCTGCCGGCGGACTCGCCGGGGATGGTGATCGTGCAGCACATGCCGGAGAAGTTCACGGCCACGTTCGCGGCGCGGCTCGACACGCTCTGCGCCGTCACCGTGAAGGAGGCGGAGGACGACGACACGGTGGTGCGCGGCCGCGTGTTGATCGCCCCGGGGAACAGGCACACGATGCTCAAGCGGAGCGGCGCCCGCTACTACGTCGAGGTGAAGGACGGCCCGCTCGTGAGCCGCCACAGGCCCTCTGTCGACGTGCTCTTCCGGTCGGTGGCGCGCTACGTGGGCAGGAACGCCGTCGGCGTGATCATGACGGGCATGGGCGACGACGGCGCGCTCGGCATGGTGGAGCTCAAGGAGTCCGGGGCGATCACCCTCGCTCAGGACGAGGCGACGTCCGTCGTGTGGGGGATGCCGCACGAGGCGATCAAGCGGGGGTGTGTCGACAGGGTGCTCGCGCTGGAGGGCCTCGCCCCCGAGGTGCTGCGCGTCGCCGTGTGACCCGCGCGGCGTCGCGGGCGACGGGACCTGCGGGATTGCCTGTTTTCCTGCGGGGCCCACCGGCGGGACAACGGCTGTATACGGCGCCGGGGGGCGGTCAGTTGCGGCGGTCTCCGTCGCCCGGGGCGCCTGGATCGAAGGGGCTCGGGCGCTTGTCGGTGTGGCCGCCCTGGACGCCGACCATCTTCTGGAGGACGCGCTGGAACTCCTCGACGCTGATGTCGATGCGCTCCACGACGCGGCCGTAGAGCATGGCCGTGGGGACGTTGCGATCGCCGCGCTCGCGCTGCGTCTCCCAGAGGACATAGAGGATGACCCGCTCTTTGCGCGTGAGGCCGTCGCGCACGTCGGGGAGATCGTCCAGCGGGTTGCTGCGGGGTCGTCGGGGCATGCGGACCGGGGCGTGGGAGGCCGGACGCGAAGGGGTAGCACAGGAGCCGCCCGGGACGGCGCGCTCTCTTCGTCGCCGCGCCTCCGCGGGGGGACGGCGCGGGCCGGCGCGGGAAGGCCGCGGGATGGGCCACGAAGAAGCTCCCATGTTGCGGCGATGGCGCGGGTCAACTAGGCGTGGGGCGTCGTCATGCGAATCTGGCTGCTGGCTCCGCTCGTGCTCGCTGCGCTGACAGGGTGCATCGGGGCGCCGTCGCCGCTCGCGCCGGGCGTCCACGGATCCATCGGGCTGCCGCACCGCGGGTGCCTCACGGGGGGCGCCGCGCTGCCCGACAAGGGGGAAGGGTTCGAGCGGTACCGCAAGCACGACGTGCGCTGGGGCAATCCGCGGCTCGTGGCGGCGATCCGCACGGCCGCCGCGCAGGTGGCCAAGGCGCGGCCCGGCGGGGCGCCGCTGCTCGTCGGGGACATGTCGTTCGAGCACGGGGGGTTCGCCGAGGGGCACCGCTCGCACAGGAACGGGCGGGACGCGGATCTCATCCTTTATGCGATGACGCCGGACGGGCGCCCCGTGCGGGCTCCCGGCTTCATCGACTACGGGCCCGACGGGCTGGCGGTGACAGAGGGGAAGTTCTACAGGCTCGACGTGGAGCGGACATGGCTCCTCGTGAAGGCGCTCGTCACGGCGCCGGGGGCCGACATTCAATGGCTGTTTTTGGCCGGGTGGCTGGAGGCGCTCCTCATCGAGCACGCGCGGGCGCGGGGCGAGAGCGACGAGATGGTCCACCGCGCGGAGAGCGTGCTCCTCCAGCCGGGCGACTCGACCCCTCACGCGGATCACCTGCACGTGCGCCTGGCGTGCACGCCGGACGAGCTCGTCGCGGGGTGCGCGGGCGGCGGTCCGCGGTGGCGCTGGCTCGCGCCGATGCCCCAGCTCAAGGGGATGAGCGATCAGGAGATCATCGCGAGCATCGTGGGAGATCTGCTGCCTCCCGGGGCGATGGTGGCCTCCGCGTCGAGCGGGGCAGTCCCGTCGAGCGGGGCAGTCCCGGCGAGCGTGGCAGTTCCCGCGAGCGCGGCAGTCCCGGCGAGCGGGGCAGTCCCGGCGACGGGGACGGCGAGCCCTGTGGCGGCCTCGGGGGCGCCGCGCGTCGACTCCGAGAGCGAGCCGGCGCGGCCCGTGGAGGGGCCGAGCGAGCCGGCGCGCCGCGGGGAAGAGCGCAAGGACACCGAAGGCGCCGTGGAATGACGGCTGTCGCGATGGAGGCGGCAAACATCCTGTTTCCCGGGGACGCCATGGAGGCTTGTGCGCGGCTCCCGGAGACTGTCACTTTCGATCTGGTCTATCTGGATCCGCCGTACGGCGTGGGCGCCACGATGGCCTCGCGCGCCGAGAAGGGGCAGCGCCGGGGCCGGCGAACGGCGGCGAGCGGGCCGGACGCCTACGACGACAAGCTCTCTGTCCCCGCCCTCGTCGAGATGCTGGTCCCCCGACTCGCCGCCATCCGTGATCGCATGTCGCGGGGAGCGACCCTGTACTTGCACCTGGATCACAGGGCCGTCCACGAGGCCAAGGTCGCGGCGGACGGCGTCTTCGGGCGCGGGGCGTTCCTCGGAGAGGTCATCTGGGCGCCGGGGAACGGGAGCCGCGGGGCGCGCGGGTTCTCGGTGACGCACCAGACGCTGCTGCTCTACGTGCGCGCGGCGGGGGAGCGGAAGGCGGTCGTCTACAACGCGGCCGATCCCGAGTTGCGCGAACCGTTCGCCGAGACGAGCCTCTCGATGCACTTCAAGAGCAAGGACGCGGCCGGGCGCACGTTCCGGGAGCGGACGATCGGGGCGAAGACGTACCGCTATTACGCGGACGAGGGGCGGCGGCTCGGGAGCGTGTGGACCGACATCCCGGCGATGGCCGCGAACACCCCCCTTCGAAAGGAGGGCACCGGCTATCCGACGCAGAAGCCGGAGCGGCTCCTCGAGCGGATCGTGCGCGCATCCAGCCTCCCCGGCGCGACGGTCGCCGATCTGATGTGCGGGAGCGGGACGACGCTCGTCGCCGCCGCGCGGCTCGGCAGGCGGTTCGTGGGAGGCGACAGGAGCCCCGTCGCGCTCGCGACGACGACGCGCCGGCTCACCGAGGCGAACGTGCCATTCGAGATTTTTCCACCGGCGGCGGAGCCATGAATTTCCTGGTCAGCGCGGCAGGGTGTTTGCTTGAATGCAACGTCAGAGGCGCGCGCGCCGCCCCGACGGGGCAGTCGCCGCGAACAATCGACCACATGCAACGCGGGACCCTGGATCATCGTGCCACCCCCCTCCGGTTCGCCGGGGCGGTCGCCCTCGTTCTCGGGGCCTTCGGCTGCGCGGCGGCGCCCCCTCGCGCCCAGGTGACCGAGGCCGCCCCCGTGGTGGAGAAGGTCGACACGGGGGCGACCTTCTACGAGAGCGAGATTGGCGGCATGAACGAGTACGCCGTCGACGACGCCTTCAAGACGCTCTCGGGCCCCATCACGCGGTGCCTGGAGACGGGGACGTCGCGCGTGGAGGCGCTCGGCGGCAGCTTCACGGTGTCGTTCCGCGTCGACAGGAAGGGCGGGACGCGCTGGGCGTACATGAAGTCCTCCACTCTCGGGGACCGAGC
>WBZX01002590.1_pt1 | contig 12193 bp, 5 predicted proteins | sample 5204211 | NCBI WGS metagenome assembly WBZX01 (sample SAMN12344362, study PRJNA552823) | activated sludge metagenome | biome: Activated sludge suspended growth; feature: Nitrification reactor; material: Wastewater; isolation source: activated sludge from nitrification reactor of wastewater treatment...
GGCACCTGGTTCGTGTGGGTCGGCATCGCCCTGGTGGCCACCCTGGTCGGCTCGATCGCCATCGCGCGGCTCATCAACCAGCCGCTGCGCCAGCTCAGCTTCGCCGCCAGCCGCATCCGCGAAGGCGAGTTCGATTCCGTGCTCGACGAGAACACGCTGACCAGCGAGATCCGCGAGGTCAACATGGGCTTCAACCGCATGGCGCGCGAGCTGGCCAAGGTGGAGGAAGACCGCGCGGTGATGCTGGCCGGAATCAGCCACGACCTGCGCACGCCGCTGGCGCGGCTGCGGCTGGAAGTGGAGATGAGCGTCGCCGACCCGGAAGCCCAGCGCAACATGGCGCTGGACATCGACCAGCTCGACGCGATCATTGACAAGTTCATGGACTACGCCCGTCCGGGCGAGGCCAAGCTGGTGCCGGTGAACCTGGCGCAGCTCGTCGACAAGGAGGCCGCCACCTTCCGCGACCCGCGCGAGATCCGCATCCTGTCGCGGCTGGCGATCGACATCCGCGTGCTGGCCGACGAGATCGAACTGGGCCGCGTGTTCGGCAACCTGTTCGAGAACGCACGCCGCTACGGGCGCAGCATCGACACCGGCATCGCCGTGGTGCATGTCACCTATGCCCGGTCGGGGCCGTGGGTGATCATCAGCGTGCGCGACCACGGCCCCGGCGTGGCGCCGGAGAAGCTGGCCCAGCTGACGACGCCGTTCTACCGCGGTGACGCCGCGCGCACCGCGGCCACGGGTGCCGGCCTTGGCCTGGCCATCGTCGAGAAGGCGATGCAGCGCATGGGCGGGCAGTTCGACATCGACAACGCGCCCGACGGCGGGTTGCTGGCGCACATCCGCCTGAAGCGCGTGCCCTGAGCGCCGCGCTGGCGTTCGGTCAGCGGCGCAGCAGCAGGCAGGTGGCACGGGCCTCGATGGCCCGGAACTCGCCCACCGGCCCCATCTTCTCGGCCGTCTTGGCCTTCACGTTGACGCGATCGGCCGGCAGGCCCAGCACCTGGGCCAGGCGCTCGCGCATGGCCGGGATGTGGGGCGCGAGCCTGGGCGCCTGCGCGACCACGGTGCTGTCCACGTTGCCGATCTCGTGGCCGGCCTCGCGCACGCGCCGTGCCGCCTCGGCCAGCAGCAGCATCGAGTCGGCGCCCTTGAAGCCCGGGTCGGTGTCGGGGAAGTGCCGGCCGATGTCGCCCAGCCCGGCCGCGCCGAGCAGCGCGTCGGTGATGGCATGGGCCAGGGCGTCGGCATCGGAATGCCCGTCCAGGCCGTGCGTGTGCGGCACGGTCACGCCGCCCAGCACCAGCGGGCGCCCGGCCACCAGCGCGTGCACATCCCAGCCTTCGCCGATTCGCAGGGTCGTCATGGAGCCTCCAGTGTGGCGGGCCGCGAGCGCGCGCTCGGCCCGCGCGAAGTCCTCCGGCCAGGTGAGCTTGAAGTTGTCGGCATCGCCGGGCACCAGCCGCGGGGCCAGTCCCAGCGCCTCGATCGCGCTGGCCTCGTCGGTGACCGCGTCGCCCGCCGCATCCAGCGCGCGGGCGAGCAGGCCCAGACGGAACATCTGCGGTGTCTGCGCCAGCCACTTGTGGCCGCGGTCCACCGTGGCCTGTGAGCGGGCCTGCGCGTCGGCCTGCTTGAGGGTGTCGGCCAGCGGCAGTGCCAGCAGGCCGCCCACCGGGTCGTCGCGGCAGGCGTCGATCAGGCGATCGACCCAGCCCGGCTGCACCAGGCAGCGCGCAGCGTCGTGCACCAGCACCCAGTCGGAGTCCGACGCGCCACGCCGGCGCAGCGCGTCGAGGCCGGCACGCACGCTGGCCGCGCGCGTCGCTCCGCCCACCCTTTCCACTGCGCCACGAAACGCCGGCGCCGCGGCCTCGAACTGCGTGTCGCCGGGCGACAGCACCACCAGCGTCGACGCCAACGCGCGGACGCTTGACAGCGCTGCCAGCGTGTGGGCCACCACCGACCGGCCCGCCAGCACCGCGTACTGCTTGGGGCCGCCTGCCGCCGCCCTTTCGCCGACCCCCGCGCAGGGCACGACGGCATGGCAGACGGCGTCGGAAGGGCTTGTCATCGCCCGATTCTAGAATTCGCCCCCTTGATGGACTTGCCCCGCATCGCCTCCGGCAGGCGCTTCACGTTGCCGCGCCCTGTCGGATCGGCCGACGCCCTGCTGATCGCCACCTACGCGCAGCGCGGCGCCCGCGTGGCCGTGATCACGGCCGAACCGGCCGACGCACAGCGCCTGGCCGACGAACTGCCCTTCTTCGCGCCCGGCCTGCGCGTGGCGCAGTTCCCGGACTGGGAGACGCTGCCCTACGACACCTTCAGCCCGCACCAGGACCTGATCTCCGAGCGCCTGGCCACGCTGTGGCGGCTGTGGTCGGTGCGCGACGTGGACGTGGTGCTGCTGCCGGCCACGACCGCCCTCACCCGTCTGGCGCCACCGTCGTTCCTGGCCGGCACCACGTTCCAGTTCCGCCAGAAGGACAAGCTCGACGAGGCCGCGCTCAAGGCCCAGCTCACGCTGGCGGGCTATTCGCACGTGAGCCAGGTGGTGTCTCCGGGCGAGTACGCGGTGCGCGGCGGCCTGATCGACCTGTTCCCGATGGGCTCGGCCGTGCCCTACCGGGTGGACCTGTTCGGCAACGAGATCGACTCGATCCGCACCTTCGACCCCGACTCGCAGCGCAGCCTGTACCCGGTGCCCGAGGTGCGGCTGCTGCCCGGCCGCGAGTTCCCGCTCGACGACGCGTCGCGCGCCACTTTCCGTGCGCGCTGGCGCGAGAAGCTCGAAGGCGACCCGACCAAGAGCCGCATCTACAAGGACCTGGGCGCGGGCATCGCCACCGCGGGCATCGAGTACTACCTGCCGTTGTTCTTCGAGCGCACGGCCACGCTGTTCGACTACCTCGGCGCCGACGCGTCGCTGGTGCTGCACGGCGACGTCGACGGCTCGCTCGGGCGCTTCTGGGCCGACACGCGCGAGCGCCACCGGTTCCTGCAGCACGACCCCGAGCGGCCGATCCTGGCGCCGGAGGAGATCTTCCTGCGTACCGAGGACTTCTTCGCCGCCACGCAGCCGCACGCCACGCTGGTGGTGCGCGGCCCGGAGCCGGTGGCCTGGGCGCGCCCGCTGCCGGACCTGTCGGTGGACCGCAATGCCACCGAACCGATGGCGCTGCTGGAGCGGCACATCGCGACCACGCCGGCGCGCGTGCTGATCGCCGCCGAGAGCGAGGGCCGGCGCGAAAGCCTGCTCGACCTGCTGCGCGACCACGGCATCCAGGTGCCCAGCGTGGCATCGCTGGCGGAGTTCGAGTCGGGCGACGACAAGGTGGCCATCGTGGCCGCGCCGCTGGCGGCAGGCTTCCAGTGGCAGCGCGACGACGGCCAGGCGCCGATCCAGTTCGTCACCGAAACCGAGCTGTTCGCCAGCGCGCCCAGCGCGCGTCGTCGCCGAAAGCAGGAGGCCACCAGCGACGTCGACGCGCTGATCAAGGACCTGTCCGAGCTGAAGGTGGGCGACCCGGTGGTGCACGTCAACCACGGCATCGGTCGCTACCGCGGGCTGATCAACATCGACCTCGCGAACGGGCAGGATGGGGGTCCGAGCGAGTTCCTGCACCTGGAGTACGCCGACGCCGCCACGCTGTACGTGCCGGTGTCGCAGCTGCACCTGATCGCCCGTTACACCGGCGTGTCGGCCGACGAGGCGCCGCTGCACCGGCTGGGCTCCGGCCAATGGGAAAAGGCGCGCCGCAAGGCCGCCGAGCAGGTTCGCGACACCGCAGCCGAACTGCTGGCGCTGTACGCGCGGCGCGAAGCGCGCCAGGGCCATGCGCACCGCTATTCGGCGCACGACTACGAGGCGTTCGCCGCCAGCTTCGGCTTCGAGGAGACGGCCGACCAGCGCGCCGCCATCCACGCCGTGATCCAGGACCTGGTGAGCCCGAAGCCGATGGACCGGCTGGTGTGCGGCGACGTGGGCTTCGGCAAGACCGAAGTGGCGCTGCGGGCCGCCTTCGTGGCCGTGATGGGCGGCAAGCAGGTGGCGATCCTGGCGCCCACCACGCTGCTGGCCGAGCAGCACTACCAGACCATCGTCGACCGCTTCGGACCCTGGCCGGTGAAGGTGGCCGAGCTGTCGCGCTTTCGCACGCCCAAGGAGGTGAAGGCGGCGCTGGACGGCCTGGCCGCCGGGGCGATCGACATCGTCGTCGGCACGCACAAGCTGCTGTCGCAGGACGTGAAGTTCGATCGACTGGGCCTGCTGGTCATCGACGAGGAGCACCGCTTCGGCGTGCGCCACAAGGAGGCCATCAAGGCCATGCGCGCCGAGGTGGACGTGCTCACGCTGACGGCCACGCCGATCCCGCGCACGCTGGGCATGGCGCTGGAGGGCCTGCGCGACCTGTCGGTGATCGCCACCGCGCCGCAACGCCGGCTGGCGATCAAGACCTTCGTGCGCAATGAAGGCAGCGGCACCATCCGCGAGGCCGTGCTGCGCGAGTTGAAGCGCGGCGGGCAGGTGTATTTCCTGCACAACGAGGTGGAAACCATCGGCCATCGCCGCGACACCCTCGCCGCGCTGCTTCCCGAGGCGCGCATTGCCGTGGCCCATGGCCAGATGCCCGAACGCGAGCTGGAAAGGGTGATGCGCGAGTTCATCGCCCAGCGCCACAACGTGCTGCTGTGCTCCACCATCATCGAGACGGGCATCGACGTGCCCACGGCCAACACCATCGTCATCAGCCGCGCCGACAAGTTCGGCCTGGCCCAGCTGCACCAGCTGCGCGGGCGTGTCGGCCGCTCGCACCACCAGGCCTATGCCTACCTGCTGGTGCCCGACGTGGAGGGCCTGACCAAGCAGGCGGCCCAGCGGCTGGAGGCGATCCAGCAGATGGAGGAGCTGGGCAGCGGCTTCTACCTGGCGATGCACGACCTGGAGATCCGCGGCGCCGGCGAGGTGCTGGGCGAGCACCAGAGCGGCAACATGATGGAAGTGGGCTTCCAGCTCTACAACGACATGCTGGCCGAGGCGGTGCGCGCGCTCAAGGCCGGGCAGGAACCCGACCTGCTGAGTCCGCTCGGTGGCCTGTTCGGCACCACCACCGACATCAACCTGCACGCGCCGGCCCTGCTGCCGGACGCCTACTGTGGCGACGTTCACGCCCGGCTGTCGCTCTACAAGCGCCTGGCCACGGCCGACACGCCAGATCGCATCGACTCGCTGCTGGAAGAAGTGACGGACCGGTTCGGCAAGCTGCCGCCGCAGGGCCAGACGCTGTTCGACACGCACCGCCTGCGCGTGCTGGCCCGCCCCTACGGCGTGACCAAGGTGGACGCCGGCCCGCGTCTCACGGTGATCGCGTTCCGGCCCAACCCGCCGGTGGATGCCGCAGCCATCATTGCCCTGGTGCAGAAGAACCGGCACATCAAGCTGGCCGGCAACGACAAGCTGCGCATCGAGCGCGAAATGGCCGACGCGTCGGCGCGGGCGCAGCAGGTGCGCGACGTGCTCAAGGCACTCGGCCCGCCGCGGCCGGCGGCGGGTCCTCCCGCCACCCGCTGAGGCGGCCTGCGCGTCAGGGCGGCGGCGCCTCGCCCGCGCCGTCGACCGCCTCCACCAGCCGCAGCGCCGCCACCACGTCCGACTGGGTCACCATGCCCACCAGCTTGCCGCCGTCGCCCACCACCGGGATGTGACGATGGCCGGTGCTGCCGAACAGGAGCACCAGGTCCGACAGGGTGCGATGGGGCCGGGTGACGCGGACCTTGCGCGTCATGATCTGGCCGACCACCTCCGGCTTGTCGGAACGGCTGCCGGGCAACGGCGCGAGCCAGCGTGTCAGGCGCGGGCCGAGGCCGTCGAGGTCGCTCACGCCGTCCGCGCCGGCGGCGCGCAGGAAGTCGGTCAGCGTGACGATGCCCACCACGTGCCGCGCGCGGTCCACCACCGGCAGGGTCTTCAGGCCCTTGCGGCGCAGCAGGGCCCAGGCGTCGCGCAACGGCGTGCCGAACTCGACCGTGTCCACGTCGCGCGCCATCACGTCGTCGCAGCGGGTGCGGGCCAGACGGCGCTGGTGCGCCAGGCGCTGGGTGCGGTCCACCAGTTCCAGCAACTCGTCGCGGCTGACGTCGAGCACCTGGTTGTAGCGGGCCAGCACGGCGTCGAGGTCTTCCTCGGTCACCGGACCGGCAGGCGGCGCGGCCGGACGGTGCGGATACGGATGCCGCGTGGCCGCATGCCAGGCCCAGGCCGCCAGGGTCAGCAGCAGCGCATTGGCCAGCACCGGCGACAAGACCGCCGCGGGGTCGCTGACGCCGTTGACCGCCATCAGCAGCGCCGCCGCACCGCCCGGCGGGTGCAGACAGCGCAGAGCGAGCATCGCGCCGATGGCCAGCGCCACCGCGGCAGCGGCGGCCAGGTCGGGCTGCGGCAGCCACGCCGCACATGCCACGCCCACCAGCGCGGACACGGCATTGCCGCCCACGACCGGCCAGGGCTGGGCCAAGGGGCTGGCCGGCAGGCAGAACAGCAGCACCGCGCTGGCGCCCATCGGCGCCACGATCCAGGTCATCCGGGAAGGGGTCGGCAGCAGATGGCTCAGCAGCGCGGTGGCCAGGATGCCGACCAGGGCGCCGGCCACCATGCGCAGGCGCTCCCGCCGGTCCACGGCCATGCGAGCGGGCCACAGGCTGCGCAGCCATGCGGCTGGCGAGGGCCTGACTTCGGGGGCGGTCATGGGGTGGGCGGCGTGGCAGGCATCGACCGTGACGGTGAGGCTCGGGCAGGCCGCCAGTATCGGGGCTGTCGGCCGCGGCGCGGACCCGGATAATCCGCTGCCCTGGAACACCGACCACCGACCCGCCTTGTCCCCGATCGAATTCGCCCCCGGTCTCGTGCTGCGCGGCATCTCGCCGCCGTTGTCGTTGCCCGACTTCCGCCTGATCGCGTTCGACATGGACTCGACGCTGATCAACATCGAGTGCGTGGACGAGATTGCCGACGCCGCGGGCCGCAAGGCCGAGGTGGCCGCCATCACCGAAGCCGCCATGCGTGGCGAGATCACCGACTACAAGGACAGCCTGCGGCGGCGCGTGGCATTGCTGAGGGGCGTGCCCGTGGCCGCGATGGAGCAGGTCTGGAGCGATCGCCTGCGGCTCAATCCCGGCGCCGAGGCGCTGGTGGGCGCCTGCCGCGATGCCGGCTTGCGGACGCTGCTGGTGTCCGGCGGCTTCACCTTCTTCACCGACCGCGTGCGCGACCGACTGCGGCTGGACTTCACCCGCAGCAACGTGCTCGAGGTGGCCGAAGGCGCCCTCACCGGTCGCCTGGTCGACCAGCCCTGGGGCGACATCTGCGATGGCGCTGAAAAGCGACGCATGCTGCTGCAGACCTGTGCGCGCATCGGCTGCGAGCCCCGTCAGGCGATCGCGGTGGGAGACGGTGCCAACGACCTGCCGATGATGGGCGAGGCCGGCCTGTCCGTGGCCTACCACGCCAAGCCGCGCGTGCGCGAGCAGGCCATGGTGTCGATCGAGCGGGGCGGACTGGACCGCCTGCTCGAAGTGGCCATGCCGCGTTGATGGCCATGCGCATCGCGGCTGTCATCGGAGGGTTGTTCGCGGCGACGGCGATGGCCGTGTCGGCACAGGACCTGCCGCTGGCCGCTTCGGCGCCTGCCCTGCCCGACACCGGCCCGGCATTGATCGCCCGCAACAGCCCGCAGGCCGTGGACCAGCTCTGCCACCTGGCGCGCCGCGGCGACGCCGAATCGCAGTACCAGCTGGCCTGGGTCTTCACCCACGGCAAGGGCGACGATCGGCGCGACGACTGGGCGGCCTACCTGTTCTACGCCGCGGCGTCGCAGGGCCACGACCAGGCCCGCCACATGCTGCAGTCGATGACCTGGCCTGCCGCCGAGGTGCCGGCCTGCATGATGCGCGCGCAAGCGCCCCCCAAGCCGGCGGCCGACGCACCCACCGTGGCCGTGAAGGCGCCGCCGCACATCGAGCAGATGGTGCAGCGCCTGGCGCCGCAGTTCCGCGTCGACCCGAAGCTGGCGCTGTCGATCATCGCGGTGGAGTCCAACTTCGACAGCTATGCCGTGTCGCGCAGCTCGGCCATGGGGCTGATGCAGCTGATCCCGCAGACGGCGCGCCGCTTCGGCGTGCGCAACGCCTTTGATGCGCAGCAGAACCTGCGCGGCGGCCTGGCCTACCTGCGATGGCTGCTGGCCTACTACGAGGGCGACGTGTCGCTGGTGGCGGCCGCCTACAACGCCGGCGAGGGCGCGGTGGACCGCCATCGCGGCGTGCCGCCGTTCGAGGAGACGCGCGAGTACGTGCGCCGCGTGACGGCGCGCTACGGCAATGCGCCGCATCCGTTCGACGCCCGCATCTCCGCTCCCTCGGCGCAACTGGCCAACATCCGCGCCCGGCGCTGACAGAGGCTGCCCGGACCGGTGACACGGCTCAACCGTCGAGCTGGGCCCAGACCTTGTCCAGACGCTTCACGCTCACCGGCTGCGGCGTGCGCAGCTCCTGCGCGAACAGGCTCACGCGCAATTCCTCCAGAAGCCATCGGAACTCGTCCAGGCGGCTGTCGCTTGCGCCCTTGCGTTCGGCGACGCGGCGCAGGAAGCGCTGCTCCAGCGGGCGCAGCTCGGCAAGGCGCTGCGCGTCGCGCTCGGGGTCGGCGCGCACCTTGTCCAGTCGCATCACGAGCGCGCGCAGATAGCGCGGCAGGTGAGCCAGCGCCGTCCACGGCGTGTCCATCACGAACCGCCGGCCGACCAGCCGTGAAAGCTGGGCCGCAGCGTCGTCGGCCACGTCCTTGGGCGGGCGCGCGTCCTTGAGCTTGCGCGTGGCGTTGACGTACTCCTGCAGTACCGCGCCCACCGCCCGCGCCACTTCCTGCGCGATCAGGTTCAGGCGGGACCGCCCCTGCTCCAGCCGGGCCCGAAAGGCCGCAGAGTCCGACGGCAGGGGATCGACCAGGAACGCGCGATCGAGCGCCACGGCCACGATCTGGTCGCGCAGGTCCTCCAGGGTTCCCAGGCCCATGTACTGGGCGCCCAGCCGCTGCAGGTCGGGGATGTTCTTCTCCAGGTACTTCAGCGGCTCGCGCAGTTGAAGCGCGAACAGCCGCCGCAAGCCGGCGCGGTGCCTCGCGGCAGCCACTTCGGGTTCGTCGAAGACTTCGATCTCGACATGCGACGTGCGATCCACCAGCGCCGGAAATCCCACCAGCACCTGGCCGGCCTTGCTGACCTCCATCAGTTCGGGCAGCTCGCCGAAGGTCCAGTCGGTGATCGGGGCCGGCGCAGACACGGGCGCCGCGACGGTCGCCCTGGCCGGTGCCGGAGATCCGCCTTGCGTCTGCACCACGGTGCCCGCCCTCCGGGAAGCGCCGGGTGCCGCAGGTCCCGTCGATGCCGTGGCGGCGCCTGCCGCGCCTGCCGCGCCTGCCGCGCCCGGCGCGGCCTGCTGCAGCTTCAGCGCCGCCAGCGCCTGGAACGCACCGCGCGCCTGCGCACCCAGTTCGCCCTTCAGCGCGGCCAGGTTCCGGCCCATGCCGAGCTGGCGCCCGTGCTCGTCCACCACGCGCAGGTTCATGAACAGGTGCGGCGACAGCGTCTCCAGCTTGAAGTCGGCGCGCGCCACGGGCAGCTGGGTGCGATCGCGAACGCGCGCCAGCAGGGTGTCCATCAGGCCGCCGTCGCCGAAGGGCACCGCGTCGCAGAAACCCTGCGCAAACTCAGGCAGCGGCACCAGCCGCGACCGCGGCCGCTGCGGCAGGCTCTTGAGCAGCGCCTGCACCTTGGCGGCCAGCATGCCCGGCACGAGCCACTCGCAACGCTCGTCGCTGACCTGGTTGAGCGCATACACCGGCACCGTCACCGTCATGCCGTCGCGCGCGTCGCCCGGCTCGTGCAGGTAGTCCACCGCGCAGTCGATGCCGCCCAGGCGGATGGTGCGCGGATACGCCGCGGTGGTCACGCCGGCGGCCTCGTGCCGCATCAGCGCGTCGCGCGTCAGATGCAGCAGCTTCGGGTCGTCGCGCGACGCCTTGCGGTACCAGCGTTCGAAGCTCGACGCGCCGACCACGTCGGCCGGGACCTGGCTGTCGTAGAAGCCGTGGATCAGGTCGTCGTCGACCAGCACGTCCTGCCGCCGCGACTTGTGCTCCAGCGCCTGCACCTCGCGGATCTGGCGCGCGTTGTGCGCCAGGAAGGGCCATTTGGCGTCCCACTCGCCGGCCACCAGCGCCTCGCGGATGAAGATCTCGCGCGCCGTGGTCGGGTCGATGGTGCCGTAGGCGGTGCGGCGGCCGCTGTAGACCAGGATGCCGTACAGGGTGGCGCGCTCCAGGGCCACCACCTCGCCGGCCTTCTTTTCCCAGTGAGGCTCCAGCAGCTGTCGCTTCAACAGGTGCCCTCCGACGCGCTCGATCCAGGTCGGCTCGATGGCGGCCAGGCCGCGGCCGAACAGACGCGTGGTCTCCACCAGCTCGGCGGCCATCATCCAGCGCCCGGGCTTCTTCGACAGGTTGGCGCCGGGGTGGCGCCAGAACTTGATGCCGCGCGCGCCCAGGTACCAGTCGTCATCGTCGGCCTTGCAGCCCACGTTGCCCAGCAGCCCTGCCATCAGCGCCAGATGGACCTGTTCGTAGGTGGCCGGCACGGTATTGAGGCGCCAGCCGTGCTCGGCCACCACGGTCAGCAGCTGCGAGTGGATGTCGCGCCACTCGCGCACCCGGCGCGCGGAGATGAAGTGGTCGCGCAGGCGCTGCTCCTGCTGGCGGTTGGAAAGCTTGTGCGAGTCGGCCGGGCCGCTGCCCGGGCGGTGCCCGTGCTGGCCGCGGCCCTCCTCGACCCACTGCCACAGGCGCAGCGTGCCCATGAACTCCGACTTCTCGTCGTCGAAAGGCTTGTGCTTCTGGTCGGCAGCCTGCTGCTGGTCGAGCGGCCTGTCGCGCACGTCCTGGCCCGACAGCGCCGCGGCGATCACCAGCACCTCGGCCAGCGCCTGCTGCTCGCGCGCGGCCAGGATCATGCGACCCACACGCGGGTCCAGCGGCAGGCGGGCCAGCTCGCGGCCGATCGGCGTCAGCTCGTTGGCGTCGTCCACGGCGCCCAGCTCACCGAGCAGCGCGTAGCCGTCGGCGATCGCCTTCTTCGGCGGTGGCTCGAGAAACGGGAACGCCTCCACGTCGCCCAGGCCGAGCGACTTCATGCGCAGGATCACGCCGGCCAGCGACGAGCGCAGGATCTCGGGGTCGGTGAAGCGCGGGCGGCCGGCGAAGTCCTTCTCGTCGTACAGGCGGATGCACACCCCGTCGGCCACGCGGCCGCAGCGCCCGGCGCGCTGGTTGGCCGCCGCCTGGCTGATGGCCTCCACCTGCAGCTGCTCGACCTTGCTGCGGTAGCTGTAGCGCTTGACGCGGGCCTGCCCCGGGTCGACGACGTAGCGGATGCCGGGTACCGTGAGCGAGGTCTCGGCCACGTTGGTGGCCAGCACGATGCGCGGCGCGCCGTGGTGCGCGAAGACACGGTCCTGCTCGGCGGCCGACAGGCGCGCGAAGAGCGGCAGGATCTCGGCATGGCGCCGGCGCGGGTCGTGCGACAGGTGCTTGCGAAGATGGTCCGCCGCCTCGCGGATCTCGCGCTCGCCGGGCAGGAACACCAGCACGTCGCCCGCCGGGGCGCCGCGCCAGAGCTCGTCCACCGCGTCGGCGATGGCCACGTGCAGGTCGCGGTCCTTCGTCTCCTCGAACGGCCGCCAGCGCTGCTCGACCGGAAAGGTGCGCCCGGACACCTGGATCACCGGCGCCGGCCCGCCGGGGCCGGCGAAGTGCGCGGCAAAGCGGTCGGCGTCGATCGTGGCCGATGTGACGATGACCTTCAGGTCGGGCCGGCGCGGCAGGATCTGGCGCAGGTGCCCGAGCAGGAAGTCGATGTTCAGCGAGCGCTCGTGCGCCTCGTCGATGATGATCGTGTCGTAGGCGCGCAGCAGCGGGTCGCCCTGCGTCTCGGCCAGCAGGATGCCGTCGGTCATCAGCTTGACCGACGCGCCGGGCGAAAGCCGGTCGTTGAAGCGCACCTTGTAGCCCACCACCTCGCCCAGCGGCGTGTTCAGCTCGGTGGCGATGCGCATCGCCACGCTGGACGCGGCGATG
>WBZX01002591.1_pt1 | contig 12190 bp, 10 predicted proteins | sample 5204211 | NCBI WGS metagenome assembly WBZX01 (sample SAMN12344362, study PRJNA552823) | activated sludge metagenome | biome: Activated sludge suspended growth; feature: Nitrification reactor; material: Wastewater; isolation source: activated sludge from nitrification reactor of wastewater...
AACGGCACCGCGCACCAGTTCTGCGGCGTCGCGGAGGCGTCGTTCAAGTACGAGACCGAGCCCTGCCGCATGCACGGGCGACCACCGCAGCCCACCGCGGTGCCGGTCAGTAGCTCGTTGCGCTGACCGGTCGCGATCCCGGTCATGTCGGGGATGCAGTCGCCGCACGGATCGGTGCAGGTGGCCTGCGGGTTGTAGCCGACCAATGCCGCGTCGAGCGTGTCGCCGTCCATGCGCAGGTACTGTGCGGCCGCGAGGTCGGCGGCCGCCTGCGCCACCATCAGCGCCCGCTCGCGCGCGACCAGCTGCCCGGCCTGCTCGACCTCCCGCACCGAGCTGCGCACGACCAGCAGCCCCGCGGTCATCAGCGACACCGACAGCAACATCACGCTGACCATGGTCGCGCCGCGCTGCGATCGCGCGCGTCGGACGGTGCGGGGGCGGATGGGGCGGGCTTGCGTGGTCATGGTCCAGGGCTCCTCACTGCAGTCTGGGGTCGCGCCAGCGCAGGTTGTCGGGGGTGTAGCGCTCGGTCAGGGTGAACCGCTGGCGCACGCCGACCAGCGAGGGGATCGCGGGGCGGTCCTCGATGGCAGGGAGATCGGCAATCGCGAGCCCGCCTGTACCCTCGTCGCCCTCGGTCGAGGCGACCAGGGTGATGCGGGCCGTCTGCGGACTCATGCGAAACGGCGGCCCCGGATCGGACTCCAGCGCAGCCCAGGCGTCCCGGTTGTACTCGGCGCTGCCGTAGTTCACGCAGTCGGGCGCGCTCTGCTCTTCGAGCGCGTTGCCGAGCCACTCGTCGGTGCCGCGCTGGCCGCTCTCCGTGCGGTTCTCGTCGACCTGATGGTTCGGCAGGCCCGCGAGCGGACCCTCGGCCGGTCCCAGCTCCTCGAAGCCGCCATCGGGGTAGCGGATCGACAGCGCGTCGGAGCTGGCCTGCGACCAACCATCGCAACCCACCGCGATCTGTAGGTCCTCGATCATCGGCCCGATCGCGACCGCGGCCGGCGGGCTGTCGCTGCCCGGCAGGTGCAGCTGCGGTGCAGTGCAGCTACCGGCGGCGCAGTGGGGATAGTCGACACCGCCCAGGCCCTCGAGGTCGCCGGCCTGGAAGCCGATGATGTCGTAGCGCACCAGGTAGGGCAGCGCGGGGATCGAGTAGTCGATCTCGTAGCGAGACCAGCGCAGGCGCCCGACCGGCACCACCATCACCGACGACAGCGTGTCGGCCTGCCAGTCGTCGCCGCAGCCCACGGGCGACGCGTCGGAGGTGCAGGCCGGCGGCTCGTCGTTGAAGTTGCCGACCATCGTCGCGAGGCCTTGGTTGAAGCCCGAGGTGCCGCCGATCGGGAGGCTCCACTCGTAGGTCTCGGCGCCCGGCTGCACGTCGTCGGTGACCTGCAGCAGCAGACACTGCGAGTGGGCGGTCGGCGAGAACGGCACCACCGCGGCGCCCGGACGCGCAGCGACCACCACGAACGTGCCGGGCGGGAACAGCTGCTGCACCTGTGCGAGGTGGGCGGGGTTGGTGCTGTCGAGGGCGCCCGGCGCCGTCTCGAGCGTGAGCGCCGTGGCGGCGCCGTCGATGCCCCCGTCGATCGTGAACACACCGACGTTGCCGAGGTAGTTGGCCTCGCCGGCGATGACGTCGAAGCTGTCGGCCGCGCCGGCCGCATCGACGGCCCCGCCCGAGCGCCAGTGGCCCTGGAGGCCGTCGCGCAGCACCCAGTAGCGCTCGCCCGTGACCGGATCGACGACCGCGTCGGTCGGCAGCCCGGCGCCGGGGTTCACCAGCTGGCTAGTGGCCGCGTCCCACACCCGCAGCTCCGTGCACGTGCGCGTGAAGCCGAGTCCGGCCTGGCGCACGTCTTGACCGATCGACCACATCGCGCCCTCGAGCGCCTGCTGCATCATGACGTTGCGCTCGTGGGCCGACGCATTGGTGCGCTGCACGCTCGAGAACGCGAAGATGCCGAGCATCACGATGCCCGAGACCACCAGCGCGACCATCAGCTCGACCAGCGTGAAGCCGCGCTGGCGTGCGTGGCGTGCATGGCGAGCACGGCGGGCGCTCACGGCAACACCACCGTGTCGTTGGCTCGCACGGTCCGCAGCTGCACCGACGCGACCCAGGGCTCGTACGCGGCGTCGCTGGGGTCGGCCATCGCCGGCACCAGCGTGTCGATGGTCCGGCTCGCGGGCGGCGGCGAGCTCGAGTTCGAGTCGTCGATCCACAGCACCGTGACCTGCACCACCAGCGCGTTGATCTGCGGCAGATCGACCGTGAGGTCCGGCGGGTTGCTCGACGGCGGGTTGGTGGCGTCGACGACCCAGTCGACCGAGCGATGCACGATGTACGTGTCGCGCAGCGAGCCGACCACGTTCGTGCTCTCGTCGCGATCGGCGGGCGGACGCCGGAAGTCGCTGGTGCGGGCGTCGACGTCGACACCGCTGTCGTCGTACGGCAGCGTCGGTGCGGCGTTGCCGGCGAAGTCGTAGCTCAGAAGCTCGACGAAGCTGCGCGACTGCAGCTCTGCCATGGCCTGCTGGGCGGCGCGCTCGGCATCCCGCATCAACGCGCTCGAGCGCTGGGCTTCGACGCTGCGGCCCTCGATCGCGACCAGCCCGACGATCGCGATCGCGAACAGGGCGATCGCGACCAACACCTCGATGAGCGTGAAGCCGCGCTGCCCGCCACCGCGACGGGGCGCAGCGCGATGGCGAGGGGACCGTTGGAGATGGGCACGCATGGCGAGACGTTCGTCAGTCGAGCTGCTCGAAGGTGCGCACGAGGCCACCTGGGTAGATCTGCACGATGGAGTACTTGGTGCCGGTGGTCAGCGTGCGGTCGGCGATCCATAGCGTGGCGCCGGCGTTGGGCACCCCCGAGAAGTTGCCGTCGGGATCGGAGAAGCGGCCGTCGGGCTCGAACACCAACGTCTGCGTGCCGGCGACGCAGTCGTCCGGTGGGTCGACGGTCGCGGTCTGCGACGGCGCGTGGACCCCCGGCGTCAGGCCGAACACGCACACGATCGGCGTGCCGGTGTCGGCGGCGATGAGCGTGCCGGCGCTGCCGAAGGTGCCGGCGCCGTCGACGAGCGACACGCGATCGACCGGTCGCCAGGTGTCGTCGCTGGTGTCGAACGCGGTGATGGTCACCGAGAAGCGATCGACCACGACCCGCACCTGGGTCTGCCGATCGACGGCGGCGTTGCGCGCCTGCACGACCGCGCCCTCGACGTCGGCGACGAAGTGGGCCCGCAGGTTCGCGAACTCGTTGCGGCGGAAGCCGACCGCGGCGACTACGGCCAGCAGCGCGACCACGGCCAGCACGACCATCAGCTCGATCATCGAGAAGCCGAGATCTCCGCGGCGGCGTCCACCAACGCCGACCCCGGCCCGCGCGGGGCCCCGCAAGCCACGGTCGTCGCTGTGCAACGATTTCATAGCCAGGGCCGCATCTGGGCACCGGGACAGCCGGGCGACGGTCTGGCAACTGGCTGGAATCATGGGCGGTGCGCTCGTCGGCGATGGGCCCGGACGGGCCGCGTTCGGGCGGGCGGTGGCCACCAGTGCAACGGCCATGCCGGCCCCATGGACCCCCATCCCCGGAACTCCTCCCGGGACGTCACCCCCGCCGGTCATCCAGCTCACACGATTGTGCCGCTTCGTCGGCCGGGATACCTTAACGACCACCATGGCGAAACCAGCCCAGCAGGAAGCAAAGGACGAGAAGCGCGCCATCTGGTACCTGCGCAAGATTCCGATGTTCGAGACCGTGCCGGCGAACACGTTGGCCGAGCTCGCACTGCTCGTCGAGATCCGAGAAATCGCGCGTCGTCAGGTCATCTACCTCCCCGGTGACCCCGGTGATCGCGTGTTCTTCATCAACGGCGGGCGCGTGAAGTGCAGCAAGGTGACGCGCGACGGCAAGGAGCTGACGCTCGCATACCGCGGCGCCGGCCACATGTTCGGCGAGCTGTGCGTCATCGATGGCACGCCGCGCGACGAGATGGCCGAGGCGATGAAGAACGCGATCATCACCGAGCTGCCGCGCGATGCGTTCCGCGAGCTGCTGCTCGGCGACGCCGCGCTCGCGTTCCAGTTCGCGTGCACGATCGGCGAGCGCCGGCGGCAGATCGAGACCAAGCTCGAGCACCTGGTGTTCCGCGACGTGCAGGCCAAGCTGGCCGCGCTGCTGCTCGAGCTCGGCGAAGAGTACGGCGTCGAGTGCGAGGACGGCATGCAGATCGGGCTCAAGATCACCCATCAAGAGATGGCCAACCTGATCGGCTCGACCCGCGAGACCATCTCCCTCACCCTGGCGCAGTTCAAGAAGAAGGGTCTGCTCGATCTGAACGGACGCACGGTCGTGCTGCGCGACCAAGACGGCCTCGGAGCGATGACGTGAACGCGGCCGCGGTGAAGCAGCTCGCGTGAGTGCCGGCGGACATCAAGAGCGCTGGGGCACGCGCCTGGGCGTGATCCTGGCGGTGTCGGGCTCGGCGGTCGGGCTCGGCAACTTCGTGCGCTTCCCCGGCGTCGCGGCCAGCAACGGCGGCGGCGCGTTCATGATCCCGTACTTCATCGCGCTCGTGCTGGTCGGCATCCCGGTCGGCTGGGCCGAGTGGACGATGGGCCGCTACGGCGGTCGCAAGGGCTTCCACAGCTCGCCGGCGATCCTCGGCGCGATCGGAGGCGGCGCCCTGCCCCGCTACCTCGGCGTGCTGGGCCTGCTGATCCCCGTGGTCGTGTACATGTACTACGGCCTGGTCGAGGCCTGGTGCCTGCACTACGCATGGGCGTTCGCCAACGGCGGCATCGGACTGCCCCACGGCATCGCCGAGGCGACCGCACAGTCGTCCAACTACTTCGACGCCATCGCCGGCGTGCACGCCGACGGCGTGCTGCTCGAGCAGGGCAGCACGCTGACGTTCTGGCTGATCGTCGTCGCGCTCAACGCCTACTTCGTGTATCGCGGGCTATCGGGGGGCATCGAGACCTTCTGTCGCTGGGCGATGCCGGCGATGGCGATCTGCGCGGTGATCGTGCTGGTGCGCGTGCTGACGCTGGGCACGCCGGACCCGAGCCACCCCGAGCTGTCGGTGTCGTCGGGGCTCGGCTTCATGTGGAACCCCGACCTCGCGAAGCTGAGCAACGCCGAGACCTGGCTGGCCGCCGCCGGCCAGATCTTCTTCTCGCTGTCGGTCGGCTTCGGCGTGATCATCAACTATGCGTCGTACCTGCGCCGCAAGGACGACGTGGTGCTCTCGGGGCTGACCGCGGCCGCGACCAACGAGGTCTTCGAGGTCGGCTTCGGCGGCATGATCACCGTGACCGCAGCCTTCGTGTTCCTGGGCGCCAACTTCACCGTCGCGTCGGCGTACGACCTCGGCTTCGAGACCCTGCCGGTCGTGTTCGCGCAGATGGGCGCGCTCGGCAACCTCATCGGCGCGCTGTGGTTCTTCATGTTGTTCCTGGCCGCCATCACCAGCTCGCTGTCGATGCTGCAGCCGGTCAAGGCCTTCCTGCAGGAGGCGCTGGGCCTGCGGCACGGCACCGCGGTCGCGGCCGTGGTGACGGTGACGGCCGCCGGCGGGCTGTGGACGCTGCATCACAGCCGCGATCAGATCGCGCTGCACACCATGGACTTCTGGGTCGGCACCGCGACCATCTTCGTGCTCGCGACCGTGCAGCTCATCTACTTTGCATGGGTCTTCGGTGTCGACCGCGGGCTCGCCGAAGCCCACGAGGGCGCGCAGATGCGCATCCCGGGCGTGTTTCGCATCGTGCTGAAGTGGATCGCCCCGGCCTACCTGCTGGTGGTGTTCGCCGCGTTCTGCCAGCAGAGCCTCGGCGGCCGCATCACTGCGCTGGGCGAAGAGCCGGCCGCCGCGTCGACGCTGGCGATCGTGCTGGTGGTGCTGCTGGCGCTGCTCGTCATCACCCGCATCGGCGAGATCCGCTGGCGCGCACAGGGGCTCGACGTCGACGGCAAGCATCCACCCGACGACGACGTGGAGGCCGAGCCGCGATGACCACCGCCGGTTGGATCTTCATGGTCGTGTCGCTGGTCGGGGTCTGGGCGCTGGCGCTGTGGTGCTACCGCCGCGTGCTGCGGGGCTGATCGGCCGCGCTACACCAGTGCGGCCGCGATCGCCTGCCGCATCGCGTCGTCGACCTCGTCGCCACGCAGCAGCTCGCGACCGTCGCGATCGAGCACCACGACGGTCGGCACGTTGCGGGCGCCGTAGTGCTGCGAGAGTCGGAACTCGGGGTCGGCGAACAGCGCGTAGTCGATACCGGCCTCGCTGGCGAACGCCAGCGCCTGCTCGAAGCCGTGGCCGACGTGGACGCCGACCACCACGAGCCCACGCGCGCGCTCGGCCTGCGAGAGCGCGATGACCTTGGGGATCGAGTCGCGGCAGGGCTCGCACCAAGTGGCCCAGAAATCGATCACCGTGACGCGACCGGCGATGACCTGCTCGAAGACCGCGTCGGCCGGACGCAGCGCGACGGTGCCGTCGGCCGCCGGCGACTGCGTACCGCGCGGGCGGGGGCCGCAGGCCAGCGTCGAGGCGCCGAGGCCGAGCAGGAGGTCGCGCCGTGTCACCACCGGGTGCATCTGCAGGTCTGCGCCAGCGTTGATACCGCAACGCGGGCGTCGCTGGCGAGGGATCTGGGCCACGTCGCCAACGCGGCGGTCCGGCCGCCGCTCGCCACCGACGACGCGGTGACGTGCGCGCTAGAACTCGCGGCCGTAGCCGATCGAGAACACGTTCACGCGCAGGTCGTTGCTGCGTTGGTACCGCGAGAACCCCGCGTCGAGGTAGGCGGGCGGGCGGACCCCGCCGGGCGGTTGCAGGTACAACACCGCCTTGATGCCGCCCTGGTGGGCGGAGAACGGCGCGAGGTCGCTATCGGCGGTGATGGGTGTGTCCTCCGGCAGGCCCATGCGGGTGGCGCTCGAGTAGAACGAGACCCCGCGCTGCCAGTGGTAGCGGTAGAGCGCGCGCAGGTAGAAGCGCCGGCCGATCCACTGATAGAGCATCACCGACGGCGTGTGCGCGCGGAGATCGAAGGTGTCGGCGTAGTAGCGGTAGCCGAGCTTGATCGTCGTGCGCGTGCGCGGGATGTGCTGGTTGAGCTGCAACGCCAGCGCGTGGCGGGTGCGGCTTCTCGGCAGCACCTCGGGCCTCCGATTGGGGCAATCGTAGGCCGGCTTCTGGCCGTTGTCGTCGGAACAGCCGGTGGTCGGTGCGTCGGCGACGTAGATCGAGTTCCACGTGGTCGCCAGCGTGCCCGACTGGAACGTCAGGCCGTACGAGCCCGAGATCAGCGTGGTCGGCGAGAGCACCTGCGTGAGCGTGAGGTTGTCGCTCGACGTCATGCGGTACTCCTGCCCCTTCGGGCTCCAGCCCAGCGGGTGGATGTAGTCGAACCAATCGAAGACGTAGGTGGCGTTGACGCCGACCGTGGTGTTGTCCTCGAAGAAGCTGCCGACCCAGCCGCCGCCGACGAAGAACGAACGCCACGGCTCCTCGAAGTGCACGCCGTAGCGCATCGTGAACTTGCCGCGGCGCGGCGAGTCGTAGGTGGTGGCGACGTCGATCTCACCCGCCTCGTTCTGTCGCGACGCCGACGACACCGCGTCGAGACCATCGGGGGACGCCGCGGAGATGACGTCCAGCGCGAACGCCACCTGGTGACTCCACCGCGGGTTGCGCTGGCGCAGCGCGACCATGCCCATCGGCTGCAGCACGGTCATGCGCTGCGAGCCCGGCCCCTGCGGCGGACCGGCCTTGGACTGGAAGCCGTGGCCGTACTGATCGAAGAACGACAGCCGCAGCCACAGGCCATCGATCGACACCGCCTTCGGCGGTGACTCGGCCGCCGCAGACGCGGCCGGGGCCGCCGCGACCGGCCGCGCGAGCGCGAGCCCGAAGCCGACCGCGAAGAACCCCGCGCGGCAGCGTTCGCGCCTAGTTCGAGCAGCCACAGCCGCCGCCCGCTGGACGTGCATCACCGCCGGCGGCGCCCTCGCGCGAGGTGTAGAGCTTGCGGTTGGCCCGAGCCTCGAGCGGATCATCCTGCAGCGCCATCGTCGGATCGGCGAGGTACTCGCGGCGGTTCTGCGGCACCGCGGCGCAGGCCGAGGTCACCACCAGCGCCAGCGCCATCCACCGCCCCTGCTCGATCGTCAGCGACCGCATTCGGGCTACGTTTATAGATCGGGGGCAAGAGCTTCGGCAAAGCCCGAAGCAACGGCGGGATCGCGAAGCGATTGCGCGCCCACGGTGGGGCCGCGCGGTCGCCCCCCGCCCCGGCGTCACTGCGCGCGGGCCAGCGCGCCCGCCAGGTGCGGCGCGGTGTGCCCGTGCTCGCTGCGCGCGACGTACTCGGGCGTGCCGCTGGTGACCAGGCGGCCCCCGCCGTTGCCGCCGTCGGGCCCGATGTCGATGACGTGGTCGGCCGACTTGATGACGTCGAGATCGTGCTCGATGACCACCACCGTGTTGCCCTCGTCGACCAGCCGCTGCAGCACGCCGAGCAGCTGCTTGACGTCGCCGAAGTGCAGGCCGACGGTCGGCTCGTCGAGCACGAATAGCGTGCGGCCGGTCGACTTGCGCGCGAGCTCGCGAGCGAGCTTGATGCGCTGGGCCTCGCCGCCCGACAGCGTGAGCGCGCTCTGTCCCAGCGCGAGGTAGCCGAGCCCGACGTCGCGCAGCACCTCGAGCTTCTGGCGCATGCCGGGGTGCGCGATGAAGAAGTCGCAGGCCTCGGCGACGTTCATCGCCAACACGTCGGCGATGGTCTTGCCGCGCATCGTGACCGACAGCGTCTCGCGGTTGTAGCGCTTGCCGCCGCAGACCTCGCACACGACCCACAGATCGGCGAGGAACTGCATCTCGATGCGCTTGACGCCCTCGCCCTGGCAGCCCTCGCAGCGGCCACCCTTGACGTTGAACGAGAAGCGCGAGGGCTGCCAGCCACGGATCTTCGCGTCCGGCAGCGACGCGAACACACCCCGCAGCTCGGCGAAGATGCCGGTGTAGGTCGCGGGGTTGCTGCGGGCGCTGCGACCGATGGGCGACTGATCGACGTGGATGACCTTGTCGATGTGCTCGAGCCCGTCGACACCGTCGCACGGCAGCGGCGGACGGGCGGCGCCATTGACCACGCGCGCGGCCTCGGCCAGCAGCGTGTCGATCACTAGGCTCGACTTGCCCGAGCCGCTCACGCCGGTGACGACCGTGAGCAAGCCGATCGGGAAGCGCACGGTGACGTCCTGCAGGTTGTGCCCACGGGCGCCGCGGACCAACACCGAGGGCCCACGCGGACGTCGGCGCTGGCTGGGCAGCTCGATCTGCATGCGGCCGCTGAGATAGGCGCCGGTCAGCGAACGCGGGTGGGCCAGCACCTCGTGTGTGGGTCCGGCCGCGACCACGCGGCCGCCGAGCGGACCCGCCCCCGGGCCCATGTCGACCAACCAGTCGCTGGCGCGCATGGTCGCCTCGTCGTGCTCGACCACGATCACGGTGTTGCCGAGGTCTCGCAGGTGCAGCAGCGTCGCGATGAGGCGATCGTTGTCGCGTGGGTGCAGGCCGATGCTGGGCTCGTCGAGCACGTAGGTGATGCCGGCCAGCGCCGCGCCGACCTGGGTGGCCAGGCGGATGCGCTGTGACTCGCCGCCCGACAACGTCATCACCGGGCGATCGAGCGTCAGGTAGCCGACCCCGACCTCGAGCAGGAACTTGAGCCGCGCACGGACCTGGCCGAGTACGGCCTGGGCGATCTCGCCGGCCTCGCCGGTGAACTCGAGCCCGCCGAGGGTGGCGGCGAGCTGATCGAGGGGCATGCGTCCGAGCGCCGCGATGTTGTGCGCACCGATGCGGACCATGCGGGCCGGCAGGCACAGCCGCTCGCCCTCGCACTCTGGGCAGACCACGTCGGTGGTGTAGGCCTCGACGTCGTCGATGCCGTCGGGCTCGTCGTCGCCGTCGTCGCCGGCGCGGGCCTCGAGTTCGCGCAGCCGTCGGGTCAGCTGCGCCCGCACGCCCTCGAACGGGCGCTCGAGCCCCGCGACCACCGCGTCGGTGCCCTCGATCACGCCGATCTGTGCGGCCACGGGCAGCTCCCCGAACGGAGTGTCGAGATCGATGTCGAAGTGCTCGGCCAGTGCGGCCAGCAGCCGCTGCTGGCCCGCGCCGCCGCGCCGTGCCCACGGCCGCACCGCGCCCTGGCGCAGCGACAGCCGCGGCTCGACCAGCCGCGCGTTGTCGAAGACCCGCTGCACGCCGAGCCCGTCGCAGCGCGGGCACGCACCGGCGGGCGAGTTGTACGAGAACAGCGACGGCGTGATCTCGGGATACGCGATGCCCTCGTCGAGCTCGGCGTAGCGATCGGAGAAGCGCAGGCGGGTGCCATCGACCGTGAGGATCTCGACCACGCCGCCGGTCAGCCCCAGCGCCAGCTCGATCGAGTCGCCCAGCCGCGCCTGCAGCGACGACTCGGGGTCGCGCTTGAGCTTGAGCCGATCGACGTAGACCTCGATGGTGTGACGCACGCCGGGATCGAGCGTCAGGTCCTGCGCCAGATCGCAGACCTCGTCGTCGATCGCGACCCGCACGAAGCCGCGACGGCGCAGGTCCTCGAGCAGCTCGGCGTGATCGCCCGCGGCGTTGACCACCACCGGCGCGAGCACCGAGAAGCGGGTGTCGTCGGGCAACGCGAGCACCGCGTCGACCATCTCGGTGACGCCGTGGCGCTTCATGGGCTTGCCGGTCTTGTGGCTGTAGACCACGCCGACGCGGGCGAACAGCAGCCGCAGGAAGTCGTGGATCTCGGTGGCGGTGCCAACCGTCGAGCGAGGGTTGCGGCCGCGGGCGTCCTGCGAGATCGCGACGGTGGGCGACAGCCCCTCGACCAGATCGACGTCGGGCTTGGGCAGCTGCGCGAGGAACGTACGCGCCGCCACGCTGAGGCTCTCGACGTAGCGGCGCTGGCCCTCGGCGAACACGGTGTCGAACGCGAGGCTGCTCTTGCCCGAGCCGCTCGGGCCGGTGATGCAGACCAGGCAACCGCGCGGCAGGTCGAGGTCGACGCCGCGGAGGTTGTGCGTGCGGGCGCCCCGGATCTTGATGAAGCCGCTCGCGAGCGCAGCGCGGGCGGCGGTCGAGACCGGCGCGCTCGATGCGGATGCGGTCGACGTCGACGGTGGCGACGCGACCGACTCGGACGCGGCGACGGCCGGGGCCTTCGACCGACCGCTGCGGGCCCGGCTGGCGGGCGCGGGCGCGGGCGCGGGCGCCAGATCGCCCTTGCGCGTGCCGGTGCGGCGCGACCGAGTCGGCGGCGGCGCGGCGAGCTTGCCCGGCGCGCGCGCCATCAGCCGCGCCCCCGGGCGTACGCGACCGCGGCGAACATGCTGCTCGGATCGGCGACGCCGTGTCCGGCGATGTCGCGCGCGGTGCCGTGGTCGGGCGAGGCGCGGCGAAACGGCAGGCCGAGGGTGGCGTTGATGCCGTCGCTGCCGTGTAGCAGCTTGAACGGCCCCAGGCCCTGATCGTGGTACATCGCGACGATCGCCGCGAGCTCACCGCGGGCGTGGATGCCGAACGCGGTGTCGGCCGGCATCGGGCCCACGAACTCGATCCCCGGACAGGCCCCACGCAGGGCCTCGATCGCCGGCGCGATCACGCGGATCTCCTCGTCACCCAGGCGGCCCTTCTCGCCAGCGTGGGGGTTGAGGGCGAGCACGCCGATGCGTCGGTTGTCACCGAAGTACGGCAGCGCGTCGGCCAGCAAGCGCCCGACCCGGACGATCTCGGCGACACCCAGGCGACGCGGGACCTCGACGAGCGGGAGGTGGATGGTCGCCAACGCCACCCGCAGGATCGGCCCCCACATCAGCATCGCGAAGTCCTCGACGCCGGCCGCCGCGGCGAGGAATTCGGTGTGGCCGGGGTGCACCAGGCCCTCGTCCTGCGCGCGGGCCTTGTCGATCGGCGCGGTCACCATCGCGACCGGCTCGTCGCGCGCGACCGATGCGAGCGCGGCCTCGGTCGCGGCCACCAGCGCCGCGTACTGGCCCATGCCGGGCGCGGCGGCACGATCGAGGTGCCGCGCCAGCGTCGCCCAGCCGCGCGCTGCCCACGGGCGATCGGGCCCGAGCCGCGCCGCCAGC
>WBZX01002593.1_pt1 | contig 12185 bp, 18 predicted proteins | sample 5204211 | NCBI WGS metagenome assembly WBZX01 (sample SAMN12344362, study PRJNA552823) | activated sludge metagenome | biome: Activated sludge suspended growth; feature: Nitrification reactor; material: Wastewater; isolation source: activated sludge from nitrification reactor of wastewater...
GAAGCTCGAAGAGGCCATCACCGAGACTGCGTCACAGCGGCATGCGGGCCGACGACCCCAACGCGATGAGCCGATCGATGACCACCACGGTGCGGTCCCACTCGGCATCATCGAGAGCGGCCATCCACTCGACGACTTCGTCGTGCAGCTCGATCTCAGCCACACCGCAGTATCGCATTTTTGCGATGATCGCACAAGGGCGATGATTGGATCCAGAGTCGACGCGATCAGGCTTGAGGTCGGGTCCTGCCGGGCCATGCGATCTGCACGTCGTGTTGATGCTCGCGACCCGCGGCGGGAATGGGTCGACCGCTCCCCACATTGCATCGATCACTGTCGATTTATGATCGCCGTTGCGGCAGGTCTGATCTGAAGGAGGTCCCGATGCCCGATCGCCCTGAACCGACCTTCCCAACGCCTGACGTTGTGGCACTGCACCTGACGGCATCACGACGTCGCATCCTCGAGGTGTTGCGCGACTGCGGACCCAGGACCGACGCCGAGATCGCTGAGTGCTGGATGGACGGTGACGGGAGCGCCGACCGATGGGAAGGCCGCCTGCCGGGTCTGGTCGGCCGGTCGACGTGGAAGTTGGAGTTCCTCGGGTGGATCGACGCCGACGGCGATCGCTGGAAGTTGACGTCGATCGGCAGCGCAGCACTGGCGGCGAAGGCCTGAACCCCCGACGCCACCGGTCGACGATCCCCCGCTGGCAGTCCGAGCCTCGGCGTCCTCGAAACGGAAGACCAGTCACTCAGCAGGATTTGACTCATGTTCTATTGTACTACATGATGGCCGTATGAACCGCTCTGGGGAACTCGGCGTTGAAGACCGTGCGGCACGCCATGCGGCGCTCGGTGATCCGGTGCGGCTGGCGATCGTCGACGAGTTGACGTCGTCGGACCGCGCTCCGGTCGAGTTGCGGCGGCTGCTCGACCTTGAGTCGAACCTGTTGGCTCACCACCTCGACGTTCTGGAGGGTGTCGAGCTGATCGAGCGGTTCCGGTCCAGCGGCGACGGTCGTCGCCGCTACGTGCACCTGCGCCGCGGGGCCTTCGACGGTCTCACACCCGGTCGGAGTGTCGTCGCGGGGCCTGCGTTGTTCGTGTGCAGCGCGAACTCCGCCCGCTCCCAGCTCGCGGCAGCCCTGTGGCGTTGCTGCACCGGCCAACCCGCAGAGTCGGCCGGCACCCATCCCGCCGATCGCGTCCACCCGGGGGCGGTGGCGGCCGCCGAGCGGGCACAGCTCGACCTGAGCGGTGCCGCCCCGCGGGCCCTCGACGCGGTCGGTCCAACGCCTGCACTGGTGATCACGGTGTGCGACCAGGCCCACGAAGAGGTCGCGCCCGATCCCAGTTGGCTGCACTGGTCGATCCCCGACCCGGTCCCCGTCGGCACCGAGGCTGCGTTCGATGCCACCGTCGACGAGCTCGCCGATCGCATCCGTGCCCTCACGACCACCCCGCAGTGATCCCCGCCCCCACCTCACCCGGAGACCGATCCATGACCGACATGCGCCCCGAGGTCCTCTTCGTGTGCGTCCACAACGCCGGACGCTCCCAGATGGCCGCCGCCCTACTCGCCCACCACGCCGGCGGCCAGGTCGTGGTCCGGTCTGCCGGCTCCGCGCCCGCCGACGACCTCAACCCCGGAGTGATCGAGGCCATGGAAGAAGTCGGCATCGACCTGCGCGCCGCTGGCGCTCACCCCAAGAAGCTCGACGACACCGCCGTGCGTGCGTCGGACGTGGTCATCACCATGGGCTGTGGTGACACGTGTCCGATCTACCCCGGCAAGCGCTACGAGGACTGGGAGCTCGGCGATCCCGCCGGCAAAGGGGTCGAAGCGGTCCGTCCCATCCGCGACGAGATCGACCGGCGCATCCGCGCCCTGGTCGATGACCTGGTGCCGTCCGGCACCAAGAGCTGAAGGACCAACTCATGAGCGACCATCTCGCCGAACTCACCCTCGATCAGCAACACCTGGTCGACACGGTTGCGGCTCGCCTCGAACCGCACTTCGCCGGAACCTTCGGCCCCGAGACCATCGAGCGCTTCGTCCAGGACTCGCTCGAGCGGCTCCTTCCGACGGCCAAGATCGCCACCTACCTCCCGGTGCTGGCCGAGAAGTTCGCCCGCCAACGACTCACGGCGCTTGCCCGCCTCGACGCCAGCGCATTCAACGCCGTGCCGGGCGTGTTGTTCATGTGCGTCCACAACGCCGGCCGCTCCCAAATGGCCGCCGGCTGGATGCGCCACCTCGCCGGGGACCGCGTCGTGGTGTGGTCCGGAGGCTCCGAACCCGACTCCGACATCAACCCAGCAGCCGTGGAGGCGATGGCCGAGGCGGGCATCGACATCACCGACGAGTTCCCCAAGCCTTGGACCGACGAGGTCGTTCGAGCCGCCGACGTCGTCGTCACCATGGGATGCGGCGACGCCTGCCCCCTCCACCCCGGCACCCGCTACGAGGACTGGAACCTCGACGATCCCGCCGACGGCGACCTCGCTGCTGTGCGTCTCATCCGCGACGAGATCCGCCGACGGGTCGAAGCACTCCTGGACTCCCTACCTGTCGAGCACTGATCAGGAGTCGAGCACCCGTCGCACGAACTCGACGCGACCCTCGGAGATGCTCCAGTGGACCCACCGGCCCCGCTTGTCTCCCTCGATGAGCCCGGCCTCGGCGAGGATGCGCGTGTGGTGGCTCACCGTCGGTTGGCTCTTGGCCAGCGGCTCCACCATGTCGCACGAGCACAGCTCCCCCGCCGCCGCGATCAAGCTGAGCAGACGAAGCCGGACCGGATCGCCGAGCGCCGCGTACACCTGGGCCATGGAGTCAGCGTCGGCCTCCGACAACGGAGCATCGACAACCGAGGGACAACACGACGTCTCGCCGGACGCCGCAAGTGCCTGTGGAGCGCTCATCTGGAAAACCTGCCGTTCTGACATTGACAGCCATCGATACGTCGGTAGGATGCGTGCATCGACAACCGTGAATCTATCAGGAGCCGTCCCATGTCACGTGTCCAACTCGCTCTCAACGTCTCGAACATCGATGAGGCCGTCGCCTTCTACTCCAAGCTGTTCAACACCGAGGTGAACAAGCGCAAGCCCGGCTACGCCAACTTCGCCATCGCCGAGCCGCCGCTCAAGCTCGTGCTCATCGAAGGCGAGGGGGGCGGCACCCTCAACCACCTGGGCGTCGAGGTGGACACCGCCGAAGAAGTCGAGGCGGCCGAAGGGCGACTGTCCAGCGACGGGGTCGAGACCACCGGCATCGACGACACGATGTGTTGCTACGCCCTCAAGACCGAGACCTGGGTCAACGATCCCGACGGCGCACCGTGGGAGTTCTACGTCAAGACCGGCGACGCCGAACAGATGACCAACACGATCCTGGGCGAAGGCGAGACCGCTCCGTGCTGCGCCCCCGCAGCCACCAGCGAGCCCGTGTCGGTCGGAGTGGCTCCCGCACCCGCCGACGACTGCTGCTGAACAACCAGATCACCCAGCCCGACCGTCCGCACAAAGGAACCCATGACGACCACCGTCACCGCGCCCGATCCGGCTGTAACCGCCAAGCTCTCCACCCTCGACCGGTACCTGCCGGTGTGGATCGGTGTCGCCATGGCGGTCGGACTCGGTCTCGGTCGAGCCTTGCCAGACCTCAACGACTGGCTCGACAGAATGAAGGTCGACACCGTCTCGCTGCCGATCGCCATCGGACTGCTGGCGATGATGTACCCGGTGCTCGCCAAGGTGAAGTACCGGCACATGGGCGAGGAGCTCGCCGACCATCGCACCCTCGTGCTGTCGCTGGTCATGAACTGGCTGATCGGCCCCGCGCTCATGTTCACCCTGGCCTGGGTGTTCCTCGCCGACCTGCCCGAACTGCGCACCGGGCTGATCATCGTCGGGCTCGCCCGCTGCATCGCCATGGTCCTCATCTGGAACGACCTGGCATGCGGCAACCGCGAGCTCGGCGCGGTGCTGGTGGCGATCAACTCCCTGTTCCAGATCGTCATGTACTCCGTGCTCGGCTGGTTCTACCTCACCGCCCTGCCCGACTGGCTCAGCCTCGACACCGCGCAGCTCGACGTGTCCATGTGGGAGATCGCCAAGTCGGTGCTCATCTTCCTCGGCATCCCGCTCGCCGCCGGGTTCCTCACCCGCACCATCGGCGAGAAGCGCAAAGGCACCGACTGGTACGAGCAGCGCTTCCTGCCCCGGATCGGACCGGTCGCCCTCTACGGGCTGCTGTTCACGATCGTGATCCTCTTCGCCCTCCAAGGCGAACAGATCACCGACCGACCCCTCGACGTCGCCCGCGTCGCCGACCCCCTGCTCATCTACTTCACGCTCATGTGGTTCGGGTCCTTCGCCGCCGGCTACCGCCTCGGCCTCCCCTACGACCGCAACACCTCAGTGGCCTTCACCGCAGCAGGCAACAACTTCGAGCTCGCCATCGCCGTGGCCATCGCCGTGTTCGGCGTCACCAGCGGCCAAGCCCTCGCCGGCACCATCGGCCCACTCATCGAAGTCCCGGTGCTCGTCGGTCTCGTCTACGTCTCGTTGTGGGCCAAACGCCGCTACTACACCGCGGACCGGGCCGCTCCTGGGACTCGCCCCTGACGATCGATCAGCGGAAGCGAGAGTCCTTCATGCGAGCCTCGCTCTCCAGCTTGTGGAGACGCTCGTCGTACCCGATCTGCCGGAACAGGTCGGCGAGCGAGTCGTAGCTGCCGTAGTCATCCACGAACGATCCGTCGTACGCCGTGGTCTCCCACTCCGGGTGCTCTTGGACCAGGAGGGCGTACTCGTGCTCGGCGTGGTCTTCGAAGTCAGCGTTGAGTCGGTAGCTCCATGCCGGGCGGAGGGCGTACATGAACCACGACAGCTGGTAGTAGGTGAACGCCAGTATCTGGGGGACGATCCGGTGGCGGATGAAGCCGAGTCGTTCGGGTTGTTCGTCCACCATCTCCTCGAGGATCAGCAGGTGCCATTGCTCGTTGTCCTGCTCGAACCGGCTGACCCGTACCTTGTCGAAGATCCGGCGGGCGAAGTCCTGTTGCCGTGCGGTGTGGGTCATCGCCACATAGGCCACGTTCTCCCAAGCCTGATACGGCACTCGGGCAACCAGTTCGAGCACCCTGAACTTCGGCAAGGTGCGTTCCTTGCCGTAGAGGATGTCCATCACTGCGAACAACCCACGAGCTGACCACGACGCTCGACGTCGGGGCGCCTGCAACGTTGCTCGTTGTTCTGCGACGAGTTGATCGTGGTCGAGTCTCGCCATCGCCCCGAAGGGCGGCCGCTCACCGACCGCATGGGTCACCGGGCGTTCGGCCAAGGGCGGCGACGCTGTCTCTGGTGACCCTCGAGAAACCTGATGCGTGGTCATGCAGAGTCTCCTTCAGGCCTGGTCGCCAGCGGCGCGCCTGGCCTCATCGAGAGGGACGGTGGATCACCGTAGTGGCGGCCGCGACCATGCCGGCCGTTGCCCACCGTGACGTGCGCCACCCTGCGGAGTAAGGGTTCACCGCACCCAGGCGGTGAAGGAACCCACTTCTTGCAGTGAGGAGTCGATCGATGGATGTACAACGTCATGAGCTGAGGGCCTCGATGAAGGCGACCAGCGCATCTACTTCATCTTGGGAGAGGTCGAAACTCGGCATCGTCGGCGCGAAGGAGTCGACGATCTCGGAACCAGGATCAGTGATCGAGCGGGCCAGGTAGCCCGCATCAGCGGTGACGGCGTCGCCGTTGCTGAGCTGCACCTCTGACCCGGCCAACCCCTTCCAGGTGGGCCCTGCCTTACGCTTGCCGTTCGTGCTGTGACATGAGACGCAGCCACGACTCGTTGCGATCTGCTGTCCGTCGGCAGCCAAACTCCCGGCTGGCAACGTCAGCTCGGGACCGTCGCTGCTACCACACGCAGCGAGCAGAACAGCGACGACGCTGAGAGCCGTCATGAGCGCGACTACGCGACGGCTCCTGGTGCGAGGAACTTGACCTCCCGAGCCAGAGACACGGCGTTCGCGGGTCGACATCGAATCACCTACCGCTCGACAACAGAGGACTCCTGGGCGTGGTCATCGTTCTCTACGCCAGAGATAGAACCCTCCGCCCACCAGGACGACGGCGACGCCACCGATGAGGACCACGGCGACGGCGCTGGATCCGGTGTTACCGCTGTCTGGCCCGGCTTCGCTCGATGATGTCGTGCTGCTCGGTGAGCCCGACGTGGTCGGCTCAGCAGCGTCGGTGGTGGCCGATTCGCTGGCGGCGGTGCTGGTCGTGGCTACTACCGAGGTGGGCGGGGCGGTATCGATGACAGCGGTCAGCTGGTCGCGACCGGGTGCGTCTGGGGGTACTTCGTCGACGGACGTGGCAGTGTCGGACCCGGGGGCCAGGATGAGCAGTCTGGGTGCTGGGGTGTCGGACTCGGGGTCCCCGTCGATCCACGCGTACTCCTCGCCGTTCTCGCAGATCTGCACCGCAGGGAACAACAACAACGTCCCGACGTCGTCAGGGGCGGTGAAGGTGATGGGGAACTCTCCGGTCACGTCGACCGGAAGCGAGCCTCCCTTCCACTCGACGACGGTGCGACCTTCGCCATCAGTGGCGGAGCTGGACGTCCATCCCTCGACCTCCTCACCAATGACGCCACTGATCGGGGCTCGTACAGCGATCTCGGTTGTGGGCGACTCGCCGCAACCATGGTTGGGGCGAAAGCTGATGGTCACCTGCTCGCCGGCAGCAACCGCCACGACATCGGCGTCAGCGTGTGCTGAGGCGGTGGACGGAAGTACGACTGACGCAGCGGCCACGAACGTCGCCGAGGCCAGGACTAGTCGGCTGATGGGTCTCATGAATCGGGTCCTTGTCTCTTACTGGTAGGTACCGCTGGCGAGGCGGGGGAGATCTCGAGCGAGTTCCGAGGGTCGGACGTCGTAGCCGTACAGTCGGTGGGCGAGGTTGTCAGGACTGAAAGCGGCGGCTCGCCCGTAGTGACCGACCTCATAGTCGCCGCTGGCATCCGGACTCCCAATCAGGATGTCGGGGAAGTAGAGCGCACTGTTGGCTGCAGCGATCACGGACTCGGGCCCGGTGAGACCGATGAAGGACTCGTCGATGCGCCCGAGGTACTCATCAAGCACCTCGGGTGTGTCGCGAGCTACGTCGACGCCGACGAACAGCACCTGGGGATCGCTACCCGGTCCCGATCCGATCTCTTCTTTCGCCCGTGCCACGGAGTTCAACCAGATGGGGCATTGGTCCGGGCAGTTGGTGAACCCGAAGAACAACAAGGTGAGCTTGCCGTCGGTCGCTTCCCGGAACGGAAACGGACTGCCATCGGTCGTGGTCAGGGTGACGTCGGGCTTCTCGAGCCCAGGATCGACGAGCACCCCACCCCACGACGTCGATGCTGCGTCGGCCTGTGGCGTTCCAGGGTCCCCGGAGCCGCAGCCGGCGACAGCGAGAGCAGCTGCACCAGCTCCCAAGGCACCTAGAAATCGCCGGCGGGTCCACACGAGTTCATTCATCGTGAGCCTCCATGTCACTCATCGTGTCTGTGTCAGCGTCAGGTTCGACCACCTCGGCATCGACACTGCGGGCTCCGGCCTTCTCGAACCTGAAGGTCACCGTTACCTTGTCACCGATCTCCAAGGCCGGGCTCGGCCCTCGCAACATCACATGAAGACCACCCGGTTGGAAGCGCACGGTCTCGCCCGCAGGTATGTCGAGGCGTTGCACCTCCTTCATCGTCGAGCGACCTTCGGCATCGGTGGCCGACCGGTGTACCGAGGCTTCGGCGACGCTGCTGCTGGCCCCCTGCAGAACATCGTCGGTGTCGGTGCCGTTGCGGACGGTGAGCCGAACAGCGGCAACATCAGGGTTCGCAGGCCAGTCGATCGTTGCATCGGTCACCGTGAGCTCCCCGGCAACAGTCGAGTCGCTGAGGCTCGCACACCCGACGACGACGGCCGCTGCAGCCAACGCAACACAGAGTCGTCGCAGTCGCCACCTTCGACATGCCGGCGGCAGGTAGGCCGCGCCCTTGTCAACACCTGGTCGGGTCGTCACGGCAGCAAGGTCTCCCAGTAGTACCAGAAGCGACGCGCAATGAGCGCAGCGATCACGAGGTACCAGACGGTCAACACCACGCCGTGGTACTCCGAGGCGATCCTGACGACTCGCGCTGCCGGACCAGCATTGAGCGCTGCGGAGGTACGTGCTTGACGGAGCGCCGTGTACCAGAACACGGGGATCGTCACCACCCAGACCACCATGCAGTAAGGACACAGTGCGCCGATTCGGTACAGGCTTTGGAACATCAGCCAATGGATGAACACGACGCCCGCTGCCGCTCCCGCGAGCAATCCGTTCCAGTACCAACGGGCGAGCCGCGCCCCGGCGATGAGCGCCATCGCCGTAGCGAGCACCACCGGAAAGGCGGCGACACCGATGATCGGGTTCGGAAAGCCGAACACCGAGGCTTGATCGGTGGTCATCACCGATCCGCAACTGAGGATCGGGTTGATGTTGCACGGTGGAATGTAGCTCGGGTCCTCCAGCAACTCGATCCGCTCGATCAGGAGGGTGGCCGCCGCAACGAGCCCGATCCCACCTGCTGCCAGGTAGAGCCAGCGAAGTGTTCGGTCCCACGGGTCACCCCGAGCGGCTTGTTGAGTGATCACTCTGCGAGCTCGGCATCGAGCTTGACGACGAACTCGTCGGCCGAGCGGGCTTCGATCTTGTCTCCGTTGATGAAGAACGTCGGAGTTCCTTGGACGCCGAGCGCTCTGCCGTCGGCCTGGTCCCGGTTGATCTTCTGTTCTGTCGCTGGGTCGTCGTAGTCGGCCTTGAACGCTTCCATGTCGAGGCCGAGTTCTTCGGCGAACCCGAAGAACACCTCCTCCTTCGACTCGCTGCTCTCCCCCCAGCTGGCTTGGGTTTCGAAGAGCTTCTGGTACATCTCCTCGAACTTCCCCTGCGCTCCCGCTGCTTCAGCTGCCTTTGCCGCCGCAACCGAGTTGTTGTGCAGCGGGAAGTGTCGGACCACGAACGTCACCCGGCCCTCATAGGCCTCGCGGAGCTGCTCGACGAACGGGTACGCGGCTCCGCACGCCTCACACTCGAAGTCCAAGAACTCCACGAACGTCACCTTCTGGTCCTCCCCAGTCGACAACCTCTGGCTGTCGGGCCGGACGACCCGGTCAGACGCGGACCGCGCGGGTGGGGTGTCGGCGCCGTCACCGCTCGTCGCCCCGATCGCCACCACCGCAACGAGAGCCGCAGCGATGAGACCGAGAGGGATCGTGATGTTCTTGTTCATGCAGTTGCTCCAGAATCGAAGGGAGGGTTGCCACGGTGGCTCCGAGGCGACGGCACGACGACGCTGCCGGCCCAGACGCCCTGCCGGGCCGCGGGCAGGCTCGTTGCGACCGAGACATGCCCGGCGTTGCGGGCAGCGCGGGCCCTCAGCCACGTACCGCTCACCGCACCGCGGCACAAAGCTGCGGCGGGAGGCTCGATCATGCTTCGTCAGCGAGGTCTTTCACCTGACCCGGGACGAAGTCGACGCACTCCCGAGAGGTCGTTCAGCGCAAGAGGCTCAGCGGAGGACCGCGACGCCGGACGGATCCACCGCAACGCCACTGCTCGACGAGATCACAGCAGAGTCCCGGTCGCATCAGCGTTGCGACCGGCGGCCAGTCCGGCCTGGCCATCTCGGCTCGCAGGTTGCCGGCGGCAACCGCCAGCCGAGCCGCAGCTACCACCAGATACGCGACGACGATCTGGCCGACCAGCGCCCACCACAGACCCGGGTGTCCGAACATTCGACCTATCGGCACCCCCGTCGCCAGGTGCTCCGCGGCCTCGATCGCCAGGAACGCTGCCGCCTGGAGGACGATGACCTGTGTGTAGCTCGGCCGAATCGCGGTCCGGTCTTGACCGGCGCTGAACAGCTGAAGGAGACCGAGAACCGCCAGCGGCGCTCCGAGCAGCCCGAGCGCCGGGAAGAGTCGCCCGCCGCTCTCGAACGTCGGGGCTCCGGCATGCTCGCCGAAGCACGTACCGATGAGGTGACCGAGTGCCAGACCTATCGGAAGCAGCCACAGCATGGGGCGAGCGTTCCGAGCCATGCAGGAAGCGTAGGCAGGTCGGCTGGTGATGAGCGAACGGGCGGGGCGGGACTCCGACATCACCGGGAGCATCGGGTTCGAGCCGCTCGAGATGGTTCCGCTGATGTCGCTCCGTATCGCGTAGGGGCTGCGGGAGGTCACGAGGCCCGACCTCAAGTGCCGAGCTGACACTGCTCTGCCGAGGCGATGCGCAGGGCCTCGACATCGATGTCGGCCAGCATGACATGGTCGTCCGGCACGGTAGGCGGTTTCAACGGCGCCTGGTCATAGCGGTAGTCGACGGACCAGCCTGGCATCTCGGCGTCACTGGAGCCGGCCGCGATGCCTGCCACGGTGAGCCGATGTACGAGGCCGTCGGCACCGACCCAGATATCGAGGACCAGCGTGACTTGCTGCGCAACCTCATCGCCGTCGGTCGGCTGCCCTGTGGAGCCCAGCGCGTCGAGACGCTCCGCGTCCACGACGATCTCGTACTGGTCGAGGGCGACGTCGCCGATCCGGTCTGCGCCCAGCGAACGGACGTCCTCGGCCACCTCCAGAGCCGACACCGCAACCGTGTTCCCGTTCGGCGCGAATCCGCCAGGCTGGGCGTACTCGCCCACCGCCGGGCCGAGCACCTCGAGCAGGTGTCGACGGGCAGCGGACGGCTCGCTGCCGTCGACGACCAGCCAATCGGCTGGAACGACGGGTTCCGCGAACAGCGACCGGTGCACCCACGCTGCCTCGTCGACCAACACCACCGTCGGACCACCTCCCCGGCGGGGGGTCCTCACTTCCATCACCCCGCTTGCGAGGTCGACGTCGGCGCTGAAGCGTTGTGGAGCACCAGTGGCGCAGTCCAGAACGTCACCGAAAGCGGACTCGTACTCGAGGCTGTAACGCTCCTGGGCCTCGGCGGACGCCAACCGGCGCTCCAGAACACGCGCTGGCGAGTTCTCGGGGGCCCCGCAGGCACCCATGGCCACGACGACCAGCGCGAAGGCACCTCCCAGCGCCAGCCGACGTCGCACCGTCACGCTCGATGGCTAGGCGATCGCAAGGTCAGCGACCTGGGCTTTCGTTACTAACTTGGTGGCGGGGGCAGGATTTGAACCTGCGACCTTCGGGTTATGAGTTAAATGATCTCGATCTCAACCCGTACCAATCCGTACCAGATAGTGCCCTTGAGCTGGGGTTTCGTGGATCACGGTACACGCTTTATACCAGCCTGTAAACCCCTGTACCGGGTGGCACAGTAGAAGAAACAGTAGAAGGTCATTGTCCGCTTGGCCGTGCGGTCCTCGTCGCTCGGCTGATACCGACCGGCCCCGCGCCAGCCGAGGGACAGCCGTTCGTGAGCAATCACCGCGGGCTTCGAGATGTGACCTTCGGGCTAGCCCGTCAGGCAACCTGAACGGCGTCCTTGAGGTTCGCGGGGACCTTCTCCGGGAACGAAACGATGAGGTGCCGGTCGAGCGCAGTGGCGACCCGGGCGAGGGTGTCGATGCGGTTGCGTGCTCCCCCGCCTTCCTCGAGCCGGGAGATGACCGACTGGGTGGTGCCCATCCGCTCTGCGAGCTCGCGCTGGGTAAGGCTGGCCTCGGTGCGCAGGTCGTAGATGAGCTGGCCGAGCGCGAGGTCCTGCTCGATCCCGGTACGGGTCTCGGCGTCGACGGCGGGGCGCTGCTTCTTGATGTCGTCCCAGCGGGAGTAGTTGGCCATGGTGTTCTCCTTCACGGGTACCGCTTCGCACATGCGGTAGCGGCTTTGCGAGCCCGGGTGATCTCGTTGCGTTCGTTGTTGCGTTGCTTGCGGAACGTGGTCAGCAGGATGATCCGGCCGTCCTTGGTGAATCGGTAGGTGATCCGGCGAGCAGTCGGACCGAGGGCGAACCGAAGCTCGAAGAGGCCATCACCGAGACTGCGTGACAGCGGCATGCGGGCCGACGACCCCAACGCGATGAGCCGATCGATGACCACCACGGTGCGGTCCCACTCGGCATCATCGAGAGCGGCCATCCACTCGACGACTTCGTCGTGCAGCTCGATCTCAG
>WBZX01002594.1_pt1 | contig 12180 bp, 6 predicted proteins | sample 5204211 | NCBI WGS metagenome assembly WBZX01 (sample SAMN12344362, study PRJNA552823) | activated sludge metagenome | biome: Activated sludge suspended growth; feature: Nitrification reactor; material: Wastewater; isolation source: activated sludge from nitrification reactor of wastewater treatment...
ATCCCCTCGCCCCCCCGCGCCCGCCGATCCGCGCCACCGTCCTCAGCGGCTTTCTCGGCGCCGGCAAGACCACGCTGCTCAACCGCTACCTCGCCACCCGGCCGGCCGGGCGCGTCGCGGTGATCGAAAACGAATTCGGCGCGGTCGGCATCGACGGCGGCCTGATCGCCGGCCCGGCGGCGGTCGAAGTCGTCGAACTCACCGACGGCTGCATCTGCTGCAGCGTGCGCGGCGAACTGTCCGGCGCCCTCGCCCAGCTCGCCGACCGCCGCGAGCGCGGCGAACTGGACTTCGACCAGCTGGTCGTCGAAACCACCGGACTCGCCGACCCGGCCCCCGTCGCCCAGGCCTTCTTCGTCGACGAAGGCGTGGCCGAGCGCTACCAGCTCGACGGCGTGCTCACCGTGGTGGACGCCCTCCACGCCAGCCGCCAGCTCGACGAACATCCGGTCGCCGCGGCGCAGATCGGCGTTGCCGACCGCCTGCTGCTCACCAAGACCGACGGCCTCGATGCCGGGCGGCTGGCCGCCCTCGCCACCCGCCTCGCCCGCATCAACGTGCGCGTGGCGCCCGAACCGGTGCCCGACACCGACGCCGGCATCGCCGCCCTCTTCGCGCTGGACGCCTTCGTTCTCGACGAAGTGCTCGAACTCACGCCGTCCTTCCTCGCTGCCGCGACGCCCCGCGGCCACACCCGCGGCGGCGGACGGACCGGCTTCGTCCGCCACGCCGACGACATCGCCTCCCACGTGCTGCACCACCCCGGCGAGGTCGACGCCGGCCTGATGGGCAGCTTCGTCGAAGAACTGCTGCTGCGGCACGGCAACGACCTGCTGCGCTACAAGGGCCAGCTCGCCATCCGCGGCGAAGCGCGCCGGCTCATCCTGCAGGGCGTGCATCGCATCACCGGCCTCGACTACGGCCGCCCATGGCACAGCGACGAAGCCCGCGCCACCACCCTCGTCCTCATCGGCCGCCAGCTCGACCCCGAAGCCCTCGCCACCGCCTTCCGCCTCGCCTGCCGCTGACGCGGCGCTGGCCTGCACGGCAGGCCCATACTCCGGCCACCATCCTGGCTCGCCGTAAAGACGAACTTGGTCGCCGTTAACGCGGACGGCCACCGGAATCCGGTCGCCATCAGCCCCTTCGTTTCCTAAGCTTTGATGGCAAGACACGGATGCGCCCGCGCCATCGGCCCGGAATCTTGGTCAGGCGCCGCGGCGGTAACGATGCCGTCGAGGTTTCCGCGGCTTGTCACGACTGCGGTTCTGCACGGTTCATGCCTCGTGCATCCCGGCGGTAAGCACGTTACAACGCTGCTCGATCATCGATGTTACGGAGCAGTAAGGGTATTACCCGGCAGCGCAGTCGCCCGACAACAAAGTTAACCATTGCAGGCCACCACCATGCCGAAGGCGAAGGATCTACTGAAATTGTCAGAGGACACCCTGACCGGCCTTGCCACGGAGACGGGTCAAGGTTTCGTCATCGGGACGTCGTCGATAGGCCCCATTGCCGCACTCTCAGACGGAACCGCGTTACCCCTCACACAGAGTCAGGACTTCTACGACGCGGCTGATCTTTATGCGGGTCTGCCACTCCCCCATTCCCGCCGGATGCAGCAGATCACTTCGCTGGTGCCCTTGCCTTCGCGAGCCGAAGCAATCAAGTTCCTGCTGTCCTTGAAAACGCGTCACGCGCGAGCCTACGCGGGTGTGCTTGGCACAGCCCCGTTGCTTCACACGCACATACTCACCAAGCCGACGGTGTTTTGCCGCTATCTGGCTGCAAGCACGGACTTTCGCTTCACAACGGGCGGCTTGGCGGCAAACACCTACTTGAGCCCGGTAGTCGAAGCTCGGCACATGCCCACCGGCTTCAGTGTTGTCGGCCGCCTTGCCCTGCCCATCCCGCTGCCGCCCGGCAATGTGTTCTTCTACGAAATCGGCGCCGGTGCCGTCATTGAAGTGGGAACAGTCAGCCCTGCCTTCGGGCAGTCCGGCGGTGGTGTTGAAGTTCGCTTCGTCTCCGGTACGTGCACCGTTCAGGTTGGACCGAACGAAATTCCGTGGTGGTGAGGGCCAAGCCTGAAGCTGGGCAAGCGGCAACACGAGACAATTCAAGACCCGATCGACTTACGTTCGGGATCATTTTCTGATGCCAAAAACTCCTTCCGCGATATCAAAAATTCCCCCACACATCTCGCAAATTCCCGTCGACACATCACAAAAACCCCGCGAGTCATCGATCAAACCCTGCGTGATGTGTAGCGAACCCTGCGAGACATGTAAAAAACACGGCGAGACGTGCAGCACATCCGGCCAGACATCAAAAACAATCGGCGAGACAACAAATAAATACTGGCCGATGTGATTCCGGCCCAGCTACATGTGTTGAAACATGTTTCGCATGTGATTGCGGATTGGCTACACATCATTCCGGGTCTGCCGCATGTGATTCCAACCCCGCCACACGTGATGCCGACCTTGCCGCACATCGTTCGGGTTTTTCGCGATGACTTTCGGGGTTTGTCACACGACATTCCGGATGCGCCGCACGACATTTCAGGTTTGCCGCATAACATTCCGGATGCGCCGCATGTGACGCAACATTTGCCAGTCATCTCGGATCGTCCGGCCGGGGTGTAGCAGTTCCTGCCTGTCGTCCCGCGGCATTTGCGTGCGATCTCGAAATCCGTGTCCGATGTGCTCCACGGATCGCCCGGCATCCTTCGACAGATTTCCGATGACCGCCAGCCGGCCTCTCAAACCTGTCGAGCGCCGCGGGAAAGCCCTCGGTCTGTGGTATTTTTGCCGCCGATTCTCGCAACCCCCAGCGCGCACCCGCGCAGCATCATGAACGACACTCCGGATCTTTTCGACGCGCCGCCTGGCGACGCTCCCGCCGGCAACGGCGCGCCGCCCGCCCCGCCGCCTGCCACGCCGCTCTCGGCCAGCGACGATGCGCTGCCCCTCGATCTTTACGCCGAACGCGCCTATCTGGCCTACGCGATGAGCGTGGTCAAGGCGCGTGCGCTGCCGCAGGTCGAGGACGGCCTCAAGCCGGTGCAGCGGCGCATTCTGTTCGCGATGAACGAGATGCGCCTCGCGCCGGGCGGCAAGCACGTCAAGTCGGCCCGGGTGGTCGGCGACGTGATCGGCAAGTACCACCCCCACGGCGATACCAGCGTGTATGACGCGATGGTCCGCGTCGCCCAGGATTTTTCGCTGCGCTACCCGCTGGTCGATGGGCAGGGCAACTTCGGCTCCCGCGATGGCGACTCGGCGGCGGCGATGCGGTACACCGAATGCCGCCTGACGCCGATCGCCGAACTGCTGCTGTCGGAGATCGACCGCGGCACCGTGGATTTCCGCCCCAACTACGACGGCGCCTTCGAGGAACCGCAACTGCTGCCGGCGCGCCTGCCCTTCGTGCTGCTCAACGGGGCGTCCGGCATTGCGGTGGGCATGGCGACGGAAATCCCGTCGCACAATCTGCGCGAAGTGGCCAGCGCGGCGATCCATGCCATCGAAAACCCGCAGGCCGGCGTGGCCGACCTGCTCGGCCACATCGCCGGGCCGGATTTCCCGGGCGGCGGCCAGCTCATCTCGCCGGCGGCCGACATCCGCGCCGCCTACGAAAGCGGCCGCGGCAGCCTCAAGCTGCGCGCCCGCTGGATCATCGAGGATCTGGCGCGCGGCCAGTGGCAGCTGGTCGTCACCGAACTGCCGCCGGGCGTGTCGGCGCAGAAGGTGCTGTTCGAGATCGAGACCCTGACCAACCCGCAACCCAAGACCGGCAAGAAATCCATCGATGCGGACCAGGCCCAGCTCAAGGCGCTGATGCTCGGCGCCCTCGACCGCGTCCGCGACGAATCGGGCAAGGACGCGCCGGTGCGCCTGGTCTTCGAGCCGAAGAGCCGCAACCAGGATGTGGCCGAGTTCGCCAACCTGCTGCTGTCCCACACCAGCCTCGAAACATCCTCGTCGATCAATCTGGTGATGATCGGCCTCGACGGCCGGCCGGGACAGAAGAACCTCGCCGACATCCTCCACGAATGGGGGCGTTTCCGCGTCACCACGGTGCGGCGTCGCACGGCGCACCGCCTGGGCCAGGTGGACGACCGCATCCACATCCTCGAAGGCCGGCACATCGTCTTTCTCAACATCGACGAGGTGATCCGCATCATCCGCGAGTCGGACGATCCGAAACTGGCGCTGATCGCCCGCTTCGAGCTGTCCGACCGCCAGGCCGAGGACATCCTCGAAATCCGCCTGCGCCAGCTGGCCCGCCTCGAGGGCATCAAGATCGAGCGCGAACTGGCCGAATTGCGCGGCGAGAAATCCGAACTCGAAGCCCTGCTCGCCGACGACGGCAAGCTGCGCCGGCTGGTGATCAAGGAAATCCGCGCCGACGCCGCCAAGTTCGGCGACGCGCGCCGCACGCTGGTCGAGGAAGCGGCCCGCGCCGGCGTCACCCAGACGGTGGTGGACGAAGCCGTCACCGTCATCGTCTCGGAAAAGGGCTGGGTGCGCTGCCGCAACGGCCACGGCGTCGACCTCGCCAACGTGGCCTTCAAGGATGGCGACCGCCTCGGCGCGGCCTTCGAGTGCCGCAGCGTCGATGCACTGATCGCCATCACCGACGGCGGCCGGGCACTCACGGTGGCCGTGTCGACCTTGCCCGACGGGCGCGGCAACGGCGCGCCCCTGGCCTCCTTCGTCGAGCTGCCGGCCGGCAGCCGGATCGCCCACGTGCTGGCCGGCCCCGCCGACAAACGGGTGCTGCTGGCCAGCAGCGACGGCTACGGCTTCGTCTGCCGCCTCGGCGACATGAGCGCCACCAAGCGCGCCGGCAAGCAGTTCGTGTCGCTGGACGCCGCTGGCCGGCTGCTGACGCCGGTGCTCTACGACGAGGCGGCCGGGCTCCATCTGGCGGCGTTGTCGTCGGCCGGCAAGCTGCTGGTCTTCCCCCTCGAGCAGATGAAGGAGCTGTCCGGTGGCGGCAAGGGGGTCATCGTGATGGCCCTCGACGACGGCGAGGAACTGGCGGCGGTGTGCGTGGCCCGCGAGGCGATCACCCTGCTCGCCAGCACCCGCGGCGGCAAGGCGGTGGAACTGAACATCGGTCCGCGGGACTGGGAAGCCTGGCTCGGCAAGCGCGCCCGCAAGGGCAAGCCGGCGCCGGGACGCTCGCAGGCCGTCAGCCTGCGCGGCAGCTAGTCAGGCGGCGGGGCCGCCGCCGGCGGCCTTGGCGTCAAGGGGCAGGCGCACGACGAACTCACTGCCCTTGCCGGGTTCGGAGCTGGCCTCTACCTCGCCGCCCATCAGCGCCACCAGTTCGCTGACCAGCGCGAGGCCGAGGCCGGTGCCTTGGTGGCCGCGCGTCAGGAAGCCATCGACCTGACGGAAGCGCTCGAAGATGTCGGGCAGCACCTCGGCGGGGATGCCGCAGCCGGTGTCGGCAACGGCGATTTCGAGGCGCCCGCCCGCTACGCCGACGCGCACGGTGACGCCGCCGCTGTCGGTGAACTTGATCGCGTTGCTGAGCAGGTTGTTGAGCACCTGCACGACCCGCGTGCCGTCGCAGACGAATTCGGTCGGCAGGTCTGGCGCCATGACGACGACCAGCGCCAGACCCTTGCTCTCGGCCGGCGGAATATAGGTGCGCACGGTGCGCTCGATCAGCGGCTGGAGGGCTTCCGGCCACAGCCGCAGCTCCATCCGGCCGGCCTCGATCTTGGCCAGATCGAGGATCGAATTGACCAGTTCGAGCAGATGTTGGCTGCTCTCGAGGATGATCCCGGCGAATTCCTGGTTCTCGCCGACGTTGCTGTCGCGCAGCAGTTCGGCGTAGCCCATGATGCCGTTCAGCGGCGTGCGCAGCTCGTGGGACATCGACGCCAGGAACTCCGACTTCAGCCGGTTGGCCGACTCGGCGCGGATCTGGCTTTCGCGCAGCGCGGCCGAAATCCCGTACTGGCGGTTGAGCAGGCGGATCGAGATGGCGCCCAGCAACAGCACCACCAGGCTGGTCGCCACCGCATAGATGAAATAGCCGATGCGCCGCTCGTGGTAGCCGGCCAGCGCGTCGTTCTCGCCCACGCCGACGCTGACGATGAGGGGATATTCGCCGAGGTCGCGATAGGCGTAAAAGCGGCGCACGCCGTCCACGCGGCTGGAGGTGCGGAAGGTGCCGCTGCGATTGGCGAGCATGGCCTTGAAGGTCGGAAAGCCGTTCATGTCCTGTCCGACGGTCCGCTCGCCGCCGGCCATCCGCGCCCGCACGATGCCGTCGCGGCCGATCAGCGAAACCAGCCCGTCGGTGCCCAGTTCGAGGCCGCTGTAGAAATTGGAGAAGTAGAACGGGTCCACCGAGATCACCACCACGCCGCCGAAGCTGCCGTCGGGCTTGTTGATGCGGCGCGTCATCTGGATCGACCACTTGCCCGATGCACGCCCGAGTATCGGTTTGCTGATGAAGAGCTGGTTGCTGTCTTTTTCGATGTGAACCTTGAAGTGTTCGCGGTCGGAAAGATCGACGGGCTTGTGATTGGGCAGATTGCTGAGGATGTAGATGCCGTGCTCGTCGATGACGCCGAGCTGGTTGAAGATGGTGCTGATGATCATGCCTTCGCGCACGTATTCGGCGATGTTCACCTGGGTGCCGTGCTTCTCGTACTGGAATTTGAGGAACAGCACGGCCTGATCGACGCTCTTGATCGTGCGGATCGTGTGCTCCTCGAAGGCATGCGCGAGGTTCAGGTTGTCGGTGTTGACCGCGCGGATCACCATCTCCTCGTCGGCGGCCGTACGGTAGAGCACCGCCGCCCACACCAGCACGATCAGCGACACCATCAGCGTGACGATGGGCAGGAAGAGGCGACGGCGTTCGCCGGGGCGGAACGGATGTGGAGACGGGCGCATGGTCCGTGGCAAGGATTTCGGTGTCGGGTCGGCGGCAGGAACTTATCGGCCCGGGCCGGCGCCGGCTTGAGCGTCGCTGCCGCGTGTCGCCGCCAGCATATTGCAGAACAGCCGCCCCTGCTCGATGGCATCGTCGAGCGCCACGTGAGTGTGGGGCGCCGGGTCGAACCAGGCCGCCGGCATCGACGCCTTGCCGCAGGCGCGGTAGGGCCGCCGCAGCACCGCCATCGCGTAGGTCTTGATGTCGATGACCGCGTAGCCGAAGGGGTTCTCGCCGACGAACTCGGTCAGATACCAGAGCACGAACGGGAAGTCGAAGGCCGCCGGATAGCCGACGAAGACCGGCCGCGCCGGCAAGCCGCGCAGCCACGCGACGAAGCGCCCCATCGCCTGCCACGGCGGCTCGGGATCGCGCCGGCAGGCCGCCCAGGCTTCGGGCTGGGTTTTCCACCAGGCCGCGGTGCGGGGATCGGGCGTCAGGCCGGGCAGCGTTTCGAGATTCGCCGAAAACTGCCCGGCAAGTTCCTTGTCGGCGCTGAAGGCGGCGGCGCCGATGCTCAGGATCGAATGCCGGCCGGGAACGGGGCCGTCCGTTTCGATGTCGGTGCTGACGTAAATCTCGGACATTCCCACCCCTTTCGGTGCCGCAGCGGCCAACAGCAAGAATTATGGCGATGTCTCGGTTATTTGTGGAACGCGCTCAATCGGTGACATGTTCAGTAGGGGCGAACTTGTTCGCCCGCCGGGGAAAAACCAGGGACCGCCCCTGATCTGGCCGGCGCTTGGGCGAATGAATTCGCCCCTACGACCGATGCCTGCGATGCGGGTCGAACGCGTGCTTCAGACGACGCCACTGCCAACGAGGACAGCGCCAAAATTATCGCTCTAGTAATGCGGATTATTGTCGTTAAAGATGCCGCCCGCCGGATCGCCATGTCAACGACCCGGCCACCCCCGCCTCCCGCTCCGAATTGCCCGACAGCCCATGAAGATCCGCGTCAACGATCGCAACCTGCCCCGCCTGCATCTGGCCGGCACGTTGATCGTCGTGGTCGTGCTGGCCATCGCGCTGGGCGCCAGTTTCCTGAGCATCGGGCTCGACGAACAGCGGCGCATCATCGACCGGCTGGAAAGCGGCTTCACCGTCAAGCGCCAGGCGCGCCTGAACGCCGAAATGGAAGCGGCGCTGGGGTACCTCGATTTTCTGCACTCCCGCACCGAGGCGGTGGTGCAGGCCGCGCTGCGCGACAAGGTGGACATGGCGGTGGGCATCGCCCAGTCGATCTACGACCGCGAACACGGCCGCCGTCCGGACGCCGAGGTCCGGCGGCTGATCGTCGAAGCCTTGCGGCCGCAGCGTTTCTTCGACGGCCGTGGCTACTACTTCATCGACGACAGCGCGGGGCGCTGCGTTCTGCTGCCGACGGCTCCCCAGCGGGAAGGCACGTCCCTGCTCGACAATCGGGACGACAGCGGCCACTACATCATGCGCGGCCTGCTGGCCGCCGCCAGCAGCGGCGCGGGCTTCTCGTCCTACCGCTGGTACGCGCCCGACAACCCGCAGCAGATGTCCGACAAGCTCGCCTACGTGAAGGTCTTCAAGCCCTACGGCTGGCTGATCGGCACCGGCGACTATCTGCACCTGTGGCACCAGGCCCGCCTGAAGGAAGGGCTCGAACGGCTGCGCGCGTGGCGTTTCGGCGAGACCGGACGCTTCGTCGTGATCGGCCTCGACGGCCGCCTGCTGCTCCAGCCCCAGTGGCCGGAACTCGAAGGCCAGCACTACATGGCGGTCGGCACGCCGGCGCTCCAGAAAGTCCGCGGCCAGCTCCTCGAACTGGGCCACAACGGCGGCGGCTATCTGGAGTACCCGTGGCCACGGCCCGCCACCGGCACGATGGGCACCCGCACCTCCTACGTGCAACCCTACCGGCCGTGGAACATGGTCGTCATCGCATCGGTCTTCGAGCAGGAGATGCTGCCGGCCCTCGCCGCCGAGCGGGAGGAAGTCCTGCACGCCTTTTCCAGCCGCCTGCCGTCGGTGGCGCTGATCGCCAGCCTGGCGATCGGCCTGGCCCTCATCGCCTCCTATCTGTTTTCGCGCTGGCTGAGCGGGCAGCTCGGGGCCTACACCCACGACCTCGACCAGCATGCGCGCACCCTCGAACGCCAAGCCGACGAGCTGCACCTGGCGGCGCGCGTCTTCGAGACCAGCAAGGAAGGCATCATCATCACCGACCCGGAGACTTGCATCCTGGCGGTGAATCCGTCGTTCTGCGAGATCACCGGCTTCACCGCCGGACAGGTGATCGGCCGTCGCCCGAACCTGCTCGCCTCCGGCCGCCACGATGCCGTCTTCTACCGGGGCATGTGGCGGGCGATCCGCGAAAGCGGGTCGTGGAGCGGCGAAATCTGGAATCGCCGGCCGGATGGCAGCGTCTATCCCGAGCTGCTCAACGTGAGCACCGTGCGCAACCCAGCCGGTGACGTGCTGCACTACATCGGCACCTTCCTCGATCTGACCGAGCGCAAGGCGGCCGAGGATCGCATCCGCCAGCTGGCCGAATTCGATCCCCTCACCCACCTGCCCAACCGCGCGCTGTTCAACGACCGCCTGACCCAGGCCATCGCGATTGCCGAGCGGGACGGCAAACGCGTCGCGGCGGTGGTGATCGACCTCGACCGCTTCAAGACCGTGAATGATTCCCTCGGCCACGCCATCGGCGACGAGATCCTGCAGGAAGTGGCGACCCGCCTGCGTCACCTCGTGCGCCACAGCGATACCGTGAGCCGGCTCGGCGGCGACGAGTTCGCCGTCGTGCTGACGGCCCTCGAGCAACCGACCCAGACGCTCCCGGTGGTCCGCAAGATTCTCGATGCGCTGTCCGAGCCCTATCTCGTCCGCGAACACGACTTCCGCATCACGCCCAGCATCGGCATCGCCCTCTACCCCGACAACGGCACCGACACCGAAACCCTGGTCAAGAACGCCGACGCGGCGATGTATCACGCCAAGAGCGTCGGGCGGAACAACTTCCAGTTCTTCACCGCCGACTTCAACCAGTGGGTGACCGAACGCCTGCAGACCGAAAACGGCCTGCGCCACGCGCTGGCCCGCCAGGAGCTGATCCTTCACTACCAGCCGCAGGTGGATCTGGCCAGCGGCCGCATCGTCGGCTGCGAAGCGCTGCTGCGCTGGCAGCCCACCGGCGAGGCGCCGATACCGCCCGACCGCTTCATCCCGGTGGCCGAGGATACCGGCCTGATCGTTCCGATCGGTGCCTGGGTGCTCGACGAATCGTGCCGGCAGCTCGCCGCCTGGGACGCGCAAGGCGCCGCGCCGATCCGCATGGCGGTGAATGTGGCGGTGCCCCAGCTGCGGCAGGGCAATTTCGTCGCGACGGTGCGCGACACCCTGCAGCGTCACGGACTGAGCTCGGAGCGGCTCGAGATCGAGGTTACCGAGAGCGTCCTGCTCGACCGCGACGCGCGCATCCGCCAGACCGTCGAAGGGCTGGTCGGCCTCGGCATCAAGCTGTCGCTGGACGACTTCGGCACCGGCTACGCGAGCCTGTCCTACCTGCGCAACTTCCGCTTCGACGTGATCAAGATCGACCGCTCGTTTGTGTCGGAGCTGCACCGCAACGAGGACGACATCACGCTGATCCGCGCCATCATCAGCATCGCCCGCGACATGTCGCTGCTGACGGTGGCCGAGGGCATCGAGTCCGCCGAGCAGCACGCAATCCTCAGGGAGCTGGGCTGCTGCCTCGGTCAGGGCTACCACTTCTCGCGGCCCGTGCCGGCCGCTCAGATGTGCGGCCTGATCGCTGCAAAAGACGTCGCCGACCACGGCTGAATCCGGCCCGGGCGGAAAACGTGCCGGAGGCCGGCAGCGGGGCAGGCCGCGTGCCGGCGCGGCGCATCACGCTTCGAGCCATTTGCGCAGCTCGAGCGCCGCCAGATCGACGAACACCCGCAATCGGGGCGGCATGAAGCGTTGCCGCGGATAGACGATGTGAATGGGGTCGGCCTTGGCGTGCCAGTCGGGCAGCACGCGCACCAGCCTGCCGTCCTCACAGGCTTGCCGGCACAGATACACGGGCAATAGCGCGACGCCTTCGCCGGCCAGCACCAGTTCCCGGATCAGCCCGATGTCGTTCACCAAGACCTGCCCGGCCATCGGCACCGTGAGGCTGGTATCGGTATTGTGGAAGGTCCACGCGTCCTTGCCCAGCGGCGTGAATTGCAGGCAGCAATGCTGGCGCAAGGCTTGCGGTGAATCGAGCGGCGCCGTGCCGGCGAGGTAATCCGGGCTGGCGAACGCCGCCCAGCGGGCAACGCCGGCGTTTTTGGCGACCAGCGTCGAATCCTGCAGGCGGCCGGTGCGGATCGCCACATCGACCCCTTCGGCCACCAGATCGACATAGCGGTTCATCAGGACCAGCTCGACGTGGACCTTGGGCCATTGCTCACGCATCCGGCACAGGATGGCGGCAAGAATCTGATCGCCGACATCGACCGGCGCGGTGACCCGCAACAAGCCGCAGGGCTCCGCCGCCGCCTCGGTGACCGCCGCCTCGGCGTCGAGCACGTGCACCAATCCGGCCGCCGCATGTTCGAAATAGACCTGCCCGACGTCGGTCAGATGCAGGCGGCGCGTCGTCCGCTGCAACAGCGTGACCCCCAGACGCTTTTCGAGCATCGCCACCCGGTTGCTGACCGTCGACGTCGGCTGGCCGAGCAGGCGGGCCGCGGCGCTGAAACTGCCGGCCTGCACCACCTTGATGAAAACCGCGACCTGATTGAAATCCATCTTCCACCCCAATAGAAAGTGTTTTCGCATTTAACCATCTATTAAACGAGGCGTCTGTTTTCTATAGTCACTACATCGACTAAACGAGAGCGGTCATGAAACAACTGGCATTCATCAAGCGCAGCAACGGCGGCCACTGGGTGGGCGACGGCTTTCCGGTGCGGAGCATTTTTTCCTACAGCGACATCGCCGAGGAAATGTCGCCCTTCCTGCTGATGGACTACGCCGGTCCGGCTGATTTTCCGCCCACCACGCGCAAGCTCGGCGTCGGCCAGCACCCCCATCGCGGCTTCGAGACGGTGACCATCGTCTATGAAGGCGGCGTCTCGCACGGCGATTCGTCGGGTGGCGGCGGCACCATCGGCCCGGGCGACGTGCAGTGGATGACGGCGGCCTCCGGCCTGATCCACGAGGAATATCACAGCCCGGCGTTCGCCG
>WBZX01002595.1_pt1 | contig 12177 bp, 14 predicted proteins | sample 5204211 | NCBI WGS metagenome assembly WBZX01 (sample SAMN12344362, study PRJNA552823) | activated sludge metagenome | biome: Activated sludge suspended growth; feature: Nitrification reactor; material: Wastewater; isolation source: activated sludge from nitrification reactor of wastewater...
AAGTCCACCACCGCCTGCTGCTCGGCGCTGCGCTCGTCCGGCTTGGCGAGGAAGGACATGAAGCGGGCGCCGTCGAGGTGGGGCACCGGTTGCTGGGCGAGGTCGCGGCTGATGACCCGGGTGCCGGGGTGGCTGACCTGCCAGGCGGCGGCGAAGCTGTCGGCGAGCTGGCTGGACTGGCCGTGGTTGGAGAACAGGCTGGTGTTGATCTTGAGAAGGGTGCTCATTTGGAAAACTCCGTGTGCGGTTGGGGTGTTCGTATTAAACAATTTGACGCGGAGATAAAAAAGCGCAAAATTTAGCTCAAACCTATCGGATAAATAGATGATGACGGTGCTCCCGACGCCCCATATCGCGCTCGACCAGTGGCGTGCGCTGATTGCCGTCGTCGAGTCCGGCGGCTACGCCCAGGCCGCCGAGGCACTGTTCAAGAGCCAGTCGTCGGTGAGCTACGCGGTGCAAAAGATCGAGTCGATGCTCGGCGTGCGGGCCTTCGAAATCCAGGGCCGCAAGGCGGTGCTGACGCCCACCGGCCACATGCTGTACCGCCGGGCGCTGGCGCTGGTGGCCGAGGCCGGCGATCTGGAGCAGGCCGCGCGCCGGCTGTCGGCCGGCTGGGAGGCGGAGCTCGGGCTGGCGGTCGAGGTGTTGTTTCCGCCAGACCTGCTGATCGACGCCTTGGGCCGCTTCGGTGCCGATGCGCCGCGGACGCGGGTCGAAGTGATCGAGTCGGTGCTTGGCGGCACCGGTGAGGCGCTGCTCGGCGGCCAGGCCGAGATCGCCGTCACGCCGCATGTGCCGCCCGGTTTTCTCGGCCGGCCGCTGCTCACGGTGCGCCTCGTCGCCGTTGCGGCGCCCGCCCATCCGCTGCATCGACTCGGACGCCGGCTCGACGAGAAGGACCTGCGGCCGTGGCGCCACCTGCCGGTACGGGCTACCGGTTCGGTCCGCGACCGCCGCACGACGACGGTCGAGGTCGAGCAGCGGTGGACCTTCGGCAGCATGGCGATGTCGATCGCCGCGGCCCGCGCCGGGCATGGTTTCGCGTGGTATCCCGAGGCGCACATCCGCCGCGAGCTGGAGACCGGGTTGCTGAAGCCGCTGCCACTGGGCGGCGCCGAATTCCGCTTCATCGAGCTGTGTCTGGTGATCGCCGACCCGGATTTTGCGGGGCCCGGGGTGCGGCGGCTGGCCGAGGTGCTGGTCGAAGTCACCGCGCCGCTTCGTAGTACGATGACCGACCCCCAACACGACGGAGAACCGCGATGACCGACCGCCAAGCCATCATTCCGAAGGGCATGGAAGCCGTCTACGACAAGATCCACTACGCGCCGGCCGTGCGTGTCGGCAATACGATCTACGTGTCGGGCCAGATCGGCCGCGACGAGAACATGCAGCTCGTCGAGCCGCGCGAGGCGCAGATCGTCCAGGCCTTCGAAAACCTGAAGAAGGTGCTGGCCGCCGGCGGTGCGTCGATGGACGACATCGTCGATCTGACCAGCTTCCACACCGACATGCGCGATCTGGCGCTGTTCATGGAAGTGAAGGATCGCTATCTGACGCGCGATTTTCCGGCGTGGACGGCGATCGGCGCCGCCTCGTTGTGCGGCGTGCCGGGCTACATCATCGAGATCAAGGCTGTCGCGGTGCTGCGGAGCTGATCCGCGCCAGCAGCGCGCAGCCGGCCCAGTAGAGCGCCGCCAGGAAGAGCCAGGCTTCCAGGTAGAAGGGGCGCCACTGGGCGTCGCCCGACAGGGCCAGGCTCAGCGAACCGGTCAGTTCGTAGAGGCTGACGACGGTGACCAGCGAGGTGTCCTTCAACAGTGCGATGGCGCTGTTGGCGATGGACGGCGCGACCGCTTGCAATACCTGCGGCAGCACGATCCAGCGCTGGGCCTGCCAGTGGCTGAAACCGAGGGCAGCGGCGGCGTCGAGTTGCCCGGGCCGGATAGCCTGCAGGCCGCCGCGGACGATTTCCGACAGGTAGGCGGCGGCGAACAGCACGATGGCGATCAGCACCCGCCACAGCATGTCAATCGCCACGCCGTCGGGAAAGAACAGCGGTAGCAGGAAGGACGCGACGAACAGCGCGGCGACCAGCGGGATGCCGCGCGCCAGTTCGACGTAGCCGGTGGTGAGGCCGCGCAGTACCGGCAGCGGCGAGCGCCGCCCGTAGGCCACGGCGATGCCCAGCGGCAGTGCGCCAGCCATGCCGGCGGCGGTGAGGAGCAGGGTCAGCGGCAGGCCGCCCCACAGCTCGGTGGGCACCGCGGCGAGGCCCGCGAAACCGCCGCCGAGGAGCGCAATCGCCACCAGCGGCGGCACCGCCAGCGCCGGCAGCACGGCGCGGCCGCGCAGCCAGCCGCGGGCGACGGCGAGCCAGCTGGCGGCGATCAGCCCGGCGGCGACGGCCGGCCGCCAGTTGTCATCCGCCGGATAGCGGCCGAGGAGGATGAAGCGGGCTTTTTCGGCGACCACTCCCCAGCAGGCGCCGCGATGGCCGAGGGCCGCGCAGGCGCCGGCGTCGGGGGCGAATTGCGCGTCGAGCAGCGCCCAGCGCAGCAGCGGCGGCAGCCACAGCGCGGCGGCGGCCACGACCAGCAGGGTCAGCGCCAGGTTGAGCGGATCGCCGGCAAGGCGCTGGCGCAGCGTCGGCTTCATCGCCGGATTTCCGTGGTCGTGGGTGTCCGCCGGGCGCACGGATGGGCGCTCCCGCTCATGCGACGCCACCCTTTAGCACGCGCGCTTCGAGGCGGTGGCTGAGCGCCGCGGCGGCGAGGGACAGCAGCAGGTAAACGGCGATCACGATGACCAGGCATTCGATGGCGCGGCCGGTCTGGTTGAGGCTGGTGCCGGCCACCGAGACGAGGTCCGGGTAGCCGATGGCGACCGCCAGCGAGGCGTTCTTGAACAGGTTGAGGAGCTGGCTGGTGACCGGTGGCAGCGCGGCGCGCCAGGCTTGCGGCAGCAGCACCAGGCGAAAGGCCAGACGCGGCGTCATGCCCAGTGCCAGCGCCGCGAGGCGCTGGCCGGCGGGCAGGGCGACGACGGCGGCGCGCAGGGTTTCGGCGATGTAGGCGGCGGAGTAGAGGGCGAGGCCGATCAGCATCGCCAGGTATTCGGGGGTCAGGCGGGCGCCGCCTTCGATGCCGAAGCCGGCCGCCACCGGAAGCTCGAACCCGGCTTCGCCCCACCACGGCAGGGCGAGGCCCGACTTGCTGAGCAGCACGCCGGGGGCCAGCGGCAGCGCGGCGTCGGCGGGGGGCAGCAGGTCGGTGAGGATGAAATACCAGGCGAGCAGCTGGAGCAGCAGCGGCACGTTGCGGAAGGCGTTGACGTAGGCGCCGGCGAGGCCGCGGACGAGCGGATTGTCGGCGAGCCGCCCGAAGCCGGCCAGCACGCCGATGAAGAGCGCCAGTGCTGCGCCGGGCACGGCGACGCGCAGGGTGTTGACCAGGCCGGCGGCGAAGGCGAGCAGGGTCGGGTCGCCGGCATCGACCGGCAGCAGGCTTTCACCGAGGGTGAAACCGGCCGGTTCGAGCAGGAAGTCGAATCCGCTGCGGATGCCGCGTTGCTGCAGGTGCGCGGCCGTCGTCGTGGCGAGCAGGACGATCAGCCCCGCGACGGCGGCGACGATCAGCGCCTGCACGGCGCGGGCGGCGGCGGAGCCGGGGCGTCGGGCTGGGGTCGGCATGTCCGCGCGGGCTCAGCGCAGCGGCAGGCCGTAGAGAAGGCCGCCCTTGTTCCACTGGGCGTTGAGCCCGCGGGGCAGTTTGAGGGGCGAAGCGGCGCCGACGTTGCGCTCGAAGATCTCGCCGTAGTTGCCGCCGGCCTTGATGGCGCGGGCGGCCCATTCGCGGTCGAGGCCGAGACTCTTGCCGAGATCTTCGCCGACGCCGAGGACGCGCTGGACGGCCGGGTCGGCGGACGATTTGAGGGCGTCCACGCGGGCTTGCGTGATGCCCAGCTCTTCGGCTTCGACCAGCGCGTGGATGACCCATTTGACGATCGCGAACCATTCGTCGTCGCCGCGGCGCACGGCGGGGCCGAGGGGTTCCTTCGAAATGATCTCGGGCAGCACGAGGTAGTCGTCGGGGTTGGGGGCTTCCTTGGCCCGGATGAAGGCCAGTGCCGAGGCGTCGGTGGTGTAGGCCTGGCAGCGGCCGCTGAAGAAGGCCTTGATCGACGGTTCGAACTTGTCGAAGACGACCGGCTTGACCTTGATGCCCTGGGCGCGGAAATAGTCGGAGAGGTTCTTCTCGGTGGTGGTGCCCGACTGGACGCAGATCTCGGCGTTCTTCAGCTGCCGGGCGCTGGTCACTTTCGATTTTTTGGCGACCAGGAAACCCTGGCCGTCGTAGTAGGTGACGGCGGTGAAGTGCAGGCCGAGCGCCGCGTCGCGGGTCAGGCTCCAGGTGGTGTTGCGGGACAGGATGTCCACTTCGCCGGACTGCAGGGCGGTGAAGCGCTGCTGCGAGGTGAGCGGCACCCAGCGCACCTTGCCGGCGTCGCCGAGCACCGCGGCGGCGATGGCGCGGCACACGTCGACGTCGAGCCCGCGCCACTGGCCCTGGCTGTCGGCGGCAGAGAAGCCGATGACGCCGGTGCTGACACCGCAGGCGAGTTGGCCCCTGGCCTTGATGGCGTCGACGGTCTTGCCCGCGTGGGCGGGGGCGGCGACGGTGGCGAGGACGGCGGCGGTCAGGGCGAAGCTGCGGAGTCGGGACATGGCGGTGGACGCGAGGAGGCCGAAGCGCCGTAGCTTAGCGGGCTTCGGCCTCTTGTCGCAATGCAGCAGCGGGTGTGCCGGTCAGCGCGGGAAGTACATCTTGTCCTTCTGCAGCTTGTAGGTCCACGGCAGACCGGCGTTCTTCCAGCCGTTGACGATGCGCTGGCCGGCCTTGGGGCCATCCTTGGTGGCGTCGCCCTCGAAGCCTTCGACGATGCTGTACACCCGGGTGTAGCCGGCGCTGGCGAGGAGGTCGGCGGCACGGGCGCTGCGGTCGCCGGAGCGGCAGATCAGGATCACCCGGTCGGCCTTGGTGAGACCCTTGGCCTTCAGGCGCGATTCGGTTTCGGTCACGAAGTCGCTGTTGGGCATCAGTTGGTACGCGCTGCGGCGCTCGTCCCAGTCGTTCATCAGCTCCTGGTGTTCCATGTAGGGCACGAGGGCGTCCACCGGCGTGGCCATGCCGACGTACATCGCTTCGGCGCGGGTGCGTACGTCGAGGAACAGGGTGTGAGAAGCGTCCTTGCTGACGATGTCGTAGGCGTCCTGCGGGCTGAGGTAGAGCTGCAGACGGCTGCGCTTGAGTTCCGGCACGCTGGTGGGCTCCACGTCGGCGCGGCCGGGCAGCGGCAGACCGAGGGTGAACAGCGCGAGCATGGCGACGGCGGCAAAATGTTTCATACTTCCTCCACAGGGTTTGTTCGATTCAACCTCCGGGGAGGCTGTTCATGAAAGCACGGATTGGCGTTCTGCTGGTTGCCGGACTGAGCGGATTGCTGGTCGGCAGCGCCCGGGCCGGCGATGTGGCGGCCGGCGAAAAACTGGTGGCCGACAAGGATTGCTCGGCTTGCCATCAACGTTTGATCGGCGGTGACGGGAGTCGGCTCTACACCCGCGCCGACCGCAAGGTGACGAGCCTGGCCAAGCTGGCCGCCCAGGTCAGCTTCTGCAGCACCCAGCTCAAGACCGGCTGGTTCCCCGAGGACGAGGAAGACGTGGTCGCCTGGCTCAATCATCGTTATTACCATTTCAAGTAAGCCCCGGGGCGCATTTTCTGCGCTCATGGTGGTTCCAGCCCCTGCAGCACCCGCTTTTCCAGGTAGCCGCCATAGAGCCCGACACTGTCGCCGCCGAGCAGCGCTTCGGCGCGGGGCTGGCCGCCGGCGTCGAGGAACAGTACGGTGGGGGCGAATTTCACCTTGTAGCGGTGGGCGACGTCGGCGTGGGGGGACCGGCGGCCGTCGAAGTCGGTGAGCGGGCGCGGGCTGCCGATGGCGACTTCGCGGATGCGTACGCGCTCGTGAAAGCGCGGGTCGTCGGGCAGGGCCGGCAGGTAGGCGTCGCGGATGGCGACGCAGTAGGTGCAGTCGGGCAGGCTGAACAGGACCACGTAAAGCAGGTCGCCGCGCCCCGCTTCGTGGAGCGTGGACGCCAGCGGGCCGCGCGCGAGGGCGTGGCCGCCGGCGATGAGCAGCGTGGCCAGGCCGAGGCGCAGCAGGGCTTTCATCGCCTCATCGGGCCAGCGATTCCCGTTCGAGCAACAGGTAGGTGCCGTAGGCGTTGATGCGGTTGGCGGCCTCGAAGGCGGGCAAGCGGCTGAAGCGCCGCCAGTCGGTGCGCGCGTAGGCTTCGTCGAAGGGCTGCATTTCGTCGACGGCCTTGCCCATCTGCTCGCGCAGGTAGAGCAGGTAGTCGCGGGTCAGGGCCAGGTCGGCGGCGGCGTCGGTGGAGTGGCGGCCGTGGCCGGTGACGAGGATTTTCGGCCGGAGGGCGGCGAGCCGGTCGATGGCGGCCAGCCAGCGGCGGCTGTCGGCACTGCCGACGAAGGGGATGCGACCGGCGAACAGGAGATCGCCACAGAACACGACGCCGTCCTCGTCGACGCTGATCATCAGGTCTTCGGGCGAGTGGGCCGGGCCGAGGACGTCGATGCGAAAGTGCACGCCGCCGTCCTCGAAGCGGCTGTCGCCGTCGAGCCAGCGGTCGGGCTGGACGAGGCGGGTGTGCTCATCCACCCACGGAAACAGATCCTGCCGGCGCTGGGCGAGGCGGGCGGCGGCCTCGCCGCTGGTGAAGTAGTCCTGCCCGGCGCGGTGGGCCCACACTTCGGCACCGGCGGCCTTGAAGGCCGGCAGGCCGTAGAAGTGGTCGGCGTGGTAGTGGGTGAGGATGACGCGGCGGACCGGCTTGTCGGTGATCCGGCGGATGGCCGCCAGCAGCGCTTCGCCCAGCGGCGGGGTGCCGAGGGCGTCGATGACGATCACGCTGTCGGCGGTGACGACGAAGCCGGCGTTGCTGTTGAAACCGCGGTTGGCCCCGGAGGCCATGCCGGCGTCGCCGAGGACGTACCAGGCGTGTTCGGAGACGCGGATCGGCGTGAGTTCCTGGGCCGCGGCCAGCCCCGGCAGCAGGCACACGAGGGCGACGATGGCGGCACGCAGCCAGCGCGGGAGAGGGGCGGCGGGGCGGGTGGTCATCGTCGTCTCCGTGGCGCTCAGGCCATGCCGGGATTGCCGGCCATGCCTTTGAGCGTGGGCAGGTTGAGGGCGCGCGGGCGGATCACCTTCTGGCCCTTGAGGTAGCGGGCGACCAGATCCCACACCGCTTCGCCGCCGGCGTTCTTGGCGTCTTCGGAAACCGGCGCCCAGCCGGCGACCTTGTAGGTCTTGCCGGCTTCGAGTGGCTTGCCGGCAAGGCGCATGTCGGTGATGCGCCGGCCCATCGCTGCACGGGGGTCGCAGGCGTACTGCAGGCCGCCGACGCGCACCATGTCGCCGCCCTGCTGGTAGTAGGGGTCGGGGTTGAAGAGGTTGTCGCAGACGTCTTCGAGCACGGTCTTGATCTGCTCGCCGCTCATCATCGTCAGCGTGGTCCACGGGTAGGTGATGGCGGTCTGGTCGAGCAGATGTTCCATCCGGATGGTGTCGCCGGGCAGCAGCGAGGTGCCCCAGCGGAAACCGGGGGAGAAGGCGATCTCGGCGTTCTTCTCGGCGAGCAGGGCGTCGAGGATGAGCTGGTCCCAGGCGCCGTTGAAGTTGCCGCGGCGGTACAGCAGGCCCTCGCTGACGGCGAGCTTCTCGGCGAGCCGGCCTTCGAAGGGCGCCCGCATCTTTTTGATGAGGGCATCCATCGCCGGGTCGGCGGGGATCAGGTTGGCGAACACCGGCAGCAGCTTGTAGCGGAAGTCGGTGACCTGGCCGCTTTTGACTTCCAGATCGAGCACGCCGAGGTATTTGCCGTTGGAGCCGGCGTTGGTGACCAGGGTCTGGCCGCCGGCGTTCTTGACGATCACCGGGGCCGGCACGCCGTCGTGGGTGTGGCCGCCGAGGATGGCGTCGATGCCGCGCACCCGGCTGGCCATCTTCAGGTCCACGTCCATGCCGTTGTGGGACAGCACCACGACCACCTGGGCGCCGGCGGTGCGGGCTTCGTCGACGACCTTTTGCAGGTTGTCGTCCTGGATGCCGTAGCTCCAGTTGGGCACCTGCCAGCGCGGGTTGGCGATCGGAGTGTAGGGAAAAGCCTGGCCGACGATGGCCACCGGCACGCCGTTGATGTTGCGGATCACGTAGGGTTTGAACACCGGGTCGCCGAAGTCGGCGGTCTTGATGTTCTGGGCGACGATGTCGACGCTGCCCTTGAAATCCTTCTCCTCGATTTCCTTGACGCGCGCTTCGCCGTAGGTGGCTTCCCAATGCAGGGTCATCACGTCCACGCCGAGCAGCTTGCAGGCGTCGACCATGTCCTGGGCGTCGGTCCACAGCGCCACGCCGGAGCCCTGCCAGGTGTCGCCGCCATCGAGAAGCAGCGCGCCGGGGCGGCTGAGCTTGAGCTGTTTGACCAGCGTGGCGAGGTGGGCGAAACCGCCGACCTTGCCGTAGGTTCTGGCCGCCTTCACGAAGTCCAGGTAGGTGAAGGCGTGGGCCTCGGCGGTGCCGGGGCGGATGCCGAAGTGGCGCAGCAGGTGTTCGCCGACAAGGTGCGGCACCTGGCCGGCCATCGGGCCGATGCCGAGATTGACGTCCGGCTCGCGGAAGTGGATCGGCAGGAGTTGGGCGTGGCAGTCGGTCATGTGCAGCAGGCTGACCTGCCCGAAGCGCGGCAGCGCGTACATCCGGCCGGCGGCCTTCGCCGCCTCGGCGGGGTCGCTGTTGAGGGCGAGGCCGCCGGCTGCGGCGACGGCCAGCACCTGGAGGAAATCCCGGCGGTTCATGGACATGCGGTGGTCTCCGTGCGGTCGTCGGGCTCAGTCCTGGTTCACCGGCGATGCCGGGTCGACGAGGAAGGCGACGAGGTGGGTGATCTGCTCCGGCGTCAGCCAGTTGTGCAGGCCGAAGCGCGGCATGTTGGAGCAGGCCGTGAAGGCGTTGGAGTTGTACACCTTGTCGTAGACGTACTTGACGATGTCGTCGCCGCCGCCGCGCAGTTTGCCGAAGTGCCGCAGGCTGGGGCCGATGGTGCCGAAGGCGACTTCCTTCGGCGCCAGCTGGTGGCAGGCGTAGCAGTTGCCGCCGCGCAGGCGCCCGGGCGGGTCGGGCTGGATGAAGCCGATGTGGCCGCCGGTGCCGACGGCGGCGAGCTTCTCGCCTTCCTTCCAGTCGCCGATCAGCTTGCCGTCGACGGGATAGCGGATCGTCGCCCGCTGGGCCTTTTCGATCTGCGCGCGCACCTTGGGCGGCGGGTTGTCCTTGTGCTGGCTGCACAGGCGCATCGCTTCGTCCTGGTCGAGGCGGGTCATCCAGTATTTCGGGTTGTCGGCACGGAAGCCGCTGCGGAAAACCTGCTCGGCCTGCGCGGCGATGGGTTCGGCGGCATGGCTGCCGAGGCCGGCGAGGGCGAGCAGGGCGGCGATGATGGGCTGCTTCATGGTCGTCTCCGGGTCAGCGCTTGATGCCGGGGGTCTGCATCACGGTGCCGCTGGCGGTCTTCTGCAGGAAGACTTCCAGCGCGACGATGGAGTCGGCGAGATACTTGGGTTCGGGCCAGCGGGCCTGGCGCATGCAGTCGATCAGGCGGCGCTGCATGGTCCACACCGCGCCCTGCGAGACACGGTACGAGGGCCAGTTGCCCATCGCCGTGCCGGCGCCGGCCTGGGTGGTGAGTTTGCCCAGTTCCTGCAGGCGGATGCGTTTGCCTTCCTGGCCGTGGCAGATGGCGCAGGAGAAATCCTGCGGGCCGCTGCGGCGGTAGAAAATGTATTCGCCGATCTTTGCCATGCGCGCTTCTTCCGGGTGGCGGGCCGGCACGTCGATCTTCGCGCCGTTGGACTTGCCGCCGATGTAGGTGACCAGCGCCTCGATGTCGGAATCCTGCCCCGGTTTGGAGTACCAGTTCTTCGTGGCCTCGGCCTCGGTGAAACCCTGCAGGCTGACCATGCAGTGCACCACGCGCGACTCGGCGTCCATCACCTTTTTGGTGTCGGCAAAGTAGCGCGGCAGCCGGGCGTAAGCGCCGTCGAGCGCGCCGGGGCCGAGGCCCATGTCGCACTGCTCAAGGCTGACCTTGTTCGGCCCGCGCGGCTTCTTCCATAGTTCCTCGCCCTTGGCTTCGAGGAGTTCGGCCGGATTGCCGTCGGCGAGCATCTCGCGGTAGCGGGCGATCTCGTCCATCGTCGAGCCTTGGGCGAGGGCCGCGCCGGCGAGGCCGAACGCCGCCGCGGCAACCACTGCGTGCAGTTTTGCGTGCATGTGTCTTCCTCCGTTGTCGGGGTGTCCCGGCCGCCTCGGGGCGGTCTTGTTCGGGGGGCGGCAGGGCGAACTGGTTCGCTTTGCCGCGCTCAGGCGATCTGGACTTCGTCGGTGCGTTTGTCGCCCTTGCTGTCCACCCAGCTCACCGACAGCTTGTCGCCTTTGGCGCCGCCCTTGAACTTGAAGGCGAGGTAGGGATTTTTCGACACCGCGGTGCCGAACTGGGCGGCGAGCACCTGCCGGCCGTTGTGTTCGGCGCTCACCTCGGTGATGAAATGCGCCGGCACCAGATTGCCGGACGAGTCCTTGCGCTGGCCGGTTTCCATTTCGTGGCTCATCAGCACCTTGACTTCGGTGATGCCGTCTTTCGCGCTGGCGCGAATTTTCATCGGATCTGCCATTTCGATTCCTTTCGTTGATGATGCGCGGTGCTCAGCCGCCGCAGCCGCCCAGCGTGACCTTGATTTCCTTCTTCGCCATGAAGAACTTGCCGCCGGCCTTGACCAGCGCGTAGACGTCGGAGGTCTGGCCCATCTTGACGCGGGTCTGCACGCTTGGCTCGGTGCCGGCCGGTAGCGTGAAACTGGCGGCCAGCGGATTGGGATTCTTCTCGACGAGGATTGCGATGGCCTCGACGCCGGCCAGTGTCGAGACCACGCCCACCGGCACCACGGCGCCGTTCTCGGCGATGTCCGGGGCGGTGAGCTGCACCTCGGCGGCGCTGGCCGGCGCGCCGGCGCCGAGCGCCTTCAGGGTTTCGTCGATGCTCTTCGCGTCGAAGGCGGCCTTGTTCCACTCGGCGCGGGCCTCGCCCGGGGCGATCAGGCCGGCGGCGGCGAGCAGGCCGAGCAGGCCGATGCCTCCGCCGGCCTTCAGAACTTCACGGCGTTGATGATTCATGTGTCTCTCTCCTTGGTTGATCTGGACTTACTGCGCCTTGGCGCCGGACAGAATCCATTTGACGAGGCGCCGGATGTCCTCGTCCTTCAGCTGGCTTTGCGGCGGCATCGGGATCGAACCCCACACCCCCTGGCCGCCGGTCTTGAGCTTGGCGGCGAGCTTGGTTTCGGCATCGGCCTGGCCCTTGTACTTCGCGGCCACCTCGTTGTAGCCCGGTCCGACGATCTTGCCGGCGACGCCGTGGCAGGCCATGCAGCCGCTGTCGCCAGCGAGCTTCGCGGCGGCGGTGTTTTCGCTCGGTGCGGTCGCCCTGACCTCGGTTGCAACCTTGCCGCTGGTGTCTTTGCCGCGCACCGGGCCGACCGGCCGGTTCTGCTCGGCGAGGTTGCCGTGGGCCGTTTCGGCATAGACCGGCAGCAGCGACGCCACCTGCACCTCGCGCTTGCAGTGGCTCATGCAGGCGGTGTTCTTCGCGTCGGGCTTGCCGCCGTTGCCGATGCCGCCCTGCGCTGCGGCGGCGCCCGGCCACAGGCCGTGGTCGGTCGTCATGCCGTTGCGGTTGGGCATGCGCCGCTGGACGTCGGCGATGTTCTTGTCGCTCAGCACAAAGTCGGCGGGCACGATGTCGGCCTGGTTGAGGAGGTAGGCCAGCAGCCCGAACACCTCGTCGTTGGTCAGCGACTTGGGGGCGGTAAGCGGCATCGCGCGGTTGATGTAGTCGAACAGCGTCGACACCGTGGCGACCTTCATGATCGCGGTGCGCTGCGGGGCGTCGCCCTTGACCAGCGACAGCACATGGCCGGTCCGGATGTCGTCCCTGGTGGTGCCGCCGATCAGCGGGGTATGCACCTCGTTGGATTC
>WBZX01002596.1_pt1 | contig 12174 bp, 10 predicted proteins | sample 5204211 | NCBI WGS metagenome assembly WBZX01 (sample SAMN12344362, study PRJNA552823) | activated sludge metagenome | biome: Activated sludge suspended growth; feature: Nitrification reactor; material: Wastewater; isolation source: activated sludge from nitrification reactor of wastewater...
GGCCGCCTGCACGCGCGGCGCGGCAGGCTCGATCGCCACGGGCGCGACCGCCTCGGCGCCCGCGCTCGGCTCGGCGCGGGCGCTCGGCTCGGCGCCCGCGCTCGGCTCGGAGGCGGTCGCGCTGGCGAGCGCGAGCACGATCGTCGCCGCGATCACGCGTCCACCACCCAGTCCACCGGCCGTCGCGGGCTCGGTCCGAACTCGTCCCACGCGTAGCCAACGCGGAACCCGATCTGCGCGTGCTCGCCGACCAGCCCGCCGAGCCGCTCGCCGAAGTCGGTCGACGACCTGCGCTGCACCTCGCGATCGCGCCGCTCCAACATCTGGTTGAGCGGCTGCGCCGCGAGCCCGTTCGCGACGATCCACAGGTGCAGGCGCTGCCACGCGCGGCCGACCTGTAGCAGCATCGCGGGGTCCTCGAGCGCTGGCGTGACGAGGGCGCCGAACGCCGAGCCGGTGGTCTGCCCCCGCTCGGTGTTGCGGATCCAGTACTCGCCCGCCTTCGCGGCCGACGGGCCGTCGCCGAGCTTGCCGAACGCCCGCGTTGCCACGCCGAAGCCCATCGCCATGATCGTGAGGCCGTCGCGGTGGCGCTCGATCGCGTCCTCGGTCTGGCGCCACCACACGTGCGACGCCTCGTTCATCTCCCGGTCATCGACGATGGCCCGGGTGGCGTCGATCGTGCCCGACCGGAACGCCGCGCGATCCGGACCCTGCAGCAGGACGAGCTGGACGGCGGGCAGGTCGTCGATCAGGTCGACCATCGCGGTCTCGACCTGCTCGGAGAGCGGCGCGTCCATGTAGCGGCCGCGCTGCGTGTGCCGGTGCACGATCGTGTCGGCCAGCGGATGGTCGTGGGCCGTCGCGGTCGCGAGGCCGATCCGCGCGACGAGCAGCGGCGCGTCGGGATCGGGTAGCGTCTCGATCGTCGCGGTGCGCCCGAACCCCGGCGCCGCGATCGCGAGGTTCTCGAGCGCGCAGCCGAGCGCGATCACCTGCTCGCGCCCCAGCGGATCCATCGCGCCCAAGCTGCGTTCGGCGTCGCGCCACAGCTCGATCGATGTCGGCGCGGCGACGAAGCGCCACGGCTGGGTGTTGTGCGGGTTCGCGGCGAGGATGGCCGCCTGCACCAGCCGCAGCTCGACGGGCAGGCTGCGATCGGGGTAGTCGGCCCAGGTCTCGTACGCGACGCCGGTGCCGTCCGGCAGGTTGCACCCCGCCGCGGGCACGACGACGCACGCAGCACCCACGCCGCAACACCACCGCCGCCGGGTCGAATGACCGATCACCTCGTGCGGAACACCGAAGCCGGGGGAAATCGTCACCCCGCGAGCATGCGAGGGGACGAGCGCTTCGGTAGCGCAAACGCTGCCGTGACCGCGGCCTTGCGGCGCGAATGCATCGCGACGCCGACCCACGCTATCCTCCCGTATCCGTGTGTCCGGTCCGCATCCGCGGCGGGCACCGTGAGGCCGGCACCGCATCGTCGAGAGTGATCGATACCCCACGGTGCCGATGCGCCCAGATGCGATCCGCGCCGATGCGAGCGATCGCGACGAACCGCCGTCGATGGTACGATCACGCCGTGCATCGCAGTGGCGTGATTCTCCTCCTCGCGTTGCATGCGTGCACCCCTGACGCGCACGACGCATCGGCCTCCGCCGGCGGCAGCACGACACGCAGCGAGACGACGATCGCGAGCACCGAGACGTCGACGTCCAGCGTCGCATCGACGACATCGACATCGAGCGCGGACACATCGAGCGCGGACACATCGAGCGCGGGCACCTCGAGCACCGGCACCTCCACCGGCGAATCCACCGGCGGCGACACGCCACCGTCGTACACGCCGCGGCAGAACGTCCGCTACGTCAGCCCCGCGGGCGACGATGCCCAAGACGGCATGACGATCGCCACCGCGTGGCACCGCGTCGACGCGCACATCGAGGCCATCCCCGAGGACACCGAGGTCGTGTTCCTCGAGGGGATCCACGACGGCTACACGACGGAGATCTACAGCAGCTACGGCGACCGGCCCTTGCTGCCGCCGCACATCACCCTCCGCGCCGAGTCGTATCGCGGCGCAACGATCGTCGGCCCCGGCACCCCCGACGGCGACACCGGTGGCAACGCGTTCACGATCGAGGCCGTGGGGGGGAACGTCACCCGCGACCTCGAGATCTGGGGCCTCGTCCTCACCGGCTGGATGGACCAGTACGGCAACGGCGTCGTGAGCGTGCACGGCGATGTCGACGGCCTGCGCATCGTCGGCAACGACTTCCACGGCAACGGCTCGGGGTCGCTGCTCGACCACACGATCTATCTCTCGGGCGGCGAGACCCAGGCGACGGCGCCGCGCAACCTCGCCATCTTGCACAACGACGTCGACGAGCCCGGCGGCAACGGGGCCTTCGTGCACGTGTACATCGGCCCGGGCGAGCAGTTCGCACCGCACGACTGGGTCGCCGCGGACAACGTCGTGCGCGGCACACAGACGTGGGGCTTCATCCTCGATCCGAACTTCGTCGCGCCCGCCAACATCGAGATCCACGACAACGACGTGCGCCTCGTCGCGTCGGCGGCCATCGTCGACTTCTGGTACGGCGATGCGACCGGCAAGAACGGCGTCGACGACACCTGCGTCGTGCATCACAACCTGTTCGTCAACGACGGCGACGGGAACGTGGTGAAGCGACAGGCGGTGAGCACCGGCAGCCCGCATGCGCCGGTGCTGCACGACAACCGGTACTGGAGCTCGACGGGTGGGATCGTGCTCGATGGGATCGAGGCGGGAGACGGCGATGTGATCGGGCCGCCGTGACTTCCCCGTCGCGCGCATCTCGCGGCCAACGTGCGACGAACCGGCGTACAACGAGGCAGATGAGAGAGTTCTTGCACGCGCTCGCCACTGCGGCCGTGGACCCGAGCGGCCGGCGCTGGATCTACGCGCCCTACGATCAGCTCACCGCGGACGTCGGGCCACTGGCGCAGACCGATCCGCGCGAGCTCGGGCTCGTGCTGGTCGAGGCGCCGCACAAGGCCGCGCGACGGCCGTATCACAAGGCGAAGCTCGGGTTCGTGCTCGCCAACCAGCGACACTTCGCGCTCGAGCAAGCGCGGCGCGGGGTCGCGGTGCGCTACCTCGTCGCGTCCGGCGGGTACGCCGACGCGCTGGCGCGATTTCTCGACGAGACCGACGCACTTCGCCGCGGTGCGCCACTGATGATGATGGAAGCGGCCGAACGCGAGCTCCGTGCCGAGCTCGCGCCGCTCGTCGACGGCGGGCGGATTCACAGCGTGCCGCATGCAGGCTGGCTCACGTCGCGCGCGGACTTCCTGCGCGCGCAGCCCCAGCCGCCGTGGCGCATGGATGCGTTCTATCGACACGTGCGCCAGACCAGCGGATTGCTCATGCAGGGTGGAAAGCCGGTCGGCGGCAAGTACAGCTTCGATGCGGAGAATCGCCGGCCTTGGCGCGGCGAGCCGCCGTCACCCACGTTGCCGCGATTCGAGCCCGACGCGATCAGCAAGGAGGTCGAAGCGCTCGTCCACGAGCGCTTCGCACATCATCCGGGTACCCTCGACATCGGCGCATGGCCGACGACGGCCGCGGACGCCGAGCGCATGTGGGCGTGGGCGAAGCGCGAGTGCCTGCCGCACTTCGGGCCGTTCGAAGATGCGATGAGCACGGCCTCGGCCGGGCTGTTCCACACCCGGATCTCGCCGCTGCTCAACGTGCATCGCCTGCTGCCGGCGCGGGTCGTCGCCGAGGTGGCGACGGACGATCGCTTGCCGCTTTCGTGCCGCGAGGGCTTCGTGCGGCAGATCCTCGGTTGGCGCGAGTTCGTGCGCCACGTGCACTGCGAGACCGACGGCTTTCGCGGCACCGCGACGGCGCATGGCATCGAGCCCGGTGCCGGCGACGGCGGCTTCGCGCGGTGGCGCGGCGAGTCGTGGCCAACGCGGGACTCACGGGTGGATGGCGGCGCCTCGCCCTCGGCGCTCGGCGCGAGCGCAGGGTTGCCGCCGGCGTACTGGGGACGCAGGTCGGGTCTCGCCTGCTTGGACGGCGTCGTCGCCGATGTCTGGCGCGACGGGTGGAGCCATCACATCACACGCCTCATGGTGCTCGCCAACTTCGCGACGCTCCTGGGCGTGAGCCCGCGCGAGCTCACCGACTGGTTCTGGGTCGCCTACGTCGACGCATTCGATTGGGTCGTCGAGCCCAACGTGCTCGCGATGGGATCGTTCGCGGTCGGCGAGCTGATGACGACCAAGCCCTACGTCTGCGGCGCCGCGTACATCCACAAGATGAGCGACTACTGCGGCGGATGTGCCTTCGATCCGAAGCGCGACTGCCCGATCACGCCGCTGTACTGGGCGTTCATGGCTCGACACGCCGATGTGCTCGCGAGCAACCCCCGGGTCGCCGGCCCGGTCGCGTCGCTGCGCAAGCGCGGCGACGCACAGCGAGCGCGGGACGAGCAGGTCCTCGCCGTCGTCCGCGACGCGCTCGATCGCGGCAACGCCCTCGCCCCCGGCGCGTTCGCGGCCGCCGACGATTCGGTGCAGGGCAGCACCGGGTCGCGCAAGCGGTCGGGCCCGCGATGAGCGACGCGCAGGTCGATGAGGCGGATCTTGGTGTGTCATCGTGCTGAACCCAGCCTGACGCGCGCCGGGAACGGCCGGGCGTACATACGGGCGCATGCCGGCTGCTACGCTCGGGCGATGGCGATCGGCCGCCGTATCGCGCTCGCACATGGTCGCGAACATTGACGCCAAGCGGCTTCTACCCAACGCACGTCCGCTGGGCGAATTGGTGCACCGACCAGGTCGTGTTGGCGATCCACGACGGTGCGCACCTTCGCCGTGTCGCACTCGACCAACGCAGCGGCGCGGTGTTGTTCGATCGGTGGGGACGCATCCGGGCTGCACCGACGGGTTCGATCTGGAGGGTGGCTCGCGGCGCATCGAGCAGTACTTCGCCCTCGCGCTCATCGACGACGGGTTCGTCGCCATCTTCAAGCACGACGTGTTCTCGGACATCGACGTGTTCGACTTCGACGGCCATCACATCGCGCACATCGCCGAATGACCGGCATGCCGCGCCGTCAGGGTTCGCGACGTCGGGCGCCGCGTCGCCGAGTCCAGCGGCAGCTCCTGTTCGAGGCACCGCACAGCGGTCAGGAAACCATCTCTCGCCACAGTTCGTAGCCGCCCCACATGCGGTCGGCCATGTGTTTGGTCGTCTCGGGGAGAGCGCCATTCTCGGCCACGCGGTGCGATCGATTCGCCGTCGCGCTCAGTCGCACTGCGTGCGCGTCAGCGCGCGAGCCATAATCGGTGCGGGCGCTCGCATGCGGTTCCAGCTCGACGCGAGCTGCACCCAATCGACGAGCTTGCGATAGTTGTAGTCGCTGACCCAGCGCGGTTGGCAGTAGCCCATCAGATCGTTGTGCGTCGGTGGGATCAGCTCGCCGGTGCGCACGTCCCACCCCTCGGTGTGCGTGGCACCGTCGGCGTACGGGAACTCGGGGTCGACGTCGGGGGGATCACCGCACGGCGCGTGCAACAGTCCGTGCAAGTGCCCCACCTCGTGCACGAGCGTGCTCTCGGCCAGCGCATCCGCGAATGCGGCTCCCACCGCGGCGCCGGCTCGTTCGCCGCCGCCGGCCTCGGAGGTTCCCGTGGGGCAGCTTTCGCAGAACTCCTCGCGCGTCGCGGCGCCGGTGACCAAGCCGTAGTAGTAGATGTCGGCGATCTCCGGATCGAGGTGGCCGGAGGCGAACGCGTTCAGTTCCTGCAGCTGCACGATGCGGACGAGCAACCCGCCCATGTCGAGTTGTCCGCCGCTGTCGTCGGGCTCGATGTCGCCGACGGTGATCTCCACGTCGGTGACGGGGTAGTGGGCGAGGAGCGCGTCGCGAAACCCGTCGATCACTGCCTGCGACGTGTCGGGGACGAAGCCTCCGATCTCGAACGGCACCAGGTGCAGACGCAGCACTCCGGTGGTCTGCGCATCGAGCTGCGCGAGGCCTGCTTCGGGAAATCCAACGAGCGCCGCGCCCTCGCAGTCGGTCACCGACACGGACCAGCTGGTGTCGGGGTTCAGTGCCGCAGCGGGGATCTCGACCTGAAGCTCGGCCTCGCCTGCACCCGCGGCGACGGGCGTGCACGTGCCCGTGAAGCTCTCGTCGCCGGCGGCCGAGCTCAGCTCCACACGCGCGACGAGATCGCCGGCTTCGAACGCGGCGCCGAGGACCACGCTGGTGCGCACCATCGCGACGCGGCCGGCCACGATTGGCGCCACGCGCTCGGCAGAGTCGATCGCCGCACAGTTGCGAGCCAGCGGCACCGCGATCGTCTGGAACAGCGTGACGTCGCTCAGCGCCACCGCATCGACGCCCGGATCTCCGCACGACGCCGGAGGCTCGTCGCCCGCATCCCAGGTCGTTGCGTCGAGGGTCGTGTCACTCGACGCGGCGCTCGACACGTCGCTCGACGCGGCGCTCGAGCTCTCGTCCATGCTCGGGCTGCTGACGTCGGTCTCACTCGCCGCACAGCCGACCACGGCCACAGCGAACACGAAACGCGAAAGGTGTGGACGACGAGCGCGCGGGACCATACGCGGGACATGGCCGCTCGCCGACGCGCTCGTCAGACATTCTTCGCGGTAGATCCATGCGGCACGGCCGCGGCTTCGCGTCTCCGACGTCGGCACGGCCACAGACACGGGCCGGGTCGGCGCGCGCTATCCGCTGCGATCGCGCGGACTGGTCAGAACACCACTTCGAGCGTCGTCAGCACGCCGGCGCAGCGTCCTTCGATGCAGCGCGCATGCGTCGGCACCGTGCCGCAGGAGACTGTGGAGCCGCGGTGCGACGCAGCGCCCGCAGCGGCGCACCGCGGCACACGACTTCCGACCGGCATCACGCTCGGGCAGCGGGGGACCCGACAGCCGCTGCGCTGCACGACGGCGCACTGCTCGTCGGCGACGCACGCGTGCTCCGTCGCCAAGACGACGATCTCGCGCGCGACCGGCCCGATGCCGCCGCGCGGTGGCGGCACGATGCGCGCGAAGCAGTCGCGGTTGTGCGGCGAGTCGAGGTCGAAGCAGCCCGGGCCGCACGTCTGCTCGAGCTCGCAGCCGGACGTCGGGGGCGGCGGCTCGGCGGGGCGCGGGACGACGTGCGGCGTCGGCACCGTCACCGAGCACGCGATCACGACCGCCACGAACAACCACGCGCGGAGCGCTCGGCGAGCGGCGCGGCGTGACGCGGCGAGCACAGGGCAACGACAACACGCCGCCCGACGACGCGCAACGCTCGTGGGGCTTCGACGCCGCGCGAAATCCCACGCCGCGTGTGGCATGCAACGAGTGGCCCCTTGATGGCGTTCGCCGGGTACGACCAGGTGTCGGTCGGCGCCTGGTAGGGGCAATCGACGGTGATCTCGAGTGGTCCATCGTTGACCTCGAACGTGAGGCCGGGGGCGTCCGCCTCGGGGTGGCCGACCATTCGGAGACGCTCGCCGCCGACCACAGGGAGAACCGATTGGCGCACTGCTGCCCTGCGCGGCCGCGTCATCTCGTTCGCGAGGTGCCAGATCCGGCGGAGGCTCTGCGCAGCTCAGCGGACGCGGATGCCGTCCGCGATCACGACCTTGCTGCCGAGGTTGGTACGCGACAGCTGGATCTTGTTCCAGCCCGCGGAGAACTGGAACGTGCCGAGCGTCTTCCACTGCTTGCCGTTCTTGGTCTGGTCGGCCGACGCGGTGCCGACCTGGGCGCCGCTGGCGTCGAACGCGGTGAACGACGCAGCGGTGGTGCGGTTGGTGCCGGCGGTCCACCATGCGTCGATCGTGCGCGTCGTCGCCTGCGGCAGGTGGAACCAGAACGTCGCCGGATCCGAGCCGGCGGTCGTGCTGCCGAAGGCGTAGCTCGTGCCGTGGAAGCCTGCGGTCGCGCTGGTCACCGTCCACTGGTCGCTCATCGCGACCCAGCCCAGGTCCTGATCATTGTTCGTGTTGCTGCTGTCGATGAGGATCTCGGTCGGCACCGGGCCCGGACCCGCATCCGGATCGGGCTCCGGCTCCGGCTCGGGGGTCTCGTCGCAGTGCGCCCGCGCGAGATCGAGGTACTCCTGCCACGGCCAGTTCGGGCCGGGGTCGGTGCGATTGTGCGGCTGCAGCCGACCGTGACCGACGACATGCACGTCGTCGATCGGGATGCCGTTATCGCGCGCGATGTTGCAGACGAGCCGCGCCGAGGCATCGATCAGGCCCGGATCCCACGACGCCTGATTGCCGAAGCCCGCGTGCTCGATGCCGACGGTGAAGTTGTTGCTGCTGCTGCCGTTGCGCCCGCAGTCGTGGTTGTCGTTGAGCGAGCACTTGTAGCTCGCGCTGATGTGCCAACCCTTCTTCGACTCGTTGACGAGCTGAGTGATCTCCGAGCCGGTCGAGTTGACGACGTAGTGCGCGCTCACGCCCGACTGCGCGTTGGCGAGCCACGAGTAGCAGCCGACATACGCACCTTCGCATGTGTGGATGATGATCATCGCGCGCTTGCCTGCGTTGCCGGCCGGTCGCGAGCTGAAGTTCGGCGATGGCCGCCACAGCGACAGCTCGTAGTCGGGACCGGCCTGCAGTGCCGGTTCCGGCGGCGGCACGGTGAAGTTGGGATAGACCTCGATGGGCTCGAGCTCGCCACGGACATCGCCGTTGTCGTCGACCTCGATCGCGCCTTCGCGCATGCGCGGATAGACCTCGACGTAGACGTACGCGGCCTTCGCCCACTCTTGCGGCAGATCGCTCCACTCGGCGACGACGTCGGCCCACGCACCGATGTCGCCACGGTCTTCGATCTGCTTCTCGGTCGCGCGATCGTCGAGCCAGGCCGCCGCGGCGCGGATGTTCGCGACGCGATCGGACTTCACCGTCTGGGGATCGAGCCCCGCGAGATCGGCGGCCTCCTCGAGCCGCGCACCACGCATGCCCATGATGCCGAACGCGACCTCGCGCCCGTCGATCTCCTCGGCGCCCTCGATCATCTCCCAGCGCGTCTCCACGTGACCGATTGCCTGCAGCAGCGGCATCGGCACGTCGTACTCGTCGGCGATCGCCTCGAACACGCCGTCGAGATCGCGCGACGAGAGATCGTCATCTGCGGGTGCGTCGCCGATGCCGACACCAACGCCTCCGGCAGAACCTCGCCCTTCTCCTTCGTCACACGACGTGAGGGCGAGCGAAGCGAGAGCAGCGAGGAGCGTGGATCGTGCGCGCGTGGTCATCGTCGTCGAACAGGGGGTTGCGAAACCCGGGCGCCGAGTTCCAACCCAATTCGTGGGTTGCCGGCTTTGCTGTGAGCGACGGTGCCGATGCGTGCGGCCGCGGAGGTGCGTGTCGCATCGAGCGATCTGCGTAGGGTGCAGCGGGCAAAAGCCGCAGGAATCGACGCGGCGCAGCGGCGAAGCCTGCGATTTCGCATGCTCGTCCACCACCGCCTCAGCGAACTCGAACCGCAGCGGAGCCTGCATGCGTGGCTCTTCAGGATCGCGCGTGACATCGCCCGCAATCGTCCGGGCTCCCGCAGCGGCGGCTGGGCTGCCGCGGAGCTCGGTCGTCGCAAGCCCGCCCGCGACAGCACCTGGCCTCCCACCGACGCCGCCGGACGAAGAGCGCGGCGTGATCGTCAGTCGAGCTCGATGGCCCCGATGTCGCAGACCTCGCCATCGCTGGGGCGCGACTGTCCGTCGAAGTCGTAGCCGACCAGGCACGGCATCGCGTCGACCGCGGGACTCCCGGCCGACGGCTCGAGCCGCGTGGTGTCGACGAACTTCGGGTCGGCGATGGTGCTGGCATCGCCGTGCCCGGTGAGATCGGACAGCGCCGCGTTCCAGGCGGTGGCATCGCCACCGTCGAACAGCCCCGACGCGTTCAGCGTGAACACCGGAGCGCCGCTCTCGGCGAAGTAGAGGTTGTCGCCGACCACCAGCGTCGACCAGTCGGTCATGCCGAGATCTTCGGTGTCGGTGAAGACCCGCGAACTCGAGCTCTGTGCGACGATGTTGCCGCGGAACTCGACGTCGGTGCTCGGCTGGCCCACCTCCGACTCGTTGGTGAGCATGAGCGCGGCGTGGATCATCGTCGCGGTGTCGAAGCAGGTGTTGTTGTACACCCGCGCGCCCTGGCTCGAGCCGACCGCCACGCACGCGCCGGTGACGTGGGCGATCACGTTGTTGCGCACCATGCAGTCGTAGGTCTCGTAGTCGCCATCGACCAGGCGCTCGGCATCGGTAGACTGCCCGCACATGATCGCGTTGCCCTCGCCGCCCTTGCCCGTGTCGGCGATCAGGTTGCCGTCGAACACGACCTCCCGCGAGTTGCCCTTGGCGTAGGCGGCGACGTCGGTGAGGTCGTGGAGGTAGTTGCCGACCACCTGCAGGCGATCGGCGCCGGTGATGTCGATGCCTTGGGCGTTGTCGCCGGGCGTGACGACCGCCGGATCTTGGTAGATCTCGTTGCCGTAGATCACGGTATCGTCGGCGGTGCGCACGTTCTTGATCACGTCGGCCACCGAGCAACACAGGCGATTGTTCACCAGCTGGACCTGCGGCGTATCGATCTTGATCGCGTTGCCGTCGCCACCGCCATTGGGGCTGCCTTGCACGTGGAGACCCTCGAGCCGGACGAATGCATGGGTGCAGTTGCCGTCGACCAGGCCGTTGTCCTCGTCGCATGCGTCGGCGTAGAAGTAGATCGTCGGTCCATCACCACTGCTGGCGATCGTCACATCCTCGCCGTCGAGCGGTCGCATCAGGATCCACTGGTCCTCGGTGCCGAACTCGCCGTCGCTGACCATGAAGCCCTCGTACTCGCCGCCGCCGATCTCGATGATCGAGCCGGGCTCGGCGAGCTCGAGTGCACGGTCGAGCGTACGCACCGCGGTTTCGAGCGTGAGGCCGTCCTGGGCGTCGTCGCCGTCGGCGGCCGCGTAGATGGTCGGACCCGAGCCGACCCCCGGCGGCAGCGGATACTCGCCGCCAGGAGGCGGGGGATCATCCGGTCCCGACGTGCCGTCGGTATCGGCACCGGTGTCGGGATCGAGCGAATCGGAGGTGCTCGGATCGCTGCCCGTCGTGTCTGTGGTCGCTTCACCCGGCGTCGGACCTTCGTGGGTCTCGGCGGCTTCGGATGTGCCCGTGTCCGCGAGGTCCCGGCCGCCGGCCGGGGAATTGCCGCAGGCGGGGGTCAGCCCAGCGAGCGCGAACAGGATGCGGTTGCACAGCGGTGGGCGTGCCATCGCAGGCTGAGGTGGCCGCCACCCACGGATTCTGTGTGCGGCGCGCGGACCATGGCTCCGCGCGCCGACGTGCCCACATCGGGCGCCGCGCCCCGCCCAACTCGCGCACGTGCCACACCCAACCCGCTGGAATCCCGTGTGGCCGGCGGCTTGCGTAGATGGGGGACATGATCGCGCTGTACGTCGTCTCGAGACTCGCCCGCGCCTGCACCACCGCGGTCGCGCGCCTGGCCGCGACCACGGCGCTGCGCGTCGCGATCCGCGGTGCCGCCGTGCGATCGGCCCGGACGCGGCGCTGAGCAGGATCGTCGACTCCTCGACTGCCGATGTGCGTCGAGCGCGGGACCGCGTCCATTCTCGCCGACCGACTCGACGCGCGCGAGCTGGAGTATCGCCCCACGCGGTGAACCGCGTAGAGCATCGGAGAGAGCAAACTCGATCGCCCGCAGGGGGCGCGCAGCATGTTCACCGTCACGCTGCACAACGAATCCGAGCGCACGCGGCGACTGCCGATCGACGAGCTCCGGCGCAGCCTCGTGCGCGTCTACGGCAACCCGGCGACGCGAGCAGAGACGATCGACAACCGCAGCGCACCGCCGCGCGCCGTGGGTATCAGCGAGGCGCTGCCGCCCGGGCCGACGCGCGACATCCATGTGCCGTTCGCGTACCCAGGATCGATCGCGACGATGGACCACGGTGCGGCGCAGCTGCGCTTCTGCATCAGGTGGGAATCGAGTTGGCTCCGTGCTGCGAGCGACCCCAGCGATGCGGTCGATTGGAATCCGTCGTTCGAGCCATGCTCCGACCTTCGCGTCGTGAAGTAGGGCGAGCGCGTCGCGTTGCACGGTGCTACGTTCCGCGTGTTCATGTCG
>WBZX01002597.1_pt1 | contig 12173 bp, 11 predicted proteins | sample 5204211 | NCBI WGS metagenome assembly WBZX01 (sample SAMN12344362, study PRJNA552823) | activated sludge metagenome | biome: Activated sludge suspended growth; feature: Nitrification reactor; material: Wastewater; isolation source: activated sludge from nitrification reactor of wastewater...
GCCGGCCCCGAATAACACGCCTTCGTCTCCCCCGGAGCGCACCCTTGCGAGCCGGTGGTCGTCGTCCCGCCCGAGCTCATCGACGTGGTCCCTCCGGTGCTCGACGACGTCCCGCCCCAGCCCGCCGTGGCCCCACCGGAGCCGCCCGAGCTCGACGATCCGCTCGTGTCCTGTCCCCCGCACGCCGCGAGGAGGCCGATTCCCGTGCACGCGATCGCGATACGCACCCACATGGCAAAGACGATACGGGAACCCCCCCGCGCCGACAACGACTTCCCATGAGCGAGCCGGCCGCGGGCGTCGCCTCGTGGGCCCCGTCTTGGGCCCTCGCCGCGACAGCGATCCTGATTTCAGCCCTCTTCCGGCGGCTTGGGCCCGAACAGCGACGCGATCACCGCCCCCACGGGCAGGGACATGTAGCCAATCACCAGCGCCAGCCCCGACACCACTTCGCTCCTCAGGATCAACCACACCCCCCCGAGGAGCAGGAACAGCTTCAGCACAGCGATGATCGCCCACGGCGCCGTGTTGCCCTTCTTCCCCAGAAAGGCCTGCACGATCCTCGCGAGGACGATCAGGTTCGCCACCGCGATCGCCCCGCCCGCGAGCACCCCGAGCCCGAACCGCAGATTCGCGACGAGGACGGACACCACCGTCGCCACACCGGCCGTGGCCGCGACGGTCCGCACGGCAGCCTGAAGCGTCCTGTCCTGGCTCCCGCCGCCGTCGTCTTCCTTCGTGTCACCCATCGCGCTTCTCCGCCTTCTTCGACGCTTCCGCTTCTTCCGCCGCCTCGGCGCCGCCGTCTTCCGCGCCGGGACCGCCTACCTTGGCGCCGCCCCCGGCGTTTTCCAGGTCCTTGATCTCCCCCTCCAGCGCCGCCTCGCGGATCTCCCGCGCTTTCCGGTCCTCCTCGCGCTGCCACGCGACCGATTTCTCGTCCGGGAAGGCCTGGGCCGGATTGCCCTCCTGCTCCTCCTCCCGCTTCGCCTCGACCTGCATGCCCTTCCACGCGCGGTACACCGAGCGCCCCGCCGCCGCGCACCCGAAGAAGAACCACAGCACCGCCATCCACGGCGCCGTCCCGAGCTTCTCGTCGATCTTGGTCCCGATCCACAGCCCCACGAGCATCGAGAGCACCATCTCGATCCCGATGGTGCCGTATTGCCCCATCCCCCTCAGGTTCCGCGCGTTCTTCACGACGACCCGCCCGACATCGCGCCCGTCGCTTCCCGCAGCCGCGCCTCCACGAGCGCGATCAGGTGCGGCCGCATCGCCGCGGCCGCGCGCGCCCTGTGGCTCACCTCGTTCTTCCGGTGCTCCGCGAGCTCCGCCATCGTCACGCCCTCGCCGCTCACCAGGAACAGCGGATCGTAGCCAAACCCGCCCTGGCCCCGCGGCGCCCGCACGATCGTCCCCTCGCAGCGCCCCTCCGTGACGAGGGGCTCCTCCGTGCTCCACGGATCCACGAGCACCATCGCGCACCGGAACCGCGCCGCCCGCTGATCGTCGTCCACCTCTTCGAGCGACGAAAGGAGCAGCGCGTTGTTCTCCGCGTCCGTCGCGCCCTCCCGCGCGAACCGCGCCGACCACACGCCGGGCCGCCCGCCGAGCGCGTCCACCTCCAGCCCCGAGTCCTCCGCGAGCGTCACCATCCCCGTGCGCTGGGCCGCCGCGTTCGCCTTGAGCAGCGCGTTCTCCAGGAACGTCACGCCGTCCTCGATCACCGGCGGGTGCTTGCCCGGCAGGCTCGCGAGCGACACGAGCGACACGCCCAGGTCACCGAAGAGCGCGCCGAGCTCGGCCACCTTGCCGCGGTTCGTCGTCGCCAAAAGCAGCGCGAAAGCAGGCGTCACGACGCTCCTTTCGGCACCGTGAGCTTGTGCAAATCGATGCCCTCGCCCGACAGCACCGCCCGCTGGAGCCGCGTGAGCGACCGCACGCCCGCGAGCGCCGCGTCGATGAGATCATCCATCTCCCTCCGCGACATCGCCTCGCCCTCGGCCGTCGCCTGCACCTCGATGAGCGCGCCCGACTCCGTGGCCACCACGTTGAGATCCACGTCCGCGTCGCGATCCTCCACGTAGACGAGGTCGAGCAGCACCTCGCGCCCGAGCTTCCCCGCGCTGATCGCCGCGACGGGCTCGCGCAGGAAGGGCTTCGCCCCGTCGCGCTTCGCGAGCCGCGCCGCCGCGAGCGCGAGCGCCACGAACCCGCCCGTCACCGACGCCGTGCGCGTCCCGCCGTCCGCCTCCAGCACGTCGCAGTCGACCGTGATCGTCCGCTCGCCCAGCGCCTTCATGTCGACGGCGGCCCGCAGCGCGCGCCCGATGAGCCGCTGGATCTCCAGCGTCCGCCCGCTCGGCGCCTTCCCGCGGCCGTCGCGCGGCTCCCGCTTCTCGGGGCTCGAGCGCGGGTGCATCTGGTACTCCGCCGTCAGCCAGCCTTTGCCTTTGCCGGCCATCCACGCGGGGACCGTGGGATCGATCGACGCCGTGCACAGCACCACGGTGTTGCCGGCGCGGTAAAGCACCGAGCCCTCCGCGTTGCGCTGGAAGCCCGGGGTGAGCTCGATCGTCCGGTGCTCGTCGGGGCTCCTGCCATCTTTGCGCGCCATGGCGCACCGCTTACCTCCGATGCCCCGCCGCGGAGAGAAAAAAAACGCCCCGGCCTGCGGCGTTCGCTTGACCGGCGGCGCCTTTCTTCGGTCTGATTGCGCCGCAGGAGGCGACGATGGCCAAGGGTCAAGAAAAACCGGTGAAAACCAACAAGCCCAAGCTCAGCACCAAGGAGAAGCAGGCCAAGAAGAAGGAAAAGGCCGCCAACAAGAAGGACAAGTAGCGGTGCGCCCGGGGGGGCCGCTCTGGGACAAAAAATCCTCCGTGGCCCCCCGTGTTCTCCGTGTCTCCGTGTTGAAGAGACCTCCCTGTCCAAGGGGAGGCGCCGCCCGCGCTTGTCCCGCTACCGTGCGCTCTTCGCGCCGCCCTTGTGCTTGTGGGACCGCTTCAGCGCCCACTCCACCGCCGCGCGCGGCCGCACGACGCCCGCGCCCTGAAGGCTCTTGTCGACCTTGGGCAGCGGCCGCGCCGTCGCGCAGAGCCCCTCGCGGATCTCCGCAGGCGTCAGCAGCGGATCCGCCTCCAGCATCTGCGCGCCCACCGACGCCGTGATCGGCGCGGCGAACGACGTCCCGTCCACGTGCTGGTAGTCCGGCGAGATGTACTTGCACCGCGCGATGCGCGCCGCGAGCGCGTCCATCAGCGCCGTCACACTGGCACGCTCCTCGGGCGTCGCGATCTGCCGAGTCTCCGAGAAGCCGTACTCCGCCGACAGCTCCTCGTACACCGACAGCAGCTGGAACAGCGGCGCTGCCTCCCGCGCCGTCGGCGTCCCCGGCAACATCGGCGCAGGCACCCAGATCGCGGGCGCGATGAGATCCGGCTTCTCGACTCCCGGCTTGGGCGAACCGTGGCTCGACGGCCAGAGCGTGTCGTCCTCGAACCCTGGAGTGTTGTTGTCGTTCCCGCCGCCCACCGTGATCGCGCCCTTCGCGGCGCCCGGCCCCGAGGGGGGCTGTCCGGCCGTGTTCCCCGCGGCGGCGAACACGGTGATCCCCGCGGCGACCACCTCCTCCACGGCGGCCTCCACGTCCTCGATGTCCGGATCGCCCGGCGACGTGCCCAGGGACACGTTCAGGATGCGGATGTTGAGGTGCGGGAAGCGCAGCGGAAAGCGGATCGCGTGCGCCACGTTCTTGCCGAGGATCATCCCGTCCTCGACGCCGGCCTTGATGAGCACCACGTCGGCCTCGCTCGCGAGCCCGCGGTACCGGCCGCCGGAGACCCACCCGTTCCCCGCGGCGCAGCAGGCCGTCATCGTCCCGTGCCAGCTCCACACCTGCGGGCTGAAGAAGTCGCCCGCGACGGGCTTCTCCCGCGTCGCGTCCGCATAGGCCTTCACGCGCCGCTTGGGCCGCATCAGGTCCGGGTGCGGGTAGAACCCGCTGTCCACGAACCCCATCACGACGCCGCGCCCCTTGTACCTGAACGACGCTTCCAGTCGCTCCGGGATCGAATAGACCTGCGGCCGCACTACGCGCGATCCTCCGAGTCGCGCCACTCCACGTCGATGCCCAGGAGCCTGTCGTTCTCGTCCTGCGTGACCTCGGGCGTCGCCGGATCGCGGTACGCGGTGAGCTTGTGCTCGAGCTCGTGCCGGAGGGCCTTCACGAGCTGCGCGTCGCACCCCTTGGCCAGGAGGAACGCGATCACCGTGTCGTCGACGTAGTAGTCGCGGTCGCTGGTGCTCTCTTCCTGGAGCAGCCGAGTGAGGTCGGCGAACTGCGCGTCGGTCATGCGCAGCAGCAGCTTCCCGGAGCCTTTCACGTGCAGGGTCTTGGCCATCGATCGCGCAGGCTACCACCACCTCGCCGCCCGTTGGCCACCCCCGTGAAGCCCGGAGCGGCGATCCTCCGCAGATTTTTGGGGGGGCGCGGCAAGCGTGGTGGTGAAAAAAGGACCCCCCCGTCCCGCGTCTCCGAAGCGCCTCACAACCCGAGCAGCGTCACGAGCTTCTGGCACCCTCTGTCGAGCCCTTCGAGCGGCCACGCCCCGCGCACGCGGACGTGCTCGTTCTCCACGGTGGTCTTCGCGGAGGAGAGCGCCGTCTTCTCGCCGATCTGGTCCGGGAACAGCACGAGACCCAGGCGCAGCCGCCCCAGGAACGACTCCACGTCCTTGCCGAGCGCGTCGGCGTTCTCGCCGCCCTTCAACTCGATGTCGAGATCGACGGAGGGCTCGTCCCCCAGCGTGAAAGAGCCCTTGAGGTGCCGGATTCGCCGCATCGCCCCGCTCGGATCGAAGGCGCCTGTCTCGCGGGAGAGCTCCTCGAACGCCTCCTTGCTCATCGCGAACCCGAGCGCTCCGTCGTGCGGCAGGTCGATCCGCTTGTATTCCTCGGACGCCGGGAGCGCGGCAGTGACGATCTCCGCCTCCGTGCCGAGCACCAGAGTCCCGTCGTCCGCCTGTCCCATCGCGACGCCCGTCGGCCCGATCAGGAGATCCCCTGATCGGCGCCACCCGGGGTGCCCCTCCTCCTGGAAGACCTTCTCCATCCCGGGCACGAATTTGCCTGGTTTGAAGCTCCCGCCGACGAGGAGGACCCAGCTCTTCGAGTCCATCGAGGCGAGGATCAGCTCGCGGATGTCCAGGGCGGGGTTGATCCCCGTGCTCTCCGCGACGCGGTCGGCGAACGTCTTCCCGGCCTTCTGCGAGGGGCGGTCGACGAGCACCGGCCAGAGGTGCTTTCGCACGGGCCCGAAGGTGCCAATCTGCCGGGCGTCGGCGCGGACGGCCACGTTGGAGGCGCCCGGGATGTGGCGCTCCGCGAGCGGCGTGTACCGCACGAAGACGAAATAGCCAATCACGACACCCGCGATCGCGAGCACGCCGAGCGCGGCGATCACGGCGGCGACCCACCTCCGCGCGCCGCCCTTCGGCGGCCCGTCCGTGACGGTCGGCCTCATCTCGCCCCCGTGCACGGCCTCCTCGTCGTGCGGCGACGGGTCGTGCGGCGACGCGCCGCCGGACTGGCTGTCTGCGGGCGCGGGCGTCGGGCCAGACTGGCTGTTTCCCTGGGCGTGCGCGGGGCTGGACGGGCCCTTGTCGAGGCCGTTCGCCGCGCCGGACAGGGCCTGTCCTTGATTCGATGCCTGCCCGACGGGCGACAGGGGCCCTCCGTGAGGCGGAGTCGCGGGCGCCACCCCGACGAGCGTGCGCGCCCCCGGCGCGAGCCGCGCCGGCCCGAGCGGCGCCGCGCCGAACCCCAGCGGCGCCCCGGAAGCGAGCGGCGCCCCGGAAGCGAGCGCGCCGGCCGATTCCATGGCGGGAGCGCCGGCCGGCGGCGGGAGGGCGTCGCGCGCGGGTGGCGGGAGGGCGTCGCGGGCCGTCGGATCGCTCGTTCCCGGGTCCGGCGTCGTCGCGGGGGCGCTCTCCGGCGAAGAGGCCGGGGCCGGTGTCGGGATGAGGTGCGGCGGCAGCGCGGCGCGGGGCCCCGGCATCGCGGGGAGCTGCGCGAGCAACCCCGGCGCCGGCGGAGGTCGCGCCGGATACGCGAGCGGCGGCGGAGCGCCTTGCGGGGCCGGCTCCGCCGCAGGTGACCGGGCCGGGGGCGACGGAGCCCCCTGGGACTGCGCGCCTTGCGCACGGGCCACGGGGATCGTCCCCCCCAGCGAAGTGCCCCCTGCCGGCGGCGAGAAAGGCCCTCCAGGTCCCCTGTCAACAGGCGCCGACGCCGCGGCGCCGAGCATCACCGGCCCGGCGAAAGGAGCCGGCGTCGGCGCGGGTTGGGCAGGCGGCGGCGCGGCGGGGACGGACAGCTGCGGCGCCGGTTGGGCAGGCAGCGGCGCGGCGGGGAAGGGCAGCTGCGCCGCCGCGTGAAGGGGCGCGGCGGCCGGCGTCGGCGCGGCGGGGAAGGGCAGCTGCGGCGCTGCGTGAAGGGGCGCGGCGGCCGGCGTCGGGTACCCGTGCGGCGGCGGCCCGTCGGGCAGGGTCGGGGACGGCCCGCGCCCCCCGCCGGCCGCCACCTGCGGCGCGTGCGGCGCGTGCGGCGCGTCGACGAGCGTCGGAGAGGCGCCCCGCCTCGGCGCGACGGGAGGTGGTGGGGCGACGTCGTCGAGCGTCGGCCGGTCCCCCGTCGGAGGCTGGCTTTGCGTCGGAGGAACGGGCTCGTCGGCGAGCGTGTTGCCCATGCCGAACGGCTAGCACAGGCCAGTTCCGCGCGTCCGAACTTCGTTCGGCGGGGAGCGAGCTTCGTTGGGGGGAGCGAGCCTGGTTGGGGGAGCGGGGGACTGGGCACCACCGGCCCCCCGGACGCGCGGGAAGGAGGGTTATCCGCAGGTCCCGTCGGGCTGGCAGCGCTCGCCCTGGGCGCACGTCGCGCCGCCGCAGACGCAGCGCCCCGTGCCGTTGCAGCTGAAGCTGCCGCCGGTCCCCGCGTTGCAGTCGGCCGCCGCGTCGCACCGGCACTCCGGGGCTGCGTTCGCCCCCAGATCGAAGCACACGAAGCCCGCCGGACAGGCGTGGCCGCACGCGCCGCAGCTCTGCGGATCCGTCCTCAGGTTGAAGCAGCCCGCGGGGCTGACGCAGCACGTCTGTCCGGCCGCGCACGCGGCGCCGCCCGCGTTCGTCCCGCACGAGCACACGTTGTTGCCGCCCGACGAGATGCACCACTCGCTCGGGTTGCACGTCGTCCCGCCGCAGTTGCACGTCCCGTTGAAGCAGAAGCCCTGCGCGGGGCCGCCCGCGCCGTCGCCGTCGCACTGCGTGCTCTGCTGGCAACCGCAGAGGTTCTGCGGGCCGGGGACGTTCAGCGAGCACGTCAGCGGGGAGGCCGGGTTGCCCTGCATCGCGCAGGTGTTCCCGCAGCCGCCGCAGTTCTCGTTGCTTGTCGCCGCGTTGACCTCGCACGCGTTGTCCGCCGTGGGCACGGCGGGCTGCGAGCAGTTGGCGCGGCTCAGATCACAGGTGGAGTCGCAGACGCCGCCGGTGCAGCTCACGGAGGCGACGTTGGTCCCGTTCGGGGACTGGCACGCTCGCCCGCAAGCCCCGCAGTTGTCCACGTTGGTGTCGAGGACCGTCTCGCACCCGTTCGCGGCCATCCCGTCGCAGTCGCCGAAGCCGGGATCGCAGGCGAGGCCGCACGTGCCGTTCGCGCACGCCGCCGTCCCGTTCGCGCCCCCGGGGCAGACGTTCCCGCACGTCCCGCAGTTGTTCACGTCCGCGGAGGTGGGCTTCTCGCAGCCGTTCGCCGCCATCCCGTCGCAGTTTCCGAACCCGGCGTTGCACATCCCGAGCCCGCACGTCCCGCCGGCGCAGGTGGCCTGTGCGTTCGGGAAAGAGCACATGTTGCCGCACATGCCGCAGTTCTGCGCCGAGGTGCTCTTGTCCACCTCGCAGCCGTCCGCGGCGTTCATGTTGCAGTCGGCGAAGGTGCCTGTGCACATCATGATCCCGCACATGCCGCCCGCGCACACGCCCGTGCCGTTGGCCGGGCTGCACGCCTGGTTGCAGCCGCCGCAGTTCGCGGCGCTCGTGCCCACGTCCGTCTCGCAGCCGTTCGCGAGGCTCGCGTCGCAGTTGCCGAACCCGGCGTTGCAGTTGATGGCGCACGAGCCGCCGTTGCACACCGTCGTGCCGTTGGGCCCGTTCGGGCAGGCGTTGTTGCAGGTGCCGCACGTCAGGGCCGAGCCCTGGAGATCCGCCTCGCAGCCGTTCGCCGGGTTGTTGTCGCAGTCGCCGAACCCGTTCACGCAGTTCTCGACGACGCACATGCCCGCGGTGCACGCCCCCGCGGCGTTCGCCGGGTCGCACGTGTCGCCGCAGAAAGCGCAGTTCAGCGTCGTGCCGAAGTCCGTCTCGCACCCGTCGGCAGGGTTGTTGTTGCAGTCCCCCTTTCCGTCGGGGCACATGAGCACGCACTGGCCGCCCTGGCAGCCCTGGCTCGGCCCACACTGGTTGTCGCAAGAGCCGCAGTGCTCCGGGTCGTTCTGCAGGTTCGACTCGCAGCCGTCGGAGGCGCCGCCGGAGCAGTCGCCGAAGTCCGGATCGCACATCCCCACCGCGCACTTGCCCGCCTGGCAGTCCGCCGTGGCGTGCGGCACGACACACAGGTTGCCGCACGCGCCGCAGTTGGCGACGTCGGTCTCGGGATCGACCTCGCAGCCGTTGTCCCCCTGGCCGTCGCAGTTCTCGAAGCCGTTCGTACAGCTCCCGATCGCGCACTCGAGCGCGTCGCAGACGGCCGTGGCGTTCGGCACCTGGCAGGGATCGCACGCGCTCGTGCCGCAGCCGTGGGCCGGATCGCTCACGGAGACGCACCCGTTGTCGCAGGGCTTCTGCGCGAACTTGCACGGCTCGAACTGATCGAAGTCCTGCGTGCACCCGGGGCCGAGGAGGTAGGCGAAGAGCGCGGAGAGGCCGAGCGTGAGGAGGTAGCGTGTCTTCATCGAAGGAACCCTGCCAAGCTGTGCCCGGATCGGCCGGGCCCCGGTGCGAGCCTACCTTCTTCGTGGAGCGGGAGATAGGGCGTCGGCTGGAGCGCGCGGTGCGCGACCCCCCGCGACGAGACAGCAGCATCACCCAATTCCCGGGGGCCTGTTCTCGTTCGGCTTGAGCGCGTCCCGGACCCGGAGTAAGCGGCGCTTGGGGACTGCGATTTCGGGCGCCGCGCCCTGTGCGGCGGGGGCGGGCGTGCGTGCCCCACGGAGAGAGACAATCCATGAAGGCGATCCATCGTGCAGTGTTTGGCCTCGTTCTCCCGCTCGTCGTGGCGGCGTGCGGCAGCAAGGGCAGCGGCTCCGGAGACGCGTCGGGCTCCGGCGCCTCGCCGGGCTCCGGCAAGGGCATCGACGCGCCCGGCAACGACCCGGCCGTCGTCGCGCTCGCGAAGGCGGCGCTCACGTGCAAGTGGAGCGACTCGTCCGGCTTCCCGTACGACTGCGCCCAGAAGAAGGCGCTGGAGAGCTCCGAGCTGATCAAGGGCGGCAAGGCCGACCCGACGCTCGTCGCGATGCTCGAGGACGCGAGCGAGCAGGTGCGGTGGCTCGCGGCGAGCGGGCTCACCTCGAACGGGGACAAGTTCAAGACCGACAAGGCCCTCGCCGAGCGCGTGATCAACGCCGCCCTGGCCGAGAAGAGCAAGGTCGTCGGCCGCAACATCGGCAACGCCGCCGGCAAGGTGAAGCTCACCGACGTGGGCCTCGTGGACAAGGCCAAGCCGCTCGGCAAGGTCCCCACGCTCAAGGAGATCCGCCTCGGCTTCATCGACTCGGTCCAGTTCAACAACCGCGACGCCTTCTACGCGTACACGGTGGATCTCGCGAAGAACGACGCCGACAAGGAGATCCGCGACGCCGCGATGTCCGCGTTCTGGACCGGCACGCCCAACGGCAAGAACGCCGAGGTGTGCGCCTTCTGGTACGACCTCTCGCACGACGCGAACGAGGAGCTGGCCGCCCACGCCGACTACTTCGTCTCGTTCTTCCCCTTCGACGGCGGCTGCAAGGCGCAGTGGGACGGCATGCTCGGCGACATCGAGAAGCGCGCCAAGGCCGGCACGGCGAAGTCCTCGTACTGGGGCTCGGCGCTCTACTACATGCACGAGCAAAAGGCCGCGACCCCCGCCCAGAAGAAGCGCGCCATCGCCATCGCGAAGGCCGTCGTCGAGAACACGGCCAACGGCGGCAACTCCCGCGGTCGCGCCCTGGACCTGGTCGGCGAGAAGGACCCCGGCGCCAAGGCGTTCCTCACCAAGTTCACGAACGACGCCGACTTCTTCGTGAAGAGCCGCGCGAACGACCTGCTGAAGAAGGCCAAATAGCCAGTTTGAAAAGGGGGGGCGGCAGCGTCTGGGCCCACCCGGCGCGTCAGGGTGCCAGTTTGTAGCCGTACCCGTAGACCGTCAGGATGTGCTCCGGCCGGTCCGGCGACTTCTCGATCTTCTTGCGCAGCTTCACGATGAAGTTGTCGACGGTGCGGTTCGACGGGCCGCCCTCGACGCCCCAGATCTTCTGGAGGATCTCCTCGCGGCTGACGGGCTGCGCGATGCGCTCGTTGAGCAGGCGCAGGAGCTCCACCTCGTAGAACGAGAGCTGCGACGCCTTGCCGCCGCGCGTGAGCGTGTGCGTCGTCAGGTTCACCGTCGCCTGCCCGATCGTGAACGTCTCCGCGCTCGTCTCGGCCGGCCGCGCCGCGCGCCGGAAGATGGCGCGGATGCGCGCGATGAGCTCGCCCACGCTGAACGGCTTCGTCACGTAGTCGTCGGCGCCCGCGTCGAGCCCGCGGATCTTGTCGACCTCCTGGCTCCGCGCCGTGAGCATCAGGATCGGCACGAACGCGTCCCACCGCCGCAGCTCCTCGCACACCTTGAAGCCGTTCGTGTCGGGCAGCATCAGATCCAGGAGGATCGCGTCCGGCTTGTGCATCCGCGCGAGCTGCACGCCCTCCTTGCCCTTGTTCGCCGACACGACGCAGAACCCTTCGAACTCGAGGGCGTCGGTCAGGCCGAGCACGATGTGCGGCTCGTCCTCGATCAGGAGGATCTTCTTCTTGGCCGTCACGAGCTCCCTTCGTAATCCAAACCAGCGCCGCCGCGAAGCGCATCGTTGTTCTCGCCCCGCCGCCCACGCGCTACGTCTGCGCGATGCCCCGGGTCGAGCTCGCCGCGTGCCAGGTCCACGTCTCCCTCGCCGACTACGCGTCGGAGGACAGCTTCGTCGCGATGCTGGATCGCACGGGAAAGAGGCTCGATGAGGCCCGCGCAAAGGATGCCGCCGGGCGCTTCTCGCACCCGTGCGTCGCCGTCTTCCCGGAGATGATCGGCGCGTTCCTCCCCATCGCCGGCCGCTCGCGCCTCATCCGCGGCGCGCGCACGACGGACGGCGCGCTCACGCGGGTCGCGCTTCGGCACCTGCCCGCCGTGGTCCGCGCGATGCGCAAAGGCGCCGTCTTCTCGCCCAAGGTCGGCTTCCTCCTCGCCGTCGCGCCCGAGGTGCGCCGCCTCTACCGCGCCTCGTTCTCGGCCTTCGCGCGCCGTCACTCCGCGTGGGTCGTGGCGGGCAGCGCGCTCCTCCCCAGGAACGTGCGCGGCGAGACAGCCGACGATTTCGCGCCCGCGGACGGCCGCGTCTACAACACCTCGTACGCCTTCGCCCCCGACGGCGCGCACGTCGGCGCGACGCGCAAGGTCAACCTCGTCCCCACGCTCGAGGACGCGCTCGGCCTCTCCCCCGGCGACGCGCGCGACGTGATCCCCTTCGAGACGCCGTTCGGCCGCGTCGCGACGCTGGTCTGCTACGACGGCTTCCTCGTCCCGCACACCGAGAAGGAGCCCGGCTTCACGCGCCTCGCCCCCGCGTGCGACGCGCGCGGCGCCTCGATCCTCGCGCACCCCGCGGCGAACCCGTGGCCCTGGGAGGATCGCTGGGTGTTCGCTGCGGAGCACGAGCGCCAGCTCCGCCGCGAGCAGTGGCAGAGCGAGGGCATCGAGGCCTCCCTCCGAACGCCGCGCCTCCAGCACGTCCGCCACGCCGTGACGGCGCACCTGCTCGGCGACGTCCTCGACAACCACTTCGAGGGCCGCTCCCAGATCTTCGAGCGCACCCCCGAGGGCGAGCC
>WBZX01002598.1_pt1 | contig 12173 bp, 6 predicted proteins | sample 5204211 | NCBI WGS metagenome assembly WBZX01 (sample SAMN12344362, study PRJNA552823) | activated sludge metagenome | biome: Activated sludge suspended growth; feature: Nitrification reactor; material: Wastewater; isolation source: activated sludge from nitrification reactor of wastewater treatment...
ACCCAGCTTGGTGACGTGCCCGACGCGGACGCCCGGGACATCGGTGATCGCGTTGTGAGGGCCTGTCGGGTAGCGGCCAATCGCGATGCCGAGATCGCGGATTCGCGGGCGCGCGAGAGCTTTCCCCGGAAGTGCCCCGGCGGGCGTGAGCGCGGGCCCGGCTTCAGAGGCAGGCGCGGGCTTGGTCTTTGCGACGGGCGCAGTCTTGGTCTTGGCAGCGGGCTTGGTCTTGGGGGTGGCGGGCTTCGACACGGGTCATGCCTTGAGGGGCGGAGGCAACACCGAAGGGGACGGCGCTGCGGGCTTGTTGGCGGGGGGCGGCACCGAGGCGCTGCCCGGGGTCGGCGGAGGGGCCGCGGGCGCTGCGGCGCCGGTGAGGGCGGCCGCGGCCGACGCGCGGCCTTGCTGGGCGCGCTTGACGGCGCCGGCGAGGATCTCGCCGATGAGGGCCTTGTGGTCCATCCCGGCGTGCTGCGCGATGACGCAGAGGTCCGAGAAATTGGGGGCGAGGCCGGGGAGCGGATTGGCCTCGATCACGAAGAGGCCCCCATCCTCCGCCATGCGCAGATCGATGCGGGCGACGTCGCGGCAGTCGAGCGCGGTGAACGTGTCGCGGACGCACTTCTCGATGCGGCGCTGCTCCGCGGGGGTCACGTTCGCGGGGCACTCGAAGCGGACACGGGGCGTGTCGGACTGCTTCTCTTCGAAGCCGTAGACAGGGTGTTCCGCCGGGTCGACGAAGACGACCTCCATGATGGGGAGGACGCGCGGGCGCTTGTCGCCGAGGAGGCCGACGGTGAACTCGCGGCCGCGGATGTACTCCTCGACGAGCGCGGGCTGGCCGTAGCGATCGATGAGCACGCGCGCGGCGGCGCGGATGCCGGCCTCGTCCGACACCACGGAGGCGCCCGTGATGCCCTTGGAGGTGCCCTCGGCGTTGGGCTTGACGATGACGGGGAAGCGGAAGGAGCGGAGCTTCTCCCTGCCCGTCGTGAGGAGCTGCCAGTTGGCGGTGTCGATGCCGGCGGCGCGGAGGATCTGCTTGGCGAGGCTCTTGTCGAGGCAGATGGCGAGGGTCGTCGGATCCGAGCCTGTGTACGGGATGCCGAGCATCTCGCAGAGGGCGGGGACCTGCGCCTCGCGGCCGCGGCCCCGCCGGCCCTCTGCCACGTTGAACACCACGTCGGGGTGGGCGCCCGCGAGGGACATGGGGAGATCCGCGTCGGCCTCCAGCGGGACGACGATGTGCCCGTAGGACTCGATGGCAGAGGCGATCGCCGCGATGGTCTTGGGGGAGTCGAACTCGGCCTCGTCGTCGCCGGCCTCCCGCTTCATGTTGAAGGTCAGTCCGACGCGCAGGGCCTTCTTGGGCCGGCGCGCGGCGTCCGACTTCTCGGTCAGGCCGAAGCGCTTGCACGCGGCCTTGACGAGCGTCCGGAGCGTGTCTTCGAGGCTCGCGCCCCTCGCGAGCTTCTCGGCGAAGAGGCAGAGCGTCGCCGTGTCGGCGCCGACGAAGGGCAGGCCCAGCTCCTCGAAGATGGCCGGGAAGAGGGCGTCCCGCGTGCGGCCGCGCGCGCCCTCCGCGAGGTTCACGACGAGGTCCGGCGGGGTCGCCTCGAGCCGCGCGATCACCCGGGCGGGAGAGCCGGTGATGTCGATTCGCTCGACGTCGTGACCGAGCTTCGCGAAGGCGGCCGCGAACAGCTCGACGGCGGCGGTGGTGTCTGCGTCCGGGTCTTCGGCGGGGCCCGTGCCCCGCGCAGAGAACGTGAGCGCGATGCGCATCTTCTGTCGCTTTCGCCGCGGGCTGCGGCACCGGGAAGCTACTTTGGGGCGCCGCGGCCGCGCCACTCTTTTGTTTGTCGCGGGGGCCTGCCCTCGGGGCGGCCCTTGTGTTAACCCGAGCGCCGTGAGCTCCTCGTCCCACACGCCGTACGCCCCGCCGCGCGAGCTGAACCCGCCGCAGGCGGAGGCCGTCGGGCACTCGGAGGGGCCGCTGCTCGTCTTCGCGGGCGCCGGCAGCGGCAAGACTCGCGTCATCGTGTACCGCATCGCCAGCCTGCTCGCGGTGCACCACGTGGCGCCGTACCGCATCCTCGCGGTGACCTTCACCAACAAGGCCGCAGGCGAGATGAAGCACCGCCTGTCGACCCTCGTCGGCGAGGACCTGACTCGCGATCTGTGGGTCGGCACCTTCCACTCGGTGTGCTCGCGGCTCCTCCGCCGCTACCACGAGGCGGCGGGCCTCCAGCGCAACTTCGTCATCTACGACGACTCCGACCAGAAGGCCGTCGTCGGCCGCGTGCTCAAGGAGCTGGACCTCGACGACAAGCGCTACCCCGTCCGGCAGGTCCTCTCGCGCATCCACCACGAGAAACAAGAGGGCAGGAGCCCCAAGGACTTCGAGAAGAAGAGCTACTTCGACGACGCCGTCGGGGAGTGCTTCGCGCGCTACGAGCAGCACCTCCAGCAGGCGAACGCCGTCGATTTCGACGATCTCCTGCTCCACGTCCTGCGCATCCTGGAGGACAAGGAGAGCTACGCGGGCGAGGAGCTGCGGACTCGCTTCGAGCACGTCCTCGTGGACGAGTTCCAGGACGTGAACCAGGTGCAATATCGCCTCGTGCGCGGCTTCACCGCGGCCACGCGGAACCTGTGCACCGTCGGCGACGACGACCAGAGCATCTACAGGTGGCGCGGCGCGGACGTGCGCGTGATCCGCAATTTCAAGCGGGACTACCCGGACGCGACGATCGTCAAGCTGGAGCAGAACTACCGCTCGACGGGCCACATCGTGCGCTCGGCGCTCGGCGTGATCAAGCCGTCTGCGGAGCGCGAGCCCAAGGAGATCTGGACCGCCAACAAGGACGGTGAGCAGGTCCTGGAGGTCGTCGCCGACAGCGAGCACGACGAGGCCGCGTGGGTGGTGGAGCACATCCGCACCCTCATCGAGCGCGGCGTGAGCGCGCGCGACATCGCCATCTTCTACAGGGTGCACGCCCAGTCGCGCGTGCTCGAAGAGGTGATGAGGGCGGAGAGGCTGCCTTACCAGATCATCGGCGGGATGCGCTTCTTCGAGCGCGCCGAGGTGAAGGACATCCTCTCTTACCTTCGCGTGGTGTCCAATCCGAGGAGCGATGTCGACCTCGTCCGGATCATCAACGTGCCCTCCCGCAAGATCGGACAGACCACCATCGACAAGCTGATCCAGACGGCCGACGCGCACCGCTCCTCGGTGTTCGACGCGATCGAGCCCCTTGTCTCCGGGGGCAACGTCGGCACGGCGGCGAAGAAGGCGCTCCTCTCGTTCCGCGACCTGCTCCAGGGCCTCATGGCCGAGGCGCGGACAGCGGCGCCCAGCGAGGTGTGCGAGCAGGTCCTGGACCGGAGCGGCTACCAGGCGATGCTGGAGCACGAGGACTCCGCGGAGGCCGACGCGCGCATCCTCAACGTGAACGAGCTCGTGCAGTCCATCGTCGACTACGAGGAAGAGGCGCGCGCCGCGGACCAGCCCGCCACGCTGGACGGGTACCTGGAGAGGGTGTCTCTCACGGCCGACGCGGACACGCTGGAGGACGCGCCGCGCGTGGCGATGATGACCGTCCACGCGGCGAAAGGGCTGGAGTTCGACACGGTGTTCATCACCGGGATGGAAGAGGACCTGTTCCCCTTCAAGGCCACGGACCCCAAGCGGGGCGACGATCTCGAGGAGGAGCGGCGCCTCGCCTACGTGGCCGTGACGCGCGCGCGCCGGCAGCTCGTCATCACGCACGCGTCGCGGAGGGCCATCTTCGGACAGACGCGCTACGGCATCGCGAGCCGGTTCCTCGCCGACTTCCCCAAGGGCTCGCTGCGCACGATGGTGACGCCGGCCGCGCAGCTCATGGCGGGGCGAACGCGGCTGTTCGCGGGCACGCAGGGAGACGCGATGTCGGGCCGAGGGCGCGACTTCCGGCCGGCGCTCCCGCGCGAAGGCGGCGCGACGCTGGGCGCCCCGGCGGCCGAGAAACGCGCGCCGTGGGTCCACCCGCAGGAGCGCCGCGCCGAGGCTTCGGCCGACAGGATCATCGAACGCCTGCCGGAGGCCCCGGAGCCGCGCCCCCTCCACCTGGACCCGCGCCCCATCCACCTGGAGCCGCGCCCCGTCTACGGGGAGACGCCGCCGACTCGGCACATCGAGCGCGAGCCCGGACCGACTCGGCACATCGAGCGCGAGCCCGCTCCCCCGCCGGCGCGCCAGGTGGAGCGCGAGCCGTTGCCCGGGACACCCGTGTACGTCGGCCGCCCGAGCCACCGCCCGGCGCCGCTCCCGGCTCGCCGGCAGTCCCACGGCGCGAGCTCCGGGGCCGCCGGAATGCTGGGGACGCGGTCCGCGGCGCTCCCCAAGCCGGCCCCGCCGCGCTTCCCGGGGGAGCGGTACGTCGAGCGGGACGCCGACGCGCCGGCCGCCCACGGCGCGATGGCGGTCGGCGGCCGCGTCCTCCACGAGATCTTCGGCGCCGGCGTGATCGAGGCGGTCGACGCGGGCCCGGACCCGGCCGTGACGGTGACCTTCTCCGGCCACGGCAAGAAGCGCATCAAGAGTCGGTTTCTACGTTTTGTCGATAACCAGGATTGAAGGGTGCACTTCGCCATGGACCAGGAACGCACCATCGTCTCGCTCACCCCCGCCGTCTTCCACCTGCCGGAGGCCGTCAATCAGGTCTCCCGCACGTACGGCAAGGCCCCCATCGTGCCGCGCGGACCGGCCTTCGCGCCGCTCCTCGCCAGGGCCCGCGAGGGGATCTGCGCGGCGCTCTCCGCGCCGGAGTACGAGGCAGTCCTCCTGACCGGCTCCGGCTCCACGGCGATGGCGGCCGTCCTGGGATCGTGCCTGTCCCCGAGCGAGAGGCTCCTCGTCGTGCGAAACGGCGCTTACGGGGACCGCCTCCTCGAATTCGCGAAGACGCTCGGCCAGCCGCTCCTCGATCTGGAGCACCCTTACGGCGAGCGGCCGGATCTCGGCCACATCGAGGAGCTCTGCGCGCGCGGCGAGATCGACGCGATCACCATGGTGTACGGCGGCACCTCGACATGCACGCTGAACCCCGTCAAGCAGGTGGGGGAGATCGCGAAGCGTTACGGCAAGAAGTTCCTCGTGGACGGCGTCAGCGCCATCTTCGTGGAGCCGATGGATCTGGCGGGCTGGGGCATCAGCGCCGTGATGGGCTCCTGCAACAAGGGCCTTCACAGCCACCCGAACCTGACGGCGGCCATCGTCCGGAGAGACCTGCTCGCCAAGATGGAGCGGATCCCCGCGCGGGCGCCGAGCCTGGAGCTCTTCAAGATCTGGCGCGCGCAGATGGGCGGGGCGCACCCGTACACCATCGATCCGATGAGCATCTGCCAGGTGAACGCGGCGCTCGACTACCTCGCGGAGATCGGCGGCGTCGCGGGGCGACACGCCATCTACCAGCAGCGCTGTTCGCTGCTGCGGGCCGGCTACGAGAGGCTGGGCCTCACCATCGCGCGGTGGCCGGGGATGCCGCTCATCTCCATCGGCACGGCGCTCGAGATCCCCAAGGGGACGACGTACGCGGCGATGGCCGACAGGCTGGCGAGCGAGGTGGTGGAGGGGTATTCGTTCGAGATCTACTCGGCGCAGGGGAAGCTGTCGGACAGGCTGTTCCGCATCTTCCACATGGGCGAGTACGCGCTCGGCGTCTACGACGTGTTCCTGAAGGCGCTGGCCCGCGTGATCTGAGCGCGGCGCGCTCGCCGGGCGGCCGGGGGGCACAGCGTCGGGCAGATCGGTTGAGATCGTGAGATGATGTCTAGGAGGGCGCGAGGAGCGCGCGGAGCGTACTCAGGTACGTGAGCACGCACCGCAGCGCCCGACGACGACAGCGCTCACGAGATCAACCGAGATGCCCGGCGCTGTCAGAAGGCCGAGAGGGACCGGAGCACCACGAACGTGCCAGTCGACGCGGCGTTCTTCGTGCCTGTGTGCTCGATGACGACCTTGTGCTCGCCGCTCCCGAGCCCTGTCGCGATCGTGATGTCCTTGCTCATGTACGACGACGCGTAGAGATCGATCGTCTTCGGCGCGAGGCCGTCCACGGTGACCTTGGCGTATCCGCGGTTCAGCCCCGCGAGGACAGTCAGCTTCAGGTTGCTGCCCTTGACGTGCGCCTCGAAGCGGGCGGGGCCGTCCGCGGCGCTCGTGCTCCCGACGACGTCGCTGTTCTGGAAGTACCAGTGTCCCTGTCGGTCCACCGTGGGGCTGCCCATCGCGACGGACGAGGGGACGTAGCAGCGGAGCTGCGCCGCGACGCTCTGGAACTTCTGCCCGGGGTACGAGACGCCGCCGAAGGTGCCTGTCGCCCAGCCCTTGACGTTCGGCGTGTGGGCCGTGAACCGGAGCCGCACGACGTCGCCGTCCGCCTGCGTGACGGACACGTTGGTGAGCGACGGGACGTTCGTGATCTGGCAGCTCCGGAAGAGCTGGTAAATCTCGAGGGGCGGAGAGCTCTCCATGTCGTTCGCCCAGTGGAGCCTCACGGGCACTCCATTGGAGAAGTCCGACACCTTGAGCGGCGTGGGGTCGGCGTTCGAGGTGGGGACCGTGCCGGGCGCGTGGATCTGGACGACGTACGTGTCCTGCCCCACGCGATTGAGGGGGAACGAGAACTGGTGATCGACGTAGGGCGCGCCGGGGACGATGTCCGAGTGGTCGGGATCGGGGGGGCTCGGGAGCAGGAACTGCCCGAGGACAGCGCCCGTGGCGGTGTCCTTGCGGAAGAGATCGAACTGAAGGTAGGTGTTCGAGAGCGTGATCAGGCCGTAGCGCCCCGGACAGACCATCGCGTTGTGGAAGCGCGCGTCCGTCGTGCAGCCCGGCACACTCTGGATCGACTCGGCGGGCACCAGCGTCGAGCCGGCCTTCCCCGTCAGACTGCCATCCATGTCCCACACCGCTGCGGACCAGTTGTCCTTGCTGTAGTGCCCGAGGACGTGGTCGAAGTCCGCGACGACGGGCGGCGCGCCGGGCCCGAAAGTCAGGGCGCGGACGCGGTGGACGGGGCTCCTGTTGGCCGCGGCGACGGTGAGCGAGAAGAGCATCGGCTGGAAGGTGTAGACCTTCCCGGAGCCAGGCTCGGTGGCGCTCATCGAGGGCGGGAAGCTCTCCAGGTGGACGTTCTCCAGGAAGGTCGGGCCGTCGTAGACGAGCGTGGCGGCAAACTGCTTGTTTCCGAAGGCGCGGCTGGTCTTGGGGATCTCGGTGGCAGGGTCGAAGTTGTCCGTCTTCGCGAGGATGACCGAGTCGCGCAGGACGCTGTCGAACACCAGCGCGACGCCGATCTGGTTGTCGGCGAAGATGCTCTCCTTCACGATGTTGTTGCCGACGGCGTTGAACCAGAGGCCGAACTCGCGGCACTTGTACGCTGTCAGCTTGCGGAAGGTGGCCGGCGAAGGCGGCGTGTAGACGGTCTGTGTCGTCTGGTAGTCGGCGGTGTCGGCGTCGAACGCGGCGGGGTTGGTGCAGTCGTTCCGGGGGTTCGCCGCGCAGTCGCCGTTCGGCCCGCCGTCCAGCGTGATGCCCTGTCGCGACGAGTGAGCGAGGTTGTTCTCGAAGACCTTGAGGGCCGTGTTCACGGGCGCCGCGGCCACGCCGTCCGGCTGGTGCTGCGCGTCCTTGAGCCCGAACCAGAATCCGCTGCCGTCCGAGCCTGCCGCGACGTTGTTCTTGTAGGTGTTGGCGGGGTTCGAGATCCAGAACGTGGAGGGCGCCGCGTAGCGCCCCACGTTGTCGCTCGTGCGATCGGTCGTCAGGATCTGCCGCCCGTTCGGGACGGCCTTGCTGCCGAGGCCCAGGTTCCCGTCGAAGGTGTTGTTCGTCTCGTTGCCCTCTTCGAGGAAGTAGCCGTGTCCGTAGTGGTCGTGACAGACGTTGTCCTGCACGGTGACGCCGTTGGTCTCGTGGAGCGTGACGCAGCGGTTGAAGGAGCGGTGAATGACGGAGCTCTTGATGTAAGCGTCGTAAGGCACGCTGTTCGGGCCGAGGTGGTTGCCGACCTTGTGCCAGTGGGCCGGATAGCGCCCCAGCTCCCCCATGCGGCCGACCGTGTCGAACTCGACGCCTTCGATGCGCACGTGCCCCGGGGCCATCATGAACATCATGTTTGCGCCCTTCTTGTCCTCCAGGGCGGCCTTGGAGGCCGCGTCGGTCGCCTCGGTGCCTTGAAAGAGGATGGGCCGGTTGAGGAGCGCGACCTCGGCCTGCTCGACGAGCGGCAGGCTCGTGGCGCCGGCCGCGTACGTGGCAGTCGGAGCGCCCCAGTGCGCGTAGTTGAGGGCCGTCGTGAGGGTGAGCGTGGAGATGCCGGCGGCCGTCGCGCACGAGGCGAGGGTGCGTGTCTCTGCCTGGTTGTGATCGAAGCTCGAGCTGGCGATGACGACGCTGGAGCCCGCGGACCAGCGGGCGCAGTCGACGGCAGGAACCTTGATCTGCGTGGCCCCGACGGCGGCCGTGGCCTTGAGCCTCGTCCAGGGCGCAGCGGGGGCCGCGCCGTGGAGATCCAGAGTCGCGCCGCACGTGACGACGAACGCCTGGTAGCCGGAGCTCTGCATCGGCATGTTGTCGGGCGGCATCGAGGCGCAGCCGGCCATCATCTCCATGTGGTTGAAGGAGGCCTTTCCGGAGAGGTGGATCTTGAACTGGGCCGCGCGCGGCGCCGCGACGGTCCCGCACTTGAAGACGGCGCTCGGCCCGGACACGAGGATCGCCTTCGCTTCCAGGGTCCGCGCGCCCGAGGCGCACTCGAAGCTGCCGAGCACGGTGAGCTTGCCAATCGCGTCGGCGGCGTCCCCGTCGAAGACGACGGACGTCCCGGCCGGCACGGTGATGTCCTGTCCCGGGACGAACCCCGCGGGCTTGAAGGCGCTCCACTGGATGGCGGAGGAGGCCAGTCCGGGATCGTCCTCCTCGGTGTCCGTGCCCTCGCCGACGCACCCGGAGAGGGAGAGAGCGGTCGCGGCGATCAAGGTGCCGCCCGCTGTGGTGAGGGATCGACGGAAGGTAGGAGCGTTGTTGTTCATGTGCCTGTGCCTCGGCGAGGTTGGAGACTGGGCACCTGCAACAGCAACGATGATGCCACCCCATCCTGCACGGGGGGGCGCGCCTTCTTCGTACGGCGCGCCGCGCGCCTTCTCCGTACGGCGCGCGCAGCCAAGCCGCCGACTCGCCCACGCCCAGTGGACAGGCCCGGCCCCGGCGAACGGAGCCGCCCCAAGGCCCTGGGGCCTCGCGATTGGCAAGGTGTTGCCTCGTGGCAGGCAAGATGTTGCCGGAGACTGGCAGCAGAAGGGACTCGCGGCCCCACAGCCTGCTTGGCCGTCCCCTCCACACCTGATAGACCTTTGGAAGCCGGTCCCTTCGAACGCGCCCCATGTTTTGCCCCCGCTGCCACCGCACGCCCGATCCGCCGTCGCGCTGGTTCTGCCCGTGGGACGGCGCCATCCTCCGGGCGGGGCGCCGCGTCGATCACCTCGCCACGACGCCCGTCCCCGAGGCGGGGAAGGTGATCGCGGGCCGCTACGTGATCCGCGGGCTCGTCGGTCAGGGCGGCATGTCCAACGTCTACCTGGCCGAGGACCGCACGAACGGCGAGCCCGTCGCCCTCAAGATCCTCAGCCGCGATCGGACGGGCGGCCACGACGTGCGCTCCCGCTTCTTCCGCGAGGTCGAGGTCGCGCGCATGCTCGACCACCCGAACGTGCTCCGGATCGTCGACGCGGGCGAGATCGGCGGGCGCTCCCCTTACCTCGTGACGGAGCTGCTCTTCGGGGAGTCGCTCGGAGAGCTGCTCCGGCGGACTCCCATCCTGTCGCCCGGGTTCGGGATCCGGCTCCTGCGAGACGCCGCCTCGGCGCTCGGCGCCGCACACCGCATGGCCGTCACCCACAGGGACGTCAAGCCGGACAACCTGTTCCTCCTCGGCGAGCCGGGAAAGCCCTATGCCCTCAAGGTGATGGACTTCGGGCTCGCCCGCATGAAGGAGAGCAACCTGACAGTCCATGGAATGACCGTCGGCACGCTCAGCTACATGCCGCCGGAGCAAGCGCTCGGCGATCCGGTGGACGCGCGCGCCGACATCTATGCTCTCGGTGTGGTGATGTTCCGGATGTTCACGGGCCAGCTCCCCTTCGACATGCTGGACGACATGCAGGTGCTGGCGCACCACGTCTACGCGCCGCCTCCGCCGCCGAGGAGCGTCCACCCCGAGATCAACCGCTGGCTCGCGGCGATGATCCTCGCGGCCATGCGCAAGCACCCGGACAACCGCTATCCGTCGATGGAGGAGATGCTCCTCGATCTCGACAGGATTGACGGTCTCCGTTCGGGGGAGGTGGGCAATCCGCCGATGCGCGTCAAGCCGGATGTCTACCGCCCACGGACGGACTTCTCGCGGGAGGTGGCGAAGGCGCTCCGGGATCTGCTCCCCGCCCCGGCGACGTGACGCTCGCTCGAAGGGTCCGTATCGGAGATCCGGCGCCGGGCCGACCTCAGATGTCGTTCGCGCAGGTCTGGAACGTCAAGCCACAGCCGTTCTGCGCGTCGAGGACGCAATTCTGGCACTCGACGGTGATCTGCGCGCAGGAGCACACGTTGTCCCCGCAAACGCCGCCGCAGGTGGGTCCGCACACGCACTGCATGAGATCGTCGTAGATGCTCTGCGTGACATCCTGGCAGAGGGCTTCGTCCGGGACGTACGAATCGGGGGTGATGACCGAAGCGCACCTGTTGCAGGAGCTCTGGCTGGGCACGCACACGCCGCTCGCGCAGCCCTCGCCCGAACCGCACTCGACGCCGCAGCCGCCGCAGTTGTGCGGGCTCGTCGTCGTGTCGACCCAGACTCCATCACACTCGATGGCTCCGTTCAGACAGGACTGCCCCGTGCTGGTCCCCGTGCCGCTCGCGCCTGCTGTCGCGCCCGTGCCCGTGCCGGCGTCCGCGCCCGTGCCGCTCCCGATCTGACCGCCGCTCCCACCGTTTCCGGCCGAGGAATCGCCCGAGCCTGCCGCGCCGCCGCTCCCTCCTCCGGCGTCGCCGCCGTCACCTCCGACGAGGACATGGCTGATGCAACCGGGCAGGGCGACGAGCGCCGCGAGGAGGGAGGAGAGGCAGAGCGCGCGACGCGCTCCCACGGTGGAGAGGAGGTTCATTGGTGTTTTCTTCCGTTCGGTGAGGGGTTCTCCTCGTGAATGGTCCAGCCTCTCACCGATTCTTATCGTCGACGCAAAATAGGCAGTCTCACTCCCCGGCACCGCGAACGAGGGACTCCACACGCGGGCCGTGGGCAGACCGCGGATAGGCGCTCGCGAACGTGGCCGCGCGGGCCTTCGCGTCGGCACCGCGCCCGAGCGCGACGAGCGCGCTGACGGCGATGAGCTCGCGCTCCTGCGCCAGCATTCCGCCGGGGTAGCGCGCGCGGTGCTCGTCGGCGAGCGCGAGGGCGCCGGCCGGGCTCGAACGGAGAGCCTCCCGCGCGCGCTGGAGGAGCGCCGACTCCTTCTCCGCGGCGGGAGCGAGAGGTGGAGTTGCCGAGGCGGCCGGAGGCGGAGACTGCCTGTCCGCAAACGTCTTCTGATGGGCCTTTGGCGCGCCTGGTGACGGTGTGACGCGCCCGGACGAGGGCGGACGGGAGCTCCGAGACGCTCCGGAGGCGGCGCCCCCCGGGCGTCGGTCCGGCGCTGGGGTCGAGTCATCCGCAGGGGCCGAGTCACCCGCTGGGGCCGAGTCGCCTGCGGAACCCGGGCCCGGCGTGGCGTGGTCGGGATTCGCCGGCGGAGACGCGTTCGCCTCCGCGTGGACCGGAGATGCCTTGTCGAGGGGCGCGCCCGGAGCGTGCGCTGGAGGCCGCGCCCACAGAAGCAGCGCGCCCACCGTCACGACGACCGTCGCGACGCCGCCCAAGAGCCCGGGCAAGAGCCACGGCGCCGCCGCGGGCGGCGCCGCCCCGACAACAGGAGCGCCGGCCTGTCCCCCCGAGCCCGCAGAGCCCCCCGAGCCGCCGCCGGGCGGCAACACCTTCCCTGCGAGCCGCGCGAGCGCCGCGGGGCTCGGCAGATCCGCGCGGCCGGCGGAGAGGACGGTGCGCACGCACTCCGGCGTGTCCGCGCGCGGATCGATC
>WBZX01002599.1_pt1 | contig 12172 bp, 9 predicted proteins | sample 5204211 | NCBI WGS metagenome assembly WBZX01 (sample SAMN12344362, study PRJNA552823) | activated sludge metagenome | biome: Activated sludge suspended growth; feature: Nitrification reactor; material: Wastewater; isolation source: activated sludge from nitrification reactor of wastewater treatment...
GAGGCGGTTGAGCTGCTTGAAGGCGACCTTCTCGGCCTCCTCCGACATCTTCGCCTCGTGGATCTTTTGCTCGAGCTCGTCGGCGTCGGCGTGCTCGTCGTCGATCTCGCCGAGCTCGCCCTTGATCGCCTTGAGCTGCTGGCGCAGGACGTACTCGCGCTGCGAGTGGCCCATCTCCTCCTGGACCTGCGAGTTGATGCGCTCGCGGACCTTGAGGATCTCGAGCTGCCGGGTCAGCAGCGTCAGCACCTTGCGCAGGCGCTCGAGCACGTCGACCGACTCGAGCACGTCCTGCTTCTCGGCCGGCTCGATGTCGAGGTTGGTGATGACGAGATCGGCGACCTGGCCGGGGTCGTTGACGCTGTCGAGCAGCGCGGCGGCCTCGCGGGGCAGCTCTGGCACCAAGGAGATGAGCTTCTTGGCGGTCTCCTTGATGTTGAGCACCAGCGCGTCGGCCTCGACGTCGAGCCGCGGGTTCACGACGTCGCGCAGCTCGCTGACCTTGGCGATGATGAACGGGTCGTTCTGCTGGATCTCGTCGATGCGGATGCGCATCACGCCCTGCAGGATGACGCTGTAGTTGTCGCGCGCGAGCTTGATGACCTTGAGGATGCGCGCCGCGCAGCCGACCCGGTGGATGTCCGCCTCGCTGGGGTCCTCGACCCGCGCTTCTTTCTGCGTGACGATGCCGATGATGGGGCGCTCCTGTGCGATCGCCTCCTCGACGAGCTTCACGGACTTGGGCCGCCCCACGTCGATCGGGATGATCGATCCGGGGAAGAGCACCGAGTTGCGCAGCGGCAGCAGAGACACCACTTCGGGGAGCTCTGGGGTCTCTTCTTGGGACTGTTCGGCCATGCGAATCCGGGGGCAACCGTATCATCGGCGGGGGGGCTGTCAACCGGGGCCGCAGGGCGCAATTCTGGGCCGCGAGGGCGAAGTCGAGGCCCGCCGCAGCGCCGCAGCCCGAGCACACCCGTGGCAGTCCGAGGGCGCAGCAGCGCCCCCTCGCGAGCCCGACGATCGCGTTTCGCGGTGAACTGCGCACCTGCTAGCCTCGCATGCAGTGTCCCTGTCCCTGCTCGTCGTCGCTGGACCGGACCTCGGTCGTCGCATCGCGCTGCGCGAGGTGCCGATCTCGATCGGTCGTGGTCAATCCGAGGCGCTGCGCCTGGCCGATACCGCGGTGTCGCGCCACCACCTCACGGTCCGGCTCGGGCCCGACGGTCGCGCGGTGGTCGAGGAAGTCGCCGGCGTGAACCCGGTGTGGACGCTGGTCGAGGGCCAGCGTGTGACGCTGATGCGGGGCCACACGCTCGGCGCGGGGGCGACCCTGACGCTCGGGAGCACCACACTGCAGGTGGTCGACGACGCCGCCGCGCCGGCGGCCCCGGTGCGCAGCACCGTCGAGCTCGATGCCAGCGTGGTCGGCCAGCCGACCGCGCCCTCGCGGCTCGCGGCGCTGGCGGCCCTGGGCGATCGGCTCGCGCGCTGCAGCTCGCTGCAGGCGGTGCTGCGCGAGGCCACCACCTGGGCGCTGCACGCCCTGCCGGCCTCGCGTGCGCTGCTGCTGTCGCCCGACGGCAGCGACATCCTCTCGAGCGCCAGCGACGGTGTGGTGCCCGATCTCGCGATGTCACGCGCGCTGCTGGACCGCGTGCGACACGAGCGGCGGGCCTTCCTCGTGCGCGACGTGCAGGAGGAGCCCGACCTGGCCGATCGCCGCTCGGTGCTGGTGCGCGGCATCGCCGGCGCGATGGCGGCCCCGGCGAGCAACCTCGTGTTCTACGTCGAGTGGGGCGCCAAGGAGGCCGCGACCCACAGCTGGGACGAAGAGGCGCTGCTGCTGCTGCTGTGTGCGGCCCACCTGGTGTCGGCGCTGGGCGACAGCGCCAGCGAGCGGTCGCAGCTCAAGGCGGCAGCGTCGGTGCGGCGCGGCGCGGTCAAGCCGGTCGCCCAGATGATCGGCAAGTCCGCGCCGATGCAGAAGCTGCAGGTGTTCATCGAGCGCGTGGCGAGCTCGCCGGCGACCGTGCTCATCCGCGGCGAGAGCGGCACCGGCAAGGAGCTCGCGGCGGCGATCGTCCACGGGCTGTCGTCGGTCGCCGACGGGCCGTTCATCGCGATCAACTGCGCGGCGATCCCCGAGCAGCTGCTCGAGAGCGAGCTGTTCGGGCACGAGCGCGGCGCCTTCACCGGCGCGGTCGCCCAGCACGACGGCGTGTTCTCGCGGGCCGACGGCGGCACGCTCTTCCTCGACGAAATCGGGGAGATGAGCCTGTCGACGCAGGCCCGCATGCTGCGCGTGCTGGAGACCCGCTCGTTCACGCGCGTCGGTGGCACCCGCGAGATCTCGGTCGCGGTGCGGCTGGTGGCGGCGACCCACCGCGATCTGCGGGCGATGGTCGCCGATGGCCGCTTCCGCGAGGACTTGCTGTATCGCCTGAGCGTGATCCAGACCGAGCTGCCGCCGCTGCGCGAGCGGCCCGAGGACATCGAGCCGCTGGTGCGCCACTTCGCGGCCCAGTTCGGCGACGAGATCGGTCGACGCTTCGTGGGCGTGGCCCCCGAGGCGCTCACGGTGTTGACCAACTACCGCTGGCCCGGCAACGTCCGCGAGCTCCGCAACGTCGTCGAGCGCGCGATGGTGCTGGGCGACGGCACCAGCATCGAGCTCGACGATCTTCCGCCCGAGCTGCTGCACTCGGCGCCGGCCAAGACCATTGCGCCACCGACGACGCCGGGCACGATCCGCACGCTCGAGCAGCTCGAGCGCGACGCCATCGCGGCGGCGCTCGATGCCACCGGCGGCAACAAGGCCCGCGCGGCGGCGCTGCTCGGCATCGATCGCACGACGCTGTATCGCAAGCTCAAGGACTACGACATCTCGCGCTGACGTCCGTGCGCTGGTTCCCGGTCGCGCGGCCGCGGTCGTGTCACTCGAACGAGCGACGGCGGCGACGCGGGCTGTCGAACAGGTCGTCGTCCTCGAGGTCCATCAGGAGCTCGAGCTCCTCCTTGCCGAGGGACTCGTCCTCGGACCCGAGGGCCTCGCGCTGGAACTCCTCGAACGTGGTGTAGCTGTGGCGGAAGTAGCTCACGGAATCGGACCTCCTCGGGTGGGGCGGTGCCTGGCCGTCGCACGCCCCTCGAACCGGCGAAAACCGGCTCGGAGGCGGCCCTGGGCGGCATCCGAGAGGAACGTACGTGCTTGTCCTACATGTACGCAAGAATCCGACTTGGAACCAGGGGCGGCGGTCGAAACCCGGGATCCTGCACGGGTTTCCCGGGCAGGTGGTAAACGATGCCGACCGTGGGCAAGCCACAACGCAACGGCCAGCAGGGGCCGCGGATCGTCGCGGTCAGCAACCAAAAAGGCGGCGAGGGCAAGACCACCACCGCGGTCAACCTCGCGGCGAGCCTCGCCGCCGCCGAGCACCGCGTGCTGCTCATCGACATGGATCCGCAGGCCAACGCGAGCTCGTCGGTCGGCTACCCGCGCGGACGTGTCGAGCGCGGCACCTACGAGCTGTTGGTCGGCACCGCGCCGTTGCACGAGGTGATCGTGAAGACCGAGCTCGCCACGCTCGACGTGGTGCCGGCGTCGGCCGATCTCGCCGGCGCGGAGATCGAGCTGGCGCAGCTCGAGGAGCCGCAGACGATGCTGCGTCAGGCGCTCGCGCCGCTGCGCGGCGAGCTCGCGAGTCGCTACGAGATCGTGCTGCTCGACTGCCCGCCGTCGCTCGGTCTACTCACCGTCGGCGCGCTCGCAGCCTGCGACACCGTGCTCATCCCGATGCAGGCCAAGTACTTCTCACTCGAGGGTCTCGGCGCACTGCAGGGCACCATCGCGCAGGTGCGTGCGAGCCTCAATCCGGCGATCGCGGTCGAGGGCATCCTCTTCTGCATGTTCGATCCCCGAACCAACCTGTCGCAGCAGGTCGTGCGCGAGGTCCGTGAGCACTTCGCGGGGCTGGTCTACGACACCATGATCCCGATCAACGTGCGACTGTCGGAGAGCCCCAGCCACGGCAAGCCCGCGCTGCTCTACGACATCGAGAGCCGCGGCGCGCAGGCCTATCTCGAGCTCGCCCGCGAGGTGCTCGCCCGCATGGAGCAGCGCGCGTGAACGCGACCAAGCCGCCCAAGCGCCCTGCCCTCGGCCGCGGCCTCGGAGCCCTGATTCCGCCGGTGCCGGCGGCCGCAACCGCAGCGGTGTCGCGGCCCGAGGGTGCCGAGCCGCATGTGACCCGCCACGGCCCGAGCACGCTGCCGATCGAGGCGCTGCTACCGAGCCCCGATCAGCCGCGCAAGCGCTTCGATCCCGAGCTCCTCGAGCAGCTCGCGGCGAGCATCCGCGCGCAAGGCATCATCCAACCCATCGTCGTCTCGCCGCTGGCGCAGCCCGACAAGGGCGGCGCGCGCTACGTCATCATCGCCGGCGAGCGACGCTGGCGCGCGGCGCAGCTGGCCGGGCTACACGACGTGCCGGTCGTCATCCGCGACAGCGACGAGCAACAACGACTCGAGCTCGCGCTGGTCGAGAACCTGCAGCGTGCCGAGCTGAACCCCATCGAGGAGGCGCGCGCCTTCGCCGAACTGCTGTCGATCCGCGGCTACACGCAGGAGCAGCTGGCGGAGCGCGTCGGCAAGGACCGCAGCACCGTGGCCAACGCCATGCGGCTGCTGCGGCTGCCCGAGCGCGTGCAGGAGATGGTCCGCGACGAGCGGCTCAGCATGGGCCACGCCCGCGCGCTGCTGGGACTCGAGCAGGAGTCCGAGATCGCCGAGCTCGCCCACGAGGCCGCGCGGGGGCAATGGAGCGTCCGTGCCGTCGAGCGCGCGGTGCGCACCGCAGCCAAGGCGGCGCGCTCGCTGCCGCGCCCGGCCGACGAGGACGCCGATCGCCGCCGCATCATCGTGACCGAGCTCGAGCACCGATTGCAGCGCCGGCTGGGAACGCGTGTCCGGCTTCGGACCGACCCGCGCAAGCGTGGTGCCGGCGTCGTCGAAATTCCGTACGCGAGCCTGGACGAGCTCGACCGCCTGCTCCACATCCTCCTCGACGACTCGGCGACTTTCAGCCGATAGTGGAGCGACACCAGGGATGGACGACGACGCGCAATCCGACCCGAGCCATCGTCGCCGCGCCCCCCGGGCCAGCGTGGTGCTGCAGCTGCAGTACCGCAGCACCAGCCATCTGCTGGTCAGCTACTGCACCAACCTCTCGCGCGGCGGCCTGTTCGTACCGACGCAGGAGCCGTTGTCGCCGGGCTCGCGCCTGACGGTGTCGCTGCAGGTGCCCGGCGCGATGGAGCCCATCGAGGCCGAGGCCGAGGTGCGTTGGGTCCGGGCGTTCGACGCCAGCGAAGGGCCCGCCGGCATGGGCTTGGCGTTCGAGGCGATCGACGACCTGCTCGGCGACCGCATCGACGAGCTGGTCGCGCAGTACAAGCCGCTGCGCATCGATCTGGTCGGCGAGCACACGCCAACGCTGCAGCACCTGCACGCGCAGGTGCGGACGCTGGTGTCGTGCGAGACCTGCGACTTCACCTTCGCCGAGGCCGCGCGGCAGGTCGAGCAGCTGCGCAACAGCGACCTCGTGATCGTCGACATCGGTCCCCACGAGGACGCTGCGCTCGCCCTGCTCGCTGCGCTCGCGCAGGGCGAGCGTACCCCGCCGCGCGTGGCGCTGTGCGATGGTCGCAGTGCTGCGCGAGCCCGTGCGCTGCGGCTCGCGCGGTTGGTCGCGGTGCCGATCGATGCGGTCGAGCTGCGCGACGCCGTGCTCGAGAGCGTGGCGCAGGTCGACGCCCACGCCCACGCGGCGTCGTAGCGCCGCGGCGCAATCGCTCAGACCGCGGCCGCGAGGCCCGCACGGCGCGAGGCCGCCAGCGCGACGTTCTCGAGCAGGCACGCGATGGTCATCGGGCCGACGCCGCCCGGGACCGGCGTGATGGCGGCGGCCCGCTCGCACGCGGCGGCGAACTCGACGTCGCCGACCAGCCGCCCGTCCTCGGTGCGGTTGGTGCCGACGTCGATGACGATGGCGCCGGGCTTGATCCACGCGCCCTTGACCAGCTCGGGCCGACCGACCGCGGCGACGACGATGTCGGCGCGCTCGACCTCGGCCTGCAGCGCGACCGTCCGCGAGTGGGCCTGCACCACGGTCGCATCGGCCTGCAGCAGGAGCTGCGCCATCGGCCGACCGACGATGGTCGAGCGCCCGATCACCAGCGCGTGCGCCCCCCTCGGCTTGGCCCCCGCGTGGGCGAGCAGGTGCATGCAGCCCTGGGGTGTACACGCCACGAAGCGCGGCTTGCCGATCATGAGTCGACCGAGGTTGTCGGGGTGGAAGCCGTCGACGTCCTTCGCCGGGTCGACCGCCATCAGCACCGCCTCGGTGTCGATGCCCTTGGGCAGCGGCAGCTGGACCAGGATGCCGTCGACCGCGGGATCGTCGTCGAGCTCGCGCACCAACGCGAGCAACGATGCGGTATCGGTGCTGGCGGGGAGCCGATGGTCACGGGTCGCGATGCCGGCCTCGGCGGCGCGTCGCTCCTTGTTTCGCACGTAGATCGCCGAGGCCGGATCATCGCCCACCAGCACGACCGCCAGCGTGGCGTGGACGCCCTTGGCCGCGCATGCGCGCACCGTACCCGCGACCTCGGCGACGAGCGCCGCCGCGACGGCCTTGCCGTCGATGATGCGGGCGGTCACTCGGACGCAGCCTTGCTCGACTTGCCACCCGAGCCCTCGCTCGACGAGGCGCCGGCACTCGATGAGCCACCGCCGCCCGACCCCGACGACGCGCTGGAGCTGCTGGAGCTGGAGCCGCCCGAGTCGCCGCCCCCGCCGCCCGGCTTCGAGCTGGCGTAGCCGTCCTTGTACCAACCGCCGCCCTTGAGGTGGAACGCAGCCGGCGTCACCTGCCGCTCGAGCGGACCGCCGCACGCGTCGCAGGTCGCCTTGGGCGGATCGGAGAAACGCTCGATGTGCTCCTCTTCGGCGCCACACGAGCTACAGCGGTATGCATAGAGCGGCATGATTTCGGTGGCCGGGTTGCGGGCACTTTAGGCCGATCCGCACCGGCGTCAAGCACCGCCGCCCGGCGCGGCGACGCCCTTGCAGCGCCCTTGGGCCCGTGCGCCCGCGAATGCGCGGTCGTGCTCGCGCAGGGGGCGCTCCAACGGGGCGGCCGAACACGAGCCCCCGAGCGCCGCGTTCGCGGCTCCGACGGACGGGCCGAAGGGCGCCCGACCTCGGCGATGCGGCACGACGGCGATCCGCAGGCGCTCGCGCCCGTCGTCGGCCTGCTAGACTGGTTTGCTCGAATGCCCGCCTCGCGGCTCGCGGCCATCCCGGTGCTCCTCTCGCTCGCGCTCGCGTGGTCCCCGGCCCGTGGGCGCGCGGCGGCGCCCGACGACGACTGGTCGCTGACCCGCAGCGACTCCGATCCCGCGCTGGTCGGACAGCGCTTCGAGAAGCTGCGTCGCAGCCCCTTCGATCGCGCGCAGTGGAAGGCGCTGGAGCGCGCGATCGGCCGCGAAGCCCTGGGTCGCCGCATCGCCGCGGCCAAGGCCCACGCCCCCGACAACCTCGCGCTCGCGGTGCTCGACGCCCGCTTCCAGCTCGTCAGCGGGCAACCGCGCGAGGCCGCAGCGCGGCTGGCCGTGATCGAGCCCAAGGCCGGGCGCATGGCCGCGCAGGTGTTCGAGCTGCGAATCGACGCGCTCGAGGCCGCCGGCGACCTCGCGACCGCGGTCGCGGCCCTGCGCGCCCACGCGGCCGCCCACGAGGGCAAGGCCGCGGCAGCGCAGCTCGAGCGGGCGCTCGGGCTGGCCGAGCGCGGCAACCTGCACGACGACGCCATCGCGATCGCCAAGCAGCGCGCGGACGCGGAGCCCGGCGTCGCCAACTTCGTCCGACTCGCACGCATCGCGGCACGGGCCAACGACGGCAAGCTCGCCGACGAGTCCTTCGCCGACGCCGAGCGCGTGGCCAAGCCGGCGGGTCGCGACGAGATCGCGGTCGAGCGGGCGCGCGCGCGGCTCGAGGCCAGCGATGCCGAGGGGGCCGCGGCGATCCTGTGGGGCCTGCTCGAGGATCCGAACCGTGGCAGCGCGGCCGTCCGCGCGCCGCGGTGGGACGCGCTGCTCGACGCCCACCGTCGCAGCGGTCGCGCCGAGTCGTTGGTCGACACGCTGCGCGCGTGGCTCGCTCGACACGGTCGCGAGGCCGCCGCGTGGCGCACGTTGGCCTCGGCCCAGGAACTCGCCGGTCAGGATGCCCAGGACGCGCGACGGCAGGCGCTCGCGCTCGATCCCAAGGACGACGACAGCCAGGGCGCGCTGATCGACGGGCTCAGCGAGCGCGGTGACGTCGACGGCGCGCTCGCCGAGTATCGCCGCTTCGCCAGCCGCCACCCGCAGGACGTCGATCGAGGGTTGTCGCTGGCCGCGAGCCTGCTGTCCGGTCCCCACCGCGAACGCGGGCTCGCGCTGGCGGCGGAGATCGAGGCCCGCAACGGCCGTCGGCAGCAGGCCCTGGTGTCGTTGCTCGAGTTCTACAACCTCGGCGAAGAACCCGAGCTCGCGCTGACGATCGCACGCAAGCTGGTCAAGCTCTCGCCGCGCTCCGCCGACGCTCGCATCGCGCTCGGCGAGCAGCTGTTCCAGATGGGCCAGGTGCCCGAGGCGACCGCGCAGTGGGCACAGCTGACCAAGTTGGTGCGGCCCGCCCACCGCGGCTTCGCCCGCCACGCGGAGGTGCTCGGCGAGCACGGGCTCGTCAGCGACGCCCTCGCATCGCTGGTGACCGCGCTCAAGCTCGCCCCCGACGAGCCGTCGTACCTGCGGCTGCGGGCGGTGTTCGCCGAAGAGCAGCGACGCCCGCTGGTGGCGCTCGATCAGTGGCTCGAGGTGCGCGCGCGCGCCAAGGGCCCCGAGCACCGCCTGCTGCGCGAAGAGGCTCGTACCCGCGTGGTCGAGCTGCTGGTCGAGGGTGTGTTGCCGGGCCGTGCCGAGCGCATGGCGACGATCGAGTCGGAGGCCCGCGCCACCTTCGAACGCGGCACGCCGGTGGCCGAGGCGGTCGAGGCGGGGTTGTTGCTGGCCGAGCTGCACACGCGGCGCGAGTTCTACAGCGCGGCGGTGACCGTGCACCGTGGCCTGGTCAAGCTCGCCCCCGACGACCCCGATCGACTCGCCGACCTCGCGGCCGCACAGCGACGTGCCGGCCAGCCGCAAGACGCCATCGCGACCCTCGAGACCCTGCTCGAGCAGGACCCGAGCCGCAAGGACGAGCTGCTCGCCGAGGTCTCGGAGCTCGCGTTCGAGGCCGGCGACGACGAGCGCGCGCTGGCGGCCGCCCACGCCGCCGCCGTGGGTGCCAAGCAGGTCGACGCGCTGGTGCGGCTGGGTGAGCTGCACGAGCGGCGCGGTGATCTGGACGCGGCGGCCTCGGCGTACGACGAGTCGATCCGGGCCGCGCCGGATGATCTCCGCGGCTACCTCCACCTCGCCGACCTCGAGGTCACGCGGACCCACGAGGCGCGCGCCCGCAAGCTCTTGATGCAGGCGCTCGAGCGGGGCGGCGCCGCCGATCTCCTGCGCGAGGTCGGTCACCGCATGCTCGACCTCGCCGAGGCCGACGGCGACGCCCAGGACGTGCTGACCGCCGCCGTGCGCCGGGCCAGCAAGCACCCCAACGCCGAGGAGCCCCGCGAGTTCCTGCTCGCCGCCCTCGATCGCATGCCGAAGTCCGCGCTCGCCGGATGGCTGCGCGGCGACGAGGGAGCCCGACGCACCGCCGAGCTGCGAGGGCCGCTGTTCACCGCGGTCGAACGCGGGCCGGTGGGCGTGCGGGCGCGCGCGGCCGAGCGACTCGGCGCGCTGGCGCTGCCCGACACCGCGCTGCCCCTGCTGCACGCGGCCGGCTCGATGTCGGCCCCGCGCGATGCGACGCCGACCGTGCGCGCCGCCTACGAGCGCGCGCGTGTCACCACGCTGCGCGCCGCCGCCGGGCTGCACGACCCGGCCGCCCGCGACGCGCTGGTGCGGATCCTCGGCGCCGACGACAGCTCGCTGGCGGCGCGGCACGTCGCTGCGTGGGGTCTGGTCGGGGACACCGAGGCAGGGGTGCCGGCCGCGCTGGCGGAGTCGCTGGCGCAGAACTACGACAGCGTGCTGTCGACGCTCGCATGCACTGCGATCGCCGTGGCCCCGCCCAAGACGCTGGCCGCGACCCTGCACCACCGCGTGTCGACCCTCGCCCGCGACGCCCGCGTGCCGGAGATCCGCCACGCGTGCGCGCTGGCCGAGGCCGTGCTCGCGACCGACGGCGAGCTCGATGGCCTCGCGGCGCAGCTCGAGTCGACCGAGCCCGTGCTCGCTGCGATCGCAGCGTGGCGACGGGGTCGCGCGCGCGACGAGGACACGCTCGTCGCACTCTTCGAGGCGCTGCTGGGCCCCGCAGGGCTGCGCCGCGACGCCGCGGCGGCGGCCCTGGCCCTTCGCTTGGGGTCGCAGCGGGGCACGCCCGCGATCGCACCGCCCCCGGTCCCTCGCACGCCGCGGCCGTGGGCGCCGGCCTTCGAGCGGTGGCTGGTCCACACGGTCGCGCCGAGCTTCGATCCCGTGGCCGCCGCTGCGATCGAGCGCGAGCGTCCCGCACTGCTGCGGGCGGTCCGCGCCAACGAGGACGGCACGCGAGCCGAGCGGTCCGCGATCCGCGAGGCGCGTCGCCGTTGCACCGACGAACCCGGCGCGCTCGCCCGGCCGTCCGCGCAGACGCTTTGCCTCGCACCTCTCTCCCGCGAAACCGTGGTGTTGGGGCCCACGCAGCGAGATTGACAACGTCGACGCCGCGAAGCACGATGCGGGGGCAATGGACCTGGGCCTGCAGTGCCACGTGTGCGGGCAACTGAACTCGATGTCCGCGCCGTCGTGCAGTCGCTGCGGGACCGTGCTGCAGCCGCTCGCGGCACCGCAGCCGGCGGTGACGCCGACCGGTGCGAGCCAGACGGTGATGGCGTCGTCCTCCCCCTCGGTGAACACCGCCGTGCGTGACGCTCCCGGTGTGCAGCCGCGCTTCGATCCCGCGACGGGTCAGCCGCTCGCGGGCCCCGAGCACGGCGAACCCCAGGCGAAGACGATGTTCTTCGGGGCGCTGCAGCAGCAGCCGGTGGTCCCGCGCCTGGTCGTCATCAAGGGCGAGGGTGGCGACGGCAACACCTACCACCTGCAGGGCACGACCACGATCATCGGTCGCGCCGAAGGCGAGATCACCTTCGTCGAGGATCCGTTCCTCAGCCCGGCGCACGCGCGCTTCACCAGCCAGAACGGGCGCCTGTTCGTGCAGGACATGGGCAGCGAGAACGGCGTGTTCCTGCGCATCAAGAAGCCGACGCCCCTGCGCAACGGCACGTACATGCTGGTCGGCGAGCAGCTGCTCCGCCTCGATCGCGCGCCCTTCAGCGACGGCGCGCCGAGCACCGCCGGTACCTACTTCTACGGCAGTCCCCGCCCCAACGGCTCGTTCCGGGTGGTGCAGTGCCTCGCCGGCGGCGGTGAGGGTCGCGTGGCCTCCTCCGACGGCAACTCGCTCGCGATGGGCCGCGAGGGCAACACCCTCAACTTCCCCGACGACCGCTTCATCTCGGGCCACCACGCGCGACTCGACGCATCGTCGGACGGCGAGGACGTGCTCCTGACCGACACCGGCTCGCGCAACGGCACGTTCGTGCGCATCGAAGGCGCCCAGGAGCTCTTCCACGGCGACTACCTGTTCGTGGGCCAGCAGCTGCTGCGCGTCGAGATCGCGTAAGGCGGCACTCCCGGAGACGATTCGTGATCACCTGCCCGAACTGCGCCAAGGAAAACCAGGACCACTACAAGTTCTGCCTCGGGTGCGGGTCCAAGCTGCCGCAGTCCGCGGGTGGAGCACCGGCGCCGGGTGCCCGCCCGGGGGTGCCCCCGCCGCCACCGCCGCCCAACCGAACCGCACCCGGCAACGCGCCGGTCCCAGGTGGTCCGTTGCCGCCGCCCGGCGCCGCCTCGGCCCCGCCGCCCATGGGGCCGCCGCCCATGGGCCCGTCGCCCATGGGCCCGCCGCAAGGCCAGCCTCCGATGGCTGGCCAGCCGCCCATGGGCCCGCCGCCCATGGGCCCGCC
>WBZX01002600.1_pt1 | contig 12168 bp, 10 predicted proteins | sample 5204211 | NCBI WGS metagenome assembly WBZX01 (sample SAMN12344362, study PRJNA552823) | activated sludge metagenome | biome: Activated sludge suspended growth; feature: Nitrification reactor; material: Wastewater; isolation source: activated sludge from nitrification reactor of wastewater...
CGGCAAATACGAGCGGTTGAGCTGTTCGTAATCGGCCTTTACATCCCGCAGGAAATTCACTTTCTGGAACGCGGCGCCCAGGGATTGGGCAGAAGGTTTCAGCTCGTTGTACATCTTCGCATCGCCTTCGCAGAACACATACAGGCACATCAGGCCTACCACTTCGGCGCTTCCGTAAATGTATTCCTTGTAGCCACAACTGTTGTATTCGGTCTTGCTCAGGTCCATCTCCATGCTTTTGAAAAACGCGTCGATCAGGTCGTGGCTGATGTTATATTCCCGTACGGTTATCTGGAAACTATGCAGGATGGGGTTCAGGCTGATACCCCGCTCAATGGCGGCATAGGTATCTTTCCGGAACTCGGTGAGCAATTCTTCCTTCCGGTATTGGTGAAAGGTATCCACGATCTCGTCGGCGAAGCGGACAAAGCCATAAATATTGTAGATGGGTACACGCAGGTCGGGGTGCAGCAGGCGGATGGCGCTGCTGAACGAAGTGCTGTATCGTTCCGTTACGGCTTTACTGCACTGCTGGCATACATCATGAAATAGTTTTATCATTCCCGTTGAGCTGAGTTTGTGTTAAACCATTACCTTATCAACAACCGGTTTCCCGAAATGTTTGAGCACCTCGTTGGCCACCACCTCTCCGCTGATGAGGCTGGGCGGTACCCCAGGCCCCGGAACGGTAAGTTGCCCGGTGTAAAATAGGTTTTTTATTTTAATACTTCTGCAGGATGGCCTGAAAACGGCCGTTTGCATCAGGGTATTGGCCAATCCGTAGGCATTTCCTTTGAACGAATTATAGTCGTCGATGAAATTGCTTAAGGAATAACTTTTCTTGTATACAATATGGTCGCGGATTGACTGACCTGTTTTTGCTTCGAAACGCGACAGTATCCGCTGGAAATATTCTTCCCGCAATGTTTCGGCGTCGCCCGCTAATCCGGCAGCGATCGGTATGAGGAAAACCATATTGTCGCAACCAGCAGGCGCCACGGTTTCATCCGTAACAGAAGAAACCGAAAGATAGAACAAGGGGTCCGAGGGCCATTGCTTGCTGCTGTATATCTCTTTCCCATGCGCATCAAAATCGGCGTCGAAGAACAGGGAGTGATGAGGAACACCTTTGATCTTCCGGTTCAAACCAACATAATATAAGAGACAACTCGGCGCCATCAGACGCTTATCCCAATATTGATCACTGTATCTACGATAGTTCCCGGGCAACAGTTTGGTTTCTATAAAATGATAATCCGCGCCACCAATAACCACATCGGCGGTATACCGCCCTCCGTCTTCGGCCACTACTTCCGTAGCCCTGCCGTTTTCCACTTCGATCGATGTTACGTTGCAATTGAATCTGAATTCGACGCCCAGTTCCAGCGCCAGTTGGTACATCCCTTCCACAACCGAGTACATTCCTTTTTTGGGATACCAGGTACCCAGCTTGATATCGGCATAATTCATTAAGCTGTACAAGGCAGGTGTATCTTTTGGCAAAGCCCCGAGGAACAATACCGGGAACTCCATCAACTGACGGAGTTTGGGGTGCTTGAAGAATTTATTGATGTGTTTATCAATGGAGGTGAGTACATCCAGGCGAAAAGCGCCCTTGATGGTATCCCAGTCGAGAAATTCGGTGAGCGACTGTCCGGGTTTATACACCAGTTTGTTGATGCCCACTTCGTATTTATAAGCTGCTTCTGCCAGGAAACGGTCGAGTTTTTCGCCGCTCCCGGGTTCGATACTTTCAAAAAGGTTTTTCAATTCCTGGTAATCGGCCGGAATGTCCATGGGTCCGTCGTTCCAATAGATCCGGTACGAAGGGGCGAGGCGTTCCAACTCGTAATAATCAGATACGCGCTTTCCGAAGCATCCGAAATACCGTTCGAATACATCGGGCATCCAGTACCAGCTGGGCCCCATATCAAAGGTGAAGCCTTCGGCCTTTAACTGCCGGGCCCTTCCTCCCGGGGTAGGTTGTTTTTCCAATACGGTAACCTTCCACCCGGCTTTGGCCATAAAACTGGCTGCGGAAAGTCCTGCAAAGCCGCTTCCTATAATGACTGCTTGTTTCAAAATGCGAAAATACAGCTATTGAGCTAAATGGTGAACAGTACTGGTGGGTATTATCAGATCAGGGAGGCCCCGCAGACAGCGGTCAGGTACGGGCCCCGGCCCGGTTCTCAGAAACGCTCTAATTGCTGTTTCAATAGCTTCCGGGCGAAATGTATCCTGCTTTTAATTGTTCCAAGGGGTTCATTCAGCACCTGCGCAATCTCGTGGTATTTATAGCCCTCGAAATAAAGCTGGAAGGGCACTTTGAATATTTCCGGCAACGCATGAACAGCCTGGTATATATTCTTTACCGCCAGTGTTGTTTCCGCGGCATTGGCGGTTGTATACTGGTTGTAGTTTAACAGGAAATCATTGGGTGTATGATCGAATATGGTGTTTTGCTTGGCTGTGCGGCGGTAATTATTAATGAAGATGTTGCGCATGATGGTATACAGCCAGGCTTTGATATTGGTGCCATCAAGGTATTTTTCCTTGTTTGCCAGCGCCCGGAACAGGGTTTCCTGCACCAGGTCCTTCGCCGACTCCGAATCCCGGGTCAGGGTCATGGCAAATGGGCGCAAATAATCAGAATTACTAATGAGTGTCTGGTTGAATTCGGTCGTTGACATGGCTTTTGTTTAACTTGTTATACAACAAACTTAAACAACAAAAGGGAAACAAAAGCAATTTCTGTTTAATTTTTTTTGTTAAAAAGTTAAACGGATGAATTTCAATTTTTTAGGCGGAAAGAATCAAAGCCCGGAAACGAATTCCATAACCTCGGGGAACGACCGTTTGAAGTAGATCGGGGGATGGATCTTCTTTTCATAGGTCTGTGTAAGCTGGCCCGACACGATGATGGGGGTATCGCCGAATCGCTTATGAACCCCGGTGATGAATTTATCGAAGTTGAATTTTTGTCCAACGGTTGTCAGGTGGGTATAGATATAATCCGGCTTCCTCAGGTTTACTACATATTCCACGTCTTTTGCCGGAACATTGCATCCCAGGTAAATCGTTCCGGCGCCCCTGTTCTTGAGCAGGTAGTACATGAAAAGAAGGCCCAGTTCATGGTACTCGCCTTCGGGCAGGTATAAAAGAACGGTTTTGTTCAGTTTGACGCGGGTGCTGCAGTTCTCGATTCCGGCGATCAGTTTCTGGCGGATGATATTGCTCACCAGGTGTTCCTGGGCCGGGATGATGTGATTGGTCATCCAGAGTATACCGATTTTCTCGAGGTAAGGAAAGATGATCTGCAGGATGGTCTTTTCAATACCCCGCAGGGCGATGAAATTATCGAGTGTATCTTCAAAACTATCCATGTCGAGGTCTACCATGTTCTGGATGAGTGAATTTACCACCCGTTCGTGCTGTGCTTCCAGTTGATTGAGCGAAAGGATACGTTCCTTCATCTCGCTCTCGTTCATCCGGTCGATATGGGATATTTTGAACCCGTACTTATTAAGCAGGGCCACATTGAGTATCTTCTTCAACTCGTCGTTGCTGTAGTAGCGGATATTGGTTCCTGTGCGGGAAGGCTTCAGAAAGGTATAGCGCTGTTCCCATATCCGGATGGTATGGGCCTTGATGCCCGATAGGTTTTCCAGGTCTTTGATGGTGAACGACTGCATGCTTCCGAGTTTCAGGTATTACAAATACTGCCCGCCAATTGTTTGCGGCGGGCCAAAAAAGTTTGGAAATCCGCTAAAAGCTACGCGACGGCAGGTCTTTAAATACCTTGTTTACCAACTTGTTTTCGGGGAAAAGGATCGACCAGGCCGTCAGGAAAATGATCATAAAATCCGTGTACAGCGAGGCATTCTTCTGATACCACAATTCCAGGGCGCCTTTATAGGGATAGATGGCCGCGTACATGGCCTTGGGGTCGGCGGCCTCCGAAACAATCTTTTCTTCGTCGCGGAAGATCAGTGAGCCGATCCCGGTCATACCCGGCCTGCAATTATAAATCACCCGCTGCACGTCTTCGGGGTATAGTTTAAAACTCACTTCCATCAGCGGCCTTGGCCCTACGATACTCATATCTCCTTTGAACACATTGATGATCTGCGGCAGCTCATTGACCTTGGTCATGCGCAGTATCTTACCAAACTTCGTTACCCGCGGATCATTGCGCAGGGTGATTTCACCGGTGCCTATATTCGGACTGTTCTTCAGCATGGTGGCGAACTTCCAGATATCGAAGGGCCTGTTCTTATACCCGATGCGCTTCTGGAAATAAAAAACCTCCCGCTCGCCGGTAACCAGCAGAATCATGATCGAGGGAATGAGAATGGGAGAAAGCAACACGAGGGCAATGCCGGCGATGAGTATATCAAAGATGCGCTTAAGTATGGGATACATGCGTCATGGTTTCCGATACGGGATGCCGGATGCCGGATAAAATCGCTCGTCGCTGGAATCCGGTACCAGGTATCCGGTATCCGTTAATAAACTTCTTTTATCTTTTCGCAAACCGCTTTCAGTTGTTCATCCGTAATATTGGTTGAACAGGGAATGCTGAGGCAACGCTGGTATACGTAATCGGAACGGTTGTCTTTGTTGTAAAAAATATTCTCTTTGAACATCCGCAACTGGTTCATCGGCACCCAGAAGGGGCGGCTCTGCATTTTGTTATCGTTGAGTATCTTCAGTACGTCCTTTTGCTTTTCGGTCATGATGGTGGGCAGCCAGCAGTTCGGGTCCACATCGCTGCTCACTTCCTGGAACCGGATATCGCCCACGCCACGGAGTTCCTTCTTGTAAAAATCCATCACTTCATGCTTGCGCTTGATGAACCCGGGCAGCAGTTCCATCTGCGCCACACCCATCGCGGCGGCCACGTTCACCAGCCGGTAATTATAGCCGATCTCGTCGTGCACGTATTCGAAGGGGTCGCTCTTGGCCTGGGTGGTGAGGTGCTTGGCCTTTTTGGCCAGCGCTTCATCATTGGTAACGATCATACCGCCGCCGCCGGTGGTGATGATCTTATTGCCGTTGTAACTGAATGTGCCCATCAATCCAAAGCTTCCGGCATGTTTTCCTTTATAATAAGAACCCAGCGCTTCGGTACTGTCTTCAATAACGGTAAGATTATATTGTTTGGCCAACGCCATCAGCCTGTTCATATCGCACATATTCCCCAGCACATGCACCGGCATGATAATCGGGATCCGCCGTCCGTCTTTCTTATAATGACAAACGCCGTTACGCTGTTCTGTTTCTTCGCGGAGGAATGTTTCCAGCAGGTCGAGGTCCATTTGCCAGGAACCGGGGTCGGTATCGATCAGGATCGGATCGGCGCCGGTATACTTAATGGAATTGCAGGTGGCGATGAAGGTGATATTCGGGGTGATCACATAATCGTTTTCATTCACGCCCATTAAAATAAGGCAGATATGGAGAGCGGTGGTTCCGCTGCTGGTTGCCACCGCGTATTTGGTTCCGGCGAATTCGGCACTCATCTTCTCGAACTGGTCTACATAAGCGCCTACGCTGCTCACCCAGCCGGTATCCAAACAGTCCTTTACGTATTTCCATTCATTTCCGGCCATGTTCGGGCCACTGAGTAAAAGCATGGTTTTGGTTTTTTAGATAAACGGACAAGGAATCGGGTTTAGTATTATGCTGCAAACCTATTAAAAAAAAGCGCTCTGGCCTAAAGGTCAGAGCAATTCATAAATAGCAGAACCGTTCATAAACGCCCGCACAATCCATAACTGAATATTCAATACGCAATCTTCAACATGCCTTATTAATTAAAACCGGAAGATCGTGGAGAAGATCAGCCTGTTTTCATCCTTTACCAGGTCGGCCTGATAACCGGCGGGGTTCCCGATCGGCGCATTCCATCCATTGGGCGAGGTAACGCCGCCACGGCCCGAGAAATAGGGCACACTCGTATGCCGGGTCACGAACTCCACACCAAAAGTGAGGTACTCGTTCGGCATGAACTGAAAGCCGGCCGAGGCATCCCAGCCTTCGAAATTGTCGCCTGGGTTCTGCGTCAGTACGGCATTGCCGGCAGGCAATAGCGCCAGGTATCTTCCGGGGTTATTGATATATCCACCGCCGATGGTAAACGCCAGTTGTTGTTTTCTGCCGAACCAAAGCCGGTTGTAAAACATACCGCTGATAAAGTGCTGGGCCGGTTTGCTGCTGTCGCCGTTGAAGGGTTTTACCCCGGCGCCATTTTCAAAACCCAGGTCGCCGGTTACCGAAAACGCGGCTTTTGAAATAAATCGCCCGCCCGGTTTATGATAATACCGCACCACGGCGCTGTTATCGGTATGAAAGCGAAGCCGTTTTTTTTCATTGGGCGTATCCCAGCCCACATAAGAACTGGAAAGAATCGACAGACTTTCCTTCGGCCGCCACATCACCTGGTAGCCGATACCCGGCATCTCATTGAACATGCCATAGGTTTGCCAGCCATTCACCAGCCACAGTTCCAGTTTCAGTTTATCAGTAGGAAACAATTGTATTCTGGCGCCCGTAAAAAACCAGGGCGTATTATCCGATGTATAGGAAGGCTGGTAGTTCCAGTTCTCGAAGTTGTTATACGACAAAAGTCCCACATAGGATTTAAAAATGCCGAAATCAATATTAAGCCCATGCATCTTATTGAGGTGTATGCCGGCATAGCCTTCGGTAACATAGCGCAGGGCATTGTACAGATCGTATTGTCCGCGAAGCGGCGTATTGTCGTTCCGCGGGATACCGGTAGCCCGGGTTCCGAATTGCAGCATGAGTTTGGCCCGGGCGCCCGACCTGGGTTCATGAAATTCGCCGCCGGCCTCGATGTACGATACATTGAATTCATTGCTGCGGAACGTGGCCGTTGAACCGGAGTTGGTATGATCGACCGGCCGGTTGAAGGAATAATTGTAGTTGCAGTCGATCGTAATACCGCCCGTGAAATATTTTGTATCCAGCAGGGGTTTCTTTTGGCGGTTGTTTCCCTGCACCCAGCCGAAATCGCCCCAGGCAAAGGGTTCACTGCTGGATTGCTTCCTACCCCTGGAATCCTGTGCAGAAAGAACTTGGGAAAGTGCAAGAGAAAGACAGAACAGGGTCATTGCCTGTTTCATACATCGTGTTGTCATAAAATGGTATTGGTGTTTCGTTTTAATTCAATGGGCTGCGCAGGCTGGTAGACCAGTGGGGTATGCTCCACGACCACATCGCTTTTATCCAGCCCGAACGCCTTCTCATCACTTTGTCCAAGGTCCTTCAGCCTGAAATAGGCCTGCAGCATCAATCCTTCGCTGAGCGAGAACTCGTTTTCCACGGAAAGGAATTTTTCGATCACCACGAATTTGAAATCGGGTTCAGCGTTGTACTTCGTGGATCCATCAGGCCGTATGTGCAGGTTCAGTTCTTTATTCGCCACCAGTTCCATCACGATCTTTTTGAAATAGAGTTCCGTCTTGGGCTGAATGCGGAAGCCCAGGTGAATGGTAACCTTGATCACTTTGTCGTCTACCAGCTCCGACACATCGTAACTCATGGTATACGGCTCTTCGGTACGGTCGATATGCACAAACCAATACACATCGGCCCGTTTGGGCTTTTTGGAAAGGATCGAACGGATGATCTTTTCCTCCACCTGGTTGCGGCTGTTGGCCTTACTGAGGTAAATAAGATGCGTGGAGAATTTCGGGATCGAATCGTCGCCGCTCAGTTCGATCAGCTGCGGTGTGTACCGGCCCAGGTCGGTAAACTTCACCAGCCTGTTGTTGATCTTGCGGGCATAGTACCAGGTGTACATCGTCATGAAGATGAACAGCTCAAAGAACAGGAACATCCAGCGTTCCCTGATCTTGGCCACGTTGGCGATGAAGAACGAGGTTTCGATGACCACGAACAGGCCAATGACGATCGCTACGGCCCACTGGCTCCACTTCAGGCGGAACAATAAATAATAATTAAGCAGGATGGTGGTCATCATCATGGCGATGGTGATGGAGAAGCCATAGGCCGCCTCCATGTGGGATGAGTTGCGGAAATAGAGGATCATCAGCACACAACCAAGCCACAGAATGGTATTCACACTCGGGATATAGATCTGTCCTTTGATATCGCTGGGCTGCCGGACGGTAACCCGTGGCCAGAAGTTCAGGTTCATCGCTTCGCTGATGAGTGTGTACGATCCGCTGATCAGGGCCTGCGAGGCAATGATGGTGGCCGCGGTAGCGATGAGAATACTGGGAAGCAAAAACCAGTGCGGCATCATTTCGAAAAAAGGATTGACGCCCTGCAGGTAGGCCCGGTCCTGGTGCATGACCCAGGCGGCCTGCCCGATGTAATTGGTCACCAGGCTCAGTTTCACGAATACCCAGGTAATGCGTATGTTTTTGATACCGCAATGCCCCAGGTCGCTGTACAGCGCTTCGGCGCCCGTGGTACATAAGAATACAGCGCCCAGCAGCCAGAACCCGTGCGGGTAATGAACCAGCAGGTTGTATCCATAATGCGGACTGATCGCTTTGAGTACATCCGGGTAATGCGCTATCTGCGCAGCGCCCACGGCGAACAGCATCACAAACCAGATGGCCATGATGGGGCCGAAAGAACTGCCCACCACCTGGGTGCCGAAACGCTGAAAGAAGAACAAGGCCGAGATGATGGCAATGACGATGCCGATGCTGAGGTTATTACCCGGAACAATGATATGCTCCAGGCCTTTCACCGAATTCAATCCTTCAATGGCCGAAGCAACCGAGATGGGGGGTGTGATGATACCGTCAGCGAGCAAGGTGGTAGCGCCCAGTATCGTGGGGATCGCCAACCATTTGCCATACCTGCGCACCAGGGCATACAAAGAAAACACGCCGCCTTCACCCTGGTTATCGGCCCGGATCGTGAGTATGATGTATTTGATCGTGGTTTGAAACACGAGGGTCCAGAAGATCAGCGACACACCGCCGTATACCAGTGTTTCGTCGATCCGCCGTTCACCGATGACGGCCTTCAGCACATAGAGCGGACTGGTGCCGATATCTCCGTAAATAATACCCAGGGCTACCAACAGGGAGGCAATAGTCACCCTGTTCAAATTTTTTGCATTTGAAATCATGACAAGGATTTTACAGGTGCAGTGAAAACTAGGTGGCTACAAAACGGTAGCCCACGCCCGATTCGGTGACGATATGCACCGGGCGGTTCGGATCATCTTCTATCTTTTTTCGTAATTGCGCAATGAATACACGCAGGTATTGCGACTGGTTGAGGTATCCCGGCCCCCATACTTCTTTCAACAGGTAATGATGCGTAAGCACTTTCCCTTCATTGCGGGCGAACAAAGCCAGCAACGCATATTCGGTACCGGTGAGTTTCACGCTTTCATCGTTTCTTTTTACCGTACGCATGGCCAGGTCGATCTGCAGGTTTCCGCAATCGATCGTGGTATCAGCTTCCTCATGCGCAATACCCCGGAGCGCCGACCGTATCCTCGCCAGCAACTCACCGGTACGAAATGGTTTTACGAGGTAGTCATTGGCGCCGTTGTCCAACGCGTTTACAATATCCGCTTCCCCGCTTTGCACCGAAAGAATAATAATAGGTTTGGTATACCACTCCCTGAGCTCTTTCAGCACCGCATGGCCGCTTTCATCGGGTAAGCCCAGGTCGAGCAGGATGAGTTCGGGTGGATGCGAAGCCGCCAGTACTTTACCCTCCCGGGCAGAAGAGGCCAGTGTCACTTTATAGTCGTTGCTCTCCAGCGTGATCCGCAGCAGTTTCCGGATCTGCGCCTCATCATCGATGACCAGGATGCTTGCGTTATTCATTTTTCAGGTTGCTTAAATAGGAGGTTTCCCCGGGAATACATATCGTGAACACAGACCCGCCTGTATCCCGGTTTTGCAAATCAACGGTTCCCTGCTGCGCTTCCACAAAACCTTTAACGATCGACAAACCCAGGCCTGTTCCTCCCGGCTTGCTGTTCTTCAATCGGTAGAATTTATCGAACACCAGGCCTGTTTCGGCCTCCGGAAAACCAGGGCCATTGTCTTCCACCCTTATTTCCAGCACGTCGGCATAACAACGGGCGCTTACACTGATCCGGGCCGGGTCGCCCGTATACAGGCAGGCATTGTACAGCAAATTATACAGCGCCTGTTCCGTCATTCCCCTGTCGATCTTAAAAAGCGGGATCGATGGATCCACCTGGATATTCACCCGCTTACCCTCCGCGTTCTCTTCTACCCTTGCCACGGTTTCATAGATCATCTCCGTCACATCGCACCAGTCTTTTTTGGGTTGAATAAAACCCGATTCCAACCGCGACATATTGAGCAGGTTCTCGACCTGCTGGTTCAGCCGGAACGACGCTTTGGCGATTTCGTCAATAAGTTCATAGCGGTTCGGCTCGGTAAGTTTTCCATTGAAATTTTTCAGGTTATCCGTGGCGCCGACAATCGTGGCTATCGGTGTGCGCAACTCATGTGAGAGTGAGTTGAGCAGCGTATTATAGAGTTTGATCGTATTCGCTTTTTCCTCCCTGGCCAGCGATTCCTTCTGCACGTTCCTGATCCGGGACGTGAGCACTGCGTTTACCAATGCGATGAGAAAGTACATGAGAAATAAGATCAGGTCCTCCGTTTTTTCAATGCGAAACGTGAAATGTGGGGGAATGAAAAAAAAGTTCCAGCAGAGGGCGCTCAGGATCGCGGTTACCAGTACCGGCAATATATCGAACAACACGGCCGATACAGATACCACGAGCAACAGCAGGAAAGCAACTACCCGGTAGTTGACGTAGGAGGTAAGGAAATAACAGGCCGATGCAGTAAGGAGCAACAGCAATAAGCTGTATACATATTGTTTCGGTTTACTGATGCGGTGTGTGAGTGATGCCATAAGCGGCTTTCTGTTACACAAAGGTAGCGGGCCGTTTATAAGTACGGTATAAAAAACTCCTCGCGCCGCATAAAGATTTTATAAAGAAAAAGGAGGCCATGGCCTCCTGTGAATATTTTTCACCGGCCGAACTCAGATGTTCCTGAACTTCTGTGAGAAGGAATCGGTTACAACACCTGTTTTAAGAAGCGTATATATTTCCTTCACGCCATCGGGTACTTTCTTGGTGATGGTAAAGCCGAGTTCATTTTTGATCTTGTCGAAATTCACCCGGTAGTCGCGGGGGTCTTCACTGCTGTCGACATAGATCACTTTCACATCCGGCACCACGTTGCATACCTCTTTAATGATCATTCCCTTGGTATAGTTCTCTTCGGTACTTCCAACGTTGAACACATTCGCCTTTACTTTCTCTACCGGACTTTCCAGCACCAATACCACGGAGCGGGCCAGGTCGTCCACGTGGCAATAGGGGCGCCAGAACTGCTGGCCCCAGATCTCCTGTTCGCCGTGCACGGCCGCGTTGCGGGTGAATTCATTGACGGTAAGATCGAAGCGGATGCGGGGCGAAAAGCCATACACCGTGCTGAAGCGAAGCGCCGTGGCGCACATCGGGCTGTTCTTTTTTTCTTCAAGCAGGTATTTTTCGAATTTTACTTTCAACTCGGCATACAAGGAAACCGGGTTGAGCTCGGATGTTTCCACTACAAACGAATCGGGGTCGGGCATCTTGCCGTAATTGCTGCAGGTGCTGGCGAATACAAAGCGTTTGATGCCGGCGGCTTCCGCTTTGTTGAACAGGAGCACGGCGCCGTCCCAGTTTGTTTGGTTGGCCTCTTCGCTGAATTTCTTACAGGCCGGGTCGCCCACGATGGCAGCAAGGTGCGCTACCGCCTCCATGCCTTTCAGTGCCCTGTCAACATCTTCCGCGTTGCGGATATCTCCTTTCATGAACTCAAAATTGGGATGGAGCATGACATCGTATAACGCGTCGCCACCGAATTTCAGTGAATCAATGGCGCGTACCTGGTGACCCTTGTTCAATAACTGGCGAACCAATACGGAACCGATGTAGCCGGCTCCTCCTGTAACTAAAACTTTCATGTGTATTTGATTTTGCGTTGCAAAGATAGCGGTTTGAGGTTGAGGTTTCGGGTTTAGAGTTTGAAGTTTGATGTTTGATGTAGTAATGATCCTTCATTGCTGGCGTGCCGGCACGCCCACCACGGTCGTTCCATCGGGTACATC
>WBZX01001534.1_pt1 | contig 12166 bp, 17 predicted proteins | sample 5204211 | NCBI WGS metagenome assembly WBZX01 (sample SAMN12344362, study PRJNA552823) | activated sludge metagenome | biome: Activated sludge suspended growth; feature: Nitrification reactor; material: Wastewater; isolation source: activated sludge from nitrification reactor of wastewater...
CTTCTTCGCGGGGGCCTTCTTCTTCGCGGGGGCCTTCTTCTTTGCCGACGCCGTGGCGCCGCTGCGACGTGACGGCGGCGTCACGGGCGCCGGGGTCTTGCCGTCCAGGATCGGGTCGTTGTCCCGCTCGTCGACCATGGCGATGGTCTAGCGCAGCGCGACCCCACCCACGAAGTGGACCCGCCATACTTGCCCGATGTCCCGAGAGGAGCCGAGCGCACCGCACGACGACGCACCGAGGTCCGAGGTCCCCTGGGTGGAGCGCCTGAGCGCCGCCGCGATCGAGGCCGAGCGCGAGACCGGTCGCCGCGAGGAGACCGCCGAGGAGGCCCGCCGCGGCGTGCTGATCCGCCTGGCGAGGATCATCGCCGGGTTCACCGTGATCGGCGTGGGCCTGGCGGGGCTCCTGCTGCCGGGGCCCGGATGGGTGATGATCATCTTCGGCCTGAGCCTGCTGCCGTTCGCATGGGCGGAGCGGACCGTGCTGCTGATCCGACGGAAGGTGCCGGGCGTGCCCGAGGAGGGCACGATCCCGCTGCGCACCTGGCTGATCATGGGCGCGCTGCTGGTGGTGTTCACCACGCTGAGCCTCGTGTACGGCGATGACATCAGTACGTGGCTCGCCGGGCTCTGGGGTGATCCCGACCGCCTCTTCGGCTGAGGCTCGCTACGTTGGCGAGATGACCGCGTTCCCCCTCGCCGTGCATCACACCCTCTCGGGGGCGAACTCGCCCACCGGTCCGGCGGACCCGCCCATCCGCATGGCGGTGCACGAGGCCGGCAACGGCGCAGGGCACCCGCCGGTGGTGTTCTGCCACGGCTTCCCCGACCTGGGCTACTCCTGGCGCAACCAGCTCCCCGCGCTGGCCGACGCCGGCTTCAGGGCGATCGCACCCGACCAGCGCGGCTACGGCGACACCTCCGCGCCCGACGCGGTCGACGCGTACGGGCTGGGAGCGCTGTGCGGCGACCTGGCCGACCTGCTGGACGCGCTCAGGATCGAGCGGGCGATCTTCGTCGGCCACGACTGGGGTGGCTTCGTCGCCTGGGCCATGCCGGTGCTCTTCCCCGAGCGATGCGCAGGGGTCGTGGGGCTCTGCACCCCCTACACGCCCTTCCCCGGCACGGAGTTCCTCCGGGCGATGTTCGGTGACGACCCCGAGAAGATGTACATGCTCTGGTTCCAGGCACCCGGTGTCGCCGAGGCAGTGCTCGACCGTGACCCGCGGCTGCTCTTCGAGAAGCTCGCGGTGGGTGGCGTCGACCCTGCGGTGATCGCCGAGCACGGCATCGCGCGCGAGGGCGGGGCGACGTTCAACCCCTTCCTGGACCTCGCCTCGGTGCCCGACCTGGGCGAGCGGCTGCTCAGCGAGGAGGAGCTGGAGCACTACGCGGCGGTGTTCGGGCGCACCGGCTTCCGTGGCGGGATCAACTGGTACCGCAACGTCGACGAGAACGCCCGGCGCCACCCCGGCGTCGGGGTGCAGCAGATCGACCTGCCGGCCCTGATGATCTGCGCGGAGTGGGACCCGGCGCTGCCGCCGGCGCTGGCGGCCGACATGGGCAACCGCTGCTCGGACCTGGAGATGCACATCGTCCCGAAGGCCGGCCACTGGGTGCAGCACGAGTCCCCCGAAGAGGTCAACGACCTACTGATCGACTGGCTGACCCGCCGGTTCGGCTGAGCCGCACGACGGGACGCAACCACTCCGTACCAGCACGAACAGCGCAGCAGTCGGCGACCATGCCGCCGCCCGCTGCGCAGTCGGCCACTCGTCGCGCGGAACTCGAGGGCGCGGGACGGCCGACGGCTGGGAGGCTGGCCGAATGGACACCGACCGCTACACCCACGGGCACCACGAGTCGGTGCTGCGCTCCCACGCCTGGCGCACCGTCGACAACTCCGCGACGCACCTCGTGCCGCACCTGCGCGCGGGCCTGGACGTGCTCGACGTCGGCTGTGGCCCCGGCACGATCACCGCGGACCTCGCCGAGCGGGTGTCGCCGGGACGGGCGGTGGGCATCGACCGCAGCCCGGAGGTGATCGGGCAGGCCCACGCCCAGCATCGTGGGGACCACCTGGAGTTCCGCACCGCGGATCTGATGGCGCTGCCCTTCGAGGACGACGCGTTCGACGTGGTGCACGCACACCAGGTGCTCCAGCACGTCGCGGACCCCGTCGGCGCGCTGGTCGAGATGCGCCGGGTGTGCCGGCCCGGGGGCATCGTCGCGGTGCGCGACTCGGACTACGGGGCGTTCAGCTGGGCCCCTCCGGACACCCGCCTGGACCGCTGGCTCGAGCTGTACCGCACGATCGCCCGCCGCAACGGCGGTGAGCCCGACGCCGGCCGGCAGCTGCTCGGCTGGTTGCACGCCGCCGGGTTCACCCGGGTGGATCCCGGCGGCTCGGCGTGGTGCTTCGCGACCCCCGAGGACCGAGAGTGGTGGGGCGGTCTGTGGGCCGACCGGATGACCGGCTCGGCGGTCGCGGGGCAGCTGCGCGACGCCGGGTTGGCCACCGCCGACGAGCTGGCCGGGATCGCCACGGCGTTCCGGAGCTGGGCGGCCGACCCCGACGGCTGGTTCCTGGTGCCCCACGGCGAGGCGATCGCGTTCGCCTGAGGTCAGCCCACCACGTCGGCGAGCAGCGCCCGGAGGTCCTCGGTGCGCCGGTCCCAGGTGAAGCCCTCGGCGACGAACGCCGCGCCGGCGTCACCCATCTCGGTGGCCCGTTCGGGATCGCCCAGCAACGAAGCCACCGCGTCGGTGACCTCCTCGACCGACGAGCCGTCGACCAGCAGCCCGGTGCGCCCCGGGTCGAGCGCGTCGGGCACGCCACCGATGTTCCCGGCGACGACGGGCCGACCGATCGCCTGCGCCTGGATGAACACGATCCCGAACGCCTCGACCTCCAAGCCACCCTTGCGCTCCCGGCACGGCATCGCGAACACGTCACCCGCGGCGTAGTGCGCCGGCAGCTCGTCGTCGCTGACCTGCCCGGCGACGGTCACCCACTCGGACACGCCGACCTCGCGGGCCAGGTCGGCCAGCCCCTCGCGGAACGGCCCACCACCGACCAACAGGAGCCGAGCGCCGGGCACACGGCGACGCAGCTCCGGCAGGGCGCGGATGAGCTGGTCCTGGCCCTTGCGCTCGACCATCCGCGACACGCACACCACCACCGGGTCGTCCCCGAAGCCGTGGCGCTCCCGCACTGCGGTGCCGTCGACACCCGGGTGGTACGCCGGGTCGACCGCGGGCGGCAGCAGCTCGTAGCGGGGACCGGGGCCGAACCCGGGCTGCAACAGGCCCTGGCACCAGTGCGACACGAAGGTGATCGCCCCGGCGTCGCGACCGATCGCCCGCAACAGCAGCGAACCACCGGGCGCGCGCGCCGAGGACACCTCGAGACCGTGGGTGAACCCCACGTACGGCAGCCCGGTGCGGCGTCGGATGCGCGGCCCCATCAGGCCCAGCGGGAACGCGGCGCCGAACACGACCACGTCGGGCCGGCGGTGCTCGATGATCCGCAGCGCGTGGCGCAGGACCGTCGGCGTCGGCAGCAGCGTCGAGGTCGCCTCACGGATGACCGAGTACGGCGCTGCACGGTCGAACGCCTCCCAGCCCTCCGACGTCGACCCGTACATCGTGACGCGGTCACCGGCGGCGACGAGCCCCCGCGCCAACTGATCGACGTAGTACTGGATGCCCCCGACGCGCGGCGGGAGATCGTTGGTGATGACCAGGACGTGCATCGGCGGAGCGCGCCGCCGCTATCGGATGGTCGAGCGGAAGAAGTCGATCGTCTCGTCCCAGGCGATGGCAGCCTCCTGCGCGGAGTAGACCTCGGGGCGGGCGTCGTTGAAGAACGCGTGGTCGACCCCCGGGTGGATCGAGATCTGCGCGTCCTTGCCGAGCGACTGGAGCTTCGACTCCAGCTCACGGGCCTTGTCGGGGCCGAAGAAGCCGTCGAGCTCGGCGAAGTGGCCGCGCACGGGCGCCGCCAGCTGCGACCAGTCCGGCTCGGCCGCCTCCCACGGGATGAGGCCGTAGAAGGGCGCGCACGCCACGACGTCGGCCGGCTCCTGCGCAGCGAGCATCATGGCCAGGCCGCCACCCATGCAGAACCCCACCACGCCGACGCCCTGCGAGCTGACCGACCCGGCGGCCTGCAGGTAGGCGATGGCACCGCGCAGGTCCTTGGCCGCCTGCTCCAGGTTGAGCGCCATCATGAGCTTGCCGGCCTCGTCGGGCTCGGTGGTGGTGGCGCCCCGGTACAGGTCCGGCGCCAACGCGGAGAACCCTGCCGCCGCGAACCGGTCGACCACGTCGCGGATGTGGGGCACGAGCCCCCACCACTCCTGGATGACGATCACGCCGGGACCCGAACCTCCGGCCGCCGGGGCGAAGTAGCCCGAGCCCGTCGTGCCGTTGGAGGGGAACTCGACGAGCCCGCCCGCTCCCCCGCTGTCCGTGTCGCTCACCATGGGCGGGACAGTACCGCGGGGTCAGCCGGCGAGGCGGAACAGCTCGGGGGCGACCGGGCAGTCGGTGTGGCGCAGCGCGGCGTCGATGTCGAGCACACCGGCGATCCCGGCGATGCTGTCGACCAACGCCAGCGCCATCACCTCGTCCTCGGCGTCGAGCGGGTCGACCGCGTCGGACCAGCGGTGCGCGAGCGCGTCGAACATCGACGGCGGCATCAGGCGGCCGACGCCGCCGATCAGCCACACGGGCACCTCCTGGTGTCGAGCCACCGCAGCTGCGGCCAGCGAGCCCGAGGGCACCAACGCGCGTTCGGGCCCCACCGCGAGTGCGTCGATCAGCACCAGGTCCGACAGCCCGACGGCCGCTCCGAGCGATCGGGACGGCACCTCGATCGCCTCGACATCCATGCGCTCGAGCTGGTCGACCGCGTGGGCGGCCTCGCCCGCGACGTCGACCAACAGCACCTCGAGGTCCCCTCGACGACGCAGGGCCGCGACCGCCTGGGCCGGCCAGCCGACGATGACCACCGACGCGTCCTGCGGCAGCGCCGCCGCGAGCAGCTGTCCGGTGGGGTCGGCCTCCATCTCGATCACCGCATCGTGGCCTTCGCGCATCGGCTCGGGCGCACAGAGCATGCGGGCACAGAGCCACCACAGCGGGGCGCAGGTGAGCTGACGGTCGATGATCCGCCGACAGGCGGCCACCATGCCCGCCGGATCGTCGCGGAAGGCCCCGAGCGCCGTCGCCGACTCCCGCACGAGCATCTCGGCCGGCGCGCCCTGGGAACGGGCCACGTAGCGGAGTCGCTCGATCGGATGCACCCCGGGAGTGTAGGGGCGGGCCCGGATCTGCTCCCCGTCGCCGCCGCGCGCTACTTTTCGGCCGTGGCAACCGTCCCTGCAGACCTGAAGCTCGAGCCGATCGGCGGCGAGCCGCTGACCATGTCCGACCAGGTCACCATGTTCCACCTGGTGACCGTCGTGCTCGACCCGTACACCTACGAGAGCGCCTGGCTGCTCGAGACCGCCGGGCGAATCCTGGGCGAGCTGGTCGGCGCGGACTGCCGGGTCGCGTGGCTGGTGACCGCGGACGAGCGCGACGCGCTGGCGTTCCTCGGCCCCTGGGCGGAGCGGTTCCTCACCTTCGCCGACCCCGATCGCACTGCGGTCAAGGCCCTGGGTGTGGAGGAGATCCCCGCGCTGGTGCACATCGGCAACGACCTGTCGATCATCGGCAAGGCCGACGGCTGGGATGCCGACCGCTGGCACCCCATCACCGACAACCTCGCCAAGATGATGTCCTGGTCGAAGCCGGTGTACCCCAAGCCCGGCGACCCGATGCCCTTCGCCGGCTCCCCCGCCGAGGGCTGAGCCACCCCGGCGAGCCGAGCCTCAGCGGGCGGTCCAGCCGCCGTCCACCGCCAGGACCTGCCCGGTCACGTAGGAGGACGCGGGGCCGGCCAGGAACAGCAGTGCGCCGTCGAGCTCCTCGAGCGTCCCGGCGCGACCCATCGGCGCGTTGCGCACGACGAACTGCGCGCCGCCCTCGTCGTCGAACATGTCGGCCTGGGTCATCTCGGAGGGGAACCACCCGGGTGCGAGCGCGTTGACCCGGACACCCTTGCGACCCCACTCGCAGCCCAGCTGGCGGGTCAGGTTCACCAGCGCGCCCTTGGACGAGCAGTAGCTGGCGTCCTTCATCGGCGAGGCGGCGACCATGCCGAGGATCGACGCGACGTTGACGATCGAGCCGGCGCGGCGGGCCAGCATGGGCCGGGCGACGAGCTGGCTCAGGTGGAACGGCGCCACGACGTTGATGTCCATGGTGCCCACGAAGTGGTCGAGGGTCTCGTCCTCCGCCGGCGTCGGGTCGCTGTGGCCCGCGTTGTTCACCAGCACGTCGATCGCTCCGGTCACGCCGAGGGCGGTGTCGACCAGGCGCTCCCGATCTGCGGCCACGGTCAGGTCGGTGCCGACCGGGGTGACCCGCTCGCCCAGCTCGACCGCCAGGTCGTCCAGGCGGTCGGCGCGACGCGCGGCGATCACGACGTGGGCGCCGGCAGCGTGCAGCACACGGGCGAAGCGGTCGCCCAGCCCCGAAGAGGCCCCGGTGACGATGGCGACCTGGCCGTCCAGGCGGAACAGCGAGGAGAGGTCGACCCCGGCGGCCCCGCTCACTTGACGACGACGACCGTGGTGCCGATCGGCGCCCAGTCCCACAGTCCTGCGGCGTCCCACCAGCGCTGACGCACGCAGCCGGCCGACAACGGGGTGCCCAGCTGCGACTCGCTCTGGAGCTGCTGGCCGTAGCGGTTGACCGGGATGGAGTGGAAGCCGATCGCCGCGGTGTTGCCCCAGGCGAAGCGCACCATGAACTCCATCGTGGCCGAGCCGTTGAGCGAGGTCGTGTACCGGCTCTTGGAGTACACGTGGTACGTCCCGTACGCGGGTGTGCCCATCTTGCCGGACACCAGGTAGGTGTTCACCACGCGGTTGTCGGCCTCGACCCACCAGACCCGCTGCTGGCCGATGGAGTACACGACACGGCGGCCGTCGCCCGAGCCGCCGGGCAGGTCCTGGGCACCGGCGTTGCCGGCGCCCAACAGGACCAGCGCGACCGCGAGGCCGAGACCGGTCATGAGTCGGGTGACACGAGAGGACGTCATCTGGAGCTCCTGGTTCGGAGGAACGCGGCCCGTTCCCGCACGGGCACGTTCCTGACCGAGAAAATGGTACCGACCATGGTGGACGCTCGGCGCGGATCGACCCAAGTCCTGGCCCGCGCACCCGGGCCGCGGCGTGTTCGGCCGGTCAGGACCGCACGAGCCGGCGGATCGCGGCGCTCGCCTCGGCGAGCTTCTCGTCGGCGTCCTTGCCGCCGCCGGCGACGGCATCGGCGACGCAGTGCTGCAGGTGGTCGTCCATCAGGCCCAGCGCGACGCTCTGGAGCGCCTTGGTGGCAGCGGAGATCTGCGTGAGCACGTCGATGCAGTACTCGTCCTCGTCGATCATGCGCTGCAGGCCGCGGACCTGACCCTCGATGCGCCGCAACCTCTTGAGGTAGGCGTCCTTGTCGCTGCCGTAGCCGTGCATGCCCCGATGATACCCCAGGAGGGTATGTCCGGGACCACCGCCCGGCGCTCAGTCCGGGGGCGCCGCCGACGGCGCACCAGCGTGCTGACGCAGCCAGCCGTGCAGCGCGATCCCCGAGGCGACCCCTGCGTTGATGGACCGGGTCGAGCCGTACATGGCGATCGAGCAGACCATGCTCGCCGCCGCCCGTGCCTCCTCCGACAACCCGGGCCCCTCCTGGCCGAACAGCAGCAGGCTCCGGCGGGGCAACACGACGGACTCGAGCGGCACCGAGCCGTCCACGTTGTCGATGCCGACCACCCGCAGGTCCGTCGCCGCTGCGTGCGCCACGAGTCCGGCGAGCTGCTCGTGGTGCACGACGTGCAGGTAGCGGTCGGTGACCATCGCACCGCGGCGGTTCCAGCGGCGCCGACCGACGATGTGCACCCGCCGGACCCCGAAGGCGTTGGCGTTGCGCACGACGGTGCCGATGTTGAAGTCGTGCGCCCAGTTCTCGATCGCGACCTCGACCGGGAACGGGTCACGGTCGAGGTCGTCACGGATGGCGTCCACGGTCCAGTAGCGATAGCGGTCGGCCACGTTGCGGCGGTCGCCGTGCTCGAGCAGCTCGGGATCCAGCCGCTCGTCCTGCGGCCAGGGCCGTGGGTGCGGCCCGACGCCGACGGATGCCGGCCGGTCCCCTGCGTTGTCGCTCACGGGTTCGGACCGTAGCGTCTGGTCCATGGCCGCCGACCCGACCCTCCACGTGACCCTGCTGGTCGCGCACGGCAGCCGCAACCCACGGGCCGCCACCGCGCACGAGCAGCTGTGCGCAGCCGTCGCCGCGGCGTCGGCCGCGTCGGCCGGCGCGCCCGTCGAGGTGCGCCCGGCCTATCTGGAGCTGTCCGCGCCCTCCATCCCCGACGCGATCGACGCGGCCGTCGCCGACGGGGCGACGCGGATCCGCGTGCTGCCCCACTTCCTCGGTCCGGGCAACCACGTCTCGGTGGACATCCCCGCGATCGTCGACGACGCGCGGCGCCGCCATCGCGACGTCACCGTGGAGCTGGCCGAGCACCTGGGCGCCGACCCGGCGCTGGTCGATCTGCTGGCCGCCCGCGTCCTGGCCTGAACCGCGACCGCTCGCCGCGCCATCACCGACCCGGTCCCGGACGCGGCCGGGCCCCGGCCACCTGGTCGCGGGACCAGGGTGACCGGGGCCCGGTCGGTGCGATCAGATGCCGATGCGCTGGGCCAGCAGCTCGCGGTGGTAGGTCGGGTCACCGAAGAGCAGCTCGGAGCTCTTGGCACGCTTGAAGTACAGGTGCGCCGGGTGCTCCCAGGTGAAGCCGATGCCACCGTGGATCTGGATGTTCTCGGCAGCGGCGTGGAAGTACGCCTCCGAGCAGTAGGCCTTCGCCAGCGATGCGACCGAGGGCAGCTCGTCGTTCAGCTCCGAGGCACACCAGCCGGCGTAGTAGGCGGCGGACTTGGCCGACTCGACCTCGAGCAGCATGTCGGCGCACTTGTGCTTGATGGCCTGGAACGAGCCGATCGGGCGGCCGAACTGCACGCGGTCCTTGGCGTACTGCACCGCCATCTCGAGGACCTCCTGGCCGCCGCCGACCTGCTCGGCAGCGAGCGCCACCGCGGCCAGGTCGAGCACCGTCGAGATGGTGTCCCAGCCGGCGCCGTCGGTGCCGATGAGCTGTGCGGGCACCCCGGCGTACTCCAGGCGGGCCTGCTTGCGGGTCTGGTCCATGGTGGACAGCGCCGTGCGGGTCAGCCCTGCGGCGTCGCCCTGGACGGCGAACAGGCTGACGCCGGCCTCGGTGCGAGCCGCCGTGATGATCAGGTTCGCGGTGTGGCCGTCGAGGACGTACAGCTTGGTGCCGTCGATGGTCCAGCCGTCACCGGACCGGGTGGCGGTCGCGGTGATCGCGGCCTCGTCCCAACGCCCGTTCGGCTCGGTGTACGCGAGGGTGGCGATCGTCTCGCCGGAGGCGATGCCCGGCAGGTACTCGGCCTTGGCGGCGTCGTCGCCGGAGTGGACCAACGTCTGGCCGGCGAGGACCACGGTGGAGAAGTAGGGGGCGCACAGCAGGCGGCGGCCCATCTCCTCGAGCACGACGATCAGCTCGACGAACGAGTAGCCGGACCCGCCGAACTCCTCGGGGATGATCAGGCCCTGGAGGCCCATCTGCTCGGCCATCTGGGTCCACACGGCCTGGTCGTACCCGGCCTCGGTGTCCATGAGCTCGCGGACGGTCTCCTCGCTCGACTTGGCGTTGAGGAAGTCCTTGACGACCTTGCGCAGTGCTTCCTGGTCCTCGCTGAAGGCGAAGTTCACGGTGATGTCCCCCTGTGGGCGGTGATCGGATTCGACGGTGTTCTACACCGTCCCGAAGAACAGGACACTTCGGCGTGCGTACACCGGCGTACACCTCCGCTAGGCTCATGTCCGTGGAGCATCTGGGCACTCGTGAGCTGCGGGCCGACCTGTCGGCCGCGGTGCGTCGGGCGGGCGCGGGTGAGCGCATCGTGGTCACCGTCGACGGCCGGCCTGTCGCGCAGCTCGGCCCACTGGAGCCGACCGACGCCCAGCTGACCCTGGAGGACCTGGCCGCACGCGGACAGGTGGTGCTGGCCCGCCGCGACGACCGCCCCGGGTCGGAGTTCTCGATGCCGCTGTGGGCCGGCACGCGGATCGACCAGCTGATCCGGGAGGTCCGCGGTCGATGAGCACCCCTGCCGGCGACCGGGCCGACCATCTGCCCCGCGAGGGCCGCGGCCGATGACGCTGTTCCTGGACTCGACCGCGCTGCTGGCGCGCTTCTTGGAGGGACCCTCCCGGGACGCCGCACTCACGGCGATGGCCGCCGACCGCGACTGGTGCGCGAGCTCCCTCGCGCTGTCCGAGGCGTTGATGGTGGTCGACCGGCTGGGCGACGACCCGGCGCGCACCGACGAGCTGCGCCGGGCGATGCGCGACGACTGGGAGCGCATCCACGTCGTCCCCGTCGACCAGAGGTGCCTCGATCGCGCCGCGGAGCTGGGTCGGACCCAGCCCGTGCGCACCGTGGACGCGATCCACCTGGCTGCAGCGGACCGGCTCCCCCGACCCGTCACCTTCCTGACGTTCGACCCGGGTCAGATCCCGGTCGCCATGGCGCTCGGCTACGAGGTCGCCAGCAGCTGAGGGGCTCAGCGCTCGACGGTGACGAGCCCGCGACCGGGCCACCAGGAGCGGATCACCATGCACTCGCGCTCGTGGTCGACCTCCGACAGCACGACCTGGGTGACGTCGAGCCGGAACAGGTGGAACGGCTCGGGGACGCCCTCGGGCAGCTCGGCCTCGATCGCGGCGGCCAGGGTCCCCCCGAGTTCGACCGCCCGCCCCGACACCTTGGCGTCGCCGCCCTCCATGGAGCCGTCACCGGGGTTCGAGTGCAGGGCGAAGCGGCCGTCGCGCAGCAGGTCCAGCGCCTTGACCGCGCCGAGCATGGACCCCAGCGCGAGCACGCCCCCGTGGAAGATGACCTCGGTCCCGCTGACACGGGGCGCGCCGTCGGCGCGCAGCGTCGCGAGGACGTGGTGCTTGGTGACCTCGAACCGGGCGCGCACTGCGCGCGCCAGATCGGGTTCGGCGACCTCGACACCTGCCCAGTCAACTGCGCCGGGCGACACCGGCGGCTCGGGGCGGTCGGGGTCGAATGGCCACAGGTCGGTCGGCTGGGTCTCCATGACGCCATCTTCGCGGCCCCCTGTGACATTCCCTTGACCCGCCCGACGTCGACCGGCATCATGTATTCCCGATGGCTTTAGTCGAGTATTCTCTCCCCCTGCCGGACGCCCCCCGGCCGATCCGCACCCGGTCCGAGCACGACACCGCGGCAGCCGAGCTGGCGCCCGGCGCCGCGCTGCACGCAGCAGCGACCGCCCGACACCGGCGCGAGGTCGCGATCGACATCGACGGCCTCGAGGTCGTGCTCGGCCGTCGCGCCGTGGTCGATCGGCTGACGCTGCGCGTGCACCGCGGTGAGGTCGTCGCGGTGCTCGGTCGACCCGGCGCCGGGCGATCCGTGCTCCTCCGTGCCCTCGCCGGCCTGGACTACCGGGCGAAGGGGCGCATGCTCGTGCTGCCCCACGCCGGCTACCTGCCCCAGGACGCCCGAATGGCAGCCTGGCGCAGCGTGCGGGCCACCGTCGCGCGTGGCGGGCGACGCGCCGGCGAGCTCGACGACCGCCGGGGCGCCACCTCGGCACAGGTCGCCGACGCGCTCCATCGTGTGGGTCTGGACGGCGACGAGTCGCGCCGGGTCCACCGCCTGTCCCCCGGCGAGCGCCGGCGCATCGCCCTCGCCCGGGCGATCGTCGGTCGCCCGTCGGTGCTGCTGTTGGACGAGCCCACCCGCGACCTGGGCACCGTCGCGGCCGCGCAGGTCCGCGGCGCCCTCCACGGCGCGATCGCCGAGGACCGTCCGGCGGTGCTGCTCTCCACCGCCGACGTCGACGAGGCACTGCTGCTCGCCGACCGGGTCGTGGTGCTCGAGCGGGGCCGCATCACCGCCGACCTCACCGTGGACCTGCCCTCTCCGCGCCGCCGT